>Ga0310810_10008614_pt1 | contig 11754 bp, 8 predicted proteins | sample NCmetagenome_FD_207641 | JGI IMG/M metagenome (GOLD analysis project Ga0310810, IMG submission 207641) | Soil microbial communities from experimental microcosm in Duke University, North Carolina, United States - NC | ecosystem: Engineered > Artificial ecosystem > Soil microcosm > Unclassified ...
CAGCAGGCACCGGGCGCGGAGGCCGCGGGCAAGTCAGGATCGGGCCGGGTCAAGAAGGCCAAGGTCCGCATGATCTCCGAAGCGCAGAAACGGAGCTTCTCGACCAAGCCCGGCGCGCTCGGGTACCTCGCGCCGCCCAGGGAAGTGGCGGAGGCGCAGAAGCGCGCGGCGCGCCAGCGCTTGATCCTGATCCTCGTCGTCGTGGTGGTCGGACTGGGCGCCGCGATTGGCGGATATCTGATCGCCCGAGGGTGACCAGCGGGGTGCCGCGGAGCCCCGACGCGCCGACTCATGTCGGAGCGCCGGGATCGGCGACGCGTGCGCGCCGCGAAATCGGATGGAACAGGAGTCCGCGAGGGCTCCTGTTGGCGCTTGCAGAGGGCCGCTCACCTCGGTACGGTGCGGGCGCCTCCCGAGGCAAGACGCGATGATCGACCGCTACAGCCGCCCCGAGCTCGCCGCGCTGTGGGCCGATGCGTCCCGATACGCGCTGTGGCTCGAGGTCGAGCTCGCCGTCTGCACCGCGATGGAGGCGCGCGGCACCGTGCCCGCCGGCACCGCCGACGCCGTCCGCGCCAAGGCCGCCGGCCGCCTCGATCCCGCGCGCATCCTCGAGATCGAGCAGACCACGCGGCACGACATCATCGCGTTCTTGACCCACGTCGAGGAGCTCGCGGGCGAGCCCGCGCGCTGGCTGCACCTCGGCATGACGTCGTCGGACGTGCTCGACACGTCGCTCGCGCTGCAGACCACGCGCGCGCTCGATCGCATCCTCGCCGGCACGACCGCGCTGCGCGAAGCGCTCGCGACGCGCGCCCGAGAACATGCGAGCACGCCGACGATCGGCCGTTCGCACGGCATCCACGCCGAGCCGATCACCGCGGGCCTCGTGTTCGCGCGCTGGTACGCCGAGGTCGGCCGCGCGCGCGATCGCCTCGTCCGCGCCAAGGAGACGATCGCGGTCGGCAAGATCGCCGGCGCGGTCGGCGTGTACGGAAATCTCGATCCGGCGATCGAGAACGTCGCGCTGACCAAGCTCGGCCTGCGCGCGGAGACCGTCGCGACCCAGATCGTCGCGCGCGATCGCCACGCCGAGGTGCTGACCGCGCTCGCGCTGCTCGGCACCGCGATCGAGCAGATCGCGCTCGGCGTGCGCCACTGGCAGCGCACCGAGGTCGGCGAGGCGGAGGAAGGCTTCGGGAAGGGCCAGAAGGGCTCGTCCGCGATGCCGCACAAGAAGAACCCGATCCTGAGCGAGAACCTCACCGGCCTCGCGCGCCTCTTGCGCGCGTACGCGGGCGCGGGCCTCGAGGACGTGGCGCTCTGGCACGAGCGCGACATCTCGCACTCGTCGGTCGAGCGCGTCGCGATGCCCGACGCGACGATCCTCGCCGACTTCATGCTCGCGCGCACGACCGGGCTGGTCAGCGCGCTCGTCGTCAAGCCCGAGCGCATGCGCGAGAACCTCGAGCGCGCCGGCGGCTTGTTCTTCAGCGAGGCGGTCCTGCTCGCGCTCGTGCAGACCGGGCTGCCGCGCCAGAAGGCGTACGAGATGGTGCAGCGCTGCGCGCTCGCCGCCCACGCGGGGCAGGGACGCTTCCGCGATCTGCTCGGCAAGGATCCCGACGTGAGCTCGCGCCTCTCCGCGCCGCAGCTCGACGCCGCCTTCGATCTCGAGCACCACCTGCGCCACGCGCGCACGATCCTCGACCGCGCCCTCGCCGATCCGCCCTGAGGTAGCCCATGGACGACCGCCGCTTCGACGAGATCCTCCGCGCTCAGCTGCAACGAACCCTCGATCGGACCGACCTCGGCTGGCTGGGCGAGAAGTACGAGGGCAAGGTCCGCGACAACTACAGCGATCGCGCGCGCGGCGAGCGCGTGATCGTCGTGACCGATCGCCTGTCCGCGTTCGATCGCGTGCTGACCTCGATCCCGTTCAAGGGGCAGGTGCTCAACCAGCTCGCGCAGTACTGGTTCGAGGAGACCAAGCACCTCGCGCCGAACCACATGCTCGCGGTCCCCGATCCGAACGTGATGATCGTGCGCGAGTGCGTGCCGCTGCGCGGCGAGTTCATCATGCGCGCGTACCTCACCGGCGTGACCGACACGTCGATCTGGCGCGCGTACTCGCGCGGCGATCGCCTGTACTGCGGGCACAAGCTGCCCGACGGCATGAAGAAGAACGAGCGGCTGCCGGATCCGATCCTCACGCCGACGACCAAGGCCGAGCACGGCGCGCACGACGAGGTCGCGTCCGCCGACGAGCTGGTCGCGCGCGGCTTGGTCTCCGCCGAGCACATGAAGCGCGCGGCGGCGATCGCGGCGACGCTCTTCGACTTCGGTCAGCGCCGCGCCGCCGAGCGCGGGCTGATCCTGGTCGACACCAAGTACGAGATGGGCGTGACGCCCGACGGCGAGGTGATCGTGATCGACGAGATCCACACGCCGGACTCGTCGCGCTACTGGTACGCCGACGACTACCACGAGCGCCTCGCGCGCGGCGAAGAGCCGCGCTCGCTCGACAAGGAGTTCGTGCGGCGCTGGTACGTGGAGACCGCGGGCTATCGCGGCGAGGGCGAGATCCCGGCGCTGCCCGACGACGTCCGCGTCGAGGCGGCGAAGCGCTACATCCGCAGCTACGAGATCGTGACGGGCCGGCCGTTCGTGCCGGACACCGCCGAGCCGCAGGCGCGGATCTCGGCGACGCTGCACGGCAGGAGGAAGGCGTGATCTTCTGGGCCGCGGAGGGCGCCGCCGCGCTGTCCGCGGCGAAGCTCGCGAAGACGCTCGCGCGCGTGAAGCACGCGAACCCGAGCGTCGACGCGATCCGCGCGCGCTACCTGCACGTCGCGGAGCTGGCGCGCGCGCTCGGCGCCGACGAGGAGCGCGTGCTCGGCCGGCTGCTCGAGTACGGCCCGACCCGCGCGGTCGAGCACCTCGAGGGCGTGAGGCTGATCGTCGTGCCGCGGCTCGGCACGATCTCGCCGTGGTCGTCGAAGGCGACCGACATCGCGCGGATCTGCGGGCTCGACGCGGCGATCGTGCGGCTCGAGCGCGGCGTCGTGTGGACCGTCGCCGGGAAGATCCACGATCAGGCCGCGCTGCGCAGCGCGCTGCACGATCGCATGACGGAGAGCGTCCTCGATCGGATCGAAGACGCGCAGCGGCTCTTCGCGCACCAGACGCCCGCGCCCGCCGCGACGATCGCGATCGCCACGCTCGAGCGCGCGAACCGCGAGCTCGGCCTCGCGCTCGCGCCCGACGAGATCGAATACCTCACGCGCGCGTACGGCGAGCTCGGCCGCGATCCTACCGACGTCGAGCTGATGATGTTCGCGCAGGCGAACAGCGAGCACTGCCGCCACAAGATCTTCAACGCCGAGTGGTACGTCGACGGCGCCAAGCAGGAGCGCTCGCTCTTCCAGCTGATCAAGCGCTCGACCGAGGCGTCGCCGGCCGGCGTGCTCTCCGCGTACAAGGACAACGCCGCGGTGATCGAGGGCCCCGAGGCGTCGCGCTTCTTCCCCGACGCCGACGGCGTCTATCGCGCGCACGCCGAGCGCGTGCACATCCTCGCCAAGGTCGAGACGCACAACCACCCGACGGCGATCTCGCCGTTCCCCGGCGCGGCGACCGGCAGCGGCGGCGAGATCCGCGACGAGGGCGCGACCGGCCGCGGCGCGAAGCCGAAGGCCGGCATGGTCGGCTTCACGGTCTCGAACCTGCGCCTGCCCGGCGCGATCGAGCCGTGGGAGATCGATCACGGCAAGCCGCGCCGGATCGCCTCCGCGCTCGACATCATGATCGACGGCCCGCTCGGCGGCGCGGCGTTCAACAACGAGTTCGGGCGCCCCGCGATCGTCGGCTACTTCCGCACCTACGAGCAGCGCGTCGACGACGTCGTGCGCGGCTTCCACAAGCCGATCATGATCGCCGGCGGCGTCGGCAACGTGCGCCCGATGCACGTCGCGAAGGGATCGATCCCCGCCGGCGCGCCGCTGGTCGTGCTCGGCGGGCCCGCGATGTTGATCGGGCTCGGCGGCGGCGCGGCCTCGTCGATGGGGCAGGGCGCGTCGGCCGAGGACCTGGACTTCGCGAGCGTGCAGCGCGACAACGCCGAGATCGAGCGCCGCTGCCAAGAGGTGATCGATCGCTGCAACGCGCTCGGCGACGCGTCGCCGATCCTGTCGATCCACGACGTGGGCGCGGGCGGGCTCTCGAACGCGATGCCCGAGCTCGTGCACGAGTGGCGTCGCGGCGCGCGGCTCGAGCTGCGCGCGGTGCCCAACGACGAGCCGGGCATGTCGCCGCTCGCGATCTGGTGCAACGAAGCGCAGGAGCGCTACGTCCTGGCGCTCGATCCCGCGCGGCTGCAAGACTTCGGCGCGCTGTGCGCCCGCGAGCGCGCGCCGTGGGCCGTGCTCGGCCACGCGACCGACGACGGCACGCTGGTCGTCGCCGACGCGCACTTCGCGAACGCGCCGGTCGACGTGCCGCTCGAGGTCATCCTCGGCAAGCCGCCGCGCATGACCCGCCGCGCCGAGACCGCGCCGCCGCCGCGCCACGGCTTCGATCCCGGCGCGCATCGCATCGACGAAGCGGTGCGCCGCGTGCTGCGCCTGCCGACCGTCGCCGACAAGACGTTCTTGATCACGATCGGCGATCGCACCGTCGGCGGCATGATCGCGCGCGATCCGATGGTCGGCCCGCACCAGGTGCCGGTCGCCGACGTCGGCGTCACCACGACCGCGTACGACGGCGTCGCCGGCGAGGCGATGGCGATCGGCGAGCGCCCGCCGGTCGCGATCCTCGACGCCGCCGCGTCGGCGCGCCTCGCGATCGCCGAGGCGATCACGAACATCGCCTCCGCCGACGTCGGCGCGCTCGGCGACATCAAGCTCAGCTGCAACTGGATGGCGTCGGCCGGCTTCCCGGCCGGCGAGGACGCGCGGCTCTACGCGGCGGTGCGCGCGGCCGGCGCCGAGCTCGCGCCCGCGCTCGGCATCGCGATCCCCGTCGGCAAGGACTCGATGTCGATGCGCACGGTCTGGGACGACGCCGGCGGCAAGGGCACGGTCGTCGCGCCGGTGTCGCTGGTCGCGACCGCGTTCGCGCCCGTGCGCGACGTGACGAAGACGGTCACGCCCGAGCTCACCGACGATCCCGACAACGTGCTCTACGTGATCGATCTCGGCCGCGGCAAGCACCGCCTCGGCGCGAGCTGCCTCGCGCAGGTGTTCGGCGCGATCGGCGAGACGCCGCCCGATCTCGACGATCCCGCGCTCCTGCGCGGCTTCTTCGCGGCGACCCGCGAGCTGATCGAGCGGCGCATGCTGCGCGCGTATCACGATCGCTCCGACGGCGGGCTGGTCGTCACGCTCGCCGAGATGGCGTTCGCGGGCGGCTGCGGCCTCGACATCGATCTCATGGCGCTCGCCGGAGAGCCGATGCCGCTCCTGTTCAGCGAAGAGCTCGGCGCGGTGATCCAGATCCGCGCCACCGACGAAGCGCAGGTGCTCGCGATCTTCGCCGCGCACGGGCTCGGCGCGTTCGTGCACCCGATCGGCCGCGCGATCCACGGCGACGGCGTCACCATCCGCCGCGGCCCGCACGTGCTCCTGTCGTCGACGCGCACCGCGCTGCGCGCCGAGTGGTCGCACGTCACCCACGCGATGCAGGCGATGCGCGACGATCCGACCTGCGCCGCCGAGGAGCACGCGTCGCGCCTCGATCCGGACGCGCCCGGGCTCACCGCGAAGCTCACGTTCGATCCCGCCGCGGCGCCGAAGGTGCACACGCATCGCCCGCGCGTCGCGATCCTGCGCGACCAAGGCGTCAACGGTCAGGTCGAGATGGCCGCGTGCTTCACGCGCGCCGGCTTCGACGCCGTCGACGTGCACATGACGGATCTGATCGAGGGCCGCGACGATCTCACCTCGTACCGCGGGCTCGCCGCGTGCGGCGGCTTCTCGTTCGGCGACGTGCTCGGCGCCGGCGAGGGCTGGGCCAAGAGCGCGCTCTACAACGCGCGCGCGCGCGCCGCGCTCGAGACGTTCTTCGCGCGCGGCGACACCTTCGGCCTCGGCGTGTGCAACGGCTGTCAGATGTTCGCGGCGCTGAAGGAGATCATCCCGGGCGCCGCCGCGTGGCCGCGCTTCGTCAAGAACCGCAGCGAGCAGTTCGAGGCGCGGCTCGTCGCGATCGAGCTGGTCGAGTCGCCGTCGATCTTCTTCGCCGGCATGGCGGGCTCGCGCATCCCGATCGCGACCGCGCACGGCGAAGGCCGCGCCGAGATCGATCTCGCCGGCGCGCGATCGCTCCTGGAGCGGAGGCTGGTCGCCGCCCGCTTCGTCGACGGCCGCGGCCGCGTGGCCGACACCTATCCGGCGAACCCGAACGGCTCGCCGCTCGGCATCACGGCGATCACCACGCCCGACGGACGCATGACCGCGCTCATGCCTCACCCCGAGCGCGTCTTCCGCAGCGCGCTCTTGTCGTGGCATCCGAGCGAGTGGCCCGAGGCCTCCCCGTGGCTTCGGATGTTCGTGAACGCGCGCGACTGGGTCGGTTGATCGATCGATCGGCGATCAGGCGCGCTTCGCGGCCCGCGCGGCCATGATCTTCTTCTGATTCGCGAGCACTGCCTTCTGGTTCGCGAGCACCTGGTCGAGCTTCTTCTGGTTGCCGGCGATCTTCGTCTGGTTCGAGATCACGGCGTCGAGCTTCTTCTGGTTCGCCTCGATCTTCTTCTGGTTGGCGAGGACCTGATCGAGCTTCTTCTGGTTGCCGGCGATCTTGTCCTGGTTCGCGATGATCTTTTCCTGGTTCGCGACGATGCGATCCTGCTTCGCCTTGATCGCGTCCTGGTTCGCCATGATCGCCATCTGGTTGGCGACGATCTTGTCTTGATTCGCGATGACGTCCGTTTCGGCCATGGTGCTTCCCTCCGGGGAGGCATCTTCACGGCGCGGAAGGCGCGCGCGCAACGGGGCCCGCGATCAAAACAGCGGCAGCGCGACGAGCGCGAGGGTCCCCGCGGCGAGCACGCGACGCGCCGCGCGCGCGGCGTTCGGGCTGTGCTCGAAGCCGAGCAGCTCGAGCATGTGCGGCGCGGCGCGACCGATCGAGTACAGGCCGGGGACGGCGGCGAGCATCGATGCGGCGCCGATGATCCGCAGCGTCGTGTCGCCGTCACCGGTGACGACGAAGGGCGCGAACGTCGCGACGAGCACCGCCTCGGTGACGACGAGCACCGCGATTCCCCAGCGCAGGCCCGCCAGCGTGATCACCGAGAGCACCGCCAGCGTGGAGGCGATCTCGGGTCCGCTCGCGATCGGCGGGAGCGGCAGGGCCAGGAGGCCCGCGACGAGTCCCGAGATCGTGACAACTCGCTCCCAGGGCTCCGGCGAAAGCCCCGTGGAACCAACAGCTTCGGTTCTACGGGGTACATCCATAGGACAATTGTAATCATCCGGAGACTTTTGTCGAGATGATTGTAATCACATCGCGACAAGTGTCCGTGGGGCCCGAAAGGCTTGGGGGCGAGGCTCCGCCGTGTCATCGTCGGAGGACATGACCTGGATCCTCGTCAAGCTCGGCATCCGACTGCTCGCGTTCATCCTGGTCTTCTGGTTCGCGACGAAGAAGAACCCCAAGGTGAAGATCCAGCCGCGCTGGGCGATCCCGCTCGTCGCGGGTCTCTTCGGCCTCTTCAACACCGGCCTCTACTGGCTGATGAAACCGGTCCTCAACATCGCGACCTTCGGCGCGGTCGCGCTCGCGATGCCGCTCGTGATCAACGGCCTGCTCCTCTACGCGACCGCGCGCGCGGTCGAGAAGAAGAAGTGGCTGCAGTTCGAGGGCTGGTTCGCGACCGTCTGGCTCGCGCTGATCCTCACCGCCGCGCACGGCGTGCTCTGGTTCGGCCTGGACTACATCCCGGCGAACGTCTAACGCCCCGACGTAGTCGTCGACGTGGTCGTGGTCGTCTTGCTTTGACGGCGACGGCGACGTGGACCTAGACGTCGCCGTCGACGACCAAGTCGCCGTCGCCGTCGCCGTCAACGCCCAACGAGTACGACCAAGACCACGTCAACGTCCACGTTGACGTAAGGCTAACCGGCGACTTCGCGGAGCTGGCGGAGCAGCTCGCGCGCTTGATCGACGTTGGACGCTGATTCCTTCAGCGACTGGCGGATCAGCTCGAACGACGCGCGCGGGATCGTGTGCGAGTACTGGTCGAACTCGCCTTCGGCCGCCATCACCTCGATGCGGAGCGAGGACAAGAGATCGTTCAGCGACGTGACGATCTCGGCCGCCTTGCCGCGGATCTCGACGGCGCGCTGGACCTTCACGTTGCCGCCCTCGCGGGAGATCTGCTCCTCGAGCTCGGCGACGCGCGTCTTCAGCTGGTCGCGCTCTTCCTCGATGCCGACCATGTCCTTCTCGAGCTCTTCCATCTTGCGCGCCTTGTCGGCGCCGAACTTGCCGCCGCGGAAGACGCGCAGCTCGGTCTGGAGCTGCTCGATGCGCCGTCGCAGGCGCATGATCTCTTCGTTCGCCTCGGCGCGATTCGCGCCGCCCGACGGCGCGCCACCACCCGCGCCCGGCGGAGGCGCGGCGGGCGGCGGACCGGCCGCGGGCGGCGGGCCTTGCGCGGGCATCGGCGCCGAGCCCGGGCCGAGCGGCTGCGCGCCGAGCCCTTGCAGCTGCTGCGGCGACACCGCCTGCATCGCGTGACCGGTCGGGCCCTGGTGCGAGACCGCGCCCATGCCCGGGTGCTGCATCATCGGCGACGGCGGCGCTTGCGCGGGCGCGCCGCCACCGCCGCCACCGTCGGCGCCGAGCTGCGCGGTGTCGACGAAGCGGAGCCAGAGGCTTCCGCACCGGACCGCGTCGCCGTGCTTGAGCAGGTGCGATTGCACGCGCTGCTCTTGGTAGTACACGCCGTTCGCGGATCCGAGATCCTCGAGGACGTAGCCCTGACCGCCCCAATAGATGCGCGCGTGATGGCGCGAGACCATCGCGTCGTCGGTGCGAATCGCGCAGTCCATGGATCGACCGATGCGGATCTCTTGGGACCCCATGTCGAGAGCCCCTTCGATACCTTGCGCGTCGCGCCACAGAACTCGAGCCACGGCCATAGAATTGTTAGGCGGAAAGCCCACCTAGCACAAGTTCCGGCGCCGCATGCCGACAGCGATCGTTCGCTTGGCGTCGTCGGAGGCGCGTGATAGACGGGTCTTGCCATGTGCGGCATCTTCGGCATCCACGGGCACGACGAGGCCGCCAACATCGCGTACCTGGGGCTGCATTCGCTCCAGCACCGCGGTCAGGAGTCGGCCGGGCTGGTCGCCGGCGACGCGGGGCCGGGGCAGGGCCAGGGCAAGATGCGGCGCCACGTCGAGATGGGCCTCGTCTCCGACATCTTCGATCGCGACACGCTCGCGAAGCTGCCGGGCCGCCAGGCGATCGGCCACGTGCGCTACTCGACCGCGGGCTCGTCCGAGCTGCGCAACGCGCAGCCGTTCCTGTTCGACTACGCGCTCGGCTCGATCGCGATCGCGCACAACGGCAACCTGGTCAACGCGACGACCCTGCGCCAGCGCCTCGAGGCGCGCGGCTCGATCTTCCAGACCACCAGCGACACCGAAGTCATCGTCCACTTGATGGCGGAGTCGCGCGAGCCCGACGTCGTGGGTCGCTTGATCAGCGCGCTCCGCCAGGTCGAGGGCGCGTACTCGCTCGTCCTCCAGACCGACGACGGCAAGGTGATCGCCGCGCGCGATCCCAACGGCTTCCGCCCGCTCGTGATCGGCCGCCTGAAAGACGCGTTCGTCTTCTCGTCGGAGACGTCGTCGTTCGATCTGATCGAGGCCGAGTACATCCGCGACCTCGAGCCGGGCGAGCTGGTCGTCGTCGACCAGGGCATCCTCACCAGCCACCGCATCGAGCCCGCGCGCGCGAAGCGCTTCTGCGTGTTCGAGCACGTGTACTTCGCGCGCCCCGATTCGCTCTTGAACGGCAAGGCCGTCTATCGCGCGCGCGAGAAGGCGGGCATGCGGCTCGCACAGGAGGCGCCGATCGAGGCCGACGTCGTGATCCCGGTGCCCGACTCGGGGGTGCCCGCGGCGATCGGCTTCGCGAAGCAGGCGGGCCTCCCGTTCGAGATGGGCCTCATCCGCTCGCACTACGTCGGGCGCACCTTCATCGAGCCGCAGGACTCGATCCGCCACTTCGGCGTGCGCCTGAAGCTGTCGCCGGTGCGCACCGTGGTCGACGGCAAGCGCGTGGTCGTCGTCGACGACTCGCTGGTGCGCGGCACGACCTCGCGCAAGATCGTCAAGATGCTGCGCGCCGCGGGCGCGAAGGAGGTCCACATGCGGATCTCCGCGCCGCCGACGACGCACCCTTGCTACTACGGCATCGACACGCCGTCGCGCAGCGAGCTGCTCGCCGCGTCGCACTCGGTCGACGAGATCGCGCGCTACATCACGTGCGACTCGCTCGCGTACCTCTCGCACGACGGCCTCATGGCGTCGGTCGGCGCGCCGCCGTCGGGCGAAGGCTATTGTTCCGCGTGCTTCACCGGCGTCTACCCGGTCTCGCTCGAGCAGTCCGACGAGGCCGAGCTTGTCAAACTGCGACGCAGCAAGGTATAGCGTCACGCCATGCCGATCGACGGAGTCGATGTCGCCGCGGTTCGCCGCTCGCTGAAGGAGCTCTCGGCGCAGACCGAGCAGCTCCGGAGGCATCTTTGACCTCGACCAGAAGCGTCTGAGGATCGAAGAGCTGGATCACATCGCCGCGCAGCCGACCTTCTGGGAGGACCAGAAGAAGGCGCAGACGCTGCTCAAGGAGAAGAAGCAGCTCGAGAGCATGATCGGCATGTACGACGCGCAGGTCCGCGCGATCTCCGACGCCGAGGTCCTGCTCGATCTCGCCGAGGAGGCGGGTGACGTCGACAGCGCGAAGGAGGCCGAGCAGGGCGCGGCGAACGTGCGCAAGCAGCTCGACGAGATCGAGTTCAAGCGCATGCTCTCGGGCGAGCTCGATCACAACGGCGCGATCGTCTCGATCCAGTCGGGCGCCGGCGGCGTCGACGCGAGCGACTGGGCGCAGATGCTCGAGCGCATGCTGCTCCGCTTCGCCGAGAAGAAGGGCTGGAAGACCGAGATCCTCGACGAGACGCCCGCCGAAGAGGCCGGCATCAAGAGCGCGACCTTCTCGGTCAGCGGCGACTACGCGTACGGCCTCATGAAGGCCGAGGACGGCGTGCACCGCCTGGTGCGCGTCTCGCCGTTCGACGCGCAGGGCCGCCGCCAGACGTCGTTCGCGGCGGTGACCGTCACGCCCGACATCGACGACGACATCGAGGTCGCGATCGACGAGAAGGATCTCAAGATCGACACCTATCGCGCGGGCGGCGCCGGCGGCCAGCACGTCAACAAGACCGACTCGGCGGTGCGCATCACGCACGCGCCGACCGGGATCGTCGTGCAGTGCCAGAACGAGCGCTCGCAGCACGCGAACAAGGCCAAGGCCTACAAGATGCTGCGCTCGAAGATCTACGACTACGAGCTCGCGAAGCGCGAGGCGAAGGCGGCGGCCGAGGCCGCGGCGCGCTTGAAGATCGAGTGGGGCTCGCAGATCCGCAGCTACGTCTTGTTCCCCTACCAACAGGTCGCGGATCACCGGACGGATCTCAAGACGTCGGACGTCGACGGCGTGCTCGACGGCGATCTCGACGAG
>Ga0310810_10008615_pt1 | contig 11754 bp, 10 predicted proteins | sample NCmetagenome_FD_207641 | JGI IMG/M metagenome (GOLD analysis project Ga0310810, IMG submission 207641) | Soil microbial communities from experimental microcosm in Duke University, North Carolina, United States - NC | ecosystem: Engineered > Artificial ecosystem > Soil microcosm > Unclassified ...
GTTGCCAGGACAACTTGAATGCGCGTTGCAGCGAAGAATTGTCCCATCGGCCGTCCAGCCCCGCTTTGCAGCGGTGCTATTCCCCTGTACGATCGCGCCAATAAGGCCGGCATTCAGCGGTCGCTACAGCAAGGGGAGGATTTTCATGCGTCGCAACGTCATCGCCGCGCTCGCGCTCATATTGTGGGGAGCAGGACTCACCACCGCCGCAGTCGCGCAGCAACCGGTGAAGCTCGGTGTCCTCAACGACCAGACGGGACTGTACGCGGATCTGACCGGCATGGGCTCGGTCCACGCCGCACGTATGGCGGTCGAGGACTACGGCGGCAAGGTGCTGGGCCGGCCGATTGAAATCATCTTCGCCGACCACCAGAACAAGCCCGACATCGGCGCCAACCTCGCGCGGCAATGGATCGAGAACGAGGGCGTCAACGTCATCCTCGACATTCCCAATTCGGCCGTCGGGCTCGCCGTGCGCGAAGTGACGCGAACGCACGACGCCGTCGACATCAACACCGGCGCTGCGACCTCGGATCTGTCCGGAAAAGCCTGTTCGCCGCACGGCGTGCACTGGACCTTCGACACCTACGGCCTGGCGGCGACGATCGGCCAGGCGCTGGTGAAGCAGGGTGGCGATAGCTGGTTTTTCCTCACCGCCGACTACGCATTCGGGCACGCCCTCGAGCGCGACACCTCCGCGTTTGTCACCGCGGCCGGCGGCAAGGTGCTGGGGGCCGTGCGGCATCCGCTCAATACCGCCGACTTCTCGTCCTTTCTGCTGCAGGCGCAAGCCTCGAAGGCGAAGATCGTCGCTCTCTCGAACGCCGGCGGCGACACCATCAACGCTATCAAACAGGCCGCGGAATTCGGTCTCGGCCGCAGCGGCGACCAGCGCCTCGCCGCGCTCCTGCTGCAGTTTCCCGACACCCACGCGCTCGGTCTCGAAGCGGCGCAGGGCCTGACCGCGAGCGAAACCTTCTTCTGGGACCTCGACGATGCGACCCGCGCCTGGACCAAACGCTTCCTCGCCCGCAATAACGGGAAACCGCCAAGCATGATCCACGCCGGGACCTACGGTGCCACGTTGCACTACCTCAAGGCGGTGGCGGCAGCCGGCACGACCGACGCCTCCAAGGTCGTCGCCAAGATGAAGGAACTGCCGGTCGATGATTTCTACACCAAGGGCAAGGTGCGCGAAGACGGGCGTGTGATGCGGCCTTATTACCTGCTGCAGGTGAAGAAGCCGTCGGAATCCAAATATCCATTCGATTATCTCAAGCTGCTCGCGACGGTGTCGCCCGAGGACGCGGCGCGCCCCCTGAGCAAGAGTGAGTGCCCGATGGTGAAGCCCGGCTGAGACGAGTCGCGGCGGCGCGACTCGTCCAAAATTCGACATGCTCCAGATTGCATCTGTCATTCCGATCGGGGGAGAATTGCCCGGGATGGAAGGACCGACGATGGAAAAACCGCGCGTACGCATCTACACCGACTACAAGAGCCCCTACGCGTTCGTCGCCAACCGACGGCTGTTCGAACTCGAGGAAAAATACGGCGTCGAACTTGAGTGGCTTCCCTACACGCTGCGCATCGCCGAATTCATGGGAAAGGTGGAAGAGCGCACGCCGCATTTCTGGCGCAAGGTGCGTTACGCTTATATGGACGCGCGGCGCTACGCCAACGCGCAGGGCCTCACCATGAAAGGCCCCCGGCGGATCTATGACGCCTTCTTTGCCAGCGCCGGCATGCTGTTCGCGCAACGCCACGGGCTGTTCCGGCCCTACCACGACACGGTGTTCCGCCGCTTCTGGAACCACGACCTCGAGATCGACGAACTGTCGGATATTTCGGGCGTGATCGCATCCGTTGGCGGTTCGGCCGGCGAATTCGAAACCTATGTTCGCGGGCCAGCGCGGGGGGAGCATGACCGCATCATCGATGAGGCGGAAACCCTCGGCGTGTTCGGCGTGCCGACCATGGTCTTCAACGGCGAACTTTTCTGGGGCGGCGACCGCATCGACCTGCTGATCGCGCGCATCAAGAACCCTGAATCCGCCGCAGCCGCGCTCGGAAGCCGGCACCGGAAGTGACCCCGCAGGGCTCGTGTTTTCGATCTGTTTACCATCCCTGGGCTAAGCTGGCCGGTGGTTGAATACGCCGGAACCCGAGGCATGTTCAGAGAAAGCCTCCCGATCGCCTACGACGCGCCTGCCGACCTGAAGAAATGGCCCTCGCTGAAAAACCAGCGGGTCACCGGCAAGACGCCGTATCTCGTTTACAACGGAACATTGGCGGACTGCATCCGACAGCTGCTGGCAAAGCCGGTCAGACAGATTTCGCTCTACGACATCGTGACCCCGCGCCAGCCGGCGTTCGACGGCAACGTGCTGTCGCCCGGCGACGCCGCCGAAATCGCGATGCGCAAGGATTTCCCCAAGGACCGAGCCGGATGAGACTGGTTGCGTAGGGTGGGCAAAGGCGCGCCCGCGCCGTGCCCACCATGTCCACTGGATCATTCGCTTACAATTGGTGGGCACGCTTTGCTTTGCCCACCCTACGACTCAAATCCCTCCTCAAGTCACACCGAAAACGCCGGGCTGCCATAGGGATAGAATTTTGTGAGGTCGACATTCTCATAGGGCAACCCGTCGAGGCGCGTCGTGCCCAGAAACGGCTGCTCCGGCTCGACCAGCAAAATCGTTTTGGCAAAGCCGTTGTCGTCAAAGCCACGCCGAAAATGCACGCGCGACTTGATCGCCATTACGTCGAACGAATCGATATCCACCAGGGCCTTCAGCGCGAACGGCTCCATGATCTGCACCAGATAGGTGGAGAGGATCAGCACATTGTTCTGGCCGAACCGGATGCAGACCCAGAATTGGCCGTGGCCTTCGACAGCCTTGAGGATCGTTCCCTGAATGCGCACCGGCTCGCCTGCGGATTCATCGGCGAGCCCGCCCACTTCCATATCAAAACTGTCACCCTCCTTCGCCCCCATGGCCTTGAGCCTTGTAGTGGCCCCGGCGTCGGCAATGGTCGCGATCAGGGTGTTGGAGAGGTTTTGGGCAACGATCTCCCGCAGCAGCCTGGTTGCATATCCCGAGCGGTCGCTGTGATCAGCCAGCACCACCGGCGTGGCGCCGGCAGCGACGGCTTGCTTCGCCAGCGCGACGCCCTTTGCAATGCTGTGGATGTCAGCCGATTTCAGCATCGCCTCACGCCGGCGCCAGATGGTTGCGGCGAGATCGCGGCCGACCCGTTCGGCCAGTTCCGGATTTCCGTTGGTCAAAACCTGCACGGTCATGCCGACGTCGGGTACATCGGCAAATGGAAAGCCGAAGAAGATGTTCACATAAGTATCGGGCTCGCGCGCCTCCCACACCAGCGCGCGCTGTCCGAGGTCCATCCATGGTGACGCGCCGGTCCACTGCAGCACCGTGGGCGAGATGACGGGAACGCGGATGGTGACATGCGTCGGCTTGTAATCGCCCCGGATCGCCCGCACCAGCGTTCGTGCCGCGCGCTCGCCTTGCAAATACTCGTCGTAATGCGGGAAATATTTCACCGCAAACGCCATGTCGGCATATCGCAGGAAGGCTTCGTCCTCGTTGCCGTGCAGATCGAAGGTCGCTGATATGAAGGCTTTCGGCCCGACCGCTTCGCGGACCCGGCGCGCCAATTCGGCCTCAGGCCTCGGTATGCCGCGCACCGCCATGGCGCCGTGCAGGCAGAGATAGACGCCGTCGAACGCCGCCCCGGCCTTGATCCCTGCGATCATCTTGCCGGCAAAGGTCTCGAAGGCCTCTTCGGTAATCCAGCCCGAGCCGGTGCCGGTCCTGGGCCACAGCGGCGACTCTATTCCGACGAGTTCGACGCCGTCGAACTCCCGCGCCACCTTCACAAAGCCACCCATATAGGATTTTGGATAGGCCCCCAGCAGCGCCTCGCCGCTGGCCGGTGAGCCCGGATAGATGAAGTCGGCGAGCGTGGTGTCGTTCTTCAGGAAGCTGACCGTCTCGTGGGAAAAATGCAGGACGGCGATACGGATGGCTGGTTTATTCATGGCGGCTCGCATCGGTGACAACGGTTTCCCCGGATATTGGCATCGAAGCCAATTTGCGCCAAACGGTGCATTCGGAATTTGCCCGCCAGCCCTGCAATAAACCGATGCGGCTCGCCTTGCGGCGCAGCGAGTTCTGCCGCTATTCTGGCCGCAATGACCGGGCCCCGCCGGGCCGATAAACCTATCTCAGAGGAGAAACGCCCATGAATCCTCCCGTCAGTTCGCCCGCCATCAAGGTCGTGAAATCGGTCCGCGACCAGGTGAGCGCGGAGGAATGGCAGGCGCGCGTGAACCTTGCGGCCGCCTACCGGCTCGTGGCGCTCTATGGCTACACCGAGATGATCGCTAACCACATCTCCTGCCGGGTGCCGGGCTCGCACGACCAGTTCCTGATCAATCCCTACGGGATGCTGTACGAGGAAATCGACGCCTCCTGCCTGATCAAGGTCGATGTCGAGGGCAACACGCTGTTCAACGCCTCGGACTACGGCGTCAATGCCGCCGGCTTCGTCATTCACAGCGCCATCCACATGGCGAAACCCGAGATGGATTGCGTGGCGCATACGCACACGCCGGCCGGCATGGCCGTCTCGGCGATGGAATGCGGCCTGCTGCCGCTGTCGCAGACCTCGATGCGGTTCCTCCACATCGGCTACCACGATTTCGAAGGCATCGCCGACGACGTCGGCGAACGCGAACGGCTGGTCCGCGATCTCGGCGATCACGAGGCCATGATCCTGCGCAACCACGGCCTGCTCGTCGTCGGCCGCACCATCCCGGCCACATTCAACCTGCTGTACCGCATGGAACGGGCCTGCGAAGTGCAGGTGATGGCGCTGTCCTGCAACACCAAGCTGATTTACCCGCCGCAAGACGTGCTGGAGGCGACCTTCGACAAGGTGAAGCCGCGGGTCGACCGGCCGAACCGCAACGGCGATCTCGCCTGGCCGGCACTGCTGCGAAAGCTCGACCGCAGCGATCCGTCCTATCGGAATTGAGACTCGGTCCGAAGCTAGGGCGTCTTTCGATGGTAGCGGTAGAGGGTGACGGTCAGTAGCGCGGACGCCAGAATGTAAAAAATGACGGCGTCGATATTCGGGTGACCTTCGATCAAAGCGAGCATCGCTATCCACTCCCCGGATGGCGGCTTCTTGTTCCCCTCGGGCGAGCCTTGATCGGCAGAATCTAGCCGCGGGCCGGATGCCGCGATAGCCGACTTTATGCGGAGGGCGGCCGAAGCGTCCGAAAGAAGTCCCGCACTTCCCGGACGAACAGCTCAGGCTGCTCGAAAGCCGCGAAGTGGCCGCCTTTCGGCATTTCGCTCCAGTGCCTTATATCGGTGTAACCAGCTTCCATCCACCGCCGCACCGGCGTGACGATCTCCTTGGGAAACACGGCGACACCGCTCGGTATCGTGACCTTGAAGGGCGTCCGGCGCTTCGGCCCAAAGCTCTCCCAATACAGGCGCGCCGACGAAGCCGCGGTCGCGGTCACCCAGTACAGCATGACATTGTCGAGCAGTTCGTCACGGCCGAGGATATTTTCCGGGTGCCCGTCGCAATCGGTCCAGGCCCAGAATTTTTCGAGAATCCATGCCGCCTGGCCGCTCGGCGAGTCCGTCAGCCCATAGCCCAGGGTTTGCGGCCGGGTCGATTGCTGTTTGGAATAGCCGGAATCCCAGTCGGCATAGTGCTTGATGCCGGCCAGCGCCCGCGCCTCCTCCGGCGTCGGCTGACCCTCGACGTTGGGCCGCGCCGACATAGCGAGCGTAATGTGAATGCCGGCGCAATGTTCGCCGTCCTGTGCCCCGAGCGCGGTCGTCACCGCCGAACCCCAGTCGCCGCCTTGCGCGAAGTAACTGTTGTAGCCAAGCCGATTCATCAGCACCGCCCACGCCTTCGCGATCCGCTCGACGCCCCAGCCGGTGGTCGTGGGCTTGGCCGAAAAGCCGAAGCCAGGCAGCGATGGGCAGACGACGTGAAAGGCGTCGGCGGCGTTGCCGCCATGCGCGGTCGGATTGGTCAGCGGCTCGATCACCTTGTGAAACTCGACCACCGAGCCCGGCCAGCCATGCGTGATGATCAGCGGCATCGCCTGGGAGTGCTGCGAACGGACGTGCAGGAAATGGATATCGAGCCCATCGATCACGCTCGTGAACTGCGTAAACCGGTTGAGGCGCGCCTCGCGCGCGCGCCAGTCATATTCCTCGGCCCAATAGCCGCAGATGTCCTTGATCCATTTCAACGGCGCGCCCTGGCTCCAGTCGTCGACTAGTTCGGCCTCCGGCCAGCGCGTGTTCCGCAACCGCGCCTTCAAATCGTCGAGCACGTCGTCGCCAACCGAAATGCGATAGGACTTGATTGCAGCAGTCATGGAAATTTCTTTCGAAGCTCCGGCCGCCAGATCGCCGGGACCGGCTCAGTTCAACCGCAGGTCGGTGATATGCCGCGGATCCGGCTTCAGTTCGTTGCGTTCCACGCGCTTGACGATATCGGTGAGTGCGGCATTGGCTCCGCAGGAGATGCCTACCTTCTCGCCCTCGCCCACCACGAAGCCGTTGAGGAATTCGATCTCCGTGCGCCGGCCTTTCTGCATGTCCTGGCCCATCGAGGGACGCTGCGCGGAAGACGTTCGCTGGCCGTCCTTGAAGCGTTGCTCGTCGCAGGTGCGCATCGCCGCGTCATCGCCCTCGCCGGCGCGCGCGATCGTCTCGGGTGGCAGATGCAGGATCTCTTCCAGCTGATAGCCGTGAGCCTGGCCGACCCGGATCGCTTCGCTCCCGAGCCGGGTGGAGAAGCGGCGGATCGGCTCGCTTTGCAACATTTCGCCGCCGGTCAGCCCGGTGCAGGCGGAGAGCCCGTTGCCCATGACGTTGGCCACGAGTTTCGACCAGCGCTCTCCCCATAGATTGGACGTGACTTTCGCGCTGTCGGTGTAGGCAACCAGGCGGCAGACCTCCTCGGCCCGTGGCGTGATGCGGCCGTGCACTTCGCCGGCGCGGAACACGGTGTGCGCGGCCCCGTGCTTGCCGGCGCCGCGATGGATGTGGCCGGGCTCGGGCAAGTTGACCGTGATGCTGCTGGCGATGCAGCCGAGCGTCTTGCCCCAGCCGACGACGCCGGCGATCGTCTCTTCATTCATGCAATTCTGCAGCGACACGACGTAGCCGTCCGGCGCCAAATATTGCCGGATCAACATGGTGGCCCAGGCGGTGTCGTAGGACTTCATGCAGACGAAGGCGACGTCGACCGGCGCTTCCTTGGCGAGCTGCTGCGCATCCGTGACGTGCAGGGCGCGAACGGGCACCGAGAATTCCTCAACGTCCCTGGCGTGGGTGACGCGCAGGCCGTGTTTCCTCATGTGCTCGACATGTTCCGGCCAGGGATCGATGAAGGTAACGTCCTCGCCCGCCTGCACCATATGGGCGCCCGCATAACCGCCGACGGCCCCTGCGCCCATGATCGCTATCTTCCGGCCCATGCTTTTCTCCCTGACTTTTCTTGTAGCCAGAGACTAGCCCACCGGCCGATCACATCACAATGGTTGAACCGCTTAAGCCATCACTTTGCGCGGGCTGCCTGGATGGCGCTCCAAACCCGATACGGCGTCGCCGGCATATCCAGTTCCTCGATCCCGAGCGGCGACAAGGCATCGAGGACGGCGTTCATGATGGTTTGTGGCGCGGCGATAGCGCCGGCCTGCCCGGTCCCCTTCACGCCCAGCGAGTTCGCGGCGGCCGGCGCCGACGCATTCAGGCCGCCGGCGAAATTCGGCAAGTCCTGCGCGCGCGGCAGCGTATAGTCCATCAACGAACCGCTGAGCAGCTGACCCTCCGCGTCAAACGCGACGTGCTCCATCAGCGACTGGCCGATACCTTGTGCAACGCCGCCATGCACCTGTCCGAGGGCAACGCGCGGATTGATGAGGCTGCCGAAATCGTCAACGATGGTGTAGCGATCGAGCCGGACGACGCCGGTGTCCGGATCGATTTCGACTTCCGCGACATGGCAGCCATTCGGAAACGTGTAGAGGTCTCGCGTATTGGTGGCGCTTCCTTCCAGTCCCGGCGTCAGTCCCTCGGGGAGATTGGCGGGATCCCGCGCCGCATCGGCCAGTTCGGGAAGCGCAATCGCGCGCCCGGTCCGCGGCACGACAAAGCGGCCATCGGCGAACGACAGCTGATCGCCGGGTGCCTGAAGCAGGTGCGCGGCGATCAGCCGGCCCTTCTCGATCAGCTTTTCAACCGCCATGACGAGCGCGGCGCCGCCCATATGCATCGATCGCGCGCCGCCATGGCCATGACCGCCTGGCAACAGATCAGTATCGCCCTGGTAGAAGCGGAATACGTCAATCGGCAATCCCAACAGGTCGGCCGCGACCTGGGGATAGGCGGTCTCATGCCCCTGCCCGTTGGACTGCGTGCCGACCGCCAGCGATACCGTGCCGTCATCCTCGAACGCCGCGCGGGCAAACTCGGCCGGGACGCCGCGGGCGGTTTCGAGGAAGCAGGCAATGCCGATGCCGCGCAGCCGGCCGGCTTTGGCCGATTGCTTGCGACGCCTGCGAAAACCGTCGCGATCGGCGAGCGCGATCGCATCATCGAGATTGGCCTTGAAGCGGCCGCCGTCGATCTTCATGCCCATCGCGGTGCGATGCGGGAATTTTCCGATGATGTTGCGGCGACGCAGTTTTACGGCATCGATCCCCGTCCTGATCGATGCAAGGTTCACCAGCCGCTCGATGAGGTAATTGGCTTCGGGCTTGCCGGCGCCGCGATAGGCATCGATCGGCGGTGTGTTGGTGAAGGCGCCGCGAACCTCGAAGAATACGGACGGAATGTCGTACACGCCACCGATGGCGCTGCCCGCGGCATTGGTGGAGCTGATCGGGCCGCTGGTCGAGAGGTATCCACCCATGTTGGCGACCGCCCTCACTTCCAGACCGAGAAAGCGGCCGTCCTTGTCGAGGGCAAGCCTCGATCGGGCAAAGAAATCGCGGCCATGCGCCGAGCTGACAAAATCCTCGGCGCGTTCGGATACCCAGCGCACCGGGCGGCCGAGCTTGCGTGCCGCCCACAGCACCAGCACATATTCGGGATAGACGTAGTTCTTCATCCCAAAACCGCCGCCGACGTCGGGCACCACCACGCGCATGCGCTCGAGCGGAATCTTGAAGACGGCGCCGGCGAGCACCCGGCGGGTGTCATGGACGGCCTGGCCGGTCACCGACAGCAAAAACCGATCGCTCTTGCGATCGTGGAAGCCGATGGCGGCGCGCGTCTCCAGCGGCGCGGCAACGACGCGGTTGTTGACGAGGTCGCACGCGACGATATGCGCTGCTGATGCCATCACCGCGGTAACCGCCGCCGCGTCGCCCTTGTGGAACAGGAATGCGGAATTGCCCGGCGCCTCCTTCCACAGCTGCGGGGCATCCGGCTGCAACGCCGCGGTTGCCACGGTGACGCAGGGAAGCGGCTCGTAGGAAATGTCCACCGCTTCGCCGGCCGCCACCGCGGTCTCCAGCGTTTCAGCAACAATGCAGACAACGGGGTCGCCAACATGCCGCACCACGCCACGGGCAAGTGCCGGACGGGGTGGAACGATGATCGGCTCGACCGCGTCGATGATGGTGACGCACGGCAACTCGCCGATGCCGTCGGCCGCGAGGTCGGCCTCGCGCCATACCGCCACCACCCCGGGGACCGCGCGCGCCGCTTCCAGATCGATTCGAACAATACGCGCGAAGGCATGGGGCGAGCGGACTACATGGGCGTGCAGCGCGTTCGGCACATGATCGTTGCCGACATATTTTCCGCGCCCGGTGAGGAAGCGAACGTCCTCCAGCCGGTTCAGGGACTGACCTTGATAACGCTCGCGCAACTGCTCACCGCCATTCCGAAATTCGGCCGGGATACTGGGCAGGCGCGACAGGCTTTGCAAGATGTACCGCCGTCTGACGAAACCTCCCCCAACGATTTGACGAGAGCGCCCGTGTTGACTTTCCAAAACGTTCTCTAAATACTTGTGCAGGAAGAAGAAAAAGCCAGTCAGAACGACGCTTCGGTGGGGAGGACAGGATGACGACTTCACGCAGGACGCTGCTCAAGAACTCCGCGGCTGCGGCCGCTGCATTGAGCTTCGATTGGACGCGCGCGCAGGCACAGGCCGAAACCGTGCGCATCGGCCTGATCTACGACTTGACCGGCCCCTTTGCCGCGGGCGGGTCGGTTGCCTCCTCGATCGGTGCGCAGATCGCAATCGATCTTGTCAACGAGAAGGGCGGCATCGGCGGCAAGTACAAGGTCGTCGCGGTAGCCGCCGATTCCCAGAGCAAGCCGGAGGTGGCGATCAATGAGGCGGTGCGCCTGATCGACCAGGAGAAGATCGACATCATCAACGGCGTCTATGCGAGTGCGCACGCGGTCCCGCTCGCAGCCAAGGTCGAGCAGCAAAAAAAGATACTCTGGATCACGACCGCGGTCTCGACCGCCGTGTTCAAGGACAAGAACCTGCATTACGTCTTCCGTGCGCAGATTCATTCCGATCAGTACGGCCAGGCCTTCGCGGGCTTCCTCGCCGAACATGCCAAGGCGAAACTCGGGATGGAGCCGAAGGACGTCAAGATCGCGCTGATCCACGAGGACGGCCCCTACGGCGTTGGCGTTGCCGCCGCCGACGAGGCTTATTCCAAGGAGGCCGGCCTTCAGGTCGTGCTCAAGGAAGGTTATTCGGCTTCCGCGCCCGACCTTTCGGTGCTGGTGACCAAACTCAAGCGCGCCAAGGCCGACGTTATCTCGCACGCCGGATACAATCCCGATATCACGCTGCTGCTGCGCCAGGCACGCGAAAACGGCCTTCGCTTCAAGATGCTGTTCGGCAACGGCGCCGGCTACAGCCAGCTCGACAAACTGCGCGCTACCTTCGGCGCCGATATCGACAATTTCTGCAATATCGATCCGGTACCGGCACAATTGCTCGATCCCTCGAAACTCGCACCCGGCATCGGCGATCTCATCAAGATCATGGTCGAACGCTACAAGACGAAAACCGGCGCGACCGACGTTCCGCCGCACTGCTCGATGGGCTTCAACCAGACCTGGGTGCTGCTCAACAACGTCCTGCCCGTCGCCAAGGAGAAATACGGCGGCTTCGATCCCGAAGCCATTCGCAAGGCGGCGCTCGACGTCGATATCCCGGCCGGCGGCACCATCCAGGGCTACGGCGTAAAGTTCTTCCGGCCCGACACGCCGATGTCCGGTCAGAACGAACGCTCGACGCCGGTCGTGATGCAGAATGCCGGCGAGCATATCTCGGTGGTTTGGCCGACCAACATCAGGACCCAGGATCCGGTATTTCCGCTGCCGAAAGCGTCGGTCTACGCCGCCTAGACTGCGATCTTTTCGCGGAGCAGATTATGAAAGCCGCCTGTCCCGAGGCGGCTTTCTTTTTTTGCGTTCCGTAGCGGAGACGAAATCAAAGGCGCACTTGAATGGAGTTGAGAAGCCCGGTGGTGGTGTCGATGAATTGCAGCGCGGCTTGCGTCTTGCCGAAGGCCAGCGGGAGACGCGAACACCTGTCCGACAATTGGGCCAGCCGCTTCCTCTCCTCGGTCAGGATCGTGTTCGACTTTTCGATCGCGAATTTCACGACGCCCTTGACGGGGCTGTTGTCGCCAAAATCCGTGATCTCCTTTTC
>Ga0310810_10008616_pt1 | contig 11753 bp, 10 predicted proteins | sample NCmetagenome_FD_207641 | JGI IMG/M metagenome (GOLD analysis project Ga0310810, IMG submission 207641) | Soil microbial communities from experimental microcosm in Duke University, North Carolina, United States - NC | ecosystem: Engineered > Artificial ecosystem > Soil microcosm > Unclassified ...
GGTCCTCGAGGCGCTCCAGCTCACGCCGGAGGAGTTCGTCGAGAACGTGCAGGCGACGCGCGATCGCGCGCGCCGGGAGTAGCGGGCTGGTGGAAGAGGACGCGCGCGTTGCGGACGCGGCGTGTGCCGCCGCGAGCGCGCTGCACGAGCGCATGCGCCGGAATCTCGGGCCGACGCTGCGCGCCGCGGCCGTCATGCGGGAGGCGCTTGGGGACGGCCGCAAGATTCTGGTGTTCGGCAACGGCGGCAGCGCCTCGGACGCGCAGCACTTCGCCGCCGAACTGGTCGGGCGGTTCCAGCGCGAACGCCGGGCGCTCCCGTCGCTGGCACTGACGACGGATACGAGCGTGCTGACGGCGCTTGCGAACGATTACGCGTTCGAGCGCGTGTTCGCGCGGCAGGTGGAAGCGTTCGGCCAGCCGGGCGACGTGGCGCTGGGGATCACGACCAGCGGCGATTCGCCGAACGTCGTGGCCGCGCTCCAGACCGCCCGCGCGCAGGGGTTGAAAACGATCGCGCTGACGGGGCGCACCGGTGGGAGCGCCGCGTCGGCGGCAGAAATTCACGTGAACGTGCCCGACCAGAGCACCGCGCGCGTGCAGGAAGTGCATCGGACGCTGCTGCACGTCATGTGCGAACTGATAGAGAACGGAGTGGCCAGTAACCGGTAACCAGTCGCAACTGGCAACTGGCAACTGCGAACTGGAGACCGGCGACCGGCAACTGACATGCCTGAACTACGCACCGAGACGATGACCGTCAACATGGGGCCGCAGCACCCCAGCACGCATGGCGTGCTGCGCCTCATTCTGGAGCTGTCGGGGGAGACCGTCGTCAGCGCGGACGCGACCATCGGCTTCCTGCATACCGGCATCGAGAAGACTTCCGAACAGAAGAAATGGCAGCAGGTGATTCCGCTGGTCGAGCGGATGGACTATCTCGCGGCCCAGTCGAACTCGCTGGCGTTTGCGCTGTCCGCCGAGCGGCTGATGGGGGTCGAGGAGCGGATGCCGCAGCGGGTCAAGGACATCCGTGTCCTGCTCGTCGAACTCCAGCGCATCTCCAGCCATCTCGTGTCGCTCGGCACGCACGCGCTCGAGATCGGCGCCGTGTCGGTGATGATGTACTGCTTCCGCGAGCGGGAGATCATCCTCAATATCAACGAGATGATCGCCGGGTTCCGGATGTTTCCGAGTTACATCCGGATCGGCGGACTGCGTGAGGATCTGCCGCCGGGATTTCATGCGGCGGTCAACGCGTTCCTCGACCGCTTCCCGTCGAAGATCGACGAATACGAGGCGCTGCTGACGAAGAACCAGATCTGGTTGAAGCGCACCCGCGGCGTCGGCGTGATGTCGCGGGAGGACACCATCGCGTACGGGCTCGTCGGCCCCGTCCTTCGGGCGGCCGGCGTCGGCTACGACGTGCGCAAGGCGCTGCCCTACAGCGGATACGAAACCTACGAGTTCGATGTACCGGTCCAGCAGAACGGCGACGTATACGACCGCTACCTGGTGCGCATCGAAGAGATGCGGCAGAGCGTCAGGATTGCCAGGCAGGCGATTGAGCGTATTGCGCCCCGCGGGCAATTCGACATCGAAGACTACCGGATCGTGCCGCCGCCGAAGGACAAGGTCTACACCGAGATGGAAGCCTTGATTCAGCACTTCCTGATCTACTCGCAAGGCTTTACCGTTCCACCCGGGGACGCGTACGTGCCGGTCGAGGGTCCGCGCGGCGAGCACGGGTTCTATATCTATTCCGACGGATCGAACCGTCCCTACCGGATCAAGCTGCGTCCGCCGAGTTTCTACGCGTGCCAGGCCGTCCCGAAGATGATCGAGGGCGGCATGATCGCTGACGTGATCGCGGTGATCGGCTCGACCGACGTGGTCATGGGAGACACGGATCGATGAGTTTCCATCCCCTCATGCCGTACGGCGAGGGCTGGCACAAGTCGGAGCGCAAGCTCGTCGACGAGGGGCAGCCCTTCGTGTTCACGCCGGAGCGAGCGGCGAACCTCGAGGACATCTGCAGCAGGTATCCGCCGGAGCAGCGCAAGTCCGCGGTGCTTGCCGCGCTGTACCTCGTCCAGGAGCAGCAGGGCTACCTCACCGCGAGCGCGATGCGGCACGTCGCCGAGTTCCTGCGCATCACGCCGGCGGACGTCGAGGACGTCGCGACGTACTACGTGATGTTCTACAAAGCGCCGGTCGGCAAGTACGTGCTGCAAGTGTGCCGAACGCTTTCGTGCGCGCTTGCCGGGGCCGAGCGCGTCGTCGAGACGCTGAGCGAGAAGCTGGGGATTGCCGTCGGCGAGACGGACGCGTCGGGGATGTTCACGCTGCTCGAATTCGAGTGCCTTGGCGCCTGCGATCGGGCGCCGGTCGTGATGGTGAACAACGAACACTGGGCGGAACGGGTCACGCCGGAGAACTGCTCGACGCTGCTGGAAGACCTGCGGCAGCGGGGCCCGGCCGTGCTATCGGGTTGTCATCTGCAGGTGGAGCGATGACAACCACCGATCTCACAACTTCCGTTGTGCCGTTGGCAGTTGCGTAGTTGACGGAGACTTTCAACCAAGCCATGGAGCCCATACTCACTCGGTACGTCAGAGAGCCCAACAGCTTCACGCTCGATTTTTACCTGAAGCACGAAGGTTACCAGGGATTGCAGAAGGCGCTCTCGATGCAGCCCAATGACGTCATCGAGACCGTGAAGGCGTCCGGACTGCGCGGCCGCGGCGGCGCCGGGTTTCCGACAGGCCTGAAGTGGCAGTTCGTCGACAAGAAGAGCGAGCCGCGCTATATCGCGTGCAACGCCGACGAGAGCGAACCGGGCACGTTCAAGGACCACGTGCTCATGGAGCGCAACCCGCATCTCCTGTTCGAAGGCTGTCTGATCGGATGCTGGGCGATCGGCGCGAAGGTCGCGTACATCTACATCCGCGGCGAGTTCTATCACGTGCAGCGGGTGCTCGAAGCGGAGCTGGCCAAGGCGTACGCGCAGGGTTACGCCGGGAACAACGTGATGGGCTCCGGCTGGAGCTGCGACATCGTCCTGCACCGCGGCGCCGGGGCGTACGAAGCGGGCGAGGAGACGGCGCTCATCGAATCGCTCGAAGGCAAGCGCGCGCAGCCGCGGATCAAGCCGCCGTTTCCCGCCGTTGCCGGGCTTTACAACAAGCCGACGGCGGTCAACAACGTCGAGACGCTCTGCAACCTCCCGTCGATCATCACCAACGGCGCCGAGTGGTTCGCGTCGCTCGGTCCCGAGAAGAACGGCGGGCCGAAGTTGTATTGCGTCAGCGGGCACGTGAAGCGTCCGGGCGTGTACGAGGCGTCGATGAACACGACGCTGAAGGAAATCATCTTCGGGATGGCGGGCGGAATCCGCGATGGCCATCAGCTCAAGGCGGTCATCCCGGGGGGATCGTCGGTGCCGATTCTCATGCCGGATCAGCTCGACATTCCTGCAAGCTTCGACGGCGTCCAGAAAGCGGGCTCGCTGCTCGGGTCCGCCGGCATCATCGTGATGGACGAGACGACGTGCATGGTCTGGGTCGCGCAGAACCTGATGCACTTCTACAAGCACGAATCCTGCGGAAAGTGCACCCCCTGCCGCGAGGGCGGCGAGTGGCTCTACAAGATTCTGTCGAAGATCGAGCGCGGCGAAGGTGAGATGCGCGACCTCGATCTGCTGACCAGCGTCGCTAACAACATCGCCGGGAAGACGCTGTGCGCGTTCGGCGATGCGGAGGCGACGCCGCCGCTCACGACGCTCAAGCAATTCCGGTCCGAGTACGAGGACCACATCCGCGAGGGCCGCTGCACGGTCCCCTCGGACTGGCGCGCCCGCGGCGCGGTGGCGGTACACTGATGCCCGCCTTCGTCAATCCGACGGTTGTCGCGCACCTGGTGCTCATCTTCGTGGTGATGAACCTGCTGGTGCTGTCGTCCGCGTTCATGGTGTGGATGGAACGGAAGGTCTGCGCGTATATCCAGGATCGCGTCGGGCCGAACCGGGTCGGATACGAAGGGGCGCTGCAGCCGTTCGCCGACGTGCTGAAGCTGCTGTTCAAAGAGGAGCTGCGGCCGAAAGCGGCCGACGCGTTCATCTTCGCCATTGCGCCGATTCTTTCGACGGTCGCCGCGCTCGCGGCCTTCTCGGTGGTGCCGTTCGGCACCGAAACGACGCTGTTCGGGCTGCTGAGCGAACCGCTCCGCCTCGAAGTGACCGATGTCAACGTGGCGGTGCTCGTCGTCTTCGCGATCACGTCGATGGGCGTTTACGGCATCGTGCTCGCCGGCTGGAGTTCGAACAGCAAGTACTCGCTGCTCGGCGGACTGCGCTCGTCGGCGCAGATGATCAGTTACGAGCTGTCCTACGGCCTCGCGCTCGCGTCGGTCGTGATGCTCGCCGGGACGTTGTCGCTGCGAGAGATCGTGTTGAACCAGTCGGGATATTGGTTCCAGTTCATCCCGCGCTGGTACATCTTCCTGCAGCCGGTCGGCTTCCTCATCTTTCTCACTGCCGGCGTCGCGGAAACGAACCGGGCTCCGTTCGATTTTCCCGAAGCGGAGCAGGAGCTCGTTGCCGGCTATCACACCGAATACAGCAGCATGAGCTTCGGCCTGTTCTTCCTCGCCGAATACGTGAACATGGTGACCGTGTCCGCTGTGGCCACGAGCCTGTTCCTGGGCGGGTGGCTGGGACCGCTGCTGCCGGACTGGCTCGGCTGGATCTGGTTCATGATCAAGGTCCTGGCCATCCTCTTCTTCTACGTCTGGATGCGGTGGACGCTTCCCAGGTATCGCTATGACCAGTTGATGGAATTCGGGTGGAAATGGCTGCTGCCGGCCGCTCTCATCAACCTCGTCGCGACGGCGGCGCTCGTGATCTGGCTGGGCTGAGCTATGGACCTGAACGCCATCGGCTTCTTCGTCTTCGCCGCGATCGCGGTGCTCGCGTCGCTCGGCGTCGTCGCACAGCGCAACCCGATGCACAGCGTGATGCTGCTGATTGTGTCGTTTGGCGCGCTGGCCGGTCTTTACGTCCTGCTGGATGCGCCGTTCTCTGCCGTCACGCAAATCATCATTTACGCGGGCGCCATCATGGTGCTCTTCCTGTTCGTCGTCATGCTGCTCAACGCGCACACCGAGGCGGATGCCGCGCCGCCCGTGCTCGGACCGCGCGGTATGCAGATCGGCGCGCTGCTGTCGATGCTGCTGGCGGTGGAACTGGTCTGGGGCCTGTCGCGGCTCGGGCTCACCTGGTTCGGCAACGATCCGGCAACGATCGCGAATATCAGCTCCGTCTCGCGGATTGGCCTTGCAATTTTCACGACGCATGCGTTCGCGTTCGAAGTCACGTCCATTCTGATTCTCGTGTCGATGGTCGGCGCCGTCGTGATTGCGCGCAGGGGGCAATAAGGTGATTTCGCTGAACCACTACCTCGTTCTGTCGGGGATCCTGTTCGCGATTGGCACGGCGGGGGTGTTCCTTCGCCGGAATCTGATCACGATCCTGCTGTCGATCGAGATCATGCTCAATGCGGTCAACGTGACGTTCGTCGCGGTCGGCCGGTATCTCGGCACCGTCGACGGCCAGATCATCACCTTCTTCGTCATGACGGTGGCCGCCGCGGAGGCGGCCGTGGGCCTCGCCCTCGTGATAGCGCTCTTCCGTCACCGGGAGACGTTGAGCCCGGACGCCTTCACCCTCCTCAAGTGGTGACCTGCGCTTCATGCTGCTGCTGATTCCGCTCCTTCCGTTCGCGGGCTTCCTGATCAATACGTCGATCGGACGACGATTGCCGAAGGCGGTCACGGGCGGTCTCGCGTGCCTTGCGATGCTCGCCGCGTTCGCTGTCGCGGTGATGGCGTCGCTGACCGCAAACGCCGCCGCGACGCACGCCGTCCAGCAGACGGTGTTCCGCTGGATTCCGTCGGGTGACTTCCAGATTCCCTTCGCGCTGAGAGTCGACCCGCTCGCGACCGTGATGATTCTCGTCATCACGGGCATCGGCTCGCTGATTCACATCTACTCGACGGCGTACATGCACGACGAGACGGACAGCGAATACGCGCGCTACTTCTCGTACCTGAACCTCTTTGCGGCGTTCATGCTGGTCCTCGTGCTCGGGGCGAACTTCCCGGTGATGTTCGTCGGGTGGGAAGGCGTCGGGCTGTGCTCGTACCTCCTGATCGGGTACTGGTTCAAGAAGAAGACCGCGGCGGACGCCGGCAAGAAAGCGTTCATCGTCAATCGCGTCGGCGACTTCGGCTTCATCCTCGGGATGCTCCTGCTCTTCGTGACCTTCGGGTCGCTCGATTTCCAGGAGGTCGCCTCCCGCGCCGCCGGCATGCCGGTCGAGCACGTGATGGGCGCGATGACGATCGCGACACTGCTGCTCTTCCTGGGCGCGACGGGCAAGTCCGCACAGATCCCGCTTTACGTCTGGCTGCCGGACGCGATGGAAGGTCCGACCCCGGTGTCGGCGCTGATCCACGCGGCCACCATGGTGACTGCAGGCGTATACATGATCGGCCGCAACGCGGTCCTGTTCCAGCACGCGCCGATCACGCTGGGAATCGTCGCCGGGATCGGCACCGCGACGGCGCTGATGGCGGGGACGATCGGGCTGGTGCAGAACGACATCAAGCGCGTCCTCGCGTACTCCACCGTCTCGCAGCTCGGGTACATGTTCCTGGCGATGGGCGTCGGGGCGTATGCCGCGGGCGTGTTCCACCTGTATACGCACGCCTTCTTCAAGGCGCTGCTCTTCCTCGGCTCCGGCGCGGTGATTCATGCGCTCGCCGGTGAGCAGGACATGCGCAACATGGGCGGATTGCGAAAGGCGCTGCCGATTACGTTCTGGACGTTCCTGATCGCCACCATCGCGATCTCGGGCATCCCGCCGCTCGCCGGCTTCTTCAGCAAGGACGAGATCCTCTTCAACGCGTACTCGAAGGGGTTTCACATCCTCTGGGCGATTGGCGTCCTGACGGCGCTGCTCACGGCGACGTACATGTTCAGGCTCGTGTTCCTGACCTTCTTCGGCGAGCGTCGACATGACGCCCCCGCCGCACCGGCGCATCCGGAAGAAGAGGAGCCGACGGCCCAGGCCGCCGGCCACGGCGCGTCAGCAATCGGCGCCGGCGGCGCACCGAGCACCCCGCACGGCGCACCGAGCACCCCGCACGGCGCACCGAGCGCCAAGCACGGAGCACCCCACGGCGCGCTGCACGATGCGCCGCCTGCGATGGCGTTTGCGCTCATCGTGCTTGCAATCGGGTCCATCTTCGCCGGCTTCGTCGGCGTGCCACAGGCGCTCGGCGGGTCCAACCGGTTGGAGCGGTTCCTCGAGCCGTCGTTCGAGGCGCACGCGACCGCCATTGGAGAGTTCGGCCCCGCCGGTACGACTCCCGCGACGGCGCCCAACGAAGGCGCGGCCGCGACGCACGGGGAGGGCACCGAGGCGCAAGGGGTGGAATACACGCTGATGGGCGTCTCCGTCGGCGCCGCCGCGGCCGGCATCCTGATCGCGTTCTATTTCTGGTACAGGAATCGAGCGGCGGCGGCTCGAATGGCCAGGAGCCTGTCGCCTGTCTACACGCTGCTGCTCAACAAGTATTACGTCGACGAGTTATACGACGCCGCCATCGTGCACCCGATCGAGAACGGCTCCCGAGTGGGGTTGTGGCGCGGCATCGACGTCGGCGTGATCGACGGTGCCGTGAACGGCGTTGGCGCGCTGGTGCGCGCGACGAGCAGCGGCCTGCGCCGTGCGCAGACCGGCTCGATCCGGACGTATGCCGCCTCACTGTTCGCCGGGGTCGTGTTGATTCTCGGGTGGTATTTGTGGCGATAGGACAGAACGACGAGCCATGCAGTATGAACCAGGTCGAACATCGGGCATCGACCATCGATCATCGAACGTGACACTTAGAACATGCTGCTGACAACTGTCGTTTTCGTCCCGCTCATCGGCGCCATTCTGGTGCTGTTCGCCGGTGGACGCGGAGATCGGCCCGAACGCGAGCCGCTCGTGCGCTATCTGGCGCTCGCGGTCTCGCTCGTGGAATTCGTCCTCACGCTGTGGCTCTGGAGCCGGTTCGATCCGGCCTCCTCCGGCTTCCAGTTCGTCGAGCAGCGCGCGTGGCTGCCGCAGTTTGGGATTTCCTATCACCTGGGGCTCGACGGGATCAGCCTGTTCCTCGTCGTGCTCACCGGATTCCTGACGCCGCTCTCGCTCCTCACGTCGTGGGAGGCGATCCACACGAACCAGAAGCTGTTCTCGTTCTTCCTGCTGGCGCTCGAAACGGCAATGCTCGGCGTCTTCGTGTCGCTGGATCTGTTCCTGTTCTACATCTTCTGGGACGCGGTTCTCATCCCGATGTACTTCCTCATCGGGATCTGGGGGTACGACCGCCGCATCTACGCGGCGGTCAAGTTCATCCTCTACACGATGGTCGGCAGCATCCTGATGCTGATCGCGATCATCGGCCTCGCGTACGCGCACGCGTCGACGGCGGGTACGCCAAGCTTCGACCTGCTCGATCTCTATGGGACCGTGCTGCCGTGGGGTCTCGAGAAGTGGTTCTTCCTCGCGTTCACGCTCGCGTTCATCATCAAGGTGCCGCTCTTCCCGTTCCACACGTGGCTGCCCGACGCGCACGTCGAGGCGCCCACCGGCGGATCGGTGATCCTCGCGGGCGTGATGCTGAAGATGGGGACCTACGGCCTGCTTCGCTTCTCGTTCCCGCTGTTCCCCAACGCGGCGCACGTGTATGCGCCGTGGCTCGCAATCCTTGCCGTCATCGGGATCATCTACGGCGCGCTCGTCGCGATGGTGCAGCCGGACCTGAAGAAGCTCGTCGCGTATTCGAGCGTGAGCCATCTGGGGTTCGTCGTGCTCGGCCTCTGCGTCATGAACGTCAACGGCATCGAAGGCGCCGTCTACCAGATGCTCAACCACGGCGTCAGCACCGGCGGGCTCTTCATCATCGTCGGCATGCTCTCGGACCGGCGCCATACGCGGCTCATCGCGGAATTCGGCGGCCTCAAGGGCGTCATGCCGATGCTGGCACGCGTGTTCCTGCTCGTAACGCTGTCGTCGATCGCGCTGCCCGGGATGAACGGTTTCATCGGCGAGTTCCTGATCCTCCTCGGCGCGTGGCGCGCGAATCCGCGGATCGCGTCGGTCGCGGCGATCGGCGTGATCCTCTCAGCGGTGTACATGCTGTGGATGTTCCAGCGCGTCAACTACGGGACCGTGGACAACGAGAAGAACCGCAGGCTGCCCGACTTGAGCGCGCGCGAATGGGCGATGATGGTGCCGACCGTCGCGCTCGCGATTTTCATGGGAATCCTCCCGGGCATCTTTCTTCGGCCGATGGAGCCCTCGGTGATGAAGATTCTCGACGTGATGCACGGGACCTCGACCGCGGCGGCGGTCATCCGCAAGCCCGTCACGGCGCCGCCGCCGGCGCCACCCCCGGTCGAGACGCTGGCGGCACGGGAGGCGCGGTAACGCCATGAATACGATGGCCGCGACCATCCCGATCGTCATCGTCGTCCTGTCGGCGATTGCCGCGATGCTGGCCGAAGCGTTCCGTCATCCCGGCGAACGGATGCCGATTGCGGGCCTTGGACTCATCGGCCTCGTCGGCGCCGCGGTGGCGTCGTGCTTCCTGTGGAACACCGACGCGACCAGTTTTGGCGTGGTTCGAGCCGACAACTTCTCCCTCTTCATCAACATCATCCTCTGCATCATCGGGATCCTGACGATGGTGTTTTCGAACGATGTGGTGGAGCGCGAGGACCTGCCGCCCGGCGAGTATTACGCGCTGACGCTGTTCGGGATCAGCGGCATGATGCTGATGGCTGCGGCGACGGATCTGCTCGTCATCTTCCTGGCGCTTGAGGTGCTGTCGCTCTCGGTGTACGTGCTGACGGCGCTCCGCCGGAGCAGCGTGGCGGGCGCCGAAGCCGCCTTCAAGTACTTCCTGCTCGGAGCGTTCTCGAGCGCCTTCTTCCTGTATGGGATTGCGTTCGCCTTCACGATTGCGGGTTCGACCCGGCTCGATGCCGTCGCGACCGCCGTCGCATCGGGGCCGAGCACGACGCTGGCGCTGCTCGCTGTCGGGCTGCTCGCTGTGGGCTTCGCGTTCAAGGTCTCAGCGGTCCCCTTCCACATGTGGACGCCGGACGCCTACGAAGGCGCGCCGACCATCGTGACGGCCTTCATGTCCACCGGGGTCAAGGCCGCGGCGTTTGGAGCATTCGTCCGCGTGTTCCTCTCGACGCTGCAGCCGCTCCAGGGGCAGTGGATTCCTGTCCTCGCGGTGGTGTCTGCCGCGACGATGATCGTCGGCACGGTGGTCGGCGTGCTGCAGTCCAACATCAAGCGGATGCTCGCGTATTCGAGCATCGCGCACGCCGGTTACCTGCTGCTCGGGATCGTGTCGGCGAACTCGGCAGGAAAAGCGGCGGTACTTTTTTATCTGCTCGCGTACGCGGTCGCCAACATCGGAGCGCTCGGCATCGTCGCGCTGCTCGGCACGGCCGAACATCAGCACGATCAACTCCGCGATTTCGCGGGCCTCTGGAAAACGCGTCCGGGTCTTGCGGCCTTGATGACCGTGTTCCTGCTCTCGCTTGGCGGGTTCCCGCCGACGGCGGGCTTCATCGGCAAATGGTACATCTTCAGCGCTGCCGTCCAGGAAGGGCACTACACGCTGGCGATCATCGGCGTACTTTCGAGCGTCGTCTCCGTGTTCTACTACCTGCGCATCGTCGTGATGATGTACATGACCGAAGACACGGGCGTCGCGGCGCGGCCCGTTGTCTCGGTGCCGTCGATGGCGGGACTGTGGGCGGCGATGATCGTGACGTTCTATCTCGGGGTGCTGCCGACCAGGGTCATCGACTACGCGCTGCAGTCCATCCAGACGATTTTGTAGCGTTGCGGCAGGCCTAAGGGCCTGCGCTACTCTGGACCGCCGGACTGGCGTCGAAGACGATGCTGCAGCAGGTGAGGGCGCCTTCGGCTTTCGCCAGCTCTCCTGAGGGGACAGCGATCGTCGGAATGCCGGCCGCGTCCAACCGCGCGCGTGTCCTCGGAAATTCCGCCGCGCACACCACCGTCTCGCCAATCAGCAGCGCGTTTGCGGCACCGGGTTCCCCGGAATCGACTTCGACGATTTCGCAGCCGTCGAACGGTTGTGTGTCGATCCAGTCGCGATTGACGAGCACGACAGGCGGCGTCTGGCGGACAGCCGTCACCGCGGACTTCAGATGCAGGCACCGCGTGACAGGGATCGCGGCGACGGTGATCCGGTCGCGCGCGGCGACAGCCGTGAGCTGGCGGATTCCGTCGTCGTTCGTTCGCGTGGAGCGCCCAACGTAGAGGATTGCGCCGATGCGCAGTACGTCGCCGCCATCCAGGGTGCCTGGCGGCTGCATCACGATGACGTCGCGGTATCCTTTCAATGCCTCCGCAACCGCTGAAGCCTCCAGGCGGCGCGATTCCGCGCCGGATCTCGCGATCATCGCGACCGAATCGAGGACGACCGCGGTGTCCTCGACGAACACGGAATCGGGCAACTCCGGAGCATCGGGAAGCCGTTCGACGCGGCAGCCGAGTCGCGCGAGCACGCGCTCGTACGCGTGGTGCTCGGCAATCGCGCGGGTGTAATCGATCGGCTCGCGCGTGAGGTGCGTCAGCTCGCAGTTGCCGATCGTCGGCG
>Ga0310810_10008617_pt1 | contig 11751 bp, 12 predicted proteins | sample NCmetagenome_FD_207641 | JGI IMG/M metagenome (GOLD analysis project Ga0310810, IMG submission 207641) | Soil microbial communities from experimental microcosm in Duke University, North Carolina, United States - NC | ecosystem: Engineered > Artificial ecosystem > Soil microcosm > Unclassified ...
GCAAGCTACCGTGACGGGCGTCGGCGTTCATTGTGGTTTACCCGTTAATCTTACTATTGGACCTGCACCCATTGATGCAGGTTTTGTTTTTGTCCGCACCGGCCTGGATGATGTCGATCGCGAAGTTCCCGCGATTGCGGAATCCGTAATCGCCACGGACTTTGCGACCGTTCTCGGCGACAATGACGGTCCGCTGGTTTCCACCGCGGAACACGTGCTCGCTGCGTTGCGCGGCATGGGCGTCGACAACGCCACCATCGAGGTTGACGGCCCCGAGGTTCCGATCATGGACGGCAGTGCGGCGGCCTTCGTCGCTGCCATCGATCAGGCCGGCATCGCCGCCCAATCCGCCGCCCGCCGCTTCATCCAGGTCTTGAAGCCGGTGCAGGTTGCGATCGGCGATTCCTTTGGCGAGTTGCGCCCCCATGCCAACGGCTTCCGCGCCGAGGTCGAGATCGACTTCGCCAATCCCGTGATCGGCCGTCAGCACTTCTCGCTCGATCTCAGCCCGGAAAGCTTCCGCCGCGAAATTTCGCGAGCCCGGACCTTTGGCTGCATGAACGACACCGCGAAGCTCTGGAGCGCCGGCTTCGCGCTCGGCGCGTCCTTTGAGAATACCGTGGTGTTCGACGAAACCCGCCTGCTCAATACCGAGGGCCTGCGCTACAGCGACGAATGCGCCCGTCACAAGGTGCTCGACGTGGTCGGCGACCTCGCGCTGGCCGGCCTGCCGCTGCTCGGCGCCTATCGTTCGGTGCGGGGCGGCCACAAGCTCAACCACGCGGTGCTGACCGCGCTGATGGCCGATCGTAGCGCCTGGCGGGTGGTAGAGGCCGAATCGGCGCGCCGTCCCCGCGGCCACGCCGAAGCCGGCGCCGGAATGGCGGGCGGCGGCATGGTCGCCCCGGCCTACGGTCCGGACGTTTCCTGAGAAAGCGTCTTCAGCGACCCGTTCGCGTCCCGATTTTCGCAGTAACCACAATTAGTAACGATGGCTTCCGGCCGCCTTAATCCGGGCGAAATGCCTGCGTATTCGGTTGGTTAACGACCATTTTTCGGCTACACAGGCTCGCGGTTGCACGACAGGGCGCCCGGAACGGGAATCGTTGCGCACGGGGAAATTGGGCACGGGAATATGCGTCCATGACCGCGGTTCATGGACGGGCGGGCTCGGCCACCAACCGCACCGCTACCAATCGCGTCCAATACCAATTGGGTTAAAGGCGTCAGGTCTCAGATTTCATGTCGGCACAGCGTATGACGCTCGAACCACGCACATTTTGTGCCCCTTCGGGGCTCCACCAGATCGGCCGGTCGCTTCGACTGGCGGCGGGTCTGCTTGTACTGGCCGTGCCCTTGAGCGGGTGCGGCACCGGTGCGCTGTGGGACAAATTCATGGCGAAGGATAACACCTTCGTCGAGGAACCCGCGGACAAGCTCTACAATGAGGGCTTGTACATCATGAACCAGCGCAAGGACCCGAAGGCGGCGTCGAAGAAATTCGAGGAAGTCGACCGTCAGCATCCTTATTCGGAGTGGGCGCGCAAATCGCTGCTGATGTCGGCCTATGCGTTCTACAATTCCGGCGACTATGACAGCTGCATTGGCGCTGCGACCCGCTACGTCACGCTGCACCCGGGAAGCCCCGACGCGGCCTACGCGCAATATTTGATCGCAGCGTCGCATTACGACCAGATCCCCGATGTCTCGCGCGACCAGGCCCGTACCGAGAAGGCGATCAGCGCGCTGGAAGAGGTGATCCGCAAATATCCGACCTCGGAATACGCCACCAGCGCCAAGGCCAAGCTCGAAGGCGCCCGCGACCAGCTCGCCGGCAAGGAAATGGACGTCGGCCGCTATAATCTGGAGAAGCGCAACTTTATCGGCGCGATCAACCGCTTCAAGACCGTGGTCACCCGCTATCAGACCACCCGCCATGTCGAGGAAGCGCTGGCGCGGCTTACCGAGGCCTATATGGCCATCGGTATCGTCGGCGAGGCACAAACCGCGGCCGCCGTACTTGGGCACAATTTTCCTGACAGCCGCTGGTACAAGGACGCCTATAATCTTGTAAAGTCCGGCGGTCTCGAGCCGAGCGAGAATCAGGGTTCCTACATTTCCAGGGCCTTCAAGAAGATGGGTCTCGGCTAGGAATTTCGGTTAGGAATTTTTCTGGCATGCTGGCCCGTCTGTCGATCCGTGACATCGTCCTGATCGAACGGCTCGATATCGAGTTTTCCCGTGGGCTTGCGGTGCTGACCGGTGAAACCGGCGCGGGCAAATCCATCCTGCTCGATGCGTTTGCGCTGGCGCTGGGCGGCCGCGGCGACGCGGGCCTGGTTCGTCACGGCGTGGAGCAGGGCCAGGTGACGGCCTCTTTCGATGTGCCCAAGGGCCATCCGGCGACAAAAATCCTTGTCGAAAATGGCCTCGACGATACCGGTGAGATGATCCTGCGCCGCGTGCAGCTTGCCGATGGCCGCACCCGCGCCTTCATCAACGACCAGTCGATCAGCGTGCAAACGCTGAAAGCGGTAGGCGCGGCGCTGGTCGAGATCCACGGCCAGCACGACGAGCGCGCGCTGGTCGATGCCTCGACCCACCGCCAGTTGCTCGATGCCTTTGCCGGGCTCGAGAAAGAGGTCGCGGCGCTGGAAGCGCTGTGGGACGCGCGGCGCATCGCCAACAATGCGCTGGATGAACATCGCGCCAGCATGGAACGCGCCGCGCGCGAGGCTGATTATCTCCGCCACGCCGCCGACGAATTGAAGGCGCTGCGGCCGAAGGACGGCGAGGAGACCGAGCTTGCCGGGCGCCGCACCACGATGATGCAGGGCGAGAAGATCGCCAGCGATCTGCGCGAGGCGCAGGAGGCCGTCGGCGGCAGCCATTCGCCGGTGCCGGCGCTGGCGGCCGCGGTCCGGCGGCTGGAACGCCGCGCCGCCAATTCGCCGGCGCTCGTCGAACCCGCCGTGAAGGCGATCGATATCGCGATCAACGCGCTGGAAGAGGCCGATCAGCATCTCAGCGCAGCACTGGTTGCGGCCGACTTCGATCCGGCCGAACTGGAGCGCATCGAGGAGCGGCTGTTTGCGCTCCGCGCCGCCTCGCGCAAATATTCGACGCCGGTGGACGGGCTTGCGGCGCTGGCCGCCAAATATGCCGCCGACGTCGCGCTGATCGATGCCGGCGCCGACCGATTGAAGCGGCTGGAAGCCGCCGCGGACGAGGCCGACAAGCGTTACGGCGCGGCTGCGGTGAAGCTTTCAGCCGCCCGCACCAAATCCGCCGAAAAGCTCAATAAGGCGGTCAACGCCGAACTGGCGCCGCTGAAACTCGAGCGCGCGAAATTCATGACGCAGGTCGAGACCGACGCCAAATCGCCGGGCCCGCAGGGTATCGACCGCGTCGAATTCTGGGTGCAGACCAATCCCGGCACCAAAGCGGGCCCGCTGATGAAGGTCGCCTCCGGCGGCGAACTGTCGCGCTTCCTGCTGGCGCTCAAGGTGGTGCTGTCCGACCGCGGTTCGGCGCCCACGCTGGTGTTCGACGAGATCGATACCGGCGTCGGCGGTGCGGTCGCCGACGCGATCGGCGCCCGGCTGGCCCGGCTCGCCGGCAAGGTTCAGGTGATGGCGGTGACGCATGCGCCGCAGGTCGCCGCCCGCGCCAACCAGCATCTGCTGATTTCCAAGGATGCGCTCGACAAAGGCAAGCGCGTCGCCACCCGCGTCAATGCGCTGGCCGCCGATCACCGCCGCGAGGAAATCGCCCGCATGCTGGCGGGCGCCGAGATCACCGCCGAAGCCCGCGCCGCCGCCGACCGGCTGCTGCGCGCTGCGACGGCGTAAGGGTGGTGTGCGGCAATGGCTGTGAAAGCGAAGAAGCCGCTGGTTGACGTCGCCAAGCTCACCAAGGCCCAGGCCAAGGTCGAGTTGACGCGGCTGGCGCTCGAGATCGAGGGGCACAACGAGCGCTACTACCAGAAGGATGCGCCGACCGTGTCGGACGCGACCTATGATGCGCTGCGCCAGCGGCTGGAGGCGATCGAACAAAGGTTTCCCGACCTCGTCGCCAAGGATTCGCCGTCACAAAAGGTCGGCGCCGCGCCCGCGCGCGGTTTTGCCAAGGTGCAGCACGCCGTTCCGATGCTGTCGCTCGGCAATGCCTTCAGCGACGAGGATGTTACCGAGTTCGTCGAGCGTATCCGGCGTTTCCTCAAGCTCGATGCGGAGGAGATACCAGCGCTGGTCGCCGAGCCGAAGATCGACGGCCTGTCGCTGTCGTTGCGCTACGAAAACGGCGAACTGGTCCGCGCCGCAACGCGCGGCGACGGTTTTACCGGCGAGGACGTCACCGCCAACGTCCGCACCATCAAGGACATTCCGCATGCGCTGAAGGGCCGCAATATTCCGGCGGCCTGCGAAATGCGCGGCGAGGTCTACATGCTCAAGAAGGACTTTCTCGAGCTGAACAGGAAGCAGGCCGAGGCCGACGACACGGTGTTCGCCAACCCGCGCAATTCGGCGGCGGGCTCGTTGCGCCAGAAGGATGTCTCGATCACGGCGTCGCGGCCGCTGAAATTCTTTGCCTATACCTGGGGCGAGCTGAGCGAACGTCCGGCGGACACGCAGCACGGCATGCTGGAGTGGATGGACAGAGCCGGCTTTGCCGTCAATCCCAGGACCAGGCTGTGCAAGAACGTCGACGATGTCCTCAAATTCTACAGCAAAATCGGCGAAGAACGTGCCACGCTGGGCTACGACATCGACGGCGTTGTCTACAAGGTCGACCGGCTCGACTGGCAGGACCGGCTTGGCTTCGTCTCGCGCAGTCCGCGCTGGGCGATCGCGCACAAATTCGCGGCCGAGCAGGCGACGACGATCCTCAACGGCATCGATATCCAGGTCGGCCGCACCGGTGCGCTGACGCCGGTGGCGCGGCTCGAGCCGGTCACCGTCGGCGGCGTCGTCGTCTCGAATGCGACGCTGCACAACGAGGATTACATCAAGGGCATCGGCAACGACGGCAATCCGATCCGCGATGGCGCCGATCTTCGTATCGGCGACACCGTGGTGGTCCAGCGCGCCGGCGACGTGATCCCGCAGGTGGTCAGCGTCATCCTGGACAAGCGGCCGAAAAGCGCAAAACCGTACAAATTTCCGGAAGTCTGTCCGGTGTGCGGCAGCCATGCGGTGCGCGAGGAGGACGAGGCGGTACGCCGTTGCACCGGCGCCCTGATCTGTCCGGCGCAGGCGGTGGAGCGTCTCAAGCATTTCGTCTCAAGGCTGGCGTTCGACATCGACGGGCTCGGCGACAAGCAGATCCAGGAATTTTACGAAGACGGCCTCGTGATGTCGCCGGTCGACATCTTCACGCTGCAGAAGCGCGACGCGCGCTCGACCAGCAAGCTGATGGCGCGCGAGGGCTATGGCGAGACCTCGGTGCGCAACCTGTTCAATGCGATCGACGCCCGCCGCAGCATCGAGCTGCACCGCCTGATCTACGGGCTCGGTATCCGTCACGTCGGCGAGGGCAATGCCAAGCTCTTGGCGCGGCATTACGGCACCATCGAGAATTTTCGCGAGGCGATGCTGGCCGCCGCCAAGGGAACCAAGACCGAGGAGAACACCACCGAGGCCTATCAGGACCTCAACAATGTCGGGGGCATCGGCGAGATCGTCGCCGACGCCGTGGTGGAGTTCTTCGCCGAACCGCGCAACGTGAAGGCGCTCGGCGAACTGTTGCGCGAGATCGAGGTCAAGCCGGCCGAGCAGCCGCGCAAGAGTTCGCCGGTCTCGGACAAGACCGTGGTGTTCACGGGCTCGCTGACGAAGTTTACCCGCGACGAAGCCAAGGCGGTGGCGGAGCGCCTGGGCGCCAAGGTCGCCGGCTCGGTGTCGAAGAAGACCGACTACGTGGTCGCCGGCGAGGAGGCCGGCTCCAAGCTGACCAAGGCGCGCGAGCTTGGCGTCGCCGTGCTGACCGAGGATGAGTGGCTGAAGCTGATCGGGGAGTGAGGGTTGCCGCGCCCACGGTCGTCGTCACCCGCGAAGGCCAGGAATCCCGTCGCGCCGGAGGCGGCTATTGTTTCGCGGCCGACATTTCGCCCACCGCAATCTGCAACGCCCTGATTCGCGCCCAAATGTCGCGCGTCAGCGCGACATTTGCCGGAACTTCCAGGACCTTGATTTCCACATTGTTGACCCGCGTGTCGACGCCGGCCAATCGCGCATTGATGTCAGACAATTGCTTCTCGAGCAGATCATAACTCGCCTGGCTCTTGTCGGTCGCCTTGATGGTTTGTTCGATTCGCGCGAAGTAGTCGCGTTCGCCCTGCCAGATGGTGCGTCGCTGCAATTCCAGAAGCGCCATGAAAACCAGATTCGCCGCCAGCAATGCGAGCCCGATCGCGCGCCAGTTTTTCTCGATCATCGATTGTCCCCGTTGTCCGACAGGCTTGATGCTTGGAGCTACAGCTTATGGGAACGTCAGCGCGGCCGTCGCGTCGTCCAGCCACAGCTTGGTCGCGTTATCATCGAGATGCGGGCGCACCTCGCGGTTGACGCGGGCGTGGTAGTCGTTCAACCATTTCAGTTCTGGCGGGCTCAGCATGCTGACGTCGATCAGACGACGGTCGATCGGCGCCAAGGTCAGCGTCTCGAACGCATTGACCGGCTTTTCGGCGCCGGCAATGTCGGTGCCGACAACCAGTTCGAGATTTTCGATCCGGATGCCATAGGCATCGGTTTTGTAATAGCCGGGCTCATTGGACAGGATCATGCCGCGCTTCAGCGGCGCGCTGCCGAGCTTGGAAATCCGTGCCGGCCCTTCATGCACCGAGGAATAGCTGCCGACGCCATGCCCGGTGCCGTGCTCGAAATCGAGGCCGGCAGCCCAGAGATATTGCCGCGCCAGGCTGTCGAGCTGCGCGCCGGTGGTGCCGTCGGGAAATATCGCGCGCGCAATCGCGATGTGCCCGCGCAGCACGCGGGTGAAGCGGTCTCGCATTTCGTCCGTCGGTTCGCCGATCGCGATGGTGCGGGTGACGTCGGTGGTGCCGTCTTCATATTGCGCGCCGGAATCGATCAGCAGCAGGTCGCCGGACGCAATCCGCCGGTTGCTCTTGCGGGTGACGCGGTAATGCACGATGGCGCCGTTCGGTCCGGTGCCGGCGATGGTCGGAAACGACACGTCCTTTAGCGCGCAGGTCTGGCGGCGAAACGTCTCCAGCGCCTCGACGGTATCGATCTCGGTCAACGCACCGGACGGCGCCTCGCGGTCGATCCAGGCCAGGAACCGCACCAGCGCCACCGCGTCGCGCCGATGCGCGGTACGGGTGCCTTCGATCTCGGTGATGTTCTTGACAGCCTTGAGCAGGCTCACGGGGTCGTTGCCGCGCACCGGCTTGCCGCCGGCGGCCGTGATCAGACGGCTCAGGGCGTCGGCCGCGGTGGCGCTGTCGAGCGCGATCCTGGCGCCACCTTGGGCCAGTTCGGTTAGCGCAGGCGTCAGTGCGCCGGGCTCCCGGACGTCGGCAGATTGCTCGACATGGTCACGGGTCAGATTGGAGAGTTTGCGGTGGTCGATGAACACGGTCGGGCGGCCGTCCTTTGGCACCAGCGCGTAGGACAGCGGCAGCGGCGTATGCGAAACGTCGGCGCCGCGGATGTTGAAGGTCCAGGCCACCGCGTGCGAATCCGACAGCACCAGCGCATCGACGCCGAGTTTTGCCATTTCCAGCCGGATCCGTTTCAGTTTCTCGGCCTCGATTTCGCCGGAAAATTGCCCGCCGTGAATCGCGACCGGCCCAAGGGGCGGGGCGGGGCGCTCGGTCCACACGGCGTCGAGCGGGTTAGAGTCGACGGCGACCAGTTCGGCGCCGGCCTTGGCGCAGGCCGTGGCCAGGCGCTCGGCTGCCGCCGAAGTGTGCAGCCAGGGATCAAAACCGAGGCGGTCGCCGGCGCCGAGATGCCGCGCCAGCCAGTGTTCCGGAGGCGGATCGGCCAAGGGCTCGATATGCCAGGCCTTGCGGTCGACCTGTTTGGCGGCCTGCAGCGTGTAGCGGCCGTCCACGAACACGGCCGCCTCCTTGGTCAGAACCGCCGCCATTCCGGCAGAACCGGTGAAGCCGGTCAGCCACGCCAGCCGCTCCTCGGAGGCCGGGACATACTCATTTTGCTGCTGATCGGCGCGGGGAACGACGAAGCCCGTCAGCTTGCGCCGCGCCAGCTCCTCGCGGAAGGCCGCCAGCCTTGCGGTCAGCGCCACGCCGCCTTCGGGTTCTTCGAACGTCTGGAAATGGGCTTCGAACATCGCCTGGTCACTTTAGGGTTGGGTGGATAAGTCCGCAATGCGACCAACATAGCCGCAATTTGGCATAATCCATGCTTGAATATTTCCGTCCGCGTTAGACCGGATGGAACGGTGTGCCGTGCAGGCCGTTGACGTGGTTCGGCGAGAGGGAATTCCAGGAGTGTTTCAACTCAACGAAGAGGGGATGCACGATGCCTGCTTTCAGTTTTGAGAAGATTTCGCCGCCGGTCCGCCGCGGTCCGATTCCTCCCATCGCCAAGAAGCAACGGGGCATCATCGTCCAGATCCTGGACCGGTTCGTCGAAGCGCGTGTCAAGCGCAGCCGGCGCGAGCAAGAGAAGGGCGTCATCGCCCGCCAAGAACCCCCCGAATAGATCTTCAACCCGCGTTGCGCAGCAACAGGCTGCTCCAGCCTTCGATGCGCAGGTGCCGCAGCGGGACCAGCCCGCGCGCACGATAGGCGGCGATCACGGAAGCCGCCTGATGCGTCAGCAGTCCCGATAGAATGACCAGCGCCGATGGTGCCAGATGCCGTGCCATTGGCGTTGCCAGTTGCCGCAGCGGATTGGCGAGGATGTTCGCCAGCACCAGATCGAACGGGCCGGCGGCTGCAAATTGCGGGGCCGAGAAGCCGGTGGCCCGGATCGCCTGCACGAGATGCCCGGACACGTTGAGCCGGGCGTTTTCCCGCGCGACCTGCACCGAGGGCGGATCGATGTCGCTGGCGAGAACTTTCTCGTGCAGCGCCCTCGCCGCGGCGATCGCCAGCACGCCGGTGCCGGTGCCGAGATCGAGCACGCGGCGCGGACGCCAGGCTTTCAGCACGTGATCGAGCAGCAGCAGGCAGCCGCGGGTGGTGCCGTGATGGCCCGTGCCGAACGCCAGCGCGGCCTCGATCTCGATGCCGACCTTGTTGGGCGCGACGCGCGCCCGATCGTGCTGGCCGTGCACGACGAAACGCCCGGCCGGGACCGGAACGAGATCCTCGAGGCTGGCCTTGACCCAATCCCTGGCTTCGACGGTGTCCAAAGCGATGCCTCTGGCGATATCCTCGCCGGCAGCGTTGGTTACGAGCTGGCGCAGCAGCGCCCGATCCGGCGCGTCGGCAAAATGCACGGTGACGTCCCAGCGCCCGTCCGGCCGTTCGAACGCGGCGATGGCGGCCTCGCCCTCGAAAAAGACTTCGGTAAGCATGTCGACAACTTGCCTGGCGGCATATTCGTCGCCAATCGCGAAGCTGGCGCGGTGGGTGGGGGGAGCGGAAGCCATTGGGGAACCACGAAAAATGGGCACAAAGCTCAAACTTGAGCAAATTTCAGTTCGCAATTTTGCGAAAAGTTACGCATGGGTCATTACAACAACCTTAGATTTTTACCCGTAATTCCACGTACAGGGACCGGATGGAATTCTCGGTTCCGTGGGCAGGAAAAGAGGTCGGAACCATGAAGTCTCTCATTTTGACATTTTTCAAGGATCAATCCGGTGCCACCGCGATCGAATACGGCTTGATTGCTGCGGGTATCGCGATTGCGATCATCACCGCCGTGCAAGGTGTCGGCGGCAAGCTCAGCACCAACTTTGACTCGATCAGCACCTCGCTGAAGTAACCAGCGTCATTGCATCACTGTTTTCGGCACATTGGGGATCGGGCGCTCGCGGCGCCCGGTCCTTTTCCTTTGGTTCAAATTGCCGGCTATCGCGGCGCGAATTTGTAGCGGAACGTGCAGCACGATCCGCCCTGCATCAGCGTCTGGTCGCGCTTGAAGCTGACATCGCCGCCGCCGGCATCCGCAATATCGACATCGGTCCAGCACACCAGGAGCGCGCCGAGTTCGGGCTCGCCGAGCGAGCGGAAGAATTCGGCGAAGCGGCAGGAGGTGATGTCGAATTCGCGGGCTTCCTTGTCGTCGCGGTGCATATCGAACGTGACTTCCCGCTCGGTCACTTCCGCCAGCGCGGTGTTCATCTTGGCAAATTTGCGTCCCGGGCTGCCCTCGATGCTGTTGCCGATATCGGCGAACATCTGCCTCGACCATTCGCGCAGCGCGCCCCGCACCAGCGCATCGGCCTTCTCGCGGCCGATCTCGGCGCGCATCGCCCGCATGACCGGCACCAGCACCTGGGCCTGGATCCGGGTCTTGTCCAGCAGCGATATATCCGGGTTCACCATAAAGTCGTCGAGCACACCCATCGTTTCGTTTCCTTGTTCGTCGTGCGGGCGCTGGTTTGGGGCGTCCACAGCCGGTCGACAATTTATGCCGGGGCTTTTCACAGCAAAACTTCCCAGGCTTGCTGCCAGGCTGGCCAGTCGATACGCAACTCCCACAACAAAGGATACCTTGTGGGCTGTGGGGGTTGATGCGGATGCGGGCGGCCATCTAGCCAGAGATCCTTCTCCTTACGACCTTGACAAGTGCTTCATCAATTCGGCTTTGCCAACCCTTTCCCCCGCGCTTGAAGTGGTCGATCACTTCCGGGCTCAGTCGGATAGAAACTGGCGTCTTGGTTGGTAACTTGTTGCGGCCGCGTCCCTTGCGCATCCCAGGAAAGACTTCATCGAAGGGACGCGCTTTCGCAAAATCCTCCTTTGTCCATTCCGGATTGTCGCTTACTGCTCGCATGTCGCTTGCGGTGTAGCCCTTCTTTGGCAGCTTCTTTCTAACGGCGGTTTTCTTCATATGCCTTCCTTTCATCGCGGCTGGCGGGACGCATGCTGATGATACTGACGGCTTCTTTGCCGTAGATCGCGAAAACCACGCAAATCACTCCGCGAATGTTCACGCCGATTGCGCGTGCGCGGTTTGCTCTTGCCGGGATCACATATGCCCGATCAAAAAATCGCTCGTTGAGATCGGCGAAATTCATCCGGTGTTTTTCGAGATTTGCGAGGCGTTTCGGTTCGTCTCAGATGATTTTCATGGGTTATATTGCATATACATAATAATAAGATGTCAATGGCAGGAAGGCAAGCTTGCCAATGCCGGACTTGGATTGTGCCTTGAAGCACTGCCCGTTGCCCAATGGTAGTGTCCCAGTTTGAAATTTCATCGGAACATTCGGTCGGCGATTTCAACTAGAACGCGGACTGCGCCAGGAAGCAGAAAGAAGCCTACGATCCAGCCGACTATGGCAATGGGCCACGATGGGATCGCGGACAGCCGCGTTGCGGTCCAAAAGGCCAACGCCGATGCTATCGCCGAGCAGACGCCAATAACTATTGGCTCGCTGAGCAGAGGGGCTTCCGGCAGCGCCACCAGCAAACCGATTGCGAATAGGCCAAACGACCAGCCGCCTCCGAAGAGAATTGCTCTTGGCAATCCCTTCATGTGCCCCTCCCTTGCGAAGCTGATTCACTACCCGGCGTGCACAGCCGGTCGACATCTTATGCACCGGTTGTTCACAGCCTTATACACAAAACATCTTATGCGCGCTCCC
>Ga0310810_10008618_pt1 | contig 11749 bp, 11 predicted proteins | sample NCmetagenome_FD_207641 | JGI IMG/M metagenome (GOLD analysis project Ga0310810, IMG submission 207641) | Soil microbial communities from experimental microcosm in Duke University, North Carolina, United States - NC | ecosystem: Engineered > Artificial ecosystem > Soil microcosm > Unclassified ...
AAACTCGGATCGATAAAGCCGTCACCAAAACTCATTTGCTGAGAGATCGCTTTACGCATGATTTCTTTTACATCAATCCAATATTTACACCCAACAACTTTCTGACTTTTTCAGCGAGAACTAATTAGGCCAGTTGCCCCGCTTCAAGCAAGCGCTATGGACAGTGATAAATTACTGCATTGACAACCGAGCACCAATTCCCTAGATTTTATCCCGCGACTCTACCGTTTCCTCTGAGCGGGCGTAATTCAGCGGTAGAATGCCAGCTTCCCAAGCTGGACGTCACGGGTTCGATCCCCGTCGCCCGCTCCAAATTTTCTGGATAAAATCGTTTTGTGGCTGAATCATGCGTTGAGTAGCGTGAACGTGAACTCCTGCCGTTGAGCCTTGCCGTAAACTTCGCGAAATTCCTCCTGCGATTGATATTTGATTTTCGGGATCAGTTTGCCGCGCACGCTAACGCGCAGAGGGGATTCGTTGAATGGGTAGGGATCGACGACGACAGTTTGGCGGTCGACGACTCTAAGTTGAATCTCACCACTCTCTTCGCCGGCTTTTACCGGCGTCGGTTTGATCGCCGAGCCGTAATAGGCCTTGCCTTCTTTCGTGTGCGAGCCCGCAGCGGCCACGGCGGTGATATCGAAGTTGGAACAGAAAAACAGCGACAGCCGGTCAAAGACCTGCATCAAGAGATAGTTGTGCCAAATTCGCTCGTGGCTCATAGATCCGGCATAGGGCTCCATGTGGCTTAGTTGGTCGATCATCTGCTTGTGCGTGGGTTCGCGCTCGGCGATGAATTTTTGCGAGTAGGGATCGTCGCGGTCCACCATGGTCGGCATGGTGCCGTAGCGTTTCTGCGGCAAGCCGACGCCGTGCATGCTGACAATTAGACCTGCGTAAGGATCTCGTCCGATCACGTTGTCGATGCCCTTCCCGTAAAAAGTCGAGCGGAATTCGCGCGGCGTGCGGGTGAACGGGATCGGCGCCCCCTGCTCATCGATGGACGGATAAATGTCCCAATCCCACCAGCCGTTATCGTGGGTTTCCGCCGCCAGCACCATCGATGAATAGGGTTCGAGCTTGGCGAATCGGTCGTTGCCCCAGTGGGCGGCAAACTGTCCGGCCAGATCACCGTGATCGTTTTGCGAGATCATCCGATAGCATTCAGCGTTTTCCGAGATGATCATGAGGCACTCCTTTCGGATACCGACGATATTCCAATTGCACCGTCCAACGGTCCAATCCGGTCAAACTTTGATCTCAGTTTTAAAATGTCCCCAAATTTCATGGTACAGGTCGTTAAAGCCTTTTTCGTTGTGAATTTCGAAAACGTTGCGCGGCCGCGGCAGCGGCACGTCGAAGATTCGTTTGACCGTGCCCGGTCGGCCGGTGAATAGAACGACTTTGTCCGAAAGCGCGATCGCTTCGGTGAGATCGTGGGTGACAAACAGAATGGTTTTCTTGTTCGTATCCCAAATGCGCAACAGCTCGTCTTGCAGAATCAAACGGGTCTGCGCATCGAGCGGCCCGAAGGGCTCGTCCATCAAAATTATGTCGGGATCATAGATCAGGGTGCGGATGATCGAGCAGCGCTTCTGCATGCCGCCCGAAAGCTCGAACGGATAGTGGGTCTCGAAGCCGGTGAGCTGCATGGTATCGATAAACTTTTGCGCCGCCTGGGCGCGCTCGCTCTTGCCCATGCCGCGAATCTTTAGCGCCAGCTCGACGTTTTCGCTCAAGGTCAGCCAGGGAAAAAGATTGCTGTCCTGGGTGACAAAACCGATATCGGAGTTGATCGACGTGATCTCGCGGCCCTTGTAATTGAGCCGCCCTTGATAAGGTAACGAAATGCCCGCGATAATCTTGAGCAAGGTGCTCTTGCCGCAGCCGCTGGGTCCCACGATGGTGGTAAACGAGCCCTTCTCCACCGGCAGGGTGACATCTTTTAACGCGAGAACGCTCTTGCCCTTGGACCGATAGGTTTTAGTAACGTTGGCGAGGTCGATGATCGGGTCCATTTAAGTTTCGCTCACGCGCCGACGTTTTTGGCTTCGACTTCGGGGCGCCACTTCAGCAACCGTTTTTCCACAAGCGACAGCAAGGCATCGAGCACGACGACGAGCAGCGCTAGGATCGTCACGCCGACGAAAATCCCGTTGGTGTCATAGGTGCCCTGGTTATAATTGATGAAAAATCCCAGCCCCTTGGTGGAGGCGATGAATTCGCCGACCACGGCGCCGATGACTGAGAACGGAATGCCGGCGCGCAGGCCGACCATGATAAACGGCAAGGTTGCCGGCAAAAAGACTTCGCGCACGACCTGCCAGCCGGACGCGCCCATGATGCGCACGATGGCCACGTAGTCTTCGTTCACCGACCGCAGGCCGGCAAAGGTGTTGATGAACACGACGAAGAAAACCATGGTCAAGATGATCGCGATCTTTGACATCAAGCCGATGCCGAACCAGATGACAAAGACCGGCGCCAACGCGACTTTCGGGATGCCGTTAAAGAGCGTGATGTAGGGATTCAAAATATCGCCGAGTAATTTTATCCGCCCGCAGAGAAAGCCCAGCGCGACGCCGGTGATGGCACCGATGACGTAACCCGCGGCCATTTCTTTAATCGTCGCGTCGAAGTGCTGCCAGATCACGCCCGTGGTCATGACATCGACGATGCCGCGGGCAATTTCGATGGGCTGGCTGACCAGCCGCGCGACTTCGGGCCATTGCCAGGCGGCGAGCTCCCAAAGCACGAGGGTGCAGAGGCCGGGGAGAAGGACGAGAAAGCTACGCCAGTTCACCAATGTGGACTGTTTTGAAGCCATCTCGGCCTGAGCGATTTCCGCCGCATCGGCCGGCGGTGATTTGGTCGCAGAATTTTCTTCCATAGAGAAAGTTCGCGGAAAGATATCGCGCCGCTATTGCGGCAAATACTGATTGGACCAGAAACCGCCTTCGGCCGTGCTGAGCTCGCTCTTCAACAATCCCGTGGCGACAAAAACTTTGTGCATGTTGTCCCATCCCGACTTGGTCATGCGCAGGTTGCGGCGAAAAGTCGAGCGGCTGTGGCCCATCACGCTTTTGAGAACCGTCGGCGCAATTTTTGGAAATTGCTTGATCAGAAGATCGTCCGACTCGGCGGGGTTGTCGATGATCCAGTTATTGCCGCGCGCGATCGCCCGGAGCAAAGCCCGCGTGGCATCGGGGTTCGCCTTGATGTAGGTGTCGAGCGCATGTATCGACTCATGCGGGTAGTCCTTGAAAATTTCAATTTCACTGCCGAGACGGATCAATGTGTAACCCCATCCCTCGAGCTCCGGCTGCTCGGTGTCCGGAATGCCGCCGACGATCATGTCGACCTGGCCGTTTTTGAGCGCGTTCACGCGCGCCAGGCCGGCGCCCACGGCGGCGAAGCGGACGTCCGAGTCGGGCTTCATGTTGTTTTGCCGCAGCAGATAGCGCACCACCTGCGCCGGCGCGCCGCCGACCGTGGCCGCGCCGATGCTCGCGCCCTTCAGCGCCTGGATTTTTTGCGCGATCGGCATCTTGGCCAGCTGGTTTTTCGTCAGGCCGCGGCTTTCCAGCCATTTGTTGCTAGTGGCGATATTCCATTCCAGCGAAGCGGGGAAAATGCCGACGGAAAACATGCGGTCGCCGCGCGAGCGGGCGACCAGCACGTCGGAAGCGGCGGTGGAAACGAACTGCACGTCGCCGTTCATGATCGCGGCCATGGTCACCGCGCCGCCGGTGGTCAAAATATGCTCGAAGTCGATGCCTTCTTCTTTGAAGTAGCCTTTGCGCTGGGCGATCCAGATTGGCGCGAAGTCGAGACCGGCGGTGGAAGTCGCCAATCTTATTTTAAGCGGCGTCTTTGCCTGCGCCAGGATCGTCGACGGGACGCTGCACGCCAAAAATAAAAACGCGTGCAGGAACAAAGCGAGATGTTTGCGTCTTGGTTTCACTTGGAATTCCTCCTGAACGATCGCGCCGGCTAGTGGGACGAGAGAAAATAATCGATCGATAACTTTTCGGCACCGTAGTATTCCCGCAAAAATTCATCCTGGTCCGCATAGCGTCGCTTGGGTATCAGCCGTCCTTGAAACGACACGGGCAACGGATCGAGGTCGAACGGATAGGGCGCGACTGCGGCGCGGCTTTCATCTTTGATCATAAAAGTGAGAATCGTGTCGTCTTTGCCGAGGAGGGTGGGCACGGGAACATTGCTCATGGTGTGGCTCGGACCGTTTTTTCGCTGCCTACTATTGAACGGGTAGCGATTGCAGACGAACTGACCCATCTGATCGTAGACTTCCATGAGCTTGAAATTGATCCATAGATGTTCTTCGGAAACGAAGTCGCGATACAGCGACGAACCTCTTAGTTGCTCCATTAAATCCGCGCGGTAGTTTTCCTGCTCGGCGAGAAATTCTTTTACCTCGGGATGGACCGTGTAATCCGGCATGTACGGCAGCAGGCCGCGGCCTTGGGTGAGCAGGCCGTCCGAATGTAACGAAACGATGTAGCCGGCGTAGGGATCTTGCTCGGCGAGACGCTCGATACCGTGGCGATAGAAATCCAGCCAGACTTTGCCGCCGAGGTGTTTGATGCTGCCGATATAATCCGGCGGCAGCCCTTCGCTGCTGAGCTGCGGCTTGATTTCCCAGTCCCACCAGCCGGTGTCGTGCTCCTGCGCGGCGAGAACCATGGCGCCGTAGGGCGACGGCCGCGCGAATTCTTTATTTCCCCAGTGGGCGGCGAGCCAACCGGTGACTCTCGAGTGATCGACCTGCAGGATCAGCAGCAATCGTTCGTCATCATACGGACAAACCATCATAAAAGATTCTCCTCAAATTGCGTTCGTCATTACGCCAGCAGGCCGCGGATCGTGGCGCGGAAGATATCGTCGAGCTCGGCTTCCGGCCAAGCTCGCGCTTTCAGCACGGCGATGGTTTCTTTCTCGGTGTTGGGCACGTGCGGCACGTCTGTGCCGAAAACCAGTCTGCCCGTGCCCCACGTGCTGCGCGCGCATTCCAGCGCCGGGCCATGAGTGCACGCCGTGTCGTAGTAGCAGCGGCGCAAATAATAGCTCGGCGGGCGCGGACAACTGGAAAAACGTTGATAGCCGCGATCGATCCGATCGAGGATCATGGGTAGACTGCCGCCCAGGTGTGACCACACGATTTTCACGTCGGGGCATTCTTCCAGCACTCCGGCGAGGACGAGCTTGGTCGCCGCCATGGCGGTCTCACCCGGGTAGCCGACGGAGAGGAAGGTCCCCGGATCGTTCTGCGGCGCGTCGCACGGTGAAGTCGGATGCACGAGCACCAGCAGCTTGCGCCGGCTCATCTCGCGCCAGAAGCCGCGCAGCTCAGGCGCGTCCAACGGAAGGTCGCCGATGTTGGTGGCGATGCCGACGCCGGCGGCGCCCAGGGCAAGCGCGCGATCCAATTCCTTCACCATGGCGTCATGGCTTGTGCAGGGGAGCACAGCAACAAAGCGAAAACGCTCCGGGTATTGCCGGCAAGCCGCGGCCAGCCCGTCATTAATAAAGCGCGCCGCGGCTGCGTCGCCATTGCCTGCCCAGCCGATATTCAGCGCGCCTACGGAGAGAATTGCCGTGGCAATGCCGGCGTCGTCCATGGACGCCAAACGCTTCGATAAATTGTCCTGTTCGGTCGGCAGCGACATGACGTGACTGCCGCGATAGATGAGCGCCTGGCCGCGCGGTCCATTGACGAGCTTGAAGTCGGCGCGGCTCCTGACGACTTCCGCAAGACAGCCTTCGGGGTAGATGTGAGCGTGGGCGTCGATGATTTGCGCGGCCATTTGCGTGGAGATTCTAGGCTCCGCTTTGTGACTGCTTTACAAGCTGGAGAACGTAGTCCGGTTTGAGCGGCAGCTTTGTGACTTCAACACCGAGCGCATTAGACACGGCGTTGGCCAGCGCCGCGCCGGCCGCGGTGATGCCGCCTTCGCCCGCGCCTTTGACGCCGAGCGGGTTGTGCGGGCTGGGAAAATCTTCCGTCGAAATGAATTGGGCCCTAGGCATCTCCATCGCCGTCGGCAACAGGTAATCCATGAAATTCGTCGACAGGGGCTGGCCGTCTTCGTCGTAGACGAACTCTTCGAGCAGCGCGCCGCCGATGCCCTGCGCCAGGCCGCCGGCCATCTGGCCTTCAATGATCATGGGATTGATTTTGCGACCGACGTCTTCGGTCACGAGATAGTCGAGAATCTTGATCTTGCCGGTTTCTTTGTCCACTTCTACCGACGCGACATGCACGCCGTAAGGAAACGGCCGCTTGTCGGTGGCAAAGAAGTCTTCTTCTGAAATGCCCGGAACGATGCCGGCTTTGAGCGCCGGCCCGGGGAGCGCCAAGCGCGCGAGCTCGGCGAAGCTGAGCGATCGCTCCGGCGCGCCGCGCGCGACGACTCGGCCGTCGCGCAGGATTAAATCAGCGGCATCGATTTCCAAGCTCGCCGATGCAAGCCGCAGAAGCTTGTCTTTGACTTTGCGCGAAGCGCCGACGGCGGCGCTGCCGGCCATCACGGTGGAGCGGCTGGCGTTGCTGCCGTTGCCGTAGGGAACTTTCGCTGTGTCGCCGTGCACCACGCGCACATTCTCGATGGGAGCTTGCAATTCGTCGGCGACGATTTGGCTCAGCGCCGTGGCGATGCCCTGGCCGACCGAGTTGCAGCCGGAGTAAAGGATGACCTGGCCGGCGTTATCAACTTCGACCCGGGCATATTCCCACGGGCCGATGCCGCTGGTTTCGACGAAGCAGCCGATCCCGATGCCGACGGCGCGGCCTTCGAGCTTTGCCGCCGCGCAGGTGCTTTTTAATTCTTCGTAGCCGAAGCGCTCGAGCGCGCGTTCGAATTGGCCGGGCAAATCGCCAGTGTCATAAACCATGTAGTGAAAAGGATGCTTGCCCAAGTCGTAGGGCATCTCCTCATGGCGGATCAGATTGCGCCGTCTTACGTCGGCGGGATCGAGCTTGAGGCGGTGCGCCACGATGTCGAGCAAACGCTCACGGACGAAATTCGCTTCGTAACGTCCAGGACTTCGATAGGTGCCGACGGGCGTTTTGTTGGTGAGGACGCAGAAGACGTTGCAGCGGTAGTTCTTTACCCGAAACGGGCCGCGCAGCATGGCGGAGGCGGCGATCGCCGGGACGCCGCCATGAGTGCGCGTGTAGCCGCCCATGTCGAAAAGAATCTCGGCGTCCATCGCCATGATCGTGCCGTCTTTTTTCACGCCGATTTTCACCCGGTGTTTTTGCTGGCGCGATTGATTCATGGCTTTGAGATTTTCCGAGCGGTCTTCGATCCAGCAAATCGGTTTGCGGAAATGCCGCGCCGCGAAGGGAATCAGAAAATCTTCCGGATAAAATTCGCCGCGCGCGCCGAAGCCGCCGCCGACTTCCGGCTCGATGAAATGAATGGCGCTCTGCGGCAGGCCGATGAGTTCGGAGAGAATGCGCCAGTTGGTGTGGGTCATCTTGGTCGGGCCCCACATGGTCAAAAGGCCGCGGCCCTCGTCCCACTCCGCGACCAAGCCGCGATTTTCGAGGGGAACCGCGGAATGGCGCTGGGTCGAAAATTCCTCCTCGACGATTAGGTCCGAATCGCGAAAAGCGCCATCGACATCGCCGACGTTGACCTGAAAGTTAGCGGCGATGTTGTTCGGCGTGGCGTCATGCAGCTGCGGCGCGCCCGCTTGCATGCCGGCGCGCGCGTCGGTGACGGCGCCAAGGCGCGCGTACTCCACTTCGATCAATTCGAGCGCGTCTTCGGCGATGTAACGATTCTCCGCGACCACCACGGCCACCGGATCACCGACGTAACGGACTTTGGTCGTTGCAATCGGAGTTTGTTGCGAGCGCTCCAGGCCGGGAATGACGCCGGTGCGCATGGGAATGGTTTTCACTCCCGGCATATCGGCCGCCATCAGAACGCCGATGACACCGGGCAATTTCAGCGCGGCCGAAGGATCGATTTTGACGATGCGCGCGTGCGCATGAGTGCTGCGGAGAATTGCGGCATGAGCCATGCCGGGGCGATGGATATCGCCGACGTATTTGCCGATGCCGCGCAGGAGTCTTATGTCTTCTTTGCGCTTAATTCTCGAACCAATGTAAGGCATTGTCAGTCTATCCTAATTTTACGAGCTGCAGTTATGCTTTGCGCTTGCCCTCACCCTCGCCCTCTCCCGCTTCGCGGGCGAGGGAATCGGAAAAGGGCGGAATGCTATGTGTCGCTGTTCAATGTTTTCGCTGCTTCCTGGATCGCCGCAACAATGTTTTGATAACCCGTGCACCGGCAAAGATTACCGCTGAGCCATTCGCGGATTTCCTGCTCACTCGGATTCGGAATCTCCTTCAATAAGGCTTCGGCGGTGAGTAGAATTCCCGGCGTGCAAAAACCGCATTGCAGGCCGTGCAGTTCCCAGAACTTTTCCTGAAGCGGATGCAGCTCGGTTGCGTTCGGCGCGATGCCTTCCACGGTTTTTAACTCGGCGCCGTTCACCTGCACAGCAAAGAGCAAACAAGAGCGCACGAGCTCGCCGTTCAAAGAAATAGTGCAGGCGCCACAAACACCGTGCTCGCAGCCAACGTGGGTCCCGGTGAGTCCGAGATCGTCGCGCAGGAAATCGGTGAGGAGCTTGCGCGCTTCCACTTCTCCGGCGTATTCACGCCCGTTGATGGTCAGCCGTATCTGCCGGGTGCTCATTGCGCTTTTTTTCCTTTTCTCTGTTCCGCTGCGCGTTGAGCTGCTTGGATGAGCGCGCGCCGAGCCAGGACCGCGCAGGCGTCGCGCCGGTACTCGGCGCTGGCATGAATATCCGAATCCTGTTCCAGGTTCTCGGTTGCGCGCTGCGCCGCGTCGCGAAACACGACTTCCGAAGGTTTTTTGCCGAGCAAAAACTCTTCCGCTTCGTGCGATCGAATCGGCTTTGCGCCTGTGAGTGTCAATCGCGCGTGGCAAATCGCCCCAGCGCCATCGAGAGCGAGGAGTGCCGCGGCTCCGGCCAATGCGAAGTCGCCATGCCGCCGGTTCACTTCCTGGTAGGAGCAGCCGCTATTTGCCGGCGACGCGGGAACTTCGATTCCCGTCAAAAGCTCGGCGGGCTCGAGCAGCGTCGTCATGAAGGAAAGAAAAAAATCTTCGGCGCGCGCCCTGCGTTGATTGGCCGCCGATCGCAGAATCAACGAAGCATCGAGGGTGACCATCGCCACGGGCAATTCAGCAGAAGGAAAAGCATGCGCCAAACTGCCGCCGACTGTGCCGCGGTTGCGAATCTGAATATGACCGATGAAGCTCACGGCCTCGCGTAGCAGCGGCCAACCCTGTGCAACGATGGCCGAGCGTTCCAGCTCACGTTGCCGAGTGGTGGCGCCGATGCGCAGCATGCCGTTCTCTTCTTTTAAGTAACTGAGCTCACTGACACCGTTCAGGTCGATCAGATGCGCCGGCCGGATCAAACGGAAATTCATCAGCGGCACGAGGCTTTGCCCGCCGGCGAGCGGCCGCGCTTGATCGCCGAACTCAGCCATCAACCGGAGGGCTCCGTCCAGGTTGTTTGGATCGTGGTAGTCGAATTGTGCCGGTTTCATGTTCGTTGCTTTTTACGTCCGGGAATAATGAACTGCCAAAATACTTGCTTCGGTTGCTGGTATCAATCGTGCCATCAGCGTTTACCACATCACCTGACCGCCGTTGGGTTGAACCAGTTGGCCGGTAATGAAGCTGGCGCGCTCGCTCAGCAGAAAATCGACTACGGCGGCAACTTCATCGGGCTGTCCAAGTCGCTTGATCGGCAGCCGGGTTTCGAAGACGCCGCGGGCGTTTTCGTATTCTTCCGGCGTTCTGCCGGCGCGTAGCAGCGGCGTATCGATGGGTCCGGGGCCGATAGCGTTGATGCGAATCCCGTTGGGAGCGAATTCAAGCGCCAAGGATTTCGTCAGAGAGTAGAGAGCGGTCTTAGCGGCGCAGTAATTCGCGGCGTTCGGAACGCCGATAATCGCAAAGTCGGACGACGTGATCACGATCGCGCCGGAGCGCTGTTCGACCATGCCTCGAAGCACCGCCTGGCAAAAATTGAAAGTGCCGGTAAGGTGGGCGTCGATCAGTAACGACCATTGCGCCAACGTCATATCAGCCAGCGTCGAACGCGCGTTCACACCGGCGTTGCTGAATAGGCAGTCGATTTTGCCGAACCGTTCGAGGATCTCGGCGATCCAGGCTCGTACCTGGCTCTGATCGCGTACGTCGACGATTCCCGTTAACACCGCACCGCGTTCTGACTGGATGAGATCCGCGGTCTGTCGCAGCCCTGTTTCGCTCAAATCGCAAACGCAAACCGCGTCGCCGCGGCACGCGAGGCGGATCGCCGTAGCCCGGCCGATGCCGCTGCCGCCACCGGTAACGACGGTGACGCGCGGATGGCTCTCTACCGCTACCATAGAGTGGAGCCTCCGTTGACCCGGAGATCCTGGCCGATCAGGTAGGAACTCTCGTTGCTCAGAAGAAACATGCAGCCTTCGGCCATGTCGTCGGTGTTGCCGATGCGGCCGAGCGGAATGCGCGATTTTCGCGATTCCATTTCTGCATCAGTCAGAACGGCTCGCGGCATCGGGGTGTCGGTAATCACCGGGGAGACTGCGTTTACCCGGATGTTCTCCGCGGCGGATTCGATCGCCAGGGAGCGCGCCAGTCCGAGGATGCCGCCTTTGGACGCTGCATAATGCGCCATGTCGGCGCCGCCGGTGCGCGCCGCCATCGAGGAAAACAGCACGATGCGGCCGAATTTTTGCGGGCGCATGAAGCGGAGTGCGGCGCGACAACAGAGAAAGTAGCCGGTCAGATTTATTTGCAGAGTCTGTTGCCAATCTTCGAGACGAAGTTCCAAAAAAGGCGATGGACGATAAATCGCCGCACAACAGACGAGATAGTCGATCCTGCCGGCGGATTTGCCGATGGCGTCGAAGGCCGCGTCGACTTCGGTTTCATTTCGGACGTCGACGCTGTGGAAATCTACTTCGGTTGAAGCGGTGGGACGCACATCGAGCGCGTGCACCAACGCGCCGGCTTTGCTGAGACGCTCGCCAACTGCGGCTCCAATCGCGCCGCTGCCGCCGGTGATGACGGCCACACGGCCTTGATGCTCGTTCGTCTGTGCCACGCCCTTCGCCCGTCACTATGCCGAGGCCAGCGTGTGGTTCACGGTGATGTGCTCGGCTCGATAAAACTCGCCGAGAAAATCTTCACCGTCTTTGTAGGTTCGATTTGGCACCAGGCGAGCGTTGAATGAAACCGGGAGCGGATCCATGTCGAAAGGATAGGGATCTAGCACCGCTTTGTTTTCTCCGACCGTATCGATTTTGATTTTCACCGGCGATTGACCTTGCTTGGTCGGCACATCGACGTCGTTGAGTGAAGTTGTTGGGCCGAGCTTGCGCGCCTTGCTATTCAACGGGTAGCGGTTGCAGACGAACTGCGCCAGCTGGTCGAAGACTTCCATGTATTCGTAGTTGCTCCACACTTGCTCTTCGGAACAATGCTGTTTGAATTGTTCCGACTGCCGTAGCTCATCGAGCAGTTTCAAGCGCAGTGCTTCCTGGTGATCGACGTAGGCTTTCACCCTCGGGTCGCCGGTTCGGTCGGGTGGATAACTGTACTTGCCGTAGCCGGAGTTCATCAGCGCGACGCCGTGCATCGCCATAAGCATGGCCGCGTAAGGATCG
>Ga0310810_10008619_pt1 | contig 11749 bp, 10 predicted proteins | sample NCmetagenome_FD_207641 | JGI IMG/M metagenome (GOLD analysis project Ga0310810, IMG submission 207641) | Soil microbial communities from experimental microcosm in Duke University, North Carolina, United States - NC | ecosystem: Engineered > Artificial ecosystem > Soil microcosm > Unclassified ...
GCAGTGCCGCGCGGAGTGCGTGGGCGAAGGTCGGCGTGTCGCTGTGGAGCTCCCGCTGGTGGACCGTCCCCTTCTTATGGACGTGCAGAAACTCGATCGGATCTTCGATCGTCAGGATGTGTTCGGGGCGCGTCTCGTTGATCTGGTCGATGATCGCCGCGAGCGTCGACGACTTGCCGGATCCAGTCGGCCCCGTCACCAGGACAATGCCGTTCTTGAGCGCGGCCAGCTCTTTCAGGACCGACGGCAGGCCGAGACCGTCAATCGATGGGATCGTCGGCGCGATGACGCGCATGACGATGGCGTACGTGCCGCGCTGCCGGAATACATTGACGCGAAATCGTGCGCAATTTGGGATCGAGTAGGACAGATCACACGCGCCGTGTTCGCTGAGCGTCAGCAGCGCCTGACCATTGCCTCCTATCAGCTGACGGGCGATGCGCGCCGTGTGCTCGGGCTCGAGAACCGGCACCTGTGGAATCACGACGGGCGTGAGGGAGCCATGCCGCTCCACCTGCGGCGACCGGCTTGGGGAAAAGACCAAGTCGCTGATCCCGTCGCCGCCGTCCAGCATTGCCATGATCATGGCGGCCGCGAATTCGCCGGATCCGTCGTCTTGCTGAGCTCCGAATAGAGAAGTTTCGAGGTCGTTGGCGTGTAGCGAGTCTGACGTGCGAGTCAATAGGTGAGACATATTCGGATGTTTATCGGTCCGACGAGGATGCATCCTTAGAAATCGGCGATTTCGCACCGGCAGCGGCCTGTCGCGCGCGCACGCTCTTTGGAATGTCAGAGCACGACGGTGAACGGCGCTTCGCCTTTCCAGATTAGCGTGGCCGTGGTGAAGTCGGCGGCTCAGCGTTGATAGTGTGTCTACGGCAATGGCACGAAAGTCACACTAGTTTGGACTCATTGGATACGATTGTCGCTGTATCTAATGGAAACCTGTATTCATCAGCGGGAACGTGCTTCGATCGATCCTCCGAAGGGATAACAGGACGTCATCGCCGTCGAGGCGTCCGTTCAGTTCGAGGTGATCGGCATCAGGCACGGACCATGCGAACACACCCCCTGCATCTGATTGCCCATCTGTGAACAGCCTCAGTTGCATCACGGCTTCGTCGCATTCGACGCAGTAGCTTTCGAACGAATCGTCCATCCTTTCCACGCGCACCACCCTCGGCGACTCCATGACCATGCGTCTCCAGCGACGCACCAGCGACGCCTTGATAGGCATTCACGGCGACCGTAGTCCGAGGAATGTCTCGACGTGAGAGAGGACCAGATACGTGAAAACGATCCTGAATCCGAATCGTTTCGCGGCACCTCACTGCGGAGCGTCCAGCATCGGCGGCAGGGTCGTCGTCAACATCGTGTTTGGCCTCGCTGGGACCGGATTCTATTCGGTTAGATTGATGGTGCTGCGCGTTTCTCCTCGCTACGTGTCATACGGCACCTTCCCCGAGCTTGGCACGCTAGGCTCTTCGCGACTCCCGCCGCAACTCGCGCAGCAGTCCCTGTGAGTCGCCCAAGCGATTGTTAAAAATCCGTCGTGCCACATCCAAGAGCGCGCCGACGAGAGGATCCCGCAAGGTGTACCGCACGGACGACCCTTCCTTCTGTGTCGAGACGATGCCCTGGTGCCGGAGGACGGCCAGTTGCTGCGAGACGATCGGCTGCTCGAGTGCAAGTTCGTCCTGGAGTTCCTGTACCGTTCGCCCGCCTCGCACGAGCGTTTCCAATATTCGGATACGCGTTGGGTGCGCCAACGCGCGAAAGAACTGCGCTTTGAAGCGCTGCAGCTCGCCAACCGCCGGTTCACCGTTTCTCCTGTCACGCACCTGCGGCATAAAATAGCATTATATATTAATATTAAGATATTAATTTTCGCCGATGTTTCTGGATACCAATTCGCCGGATCACCCACTGTCGCGGGCGATTGAACGACTGGCGCACCTCCTGCCAGCACAGGGACCGATCAGTATCTTCATTCACCACAACACGCTCCACGCATTCGAGCATCTGTCATTCGAAGACGCGGTCGAGCACGCCGCGACGCGGCTCGGACGCGAACCGTACTTGGCGGAGCCCAGGTATCGCGACAAGTTGGCGTCCGGACGGATTGACCCCAAAGACGTCGACGCACTCCTGTTCGAGCAACTGGGCGCCTGCGGTTCGGAGAACGTCGCCGGTGTCGGGACACGTCGCGAGCTCTGGCGCGCCATCGTCCTGCACGGAATTCCTGCCGCCGCCGGGCAGGAGCTCTCGTGGATCCTCGAAGAAACCGAGGCATTGTCACGATTCCGCACCGATATCCCGGCGAGCGCTCGGTCCGTGCCGGCATCTGTGAGGGAAACGAACGATCGCGTCAACGGCGAAGCGCATGCGGTGCAGCGATTATGGAAGGCGTGCCTCGACACGATCGTTCGCGCGGGCGAACCTCCAGTTCGTCGTCCAGAGACGGCACCGGTCCGTCATCGCGACTGGTTACTCGCTACGCACGGTATCGACACGGACGCGTGGATCCATCCACCGCTCATTCGCTTCCTCGCGGGGTACGTCGATCAAGGTCTTGCACAGTGGTCCATGCCGGCGCGGGAGCGTGGGATTCACGGGTGTTTTCTGGAAATCTACGGAATGCCTCTGGCGGCACAGTGCGGCCGGTGGGCTCGGAACCTTCCGACCATCGTCGCCGCAGATCGCGCGGCGGGGCGTACCGCCCTCGGGTCGATCGCACATTCACTGACCGAACTTGGTGTCTACGAGGACGAATACGACGACTATCTCGCCGCTGAACTGCTCGCGCTGCGCGGCTGGGCCGGCATCGTGCGGCAGATCGAAGAGCGACCCGACCGGGTCCCGGCACGCGACCTTACGGTCACGTTACGCGGATACCTCGCCGTACGGCTGTTATTGGAACGTGCGGCACTTGAGGAAGCTGGACGGCAGCTCTGCTACACAGGGTCTCTGTTGGACCTGCGCAACTGGCTTCGAAATCGGCTGTCGATTGAGCCGCCGGCCACCAGCATCGAGCGCGCATGGCCGTTATTTCATGTGGCGCAGTTGTGCGGTCTTGACGCCTCGATTGTGGAGCAGTGGACGTCAGCCCATGTCGCGGAGCTCGAATGCGAACTGCACCAGCTGAATGCGGTCCGTCGGCGACGCATCCTCCATCAGGCTTTTGAGCGCGCGATTCGACATCGTTTGTACGATGCCCTTGCGCAACATACACCGCACGCCTCTCTCAAACAGGAGCTTCAGGCCATCTTCTGCCTCGACGAGCGTGAAGAGTCGTTTCGCCGGCATCTGGAAGAGGTCGAGTCAACGTGCGAGACCTTGAGTACCGCAGGGTTCTTCAACGTCGCGATGTATCACGAGGGTGTGACCGACGCGCACCCGCGGCCACTATGTCCGGTCGCGATCCGTCCAGACCACTACGTCCCCGAAATTGAAGCCGATGGCGACCGCCTTCTCGAACGTACTCGTCGCCTGCATCGGAAGGCCGCAGGTTTCCTCGGCTACAACGTGCATGTGGGCAGTCGCCTACCGATGCGCGGTGCCGTGCTCATGACGGCCTTCGGCTGGCTGGCACTAGTTCCGTTGGTCCTGCGGGTCGTCTTCCCATGGCTATCGTCTCGATGGCGGCGTATCCACCAGACGACGATCACAACGTCGCGAACGCGGTTGCAACTGGATCATGCGCCCGAGCCACCGCCCATCGGAACGCATTCCGGGTTCACCATCGCGGAAATGGCCGGCATCGTCCGCCGCGTCCTCGAAGACGTTGGCGTTCGCGATCGCCTCTCTCCACTTGTGCTCGTGATCGGGCATGGCTCCATCAGTCTGAACAACCCGCACGAGTCCGCGCATGACTGTGGCGCGTGTGGCGGCGGTCGCGGCGGACCGAACGCGAGAGCGTTTGCCCAGATGGCCAACGACCAGCGGGTGCGCGAGCTCCTGGCCGCCGAGGGACTATCGATTGGCGCGACTACGTGGTTCGTCGGAGCACAACGGAACACATGCAACAACGAGGTGACGTTCTTCGACGAAGACCTGATTCCTGCCGCACAGCGACCATTGTTTGCACGAGCGGTGGACGCGATTGAGACCGCACGACGTCGGGAGGCGCACGAACGGTGTCGCCGGTTTGATGGCGTTCCGCAATGGTATCCGACGGCCGCGGCGCTGGCACATGTCCAAGGGCGTGCCGACGATCTGGCGCAGCCGCGGCCCGAGTACGGCCATGCCACCAACGCGTTCTGCGTCATCGGCCGCAGAGCACGTACGCGCGGCCTGTTTCTCGATCGCCGAGCGTTCCTCGTCTCGTACGACCCGTCGCGCGACGACGATGGCGCAATCCTCGCACGCATCATGGCCGCCGTCGTACCGGTCGTCGCCGGGATCAGCCTCGAGTACTACTTTAGCTATGTTGATCCGACCGGGTATGGCTGCGGTACCAAGCTGCCGCATAACGTGACGTCCCTCCTTGGCGTGATGGATGGTGCACAGAGCGATCTGCGTACTGGCCTTCCCTGGCAGATGGTGGAAATCCACGAGCCGACGCGACTGGCAATTGTGGTCGAGGGTACGCGCGAACGTGTGGGGCGTGTTATCGAGGCGAACCCGACTATCGATAGGCTTGTGCGAAACCGGTGGATCTGGATCGCCTGCCTCGATATCGAGAATGGCGCATTATGGGAGCTGCGCTCCACGGGATTCGTTCCACATGCACCCGGACAGCCGCTTCCGACGGTCACGGGTGAATCGGCGGCCTGGTACCAAGGCAAGCGAGGATTTCTCCCACCCGTTGCGATCGTGCCAGCGCACACCGAACCGCGCCGGGCTCAGGTATGACCCCCGGCATGCCGAGCATCCCTCTGACCGTCCTCGTGCTCATCGGAGTCGGTTCGCCGGCTGTCTTGCTCGCAGTGCTCGGCGTCACATCAGTCGTCAACCGCCCCCTGTCGGAGAGGTGGACCGGTCTACTTGCGGCGAGCTCCATGGCAATCGCCTGTAGCGCCCTGCTCGTCGCATTGATCGTGTACGGCATCACCAGGCCGGGGACGCAGCTGCTTTCGTACGGCACCTGGTCCTCGTCGCATGAAGGTGGCATCGCCATCGAGTTCCTGGTCGATCGGTTCTCGCTGGCGTTTGCGGCGTTGTCGACCGCCATCGCTGGCGTGGTGTCGGCGTTTTCGAATCGCTACCTCCATCGGGAAACGGGTTTCAACCGGTACTTCGTCCTGTTGGCAATGTTCGTTGTCGGCATGCTGCTCGTGGCGCTCGCCGGCAATGTGGCCGTCCTCTTCATCGGATGGGAGCTCGTTGGGCTGAGCTCGGCGCTGCTCGTCGCCTTTTTTCACGAGCGCCCGGCAGCGGTGTCGAACGCGTTTCGCGTGCTCGCGGTGTACCGCATCAGCGATGCGGCTCTGCTCTCGGCGGCGGTTCTCCTGCGACACGTCGCAGGCAGCGGCAGCCTCTCGTTGCTATTTGGCGGAAGCGCCGCCGCGCTGACCGCGCTGTCCGCCACGAACGCCACCATCATCGCTGTCCTGCTCATCGTGGCTGTGGCGTGTAAGAGCGCGTTGCTGCCGTTCTCGAGCTGGCTGCCGCGAGCGATGGAGGGACCGACACCCTCGAGCGCGGTCTATTACGGGTCGCTCTCGATTCACGCGGGATGTTTCTTGCTATTGCGCGCGGCGCCGCTGCTCGAACATGCGCCAGCGGCGCGTCTCCTCGCCGGCGTGCTCGGAGCGGCCACGGCGGTGTTCGCCGGGGTCACCACGCGGGTGCAGAGCGATGTGAAGTCAGCGCTCGCCTATGCCTCTCTCACGCAGGTCGGTCTCATCGTCATTGAGATAGCGATCGGCTGGTACACGATCGCATTCATCCACTTAGTTGGACATTCCTGCTTCCGGCTGCTCCAATTCCTGAGCGCGCCCAACGTGCTCCACGACCTCCACGGCCTCGAAGAGAGCTTTTCTGCGGAGCGCGGTACGTTCACCGTACTGACGTCGGATCGCGCCCGTCGTTGGGTGTTCCTTATTGCGCTGGAACGCGGTTTTCTGGACAGCGCGCTCGATCGCTTCGTGATTGAGCCATTTACCCGCACGGCACGTCTGTTCGCGAAGCTCGACGAGTGGCTCTGCGACGCGGTGCTTCCGTCGCGACGACCTGCTCCCGTTGACGGAGGGGACCGCGATGAATGACGCATCGCTGTGGCTTGCCGGGCTTGTCGCGCTACCAAGCCTCGTCATCATCGTGTCGTTCCTGCGGGTCGACGTCGAGCGTCTCCGGCAGTTCGCCGTCGTCTCAGCGATCGCGATGGTGCTCGCGGCGTTCGTCATCTCGGTGTCCCCGACGGTGCGCGCATTCTCGATTCGCAGTTCCGCTCTGACATCGCTCCCTGGCGGCGAAGAGGTGATTCGTGTCGACACCCTTTCGGTCGCCCTCTTGCCGTTCGCAGCGGGACTGTGGCTACTGACCGTTGCCGTGACGCCGAAGGCTTCGCTCGACCGACGTGGCATGCGGCGAACCGCACTAGCCACGTTACTCACGGTGGCGTCGTTCCTCACCGAAAGCGCGGTGGTGCTTCTAGCCCTGTCGATCATGTCGGTGTGGACGTTCCTATTGGCACTCGCAGATCCCGCGCATCGCTACCAGCGCCGCGTCGTCGCGGTATATCTCGGCGTGTCGACGCTGCTGTTCGCGATAGGCGTCGCGTTGTTGGTCAGTCCAGGGGTGCAGAACACCGTGCTGGAAACTGCCGCGATGTGGTGCATTGTGGCGGCTGCCCTGGTCCGGAAAGGAATCGTGCCCTTTCACGCGTGGGTGCCAGAAGTCTTCGATCACGGACGGTTGGGGCCCGCCATCTTGTTCAACGCGCCTCAAGTCGGCGCGTACATGACTGTGGTGCTGATCGTCCCGCGGGCTTCGCCAGAGATGTTGCGGACGATTGCGTTGTTGGCCCTTGGCACCGCGGTCTATGGTGCCGCGCTCGCTCTCGTCCAGACGAGCGCCCGCCGGGCGTGCGGATACCTGTTCATGAGCCAGTCGGCGCTGGTCATGGCGGGCCTCGATTGCACGAGCGTCACGGCCCTTGCCGGCGGTCTACTGGTGTGGCTGTCGGCAGGGTTGGCGTTTGCCGGCCTGGCCCGGTGTGTTCTCGTCCTTGAGGCACGACGTGGGCGTCTCGATCTGACCACGTATCACGGGGGCTATGAACGAATGCCGGTGCTCGCAATCAGCTTCCTCGCGATGGGGCTGGCATGCACTGGGTTTCCAGGAACGCTCGGCTTCGTTGGGCAGGAGCTCCTCGTCGACGGCGCGGTGGTTGTGTTCCCGGTCATGGGATTCGCGGTGGTGATTGCGTCGGCATTGACCGGCTTGGCGGTGGTGCGGATGTATTTTTCGCTCTTTTGCGGTCGCCCGGACGTGCTTGGACACCCGAGCCTTCGGCTTGGCTTGCGACCGCGCGAAGCGTGGACGTTTGTGGCACTCGTGACCGCGCTGGTCGGGCTCGGTCTTGCGCCCCGGTCCCTCGTGGATTCGCGGTTCGATGCAAGCGAAAACATATTGCGTCTGCGCCAAGAGCGTAAGTCGAGTTTCGATCGCGCTGCCGAGGTGTCCACTGGCCAGCTCTTTGTAACGGCACTGCACGAAGGTCAGCGGCGCGGGGTTTTTATCGTTTCCCCTGCCCTGGAAGTCGCCGAAGCGGAACGGTGACAGGCGCTTCACGCCGACGCTTCAGGTGGCCGGTTCAAAGCCGGCCATTTGTTTTAGAGGAACTAGAACACCGAGTCGAGTCACGACGCTTTCCTGCGGCAAGGTGATATCGCGTTCAAGCTGGGATGCGTCACTGTGGGCTGTGAACAGGCGCGTGTGGTCACAAGCCACGGTGGTGTCTTGTTTCTGGGGAGCCGTTCTTTTCAGTCCGATGGACGGATACAACGTCCTCCATAGCGCGGCACGGTCGATGCTGAGCGTTGAGGCATTTCGATTCATTTGCAATGAAAGGGACCCAATGAAGATCGTCGTGATCGGCGGAACTGGGCTCATCGGATCAAGGCTCGTCGCCAGGCTTCGCGAGCAGGGTCACGATGTTGTAGCGGCATCACTCGACACGGGTGTCAACACCATCACCGGTGATGGTCTCGCAGATGTCACTCGAGGGGCGTCAGTCGTCATCGACGTATCGAATTCCCCATCCTTCGAGGAGGTGGCGGCGACGAACTTCTTCACGACATCAACACGCCACCTTCTCGAGTGTGCGACAGCGGCGGGTGTGAGGCATTACGTAGCGTTGTCAGTCGTAGGAACCGAGCGGATGACCGACAGTCCATATCTCCGAGCGAAGAACGCTCAGGAGACTCTGATAAAGCATGGAAAAATCCCCTACTCGATTGTTCATGCGACGCAGTTCTTCGAATTCCTGAAGCGCATCGCCGATGAAGCCACTGTCGGAACAACAGTTCGATTGCCACCGGTACTTATTCAGCCGATGGCCGCTGACGACGTCGCGAAAGCGGTCGGCAGGGTGGCGGTCGGTGCCCCGTTGAATGGCATCGTTGAAGTGGCCGGACCGCAGCAGTTCCGTTTTGATGAATTGATTCGCATGACCCTCCGCGAACTCGACGATCGGCGCACCGTCGTCGCCGACTCTCACGCGCGCTACTTCGGTGCGGAGCTGAGCGAGCGGTCGCTCGTCCCCGGCAACGACGCACGACTCGGCGAGATCCGCCTGGAAGACTGGACTCGAAAGCCGGCGCTGGTGAAGTAGCGGGTTCGTCGGATCGCGGTCACCGCACGAGCGCGAGGCCGCGCAGGTGCCGCGGCGTCGTCGCATAGCTGACCATGCGGCGCCAACTCCTCCCGCCGTCATCGGAGCGATGCACGCCCCTTTCGTCAGCGGCCCACAACTCTCCGCCTTTCGTGCCGGCGCAGAGCAGAGGCGCGATTGTGTTGGCTGGCTCCGGCCAGCCGTTGCGCACGCGCTCCCAGCGCTCGTCAGTGAGCCGTCGATAGAGCCTTCCATCTGAGCGCCCCGCGGTGTACGCGGAGAACGGTCCGGAAGACGCTGAGACAAGGACGACGTCCGCGTGCTCCGGATCGATCGCAACGCTGCGCAAGTAGCCGACTTCCAGACCGGCGCTCGGCGAGCGCCACGTGGCGCCGGCATCGTCGCTCTCGAAGTAACCATCGCCGGCCGAAACGCGTAAGGTATTCGGAGCCTTCGGGTGAATCGCGAGCTCATGGGTGTCGTACGGACCCGTCGGCACACGATCGTGCCATGTGCGGCCGCCATCGATCGTAGAAACGAGCGCGCCGGCTTCGATCGCAACCCAAAGTCGTTCCGGTGCGCGAGGATGGCACGCGATCCAGCGCACGTGATGCGTGTCCGGTCGCGGTGGGAACGACCATTTAGACGACGAGGGCAGCGTCTCCAGGTCGCTGCTCTGCTGCCATGTTCTGCCTGCGTCCGCGGAGCGCCAGACTTCGCTCGGCTCGGTGCCCACCCAGACAACGTCTTGCTCAGTCGGGCTCACTGCGAGCGCCATAATCAGTCGATTCGCGAGGCCGACCGACTGCCACGACGTCCCGCCGTTATCGCTCCTGAACACGCCTCGGCGGTAGGTCCCGCACCAGACGCGGCCCTGAAGCTGCGGATCCGCTGCCAGACATGTGGGGCGATCGTTGATTCCGTCGGCGGACGCCGAAGTGCCGTGCTCGACGTCAAGCACAATCACCTCGTGGTCGGTGGCGACGAGTATCCTCATTGATCACTCACTTCTCGGCTGTCGCACGTTGTTGCCGCGGAAGCAACGGTTGATCCGTCAGGGTCCGGCCCCGCGGAGTTGCACACGTTACGCCAGCGCTTTGGTGAGCCGCGGGGCAGGCCGAAACGCCAACTTGCCAACCGTCACGAAGACCAGACCCGCAAGCACGCACAACACGCCGGCGATCCAGAAGGCCAGTTCATATGCGCCGAGATTCGTGCGAATCGCACCAGCGCCGAACGCAGCTAGCGACGCGCCGATCTGGTGGCACGCCCCAACCCAGCCGTAGATCACCGCCGTGTTTTCTTTACCGAAGGACTCCGTCGTGAGGCGTACGGTCGGCGGCACGGTGGCGATCCAGTCGAGACCGTAAAAGACCGCGAAGATGTTCAACGCCGCAGGATCAGCCTGCAGCGTGTGGGGCAGCCACAGCAGCGACACGCCGCGCAACGTGTAGTAACCAAATAACAAGGCAAGGACGCCGAGGAGTGGGTGTGAGAATCCACGGATCGTCGTACGAGCGGCTGCGTCAAGACAGGCGGATCCAGAGTTTCCGTCATCGTTACCTCGGCGATAGGAGCAGCCGATGATGCGATCTCCACGAGCGCAGCGCAAGTAGACCGCCAGGCTGTTCGGCAGATGGGATGTCGGTTATCGTGCTACGACGCAATCAGTTACATTAGCGGTTCGAAAGACGAAGAACATTTCGCACACGGGCGACGCGTGTGCTCACGGGGACAGTAGGTAGGAATGCGAACGATGCGCGCGGTTGGGTCATTCACCGTATTGAAGGTCATGCTCCTCCTCGGGACGGCCACAGCCACTCGAGCGCAGACGCCTGAGCCTGATACACGTGAGGCAGCCGTCGAGCAAGCACAGGGCGAAAAGGCCAGAAATCTCCACCCGTACGTACCGGGCAGGACAGAGCAGCTGATCACGAAAGCATCGAACGCCTTCGCCAATCCCACGACAAAATGGCATCCGTACTTCCAGAATGCATACCGCGGCGGCGGATTCGCGCTCGGCGCCGGGTACATGCACCACGTCAGTCCGTACAACTTCGTGGACGTGCGCGGCAGCTACAGCGTCGAACGTTACAGGCTGGCCGAGGCGGAATTCATTGCTCCCCGATTGTTTCATCGGCGCGGCAAGTTATCAGTCCTGGGCGGGTGGCGCGACGCCACGCAAGTCGGTTTCTACGGACTGGGATCGCAGACGACGCTGGCCCAGCGTTCGAACTATGCATTCGAACAACCCTACGGTGGAGCGCGGTTGACAGTGTGGCCGACACGCCGCTTGTTCATGGTGCGCGGCGGCATTGACGTAGCCCGGTGGTCGTTGAAGGATCCCATCGGTCGCCCGCCAGCCGTTCAGACTGTTTACACGCCGGCCACGCTCCCCGGGCTCGGCGCGGTGACGACCTACCGTCACGTCGAAGCTACGCTCGGTGTCGATACGAGAATTTCTGATGCATATGCGCGCCGCGGCGGCTTCTACGGTGCGACCGCGCACGACTACGCCGACACCGACGGCAGGTTCGGGTTTCGGCGAATCGATTACGAGGCCATTCAACACATTCCGATCCTGCGCGAGAGCTGGGTGATCTCGCTTCGCGGTCTCGCGTCGACGACGTGGCAGAAAGACGGGCAGCAGATTCCGTTCTTCGCGCTGCCGTCCCTTGGCGGCGGATCGAACCTGCGTGGCTTCCAGAGCTGGCGCTTCCGCGATCAGAACAGCCTGCTGCTGCAGGCGGAGTGGCGAATCATGGTCAATCGCTTCTTGGACACGGCGCTCTTTTACGATGCCGGCAAGGTAGTCGCGCGTAAGGAGGATCTCGATTTCAACCGGCTCCGGAATGATTACGGATTCGGCGTCAGATTCCACACCCCGTTTGCGACGGCGCTCCGCATCGACATCGCTCATAGTCGCGAAGGGACGAGGCTCGTGTTCGCGACCTCGTCGGCGTTCTGAGG
>Ga0310810_10008621_pt1 | contig 11745 bp, 14 predicted proteins | sample NCmetagenome_FD_207641 | JGI IMG/M metagenome (GOLD analysis project Ga0310810, IMG submission 207641) | Soil microbial communities from experimental microcosm in Duke University, North Carolina, United States - NC | ecosystem: Engineered > Artificial ecosystem > Soil microcosm > Unclassified ...
AATTGGGGTTACTGTGGGGGTGGGAAATGGCTCTTAAGATCCTTTTTGCGGACGACGACCCGCTAATGCTCCAGCTTTACCGGCCTCACATCCAATCCGCAGGCTACGAGTGGTTTGGCGCCTCCAACGGTCGCGAAGCAATCGCAGCGACTGAACGTGAAAAACCAAACCTCGCAATCATCGATATACTGATGCCTGAACTGGATGGCTTGGAGGTCCTTCTTGAATTGAAGAAATCACCAGCTGCCAAAATCATCCCGGTGATTCTGATTACTGCTGAATCAGGCTATTACCTCTATCGCTCTAACTTCGCGAACGCAGGCGCGGCGCATTTCCTTCTTAAACCCTTTGGTCCAAAGCAATTGCTCGACGCCATTCGCTTTCACCTTAACGTGGCTCAGATCTAAACTTTTCGACCACGTGCGCCCAGAGTGTTCCGGCTCCCTGCCATCATTTCGCCCTTTGCCCTCTGCCCTGTGCCATTTGCCATCTGCCATCCCGCCTACCCATTCGTCATTGGCTCCTCACAGGTGTTGAACGGTGTAGTAGTGAAGAACGGTTAGGGCATGTCCCCTTTAGCTGCGTTTCTGCAGCTTGTGTCCATACTTTCGGGAGAAACGGAAACAGGCGTCAAATTCGGTCCTGCCTTCGTCGTTTTCCCACACCTCATGAAAACGGGCTTCGCGCGGCAGGCTGCGCAACGGCCGCCGCTTGTGAATGTTGCCTTCGGCGTCACAGTCCAGTTCCAGCAATCGAGGTTTTTGGTTGCGATCCCAACGATTGGAAAGGATGACGAGTATCTTCCGGTTTTTCTGTTTCAAAACTCAAACAGGATTTTGAAACGACACTGCTCAGTCAATAATTTTGTAGAACTCATCTCCTAAATACCACCTAAATACCCGAGATATCAGGTAGGGACGGCTCGCCGAGCCATCCGTTTAGCGCGCCCTCTGCCTCGTAGCGCAGAGTAGAACTCTGCTGTACCGCAGAGTTCTACTCTGCTTTTGCTCGCAAAAACTAAATGCTATTTGATTGAAAGCTGTTCGATGCCGTCTCTGCGCTACGCCTAACAAGTCGACGAGCGGTTTTCCAGTGAAAAGGCGGCTACGGCTCGCTCGGCGAGCGAGCCCCACCTTATGGCTGTAGTCTTTCAAGCGCGCCCGCGTCGCCCGGGGCTTAGGATGCTGGTCAGCAGCACGGCGACGACGCCCGTTAGGAAGATGCCGTCAAATTTGCCAGCTCCGCCGATTGAGGCGACGGGTGCCCCGAGATCTTGAACCTTGCTGAGATTCAGCAGGTCGGCGCCAATCAATGTTCCCATGCTGCCGGCGATGTAGGCCAAAGGCGCAGGATTCCAGCGCCGCAGACCCAGCGCCACAATAGCGGTGACTACCGGCGGGATAAATATCGGAACCGCGATACCAACCCCAGGAACAGGCCGTGCCATCGAATGAACTACCACCGCAACCAGGGCCACGGCAAGGAGGCTGTGCCCAAGGAGCCGGTGCTTGAATGTCAGATAAACCGAAAGGATAAACGGAATCACCGCGCCACCCACGTTGACCGCTAAAACGGTCCCGGGAGAACCGCCCACCGGAACGACATACTGCATGCCGTAAAAATCCACCACCTGGCCCATGCGGACAGGTTCGCCCGGCAAATGAGCGATGGGGATGTTGACGTAGCTGCCAAGCAGGGAAAACAAGAGCAAAGCCAGCATGTATCGGCGGCTCACTCCCATGCTCTCGAAAACATATTGTAAAATCCCGATCTGGATTAAGCCCAGCAGCAGAGCGAAGAGGAACCACAACGCCACGAAAAAGATCAGCGCTATTGGAGTGAAGAACATGTGTCAACGCCTATTGGAGCGACCCGGTGATTGTCTTGTCGAGGAGAAACTTATTGGTCAATTCAGGGTTCTCAAGTTACAAGGAGCGGCCGGGCTTAGAGGGAGCTTTAATGGGCAGCGTTGTTATGGGGTGCAGCGTTGTTAGGGGTGATTTGGGTTGGATATATATTGATTGACATTGCAAATAGCAATGGAAGAGAGAAACGGCAAAACAAATTATGGCAAAATACAAACGTTTCGAGGAGCTACCTGTCTGGCAGGAAGCGGCGAATTTGTACAATGCAGTACTGGACCTTTTCGAACAAACTAATGTGCCGCTTTCGGCAGGTTTTCGAAACCAACTAGACAGAGCAGCGCTTTCAGTGTCGAACAACATCGCTGAAGGGTTTGAGCGCACAACAACCAATGAGCTGCTTTCATTCATTGGCATTGGACGGGGATCTGCTGGAGAAGTGCGCTCGATGATCGCAGTCGTTCGAAAACGCGCCAAATTGAAACAATTTCAAAATTCACTCGATAGTATTCGATCTTTGGCTGAATCATGTGCCAGGCAGTTAAATGGATGGTCCACGTCTGTGCAACGGCTGATGTTTGATGGACGCCGTCAAATGCCGGAGGATATGCGGGCGGCAAATGAGGCAGCCGAGAAAGGCCGCGAATTTCGCCTGGCATTTCTGCGTGGGCTGAAGCCAGGACACCCACTTTACAATTCATTGGAGGCACGCCAGGCGCGAGGTGAGAAGCTCGATTGATCTCGTCTTACGCGGCTTGGCTATGTCCATTTGCCATTTGCCATCTGTGATCGCGGCGACCGGTGAGTCCAATACAACCCCGTGCGTCTTGATGCTGCTGACACCCTCAATTCAAAACCTATTGTCTTCACCGAAAGCTGGTCTAATTTTGTCGGTCATGACAGACCCGGTAACTGAACAGGTCCGCCAGTCCGTCGAGGCGGTGTATCGCGCCGATTCACGCCGCATCCTGGCGACCCTGATCCGGTTGCTCGGTGATTTCGATTTGGCCGAGGACGCCCTGCACGATGCGTTTACGGCAGCGCTGGAACGTTGGCCAACCGATGGTATGCCCGCCAATCCCGCTGCGTGGCTGATCTCAACCGGGCGGTTCAAAGCAATTGACATTATCCGACGCCGCGCGCGCTTTGACGCGTCGCAATCGGCAATCGCCGAACAGCTCGAGTCGACCAGCAGCGAACCGGTTATCAACGACGAGTCGGGCGTGCCGGACGACCGATTGCGGCTGATTTTCACGTGTTGTCATCCGGCGCTGGCACCGGAGGCGCGCGTCGCGCTGACCTTGCGCGAGGTGTGCGGGCTGACTACTGAGGAGATCGCGCGAGCCTTTCTGACCGCGCCGCCGACGCTGGCGCAGCGCATTGTCCGCGCCAAAGCGAAGATCCGTGATGCGAAGATCCCGTACCAGGTGCCGGAACCGGCGGATCTGCCGGAGCGATTGGACGCGGTGCTGCAGGTAATTTACCTGGCATTCAACGAGGGGTACTCGGCATCGGCTGGGGCGTCGGTAACGCGGGCCGATCTTTCGGGTGAGGCCATCCGGCTGGGGCGCCTCCTGGCCGAGTTACTGCCGGAACCCGAAGTGCTGGGACTTCTCGCGCTGATGTTGCTGCAGGAATCCCGCCGCCTTGCCCGAAGTTCCCCCACCGGGGATCTGATTCTCCTCGAAGATCAGGACCGCACACTCTGGAACCAGGCGCATATCGAGGAAGGCCTTCTGTTGATTGAGCGGGCTTTCGCTTCGCCCGGTTTCGGTTCGTACGCAATTCAGGCGGCGATCGCGTCGGTGCACGCCCAGGCACCGCACGCTTCAGCAACAGATTGGGGACGAATTGCGGCGCTTTACGATTTGCTGCGCCAGGTTCAGCCCTCGCCAGTAGTCGAACTGAACCGTGCCGTGGCCGTCGCGATGCGGGACGGCCCGCAAGCCGGTTTGGCTTTGATCGATGACATTTTGGCACGGGGCGACTTGACCGATTATTACCTCGCCCACTCGGCCCGGGCCGACCTCTGCCGCCGGCTCGGTCGCAATGCCGATGCCCGCGCGGCCTACCAACGCGCCCTGACGCTTACTCAGCAGGAGCCTGAAAGGCGTTTTCTCGAGCGCCGGCTGCAGGAACTTCCACAGTAGGGCGGCCCCGAATCGTCCTCGTCCTTCGTCCTCGAAAATTCAGAAAGATCGAGGACGAGGACGAAAATGATAAAACCGCCATCCCAACAAACCCGCAGCAACGTCGAAAATGATTTTTAAATCTTTTTCGGGCGGTTGTCGAATTGGGGAATCGCCGAACGACTACAGGATGAAAACAGTTAAATCACTGTTAAGAATTAGAAAATTAGAACTGGATTGATGGACTTTTGGCCGCGGTTGGTCTTTATTGGCGTAAATCACACAGACGCTGAAAAGCAGCCGGACCAGCGAAAAAACAACAAACTGCAACACGAAAGGAAAGAGAGTCATGAGCACGCAGAACGCAAAAGCAGGGTATATGCTGTTATTCCGAGGCAATGATTGGGCGAAAGATTTGTCGCCTGAGCAACGCGACCAGGTATCAAAGGAATGGATGGGCTGGTTCGAAAGACTGGGGCGGCAGGGCAAAGTGACTGCCGGGAACCCATTGGAACCGACCGGTAAAATTGTGACCGGCAAGGGCGGTCGGGTCGTAGCGGACGGCCCGTTTGCGGAATCCAAAGAGGCTATCGGGGGCTACTTCCTGTTGCGGGTGGACACGCTGGATGAAGCGGTGGCCATCGCCAAAGAATGTCCCGGGCTGACGTATGGTGCCGAGGTTGAGGTCCGTCCGGTCGCGGACGAATGCCCGATGCGCAAAGAGGCGATGGCGGAAGCGCAGCTGGCAGCAGCCGGCTCCTGAACAGATGGAATACGCGGCGTTTGGGGGCGGACCCTCGCGGAGGAGAAGTGGGAGTCCAAAGTGGCCTCGTGGAGCTCGGCCTTACGGGCGAGCCAGGCTCGCGTCCAATTAATTCAACAAACAAATTCTTTGTCTATGAGCACTAAGAGTATTAACGGTCTGCAACCGTATTTGAATTTTAACGGCCGCTGTGAGGAGGCGCTCGACTTTTACCGAAGCGCACTCGGGGCCGAAGTCGGCGTGTTGATGCGCTACAAAGACAGTCCTGAGCCACCTCAACCGGGAATGTGCCCGGTGGGTTCGGAAAACAAAGTGATGCACTCCAGTTTTCGCGTGGGAAACACCGAGCTGATGGCCTCCGATTGCCGGTGCGAAGGGCAGCCAATCTTCCAGGGCATTTCGCTGGCGTTGACAGTTGCCGACGCGGGCGAAGCGGACCGCCTGTACAATGCATTGGCTAAAGACGGCCAAGTGCATATGCCCTTGAGCAAAACTTTCTTTTCGCCGCGGTTTGGTGTGGCGGCGGATCGATTTGGACTGACGTGGATGATCTACGTCGCCCCGCGATCAGTCATGTAACCAAGCACCTATGAAAACAAAACGCAAAAAAACAAGCGCACCGCCGGCAAGTATTGTCTGGTTCGAAATTGCAGCGGACAATCCCGAACGAGCAAAGAAGTTTTATTCGAAACTTTTTGGCTGGAAAATTAAAAAGATGCCGGGGTCCATGTCGATGCCTTACTGGCTGATTGACACCGGCGGTGCCGATGCGAGTCCCGACGGCGGAATGATGCCACGCCAATCTCCACAACAGAGCGTCACGAATTATGTGATAGTGGCTTCAGTCGAAAAGGCGGCGGCGAAGGTCGAACAGCTCGGCGGTAAAATCATCAGGCCAAAAGCGCCCGTTCCACAGATGGGCTACTTCGTCGTGTGCCAGGACACTGAAAACAACGTGTTCGCGTTGTGGGAACGAGACGTAAAAGCAAAGTAAGGGAAAAACATGAGCAGAGTTCGATTATTGGTCGGCACGCGAAAAGGGGCGTTCGTCATTACGTCGGATGGGAAGCGTCAAAATTGGGAAATTAATGGCCCACACTTTGCCGGTTGGGAGATGTATCATCTAAAGGGTTCGCCGGTGGACCCCAACCGAATCTACGCGTCGCAAACCAGCGGCTGGTTTGGCCAGATCATCCAACGCTCCGATGACGGTGGCAAAACCTGGAACCCGCCGGGAGGCGGACCCACTACCACTCCTGAGGGAATGCCGCAGGGCGAGAGCAACAAATTCGTCTACGAAGGCGAGGTTGGCACGCACAAATGGTACGATGGAACGCAGCATCCGTGGGAATTCAAGCGCGTCTGGCATTTGGAACCCTCGCTGACCGAGCCTGACACAGTTTATGCCGGCGTGGAAGACGCAGCCTTGTTCCAATCAACCGATGGCGGCAAAACCTGGAAGGAATTTCCCGCGTTACGCCACGCCAAAGGCCACCTCTGGCAACCGGGGGCCGGCGGGATGGGATTGCACACGATTCTGCTGGACCCGACTAATCCGAAGCGGATTTATATTGCGATCTCAGCGGCGGGCGCGTTTCGCACCGATGATGGCGGCGAAACCTGGCGGCCGGTCAATTCCGGCCTCAAATCACAGTACCAACTCCCCGATCCGGACGCCGAGGTTGGCCATTGTGTTCATCGCATTGCATTGCATCCCTCAAGACCTGGAGTGCTGTTCATGCAAAAACACTGGGACGTGATGCGCAGCGACAATGCCGGTGACTCCTGGCATGAGGTCAGCGGGAACCTGCCTTCTGATTTCGGTTTCCCGATCGACGTTCATGCACATGAGCCTGAGACGGTTTTCGTCGTACCAATCAAAAGCGACGGAGAGCATTTCCCGCCGGAAGGCAAGCTGCGGGTTTATCGCAGCCGGACCGGCGGCAATGACTGGGAGCCACTCACCAAAGGTCTGCCGCAAAAGGATTGCTATGTGAACGTGCTGCGCGACTCGATGTCGGTTGACCGCCTCGAACCGTGTGGCGTGTACTTCGGCACGACCGGCGGCCAGGTCTATGGCTCGGCCGACGGGGGCGAAACCTGGAACGCCATTGTTCGGGATCTGCCGGCGGTTCTGTCAGTGGAAGCGCAGACGTTGCCATGATCCGAGTCGTGCTTCCTGTTCATCTGCGGACCTTGGCGCAAGTCGGCGGGGAAGTGCAACTTCAGCCGCAACACCCGACTTTGGGCTCGACGCTGGACGCCCTGGAAGCGGCCTATCCCGTTCTTCGCGGCACTATCCGCGATCACGTCACGCTGCGGCGCCGGCCATTCGTGCGGTTTTTCGCGTGTGAGCAAGATCTGTCACTCGAACCCGCCGAAACGCGGTTACCCGAGCTGGTAGTTAAAGGTGCTGAACCGTTCTTGATAATCGGAGCCCTGGCGGGAGGGTGAGGGAAAATCCCAAGTCCGAAATCCGAATCTGAAATCTGAAATCAAAGTTGGAGACGGTCAGTTGCTATTCGTCGACTCCTTTAGAGGGATGTAAGTTGACGGTAGCCCGTTTTGTGCGGTCCGGTCATTTCCCCCTCTCCTCCTCTGGAGGAGAGGGTTGGGAGAGGAGGCCACACTTTTATTGAAACTGCTCCTAGCCTTTTGACTTGTTTCGAATTTCGAGTTTCGGATTCCGGATTTCTTCTACGGACGATTTGTGCTACGGCACGGGCGCGGGCACAGGCTTGTAACCGCTCTTGAGCAGCGCGTCGTGCATCGTAGGGACGTCAACCAGCGATCCATCAAAGGTTACTCGGGCGAGCGCCTCTGCTCGATCAACTTTGAGGTCCTTTATTCCCTGCAAACCGCGCAGGGCGCGTTCGACCTTGCGCACACAATTGTCACAGGTCATGCCGGCAATACCAATGGTGACGGTCTGAGTTACTCGTTCGTCTCGCGGCAAATTAGCAATATTGGTCTTGTCCATATTTTTCACCTTCGCATCGATCATTCAAATAGGCAACGAACTCGGAAGCCCGCCGGTCGCGCCCTACCTTTTGGGAGCGGTCAAATCAAACAATTCTTTGCCCATGCGGGCGGTTTCCTTGCGTTGTTCGGGCGCCAATCCCCTGGAGAACGGCCAGCGCGATTGTTTGGCCAACGTCGTAGTAACACCGCTGACGGCGCGGACGACGCGCGCAAGCTCATCGACCGAAATATTGCTGAGGTCGTCCTGGGCGCTGTGATGTTGCCAGCGCATTCCGCTATCCATATTCGGCCGCATCAACGTCACCGACGGGATGCCAAAGATCGAAAATGGGAAATGATCCGCGAACGGCATCGGCGCGGACTTTTCCACGACATCGAGCCCGCCTTCTGCGAGTTGCGTCACCAGCCATGAGCCAAATCCTTTGACTCCAGCCCGCAGCAACCAATGGTGGCCGAGGGGCGAAGAAACACTGTCCAGATTTAACACAGCGCCTATCGAGCGCATCTCCTCGCGGTGATCGGCGGCGTATCTGGCAGCTCCAACCGAGAGTTGCTCCTCGGCGCCAAAGGAGATGAAACGGACTGTTCGCAAGGGCTTGCTGTCCGCCAATAAAGCACCGATCTCCAGCAGCCCGACCACACCCGATGCGTTGTCGTCGGCTCCGGTGTTATTGCATTGCGTATCGTGATGAGCGCCCAACAGCACTAAAGGTAAATCAGGCCGGCGGCCGGGAATTTCACCTACGAGATTTTGGGCGTGACTTTGCTCAAGTTTAACGAAAATCGACGCACGGGCCCGCGTTGCGCCGGCTTTCCTTAGCGTCCACGCCATTCGGAACGGGATGGTGACTGTGGGCGGCATGCCGTAACGCCGGACCCAGACAGGGTAAACCCCGTCATCTTTTACCCACTCGAAGGGGAGACGATCATCGACATGAATGACGACGGCGGGCCGGCTTTTGACCAGGCGCTCGTGGAGATCCGCCCGGGTTGGCATCGGGCCGAACAAGACGACCACCTTGCCGCGAAGCCCCGCCCCGATTAGCCGCTCAGCCTGCTCCGGCATCTCCACCCAAACCAGCTCGCCTTCAATTGGACCGCCGCCTGGAAGGCCAGGTGAACCGGCAAGGACTCGCGCCGGCACTGATTCGAGGTGTGCCTGTCCGATGGCAATCTCGGCGCGAGCCTTAGCGACCGACGTACAGGGGAAGGTTTCTCCATGCACGTTTTGCAGGCCGAGCAGTCGAAATTGCTCGAGAATATAAGCTGCTGCAGCGTGATCTCCGGCGCTCCCTGCCCGCCGCTCGCCGATGTATTGGCACAGCTGAGACCAATAGCCTGTCATGCGCGCCACCGATACTCCCCTGCCGTTTTGTTCAGATTTCATAGTTCTTATAATGGTTGTAAAAGATGCCTAATATTTTTTCTTATAATTTTCGACACCCATTGCACATTTGGATTTTGTCGAGAATATTGCTTGAGATAAGAGGCGAGTTACACGCGGCTCGAGCCTCCGGGAACTGGGGTTTTGGCTGTGTTTGTTGTCTGCTTATGAAAGTTAGCAAAAGCGGGTCGCGTGTGCTTTGGTATGAGTGCTTCGGTTTCGGCTTGATCCTTCTTCTCTCCTGGCTGAATCGGCTGGTTGATTTACCCCACCTGTTTACCGACGGAGAAACACATTTAGGCAAGTGGCGCGACAGTTTCATCGAAACATTCCTGATACTGCTGATTTGGGCCTTCGTTCACTCGCTGACAAAGCGCCTTGTCGAACGATTGCATTACCTGGAAGGGATGCTAAGGATTTGTGCCTGGTGCCGCAAGGTCGGGCATGATGACCGCTGGATGCGCCTGGAAGATTACCTAGCCGAGGACTTCAAGATCGATACCACTCACGGTGTCTGCCCGGAATGCCTGAAAAAGCTGGAGCACGACACCAAAAAGTTCTATCGGTCCGAGGTCAAGCATCCACCGACTGAGCAACACACGCCTAGCGCAGCCCAGTGATTCAGGGCGGCATTGGGAACGCCGGGCTCCTGCGAGGCCCCAAAATCCCCCAAATATTTCGGCCGCGCGGAGCTCGAGCTTCGAAGGAAAGCGTTTGGGGAACGACCCGCTTAACGTTTCGACGCGGTTGGGACCTTCTCCCAGCGCCCAGTCTTAGCCGATTTCAGCACCGCGTCGCACACATACTGAGTTTCGAGTGCGTCGCGAAATGTTGGGCTCACGGATTTGCCTTTTGCCGCGCCTTCGAGGAAATCGGCAAAATGGTGAACAAAGCTGTGCTCGTAGCCAATCTGCAAGCCGGGTACCCACCACTTCCCCATATATGGGTGATCGCCGTCGGTGACGTGAATCGAACGCCAGCCACGCACTCGTCCTTCGTCGCGGTGCTCGAAATATTGCAGCCGGTGCAAATCGTGAAGGTCCCAGAAGATCGATGCGTGCTCGCCATTAATCTCAAAAGTATATAGCGCTTTATGTCCTCGGGCATAGCGCGTGGACTCAAACGTCGCCAGTGAACCATTAGCGAAGCGCGCCAGAAACGCACACGCATCATCGATCCCAACTTTCTCGACTTTCCCAGTGAGCGTGTGTTTTCGCTCCTTGATAAACGTCTCTGTCATAGCGTTTACTTTTTCCACGCCGCCATTGAGCCACAACGCAGTATCGATGCAATGCGCCAGCAGATCGCCGGTCACCCCGCTTCCGGCTACCTTGACATCCAGTCGCCACAACCCAGCGCCCCCCTGCGGCAAATCCTTTGAAATCGTCCAGTCCTGCAGGAATTTCGCCCGGTAATGGAAGATTTTTCCTAGCCGCCCTTCGTCGATCAGTTGTTTGGCCAAAGTGACAGCCGGCACCCGCCGATAGTTGTACCAAACCATGTTTGGCACACCGGCCTTTTCGACCGCTTGCACCATCTTCAAACCTTCGGGCCCGTTCATCGCCAATGGCTTTTCGCAGAGGATCATCTTGCCGGCCTTTGCGGCAGCGAGCGCGATTTCACGGTGCATATCATTTGGGCAGGCAATGTCGACCAGGTCGATGTCAGCGCGATCGATTAGCGCCCGCCAATCCGTTTCGCGCGATTCATATCCCCACCTCTCGGCGAACGCCTTCACTTTGGCTGCATCCCGGCCACATATCGCTTTCAGCACAGGTTGATAAGGCAAATCAAAAAAATTGCCCGCCTTGCGAAATGCATTGGAGTGAGCCCGTCCCATGAAACCGTAACCGATGAGTCCGATATTGAGTTGCTTCATAAAGGTGCCTTGCGCGAAAAATCAAACCGGTTTGGTGGACGGCTAGCAAGCGGAAACTCATGGTTAAATGCCACTTGCGAACCCACGCCGAGTCGACCTACCCTTCCACACCATGTTGCTTACCGGCATCGGCGATGAAGCCGCAAATAGCCTCGAAGGCCAGATTCGGGCCTGCCGCGAACTCGGCTGGCGCGCTATTGAAATGCGTGGCGTAGAAGTTTCGGGTTACCCCAAAGCTAACCTCCATGACATCCCGGACCCGGCTTTCGATCTCGCGGTTAGAGAACTCGAGAAAGCCGGCCTGGGCGTCTACTGCTTCGGGTCGACCATCATGAATTGGGCCAAAAAGCTCGAAGACCCGTTCGAGGGCACTCAGGCCGAGGTGAAGCGCGCCATCCCGCGCATGACGCGACTTGGCACAAAATACGTGCGGATCATGAGTTTCAAGCCGGGCGAGGATGAGTATAAAATTCCCACTGAGGTATTCCGCCGTGTGAAAGAGGTTACCAACCGTTTTCTGGATGCAGGCCTCCAACCGGTGCACGAAAACTGTATGAACTATGGCGGGATGAGTTGGCAGCACGCGCTCGAACTGCTCGACAAATGCCCCGGACTAAAGTGGGTCTTTGATACTGCGAACCCTATCCTTAATCCCGATCGGTCAAAGCCTAAGCCTTGGCCGAGACAGGACGCTTTGGAGTTTTGGGAGCATATCCGCGAGCACGTCATCCACATACATATTAAAG
>Ga0310810_10008622_pt1 | contig 11745 bp, 9 predicted proteins | sample NCmetagenome_FD_207641 | JGI IMG/M metagenome (GOLD analysis project Ga0310810, IMG submission 207641) | Soil microbial communities from experimental microcosm in Duke University, North Carolina, United States - NC | ecosystem: Engineered > Artificial ecosystem > Soil microcosm > Unclassified ...
GCCGCGTTTGCGGCGGCGCGGCCAGATGCGATCGTCATCGAGGGCTTTCCGTTCGCGCGGCGCGCCTTTGCCTTCGAATTGGCCCCGCTGATCGCGGCGGCGCAGGCTGCCGCGCCGCGGCCCCGGGTTATCTGTTCGGTGCGCGACATCATCGCGTGGCGCGAGGACCCGGCGCGGCACCGCGCAATCGCCGAGCGAGTATGCCGCGATTTCGACGCGGTGCTGGTGCATGGCGACCCCAAGCTGATCCCGTTCGAGGCGAGCTTTCCGGCGGCGGCGGATATCGCCGAACGGCTGATCTACACAGGCTACGTCTATGACGCCCACCTCGCCCTCGGCCCAACCCCGACCCTCCCCCGCGAGCGGGGGAGGGGGAATTTGCGAGGTGCGGGCGAGGATCGTGGCGAAGTCGTTGTGTCGGCCGGCGGCGGCGCGGCGGGAGCGGCGTTGCTGAACGTGGCATTGGCGGCGCGACGGCAGGGCTGTCTCGCGGATGCGCCGTGGCGGCTGCTGACCGGCGCGAACCTGCCGGAGGCCGAATACGCGGCACTGCGCCAAGCCGCCCCGGCCGGGGTCACGGTAGAGCGGTTTCGCCCGGACCTGCCGGGATTGTTGCGGCAATGCCGGGTCTCGGTCAGCCAGGCCGGGTACAACACCGTCCTCGACATCGTGGTGGCGCGGGCCCGCGCGGTGCTCGTGCCGTTCGCCGCCGAGCGCGAGACCGAGCAGCTAATGCGGGCCGAGCGGCTTGCGGCGCTCGGCGCGGCGGAGCTGGTGCGCGAGAGCGAGTTGTCGGCGACGAGCCTCGCAGCAGCGATCGAGCGCGCGGCGGCGCGCGAACCGGCGGCGGTCATGATTAACACCGACGGCGCGGCCAATTCGGCCCGGATCATCGCGGCGCTGATCGAGGGCTGTCCCGTCGGGCATCTTGCCGCGAAAACGGGCAAGGCTATGATCGGCCAATGAGTAGGTATGCCGCGGGGATACGGCCATGACCGGCAAATGGCCCGATCTCGTCGCGGAGCTCGATCGCTGGGGGGAGACCGGGCACGTGGCCAGCCTGTGGTGGCGCGACGATGACGCCGTCGCGCCGACCCCCGAATTGACCGCGCTGTTGCAAGTCGCCGGTACGGCGCCGGTGGCGCTGGCTGTGATCCCGGCCGAAGCGAGCCGCGAGCTGCCCAGCTTTCTCGACAATGCACCGCAGCTTGCCGTGCTGCAGCATGGCTGGCGTCATACAAATCATGCGGCGGCCCATGCGGCGGGCGCGAAGAAGAGCGAGTTTCCGGCAGGCCGCGCGGAGGCGGCCGTCGCGGAAGAGCTGGCGGCCGGGCGGGCGGATCTCAAAAGGCTGTTCGGGCCGCGCGCATTGCCGGTATTGGTGCCGCCGTGGAACCGCTTTGCCGCGGAGTTTGTACCGTTACTAACAAAAACAGGGATCAGGGGCCTCTCGTCCATGGCCTCCCGTCGGGCCGCGGCATTGCCCCCGGACATCGTCTCGGTGGATGTGCACCTCGACCTCGTCGCCTGGAAGGACGACAGACAGTTTATCGGCACCGCGGCGGCGCTGACCGGCCTCATCGGCCATTTGCAGGCGCGCCGGCTGGGGCAGGTTGTCCGCGGGGCCGTCACCGGGATTCTGACGCATCACCTCGTCACGGACCGCGCCGGGACCGGCTTTCTCGACCGGCTCGCCGCGACCGTCGAACGGCACAGCGCGGCACGCTGGGCGAATGCCGCGGAGCTGCTCGCGGCATGATGCCGGCCGATCCCATGGACGCGGAGACCCGGCACGCTTATCCGGCGTCGGCGATGCTCGGCGATTATCTGCGCGCCGCCGCCGGGCTCGTGCCGGTCGGCGTCGTATTCGCGACCGTCCCGGTCGGCACGGTGGCGGCCGGGATTCTTGGCGGGTTTGCGGCGATCTTCGGGGTTTTTGGCGTGCGTACCGCGCTGCGGCACGGGACGAGCCTGGAGATGACCGACACCGAGCTGCGCGCCCGCGGCATTTGGCGCACCACGATCCGCTGGGACGAGCTCGACCGGATGCGGCTGGCCTATTATTCGACGCGGCGCGACCGGCGCAGCGGCTGGATGCAGCTCGATCTCGGGGCCGGCGCCGCAAGGGTCCGCCTCGACAGCCGCATCGAAGGGTTTGACCGCGTCGTGCGCCACGCCGCCGAAATCGCCGCGGCGCGCGGGCTGGCGCTCAACGAAGCGACGATGTCGAACCTCGAGGCACTCGGCATCGCGCTGCCGGAAGGCTATGCCGAGACCGGGGCGGTGCGATGAACGACCTGCTCCGCGTCGAGGATCTGCACGTCCGCTTCGCGACCGGCGGCGGACCGCTCGACGCGGTCAAGGGCGTCAATTTCCGCATTCGCCCGGCGGCGACCGTCGCGCTGGTCGGCGAAAGCGGCTCGGGGAAATCGGTCGTCAGCCAGAGCATCCTGCGCATCCTGCCACGCAACGGCCGGATCGTGAGGGGCGCGATCCGGTTTGCCGACCCGCGAGGCAATGGCGAGGTCGTCGACCTCGTGCAATTGCCGGCCGATGGGGCCGCGATGCGGGCGATCCGCGGCGGGCGGATCTCGATCATCTTCCAGGAGCCGATGAGCTCTTTGTCGCCCTTGCACACGATTGGCGACCAGGTCGGCGAGGCGCTCAAGCTGCACCGCACGGTCAGCGCCGCCGAGGCTAAAGAGCTGACGACCGACATGCTGCGCCTTGTCGGCTTTCCCGACCCGCAGCGCGCCTGGCGCAGTTATGCCTTCGAATTGTCGGGCGGGCTGCGCCAGCGCGCGATGATCGCGATGGCGCTGGTGTGCCGCCCGGCGCTCCTGATCGCGGACGAGCCGACCACCGCGCTCGACGTGACGATCCAGGCGCAGATCCTGAAGCTCATTGTCGAATTGCAGGCGGAGCTCGGCATGGCCGTGCTCCTGATCACGCATGACCTCGGTGTTGTCGCCAATGTCGCCGAGGAAATCGTCGTCATGTATCAGGGCGAGATCATGGAGAGCGGCACGCTCGACGATGTTTTTCGCCGGGCTTCGCACCCTTATCTGCGCGCCCTCCTGCGGGCGGTGCCGCGCTTCGACATGAAGGCCGGCGAGCGGCTCGTGCCGATCCGCGAGATCCCGCCGGGCGACGCGCCGCATTTGATGGCGCAGCTGCCGCCCTGGCCGGCGCAGGCGACCGCGCCGCTCCTCGAATGCGTCGATATCAAGAAGAGCTTCGGGTTGCGGGCTGGCGGCATGTTCCGCACCGGGCCGGGGGTGCGCGTGACGGCGGTCGACGGCGTCAGCATCAAGATCGCGCGCGGCGAATGCCTCGGCCTCGTCGGCGAAAGCGGCTGCGGCAAGACGACATTGAGCAAGATCCTGCTGCGCGCGTTCGAGCCGGATTCGGGGCAGGTCATCTTCAACGAGCGCGGCAAGCTGATCGATGTGCTCGCGCTCGAAGGCGAGGCGCTGAAGCGCTTTCGGCGGCAGGTGCAGTTTATCTTTCAAGACCCGTTCGGCTCGTTGAACCCGCGCATGACGGTCTACGACATCATCGCCGAGCCGCTGATCATTCACGGCATCGGCGATTCGAAAATGCGACAGGAGCTGGTGTCCGAATTGGTGACTCTGGTCGGGCTCGACCCGCGGCACTTGCGGCGTTATCCACACAGCTTCTCGGGCGGGCAGCGGCAGCGTATCGGGATCGCGCGGGCATTGGCGTTGCGCCCCGAGCTGGTCATCTGCGACGAGCCGGTCTCGGCGCTCGACGTCTCGATCCAGGCACAGATCTTAAACCTGCTGATGGATCTGCAGAAGAAGCTGGGCCTGACCTATTTGTTTATCTCGCACAATCTGGCGGTGGTCGATTACATCGCCGACCGCATCGCGGTGATGTGCGCCGGCCGCATCGTCGAACTGGCGCCGCGCGGCGTGTTGTTTCGCAACCCGGTCCATCCCTATACGCAGGCGCTGCTCGCGGCGGTGCCGGCGCCCGACCCGTCGCACCGGCTCGATTTCCACGAGCTGATGGAAGGGCGCGCCTCCGATCCGCGCGCCTGGCCCGAGCCGTTCCGGCGCGACCCCGGCCTGACGCTCGAACTGTTCGAAGTGGAGCCGGGGCATTTTGCCGAGGCGACGGCAATGCCGGGTGTCGCGATGCGGCGCGAAGCGCGCATCGCCGCGCCGGGCTGACTAGCGATGGAGCTGCGCAGTGCGTCCTTCGAGACGCCCGCTGCGCGGGCTCCTCAGGATGAGGATGTATTCGTAATGCCATCAACCAAAGCACCTCATGCTGAGGAGCGCACCAGGCGAAGCCGGAGCGCGTCTCGAAGCACGCAGGCCGGCAGTGCAGCCCCATTCCTTCGGCTGATTGCCGCCCTCCTCATGCTGGTCCTGCCATCCGCGGGGCGCGCGGCGTTGCTGGAAACGCCGATGTTCACCGAAGCGGTGGCGAAAGGCACGCTGCCGGCGATCGACGAGCGCGTGCCGCGCGCGCCGGCGCTCGCGGAACTCGAGACGCTGGGCCGTCCGGGCGGCGATCTGCGCATGCTGATGTCGAGCCCGAAAGACACCCGCATGATGGTCGTCTACGGCTATTCGCGGCTCGTCGCCTATACGCCGGCGCTCGCCCTCGTCCCCGACATTCTCGAAGCGGCCGATGTCGAGGACGATCGGGTGTTCACATTGCGGCTCAGAACCGGGCACAAATGGTCCGACGGGCAGCCCTTTACGACCGAGGATTTCCGCTACTGGTTCGAGGACGTGGCGGAAGACGCCGATTTGTCGCCGAGCGGGCTGCCGATCGCGATGCTGCCGAATGGCGAGAAGCCCAAATTCGAGGTGCTCGACGCGCGCACCGTGCGCTTTAGCTGGTCGCGCCCGAACCCGCTGTTCCTGCCGGCATTGGCCGGGCCCGACCCGATGTACATCTACTGCCCGGCGCATTACCTGAAGCAATTCCACAAGAAATACGCCGACAAGAAAAAGCTCGACGAGCTGGTCAAGCAGGCCGGCGCGCGCAACTGGGCGGCATTGCACAGCAAGATGGATGTCATGTACCGGAACGACAATCCGGACCTGCCGTCCCTCGAACCCTGGGTGCTGAAGACAAAACCGCCATCCGAGCGCCTCGTTTTCGAGCGCAACCCCTACTATTACCGGGTCGACGGCGCCGGGCATCAGCTCCCCTATATCGACCGGGTCGTCTTCTCGATCGCTAGCAGCAAGATCATTCCGGCCAAAGCCGGCGCCGGCGAAAGCGACTTGCAGGCGCGGTATCTCAGCTTTGACGATTACACCTTTCTGAAAGCCGGCGAGGCGATCGGCGGCTACAAGGTGCGGCTGTGGCGCACCGGACCGGGCAGCCAGCTCGCGCTCTACCCCAATCTGAATGTCGAGGACCCGGTGTGGCGCGGGCTGGTGCGCGATGTGCGCTTCCGCCGCGCGCTGTCGCTCGCGACAAACCGGCACGAGATCAATCAGGCGATCTTTTTCGGGCTGGCGATCGAGGGGCAGAACACGGTGTTGCCGGAGAGCCCGCTCTACCGCCCCGAATACCGCGACGACTGGGCCAATTTCGATGTCGACGAAGCCAACCGCCTCCTGGATCTGGTCGGCTTGAAGCGCGACGGCGAGGACGGGCTGCGGCATCTGCCAGATGGACGCAACGTCGACATCATCGTCGAGAATTCCGGCGAGTCGACCGAGCAGTCGGATGTGTTGGAGCTGATCCGCGATTCGTGGCGGCGGGTCGGTATCCGGATGTTCTCGCGGCCGAGCCAGCTGACCCTGTTCCGCCGCCGCGTGTTTTCCGGGCAGACGCTGATCTCGATCGACAAGGGCGTCGAGAACGGGCTCGCGACGGCCGACATGTCGCCCTGGGAATTCGCGCCCACCACGCAGCAGCAGCTCGAATGGCCGAAATGGGGGCAGTATTGGGAGACGAAGGGGACAGCCGGCGAACCGCCGGAGATCCCGAGCGCCAGCCGTCTCCTCGAACTCTACAATTCCTGGCTCAACGCCGGCACCAGCGCCGAGCATGCCGCGATCTGGCACGAGATGCTGAAGATCTGGGCCGACGAAGTGTTCTCGATCGGGCTGATCGGCGGCGTCTTGCAGCCGGTCGTCGTCAATGACCGGCTGCGCAACGTGCCCGAGGACGGCATGTACAACTGGGACCCCGGCGCGCACTTCGGCATGTACCGGCCCGACGGGTTCTGGTTCGACACGCCGGCGACCTCTCCGTCCGCCTCCGCTTCGCTGACGCCGCGGTAGCAACTGCCCCTCACCCGGCCGTTAGCCGCTGCCGCGTGTTCTGCGGACCTGCCGGCTCAGCAGGTGCGCGCGAATTAATATGAATCAAATTGCCGGCGGGCCTCGGGACAGGTAATCGTCAGGCCGGCAGTGAAGGCTAGGGGCTTACCGCGTCGATGCTCGGCTATCTCGTCCACCGGATCCTGATCATGATCCCGACGCTGATCGCCATCAGCCTCGTCATCTTTGTCATCATCCACCTGCCGCCCGGCGATTATTTCTCGACCTACATCGCCGAACTGCAGAGCCAGGGCGAGAAGGCGAACCTCGCCAAGATCGCATTCCTCAAGGCGCAATACGGTTTCGACCGCCCGCTGTGGCAGCAATACCTGTTTTGGGTCGGCGGCCTCGTCCAGGGCGATATGGGCTATTCGTTTTTGTACGACCTGCCGGTCAACCGGGTGGTCGGCGACCGCCTGTTCCTGACCTTTCTCGTGTCGTTCACGACGATCGTTTTCACCTACCTCGTCGCGTTTCCGATCGGCGTCTACTCGGCGACGCATCAATATTCGATTTCCGATTATGTGCTGACGTTTTTCGGGTTTCTCGGGCTCGCGACGCCGAGCTTCTTGTTGGCGTTGCTGCTGGTCTATTTCGCGAATGTCTATTTTGGGATCTCGGTGGGCGGGCTGATGGACCCGCGCTATGTCGATGCGCCGTGGAGCTGGGGCAAGGTCATGTCGGTCTTTGCCCATATCTGGATCCCGGTCATCGTCATCGGGCTCGCCGGCACGGCCAGCATGATCCGGCGATTGCGCGCCAATCTGCTCGACGAATTGCAGAAGCAATATGTCGTGACCGCGCGCGCCAAAGGGCTGCCGCCCGTGAAGCTCTTGTTCAAATACCCGCTGCGCCTCGCGCTCAACCCGTTCATCTCCGACATCGGATCGCTGTTGCCACATGTCATTTCGGGCGCCGCGGTGGTGTCGATCGTCATGTCGTTGCCGACGACCGGGCCGATGCTGCTCGACGCGCTGCGCAGCCAGGACATGTTTCTCGCCGGCTCCTTCCTGATGTTCATGGCGTTTCTGACGGTCATCGGTGTGTTCCTCTCGGATCTCGCACTGGCGGCGCTCGACCCGCGCATCCGGCTCCATGTCGGGCGGCAAAATTGAGCGGGCTGCATGAGCGAGTTGGCATGAGCGAGCCGAGATGAGCGAGATCACCGTCAACGCCGGAGCGCCGGTGCCCGCCCCCGAGCGGGCGCAGCGCATGAGCGCGGCCGACGAGCCTACCTTGCACTACGTCTCCCCTGCCCCGTTCGACCCCTATTCAGTCGACGTCATGACGCCGGAGCAGGAGCGGTTCTACCGCGCCTCGCAATGGAAGCTGATGTGGATGCGGTTTCGCCGCCACCGGGTCGCGGTCGCCTCGGGCGCCCTGCTCCTGGTGTTCTACGCCGTCATCCTGTTCTGCGAATTCCTCACGCCCTACGCGCTCGACAGCCGGCACACCGATTTTATCTACGCGCCGCCGCAGGGCGTGCGGCTGATGGATCAGGGCGGCCTCGCCGCGCCTTATGTGCTGGGCTACGACTACCGCCTCGACATGACAAAACTGCACCGGGTCTACACGCCCGATCCGTCAAAGCGCCAGCCGATCCGCTGGTTCTGTCACGGCGATTCCTACAAGTTTTGGGGCTATATCCCGGGCGATTTTCACCTGATCTGCCCGGCCCAGGGCGGGACGCTCTTTCTGCTCGGCACGGACCGGCTCGGCCGCGATCTCCTGTCGCGCATTGTCTATGGCGCGCGCATCTCGCTGACGGTCGGGCTCATCGGCGTCATCGTCAGCTTTACGCTCGGCATCCTGATCGGCGGCATCGCCGGCTATTACGGCGGCTGGACCGACATCCTGATCCAGCGCGGCATCGAGGTCATCCAGAGCTTCCCGCATTTGCCGTTATGGATGGCCTTGTCGGCGGTCCTGCCGGTGACGTGGAGCCCGATCCTCGTCTATTTCGGGATCACGCTGATCCTCGGCATGATCGAGTGGACGCATCTGGCGCGCGCCGTGCGCTCAAAGCTCCTGGCCCTGCGCGAAGAGGATTTCTGCACCGCCGCCGTGCTGATGGGCGCGACCCCGGCGCGCATCATCGGGCGGCATTTGCTGCCGAGCTTTATGAGCCATCTGATCGCCTCGGCGACCCTCGTCATCCCCGGGATGATCCTGGGCGAGACGGCATTGTCGTTTTTGGGCCTGGGCCTCCGGCCGCCGATCACCAGCTGGGGTGTCCTCCTCAACGAGGCGCAGAACATCAGCGTCGTCGCGCTCTATCCCTGGCTGATGCTGCCGGTTGTGCCGGTCATCCTGACGGTTCTCGCGTTCAACTTCTTTGGCGACGGGCTGCGCGACGCCGCCGACCCCTATCACTGACCCGGCGCGCCCGAGCCGCCTCAGCGCGGCTCCGATTCCCTATCAATCCGGATTGTGCGCCTTGTACCAGACATCGATCCGGATTGCAAGGACAAAACGAGAACTTCCGCGCATAGCTGCCGGCGGCAAATGCGGTTCGAGCGCATTCGCGTGCCCCCACCATCATGCTTCGCATGGTCCCCCTCCCCCGCGGCGCGGGGGAGGAGCCAAAGGCGTCACGGTGGGAGGCTAGAGGCTGAGGACGAGGCCTTCCTTGGCCACGATCGTGCCGGGGCGCATCGCGGCGGCCTCGCTGGCGACCCGGTCCATAAAGGCGTCATCGTGGTCGGGGTCGTGGTGGAAAATCGCGAGCGTCTTGACCTGGGCCGCCTCGGCGAGCCGCACCGCCTCCTGCCAGGTCGAATGGCCCCAGCCGCGCCGGGTCGGGTATTCCTCGTCGGTGTAGGTGGCGTCGTAGATCATCACATCGGCCCGGTCGACGAGCTGGAGCACGTTCTTGTCGAGGCCCCCGGCCCGGTGCTCGGTATCGGTGATGTAGGCGGCGGCTTTGCCGCCGTACTCGACGCGATAGCCGGTCGCGCCGTTCGGGTGATTGAGCGGGCCGGTGCGCAACGTGATCCCCGGATGCGGCCGCAACGCTTCGCCGATGGCAAAGTCGCGGAAATCGAGCTTTGCCGCGAAGATGTCCATCGGCACCGGGAACAGCGGCGCCGACATCATCTTGTTCAGCACCGCCGCGATATCGTAGGGCGGCTTCAGATGGCCGGCCCAGAAGCGGATCCGGCTCTTCGCCTCGTAGCACGGCGCGAAGAACGGCAAGCCGACGATGTGGTCGAGATGCGTGTGGCTGTAGAACAGGTCGAGATCGAGCTCCTGCCCGTTGCGCATCAGCTCGTTCCCGAGGAGCCGCAGCCCGGAGCCGCCGTCGAAGATCAAGAGGCGCTTGCCGCAGCGGATCTCGACGCAAGCGGTGTTGCCGCCGTAGCGCACGGTCTCCGGCCCCGGGCACGGTATGCTGCCGCGCACGCCCCAAAACCGGACCGTGAAATCTGGGTTGCCCAAGGCGGATCCTGCTTATGCCACCGCGTTACCTAAAATATGGGGGATGAAGATAACGCAAAAGCCGCATCGCCGCGCCAGCCCGCGCTTCGGCGGCTTTTTGGAGATGTTTGGCTCTAACCCGGCGTTAACACCTTAACGCTAATAAGACGCCCGTCGCTTACCCCAGCGAGGGAGTTTCCCCCATGTCCGAGAACGAATATGCCGCGGCGGTTGCTGAGTTTTTGCGGAAAAAGGGTGTGACCCGCTGCCCGACAGCTTGCGCCGTTCCGACCCACGGCAAGGTCACCGAGGCCGATCGCGCCGCCCTGCGAGACTATGACGCGGCCCGCGAAGCGGCGCGGCAGGAGAAGCTGCTTCGTTACCAACAAATGCAAGCGTCGTGAGAGCGGTCGCGAATCGCTCTCAATGCCCTTCCCTCAGCGACCCCGGTATTTCGGCCGCCGCTTCTCCCTGAACGCCTGCACCCCTTCGGCCGCATCGGCGCTGTTGCGCACGGCGGCCAGCTCCGCCCCGTAACGCGCCGCCAGCTCCGCGGGCCCCTTCGGCAACACCCCGTCATTGACGAACCGCTTCATCGCCGCCAGCGCCAGCGGCGCTAGGTCAATGATCTTCTCGGCCATCGCGACCGCCGCCTCGACCTCCTGCCCCTCCGGCACGATCCGGTTCGCCAGCCCGATCTCGTAGGCGCGCTCGGCCGAGATCGGCTCGCCCAACAGCATCATCTCCATCGCGAGCTTGTGCGGGATGCGCGCGGCGAGGCCGGCGATCATGCCGCCGGTGATGCCGACCTTGCCCTCGGGATAGGAGAACTTGGCGCCCTCGGCGGCGACAAGCAGGTCGCACATCATCGCCATGACGAGACCGCCGCCGATGCACCAGCCCGAGACCGCCGCGATGATCGGCTTGTCGGTCGCGATGCCGACCGTCGGCACGCAGCGCCACAATTCGGGGAGATCGGTCACATCGGCGCCGGCCGAGAAGGCGCGCCCGCCCCGACCGGTCAGGATGGCGACCCGCTGGCCGGAGCGGTCGAAGGCGGCAAACGCCTCCTGCAATTCGATGGCCACCGCCTTGTTGATCGCGTTGAGCTTTTCCGGGCGGTCGATGGCGATGACCGAGACTTGGCCGCGTTCCTCGATGCTGACGACGGGCATGGCTGCTCCTTTCCCATACTCGGGGGACGGAAGGGTTTATATACTTGGGGCAAGCGTCATCCCGAGAGACCAGCGATGAATCTGTTTCAGGAGCAGGGCGTCAAAGATTATGCCGCCGCGGCGGCGCAGATCCCGGTCATCGATTTTGGGCCGGTCTTCGCCGGCGAACCCGGCGCGCTCGAAGGCACGGCTGCGGTCGTGCGCCACGCCTGCGAGAATGTCGGCTTTTTCTATGCGCTGAACCACGGCGTGCCGGAGGCGCTGATTGCGCGTGCCTTTGCCGCGTCGCGCCGTTTTCACGGCTTGCCGCTCGACGAGAAGCTGAAGCTGCGGCTCAACGAGAACAATATCGGCTATCTGCCGATCAACGCCTCGGTGCAGGGCGCCTCGACCGTGCACAAAGCGACAAGACCGAACCAGAACGAGAGCTTCTTCATCAGCCACGACCGCGGCCCCGACCACCCCGATGTCCTCGCCGGGACGCCGTTGCGTGGCGCCAACCAGTGGCCGCATGGGCTGCCCGAGATGCGCCGGGACATGATGGCGTATTTCCAGGCGCTAGGCGCGATGTGCGACCGCATCCTGCCGGTCTTCACGACGGCGCTCGACATGCCGCGCGATTTCTTCGCGCCGTTTTTCCAGAACGAGGCGCATGCCAATCTGCGCTTTCTGCATTACCCGCCGCAGCCCGCCGACGAGGACAATCTGTTTGGCCAGGCGCCGCACACCGACAACAGCTTTATGACGGCCTTGGCGCGGGAGGATGTGCCGGGGCTCGCGGTGCGCTTGCCATCGGGTGAATGGTTCGCGCCGCCGGTCATCCCGGGGACGTTCCT
>Ga0310810_10008623_pt1 | contig 11743 bp, 8 predicted proteins | sample NCmetagenome_FD_207641 | JGI IMG/M metagenome (GOLD analysis project Ga0310810, IMG submission 207641) | Soil microbial communities from experimental microcosm in Duke University, North Carolina, United States - NC | ecosystem: Engineered > Artificial ecosystem > Soil microcosm > Unclassified ...
TGGCAGTCTTCGAGCGCCGCCAGGCGCGCCGATCGCGTCGACCGGTCAAGCAGGGCAATCTCACCAAGCACGCGGAAGGGCTCAATCAAGTTGAGGATGATCTCTTCGGCGCCATCTCCGACAAGCACCACCTTCGCGCGCCCCTTCGTCAGCACGAGCAGAAAGTCCGCCGAATCGCCTTCGTCGAAAATAATCTGATTCTTTGCCCGACGGAGCGTTACGGCCGTCTCGGCGATCTGCCTGAGTTCGGCATCCGAGAGCCCTGAAAACAGTTCGACCTGACGGAGAAGGTTGATGAAGACTTCAGATTGTCCGCTCATAAATGAGTTCCACTCGTGCTGGGAGCGGGTATAACGAGCGGACGGATTATAGCGAAGGGATCATCGCCTGATGTTGCGAGAATTCTCGTGTTGATGAAGGCCGGCGCCATAGTCCTGTGCGGTGGCAAGTCGACACGCATGGGTGCGTCGAAGGCGCTGCTGCCCTTTGGCCCGGAAACGATGCTGCAGCGCGTCGTGCGGATCCTCGCGGAGGTCGCGTCGCCGATCGTCGTTGTCGCTGCGGTCGATCAGCCGCTTCCGGAGCTGCCTCGGCAGGTCATCATCGCGCGTGACGAGCAGGAGGGACGCGGTCCACTCGAAGGCCTTCGCGCGGGGTTGAAAGCGCTCCCCACAGATGTCGAAGTCGCGTACGTCACAAGCTGTGACGTACCGCTGCTCGAGCCGGCCTTCGTTCGCGAGATGCTCAATCTCGCGAACGGCTTTGACATCGCGGTGATGGAGATCGACGGATTTCCTCACCCGCTCTCGGCGGTGTATCGCCGTTCGGTGCTGACGGATGTCGAGGATCTACTGGCAACCAACCGGCTCCGACCGGTGTTCCTCTTCGAGCAGGTCAAGACCCGCCGCGTCCGCCCCGACGAGATCACGGCCGATCCGGAACTGCGGACGCTGCGCAATCTCAACACACGCAAAGACTACGAGCAGGCGCTCGCCGACGCCGGGTTCTAGTTCCGGTTTGTCGGTTACTGCCGGTATTGACGTGCGCCCCGCTGGGCATATACTGCCCCCCACCACGAGTACGTCTCTATCGGCTGCAAAAATTCGCGACTAACTGCTGTTTCCGAGAGGAGGACCTGATGCGACGTTTCCTCCGGAGTTGCGCGGCTGCCGTTCTCACCGTTCTTCTCACCATGACCGCCGCCTGGGCCCAGTCGACGGCCCAGCTCAGTGGCCGTATCACCGACGAAAGCGATGCGGTGCTGCCTGGTGCGACCATCACGGCGACACAGACCGCGACGGGGTTCGTGCGCAGCGATGTCGCCGACGCAAACGGGACGTACGTCCTGGCGAACCTGCCGGTCGGTCCGTACCGGTTCGAAGTCTCGCTGTCAGGATTCCGCAGCTACGTCCAGACCGGCATCGTGCTGCAGGTGGGCGCGTCGCCCGTTCTCAACGCCCGGCTCGCGGTGGGCCAGCTCGAAGAGTCCGTCACCGTCGAGGGCGCGGCGCCGCTCGTCGACGTCCAGAGCGCCGGCATCAGCGAGGTCGTCCGGAACGAGGAGATCCTGGCGCTGCCGCTCAACGGACGCAACGCGGCGGAGCTCGTGGTGGTCTCCGGAGCGGCCGTGCAGACGGGAACGGCGCCCAACCGGGCGGTTCCAGGCGGCCTGGGAATCTCGGTGGCCGGCGGACTGCCGTACGGCGTGGCGTACCTGCTCGACGGCGCCATGCACAATAACCCGCAGGACAATCTCAATCTGCCGTTTCCCTTCCCCGATGCGCTGCAGGAGTTCAGCGTGGCGACGAGCGGGCTCAACGCGCAGAACGGGATGCACTCGGGCGCGGCGGTGAGCGCGGTGACGAAGTCGGGCACGAATCGTTTCAGCGGCAATGCGTTCGAGTTCGTCCGCGACCGGCGGTTCAACGCGACCGACCCATTCGCAGCAGTTGGACCGAACGGCAAGCGCGTCGACGACGGGTTGCAGCGCAATCAATTCGGCGGCACGTTCGGCGGTCCGATCGTGCAGAACAAGCTGTTCTTCTTCGGCGCCTACCAGGGAACGACCGTGCGCCAGCAGCCTGCAGCGAATATTGCCTGGGTGCCAACACCGGCGATGCTCGCCGGCGACTTCACGACATTCGCCTCACCCGCGTGCAACGGCGGACAGCAGGTCATGCTCCGTGGCGGGTTCGTGGACAACCGGATCGATCCCGCCCGATTCAGTCCGGCGGCACTCAATCTCCTGAAGCGTCTCCCCAGCACGACCGACCCATGCGGCCAGATGACGTACTCGTTTCGCAACGACAGCGACCAGATGCAGTCCATCGGCCGAGTCGACTTCCAGCGAACGAAGGACGACACGATCTTCGGACGCTACATGTCGACGTCGTTCACCGCTCCGATTCCCATGCGCGAGGGAGACACCATCCTGTCCCTCTACGACTCCGCGAGCAAAGCGGGGCTGCTCGGTTCCGACGCGCTGGCGCAATCGCTGGCGATTGGCGACACGCGCGTCTTCGGCCCCAACACGGTCCACTCGCTCAGGTTCGCGTTCAATCGATCCGCTGTCAGCCGTCTGGCGCCGGCCACGTTCGAGCCGCACGACCTGGGCATCGATGCCTACGCCTATCAACCCGATGTGATGTGGATCGAGGTCCAGGGTGGGTTCTTCGCCGAGAACCCCGGTCCGAGCCGCTTCGTGACCAACGCGTCGCAGATCAGTGACGACCTGACGCTCGTGCGCGGCAATCACCAGCTGTCCTTCGGCGGCAACGTCGCCTACTGGCGCTACTACTTTCAGTCGCACGCGCGATCCGGCGGCGTCTGGCAGTTCACCGGCGACGCGACCGGACGCGGATTGAGCGACCTGCTCCTCGGCAGGGTCGGGCGGCTCGAGCATGGTGGACCAGCCATTCTTCCGATGGACCAGTGGTACATGGGTTATTACGGTCAGGACACGTGGCGAGCGGGCCGTCACGTCACGATCAATGGCGGACTGCGTTGGGAGCCGTACTTCGGCCAGAGCGTCCTTAACGGTGCGGTCTACAACTTCATCCCCGAGAACTTCCGGAACAACGTCACGAGCAACGTGTTCGTGAACGCGCCCGCGGGTTTGGTGTACCCGGGCGACGACGGATTCGCCACCTCCGGGCGTCGAGGAGTGCACACGCAGTGGATGAACTTTTCACCGCGCGTCGGGCTTGGTTGGGATGTGTCCGGCAACGGCGGCACGGCGGTGCGCGCCTCGTGGGGGCTCACCTACGACTTCCCGAACGCGGAGTACATGCTGATCAACGCGAACTCGCCGCCGTTCGGGAACCGATCGATCATTCAGGATCCACCGGGTGGCTTCGATCGTCCGTACGCGCACCTCGGCGGCGATCCGCACCCCATCGCTACCAATCGCGACACGCGCTACCTGCCGTTTGGCGCCTACGGCGCCATCCATCCTGACATCAACTCGCCGCGCATCCAGCAGTGGAACGTGACGGTGGAACGCCAGCTCGGCTCCGTATGGCAGGTCGCGGCGACTTATCTCGGCAGCCATACCGATCGCCTCTGGAACCAGGTGGCGCTCAACCCGGGCGTGTTCCTCGGCCTCGGACCCTGCACGGTTCAGGGCGTCTTCTATGCGACCTGCAGCAATCCGGGAAATCTCAACGCCCGACGGGTGTTCTCACTGTCCGGCGAGAACCCGGCTGCGGCGGCGCTGATAGGAAATCTGGATCTGCACAGCGATATAGGGATTCAGAATTATCGCGGCGTGAAGCTGTCGTTCCAGCGTCGCGCGGCCGCCGGGCTGAGCATGAACGGGAATTACACGCTGTCGCGCTGCTTCGGCGACCCGTCGTTCCAGACAGGCGGGTTCCCGCAGATTGCCAACGGCTACACCGATCCGGCACACCCGGAATTCGACCGCGGCTACTGCGATCAAGACCGGAGGCATCTCGGCACCTTCGTCGCGGGTGCGCAAACACCGCAGCTCGCTGGCCGGCTGGCGAGCACCGCGCTCTCGGGCTGGCGCGTGTCCGGCATTCTCACCGCGCGGTCGGGACGACCGGTCAACGTCATCGCCGGGCAGGACCGGGCGCTCAGCGGCATCCAGAATCAGCGCGTCAACCAGGTACTCGACAATCCGTACGGCAGCAAGAAAACTCCGAACGACTGGTTGAACCCGGCAGCGTTCGCCCTGCCGGCGCTCGGCACCCTCGGCAACTTCCAGCGCAACAGCCTGCGGGGGCCAGGTTACTGGTCGATTGACTTGGCGATCTCGAGGCTGATCGCATTTGGCGCCGCGCGCAAGCTGGAGCTCCGCGTCGAGACGTTCAACCTGCTCAACACGTTCAACTGGGGACCGCCCACTCTGGCGCAGGGCGCCGACAGGACGCACACGAACTTCAGCTCGGGCGGTTTCGGACGGATTACGTCGATGGAGGGTACGCCGCGCATCATGCAGTTCGGCGTGAAATACGGCTTCTGAAGATCGTAGGGGCCGACCTTCAGGTCGGCCCCACGTGTCTGCTACTGGTTCTTCCCGCCCATCTGCACTTCGAAGCCATCCGGATCCTTGACATGGAAACTGCCTTCAGTCGTCCGGATCTCCAAGCCGCGTTTCTTCAATTCCGCTTCAACCGCCGGCTTGATGCTCTTGTCCGTGTCCCACCCCGCCAGCGTGTATGCGATGTGATCGATGCCGACCTTGCCGCCCGGCCGGGCCGCCGCGTTGCGCGGAATGATGATGTTGTCGCCGAACGTGAGACGGCACTGTGTCTTGCCGTCGTCGTTGCTGACCTTCATGCCGAACAGGCCCACGTAAAAGTCCCGTGTCTTCCGGTAGTCGGTCACCTGCATCGACACGTGATTGATGTAGGTCGCGTTGGCCGGCGCCGCCTCCGCCGTAGACGCGCCCGCTACTGCCGCCGCCGCGCCAGACGCGAGCACCTGAATGAGCTGACGACGGGTCACCGTTCCGCGCTCGTACTCCTGAAGCAACCGGCTGATGATGTGCTCCATACGTCGTCTCCTTTGGGCCCCCGGGCTCCAGGCTTCCGGTTCCGATAGCCGGACGTCCGAAGCCGGAAGCCTGCTAGAAATTCACTTGTGCGCTGAACTGAAGAATCCGCGGATCCTGTACCTCCGTCGGCTGACGCCACTGCGATCCGAACGCGTTGTTGATCTGTACAGCGGAGCCGCCGTTGAACACGTTGTAGATATCGAGATTGCCCTGCATCCGAAGCCGGGGCGTCAACCGAACCTGCTTGGTCACTCGAACATCCAGACGTCGAATGCGATGGTCGTACATCGACCCCGGCATCACGAGCGGGACGGTTGCGGTCGCGGTGCACGGGGTCCGTCCACCACACGCACCCAGGTCGCGGCCGAGCGAACGGGAGATCTCGGCGTTCGAAGCCGCGTAGGCAGCGACGATGTTCGGTCCCGAGATGTCCTGCCAGATGCCGCTGACGACGAACTCGTATGGCAACGGGAGCGCGCCATTCAGTTTCAACTGTGTTTGTCCGCGGAATGGGGTGACGACGTGGCACAGCGGTGTGCCGTTGATGGTCGTCGACGTTTGCGGCGTAGTCGGCGACGCGTTGGAGACTCCGCTCACCGTTGTCGCCGTCTGTGGCGCGGTTACCGATCCCGCGGCAATGCCTGGTGCGTCGACAACGAAACAGTTGTCGGTCATCGTGCGCCCGGTATCGACGCCACCGCCGAACGATGCGCCTCCCCGAAGCCGCGTGTTGATCCCAAAGCTGAGGAAGTTGTTGACCTGCTTCTGCTTGCCGTAGCGCGAGGATTGCGTCACGAGGTTATCCACCTGCGTGAACTTTGCGACCGAGACGTCTGACATGCCGCACACCTGATAACCGCCACCACCAGGCAGGTTCGGATTGAGCGGTGCCGTCACGCAGTACGGATCGAAGTCGGCTGGTCCCCGGAGCTGGTTATCGGTCACAGTGAAGTTGCCGTACCAGTTGCGGTAATAGCCTGCGGTCAACGACACGCCGTCGCGCAGCTCGTGCTGGACTTCGGTGCCGACGTCCCAATTGGAATTGCGCACCCCCCATCCCCGCAGCACATCGTCCGCCCAGTGCGTCGTCGGGCTGAGGCCACCGAAGTTCGCATCCGACATCGGACCGCACTCACCGTTGGCCGCGCGGTTCTTCAGATCACAATCGGGAATGTAGTTGCCATTGGCGTCGCCCCACGTGCGCGTGATGCTGTTGACCGATGTCGTCACCGGGTTGTTGGCGCTCGCCACCGCCGTCCCCGTCTTCGCCACATAGCGGCCGATCGATGCCTTCAATGCGGTCTTGCCGTTGCCGAACAGATCGTAAGACACGCCGAAGCGCGGATTGATGTCCTTCCATGCCGGCACGCCCGAGACCGCGCCGAAATCGCGTGCGGGTACCCATCCGGACGCGGGGGCGTCGACGTGATTCGCATCGACGTGGCCGTTGAAATAATCGAAGCGCAGGCCGTAGTTGAGCGTGAGCCGGCGCATGGCCCACTGATCCTGGAAATAAATCCCCATGTCGGCCTTGGTGCGATCGATGGCTCGATACGGCGTCGCGTACTGCGTGATCGACGCAGGCACGCCGTTGCGGAACGAATAGTTCACGTCGCGTTGCACGTAGGTGACGACGTCGGAGACCGCCTCTTCGATCTGGGTGCCGAACTTATACGCGTGCGAACCGGTGACGTACGAGACCGAAAACCGTTGTGCTCCTCGATCGGTAGCCCGCTTCGACGCGTAGGTTGCCGACGCGTTGTACCTGAAATTGTTCGACAGCTCGAGGATCGAGATGTGCGAGGGGTCCACCCCTGGGTTGAGGAACGTCGGCCAGTGCGTGATGGTGAGCGAACCGCCGGCCTCGAACAACAGCTTCGGCGTAATCGGCGCGCTCCAGTCCGCTTGATACAGACCGACCGGCCGGAAATGGAACGCGATGCCCGCCTCCGGCGCGCTGCCAAGCGCACCAATCGCGCGGCACAGGCAATCGTCTGCGACGTCCGCAAAGAAGTTGAACTTGTGCTTCTGCGCCGCCTGCCATGTGACCCGCGCCGCTTTCGATTCATACCACTGCGCCCGAGTCGCCGGGCTCGAGAGGTCCGGCGTGTAGAACGGCGTCCCCTGTGTCTTGTTCCAGAAGTTGCCGGCCATCACGTGCTGGTTGCCCCACTCGCGGAACGACGCGAAGAACCACAGCTTGTCCTGCCGGATCGGTCCGCCGAGCGTCACGCCGGTGTCGTAGATCTTGAGAATCTTGCTGATGGTGGTGAGACCGCGGGAGCGCAGATCGTCATTCAGGTTCGACGATTCGAATTTGTCGCTCGTATACAAGCCGGAGAACGCCCCTGAAAAGAGGTTGCTCCCCTCCTTGGGAATCATGTTGACGACCGATCCGTCAGCGTTGCTCTCCGCCGAGATACCGCTGCTCTGCAGCGAGATTTCCTGCACCATCGCGGAGTTTACGAGATAGCCGACGTTGCCGCTGGCGTGGTCAATCGACATCCCGTCGAACTGTCGCTTGGTTCCTGTCTTGCCGTGATAGGCGTTGCCAATGTTCTGATTCAACTGGCCCGCGACGTCGGCGAAGGAGCCCGAGAACCCGGGTGTGACTTCGACGATCGTCGCCCAGTTCTTGGTGCTCGTCGGCAGCGAGTCGAGCTGATCGCTGGTAATCAGCGTCTGCTTCCGCACGTTCTGGGTATCGACGAGCGGGCTGGCGCCGCTGACGGTCACCGTCTCCTGCAGCGCGCCCACCGGCAAGTCGGCGTTGACCGCAGCGGTGAATCCCGACGTGAGCTGGACGCCCTCGCGCACCAGCGTGTTGAACCCGGTCAAGGTGAACGTGACCGTGTAAACGCCTGGCCGAAGATCGACGATGTTGTAGCGACCCTGGTCGTCGGTGACGACCGTGCGGACTCTTTCGATCAGCACGGGGCTGGCGGCTTCAACGGTAACGCCCGGCAGCACCGCGCCGGACGTATCGCGAACAACGCCCGCGATGGCGCTTGTCTGCTGCGCCAGGGCGGGGTGCGAAATGAGTGCAATGCACGAAAGAACGATCAGACCGATACCGTAGATTCTCGAACTGGTCATGGGCAACATCACCTCGGAACGGTGGACCTTATACCATGCCTGCCATTCGTTCGGATCGTTCGAAACGTTCGGGTCGTTCGGAGCGTTCCATGTCGTTCGGATCGTTCAAGCAGCAAAAGCGAAGGTTCGCGCGGTACGAACGACTCGAACGATCAAGAACGACTCGAACGATCCGAACGATCCGAACGGGCCGAACGACTTAGAAGCGCAGCGAGTCTTCGAAATGCTGGATGTAGCGGCCGCTGATAATCACGGTAAACCAGAGAAGCAGCGAGCTGGCGGCGACGATCTTCGCGGACAACGTGGCATCTTCGCCAGGCGCGAGCCGCTCCACACGATGGAAGATTCCAGTCAAGTAAAAGACCGCCACATTGAGACCCAGCAACATCAGCGCCGCGAGCTTGAACCAGAAAGCGATGTCGGCCGCGTAGTACGCGGGCATGCCGATGAAGGCGAGCATGCCAGTCACGACGTTGATGGCGAGTCCAGCCATCGCAAGCGGTAGAAGGCGATGCAGCGGCGCAAATGGGAGTTCCTTCGCGAAACCCATGATGCGCAGGTTAATCGCGCCGACCGCGCCGATGATGAGCGAGAGGCCGACGAAGTGCATCACCATCATGGTCGCCCACCACCACTTGTTCACCACCATCAAGTTCGTGAAGCCGTCCGGGGACGGCTCGAACGGCTGAATGATCGATCCGACCACCCCTTCGGTGATGGCCGTTCCGGCCGCCGCTCCCGGCTGTGGATGTCTGATGTCGCCGCCGGTATTACCAGTCCTCCCCATCAAGATCGACGCCACGACTGCGAGCAGCATGACCGCAGCGATATTTCCGCGCGGGGGTCCTCCGGTCCGTCGAGAGCGCCAGAGCGCCATCAACGCGGCCGCTCCGGTGGCGAGCACGAACCAGAGACCCAGCATCGCCGCCCCTTCGTGACGCCTCACGAGCGCGTCCGAGATGCCAGGCTCCCGCGCGATCGCGCGATCCGCGCCGACGCCGCTGACGAACGTGGGAATGGTTAGAAGCGCGATCGCAGCGAAGATGATGAGGGCGCTCCGCCGAAGGTCGTCATTGTTTCCAGTGAACGAGGCGAGCAACAGACCCACGCCCACGAAGAACCCGATGATGGGGACATGATTGAGCAGCAGGTGCAGGTGATCGAAGTTCACGTGCCTTTGCCGTACAGAATGTAAGTGGCTGTGTAGGCAAGCGCGCGGCCCGCCGTCAAGACCCCCAGCCACACACCAAGCATCCAGAGCGCCAGCGAGCGCCGCATCGCGGGAGCGGCCTCACCCGGAGCGGCCTCGCGCGGCAATTGCCGCTCAATTCGCCTGAGCACAACCACGCCGACAGCGATGAGCACGAGCTTGACGTAGAAGACGGGATTTGTCAGCGCCTTCGTTGGGTACGCAATCAAAAGGAAGACGCCTGAGACGACGTTGAGCCAGAAACCGGCCCAGACGAACCGGAAGTAGCGGCGGAGTGGCGCCAGCGGCAGATCCGGCACGAACCCGAGAAGACGGGCGCCCAGCACTCCACATGCGCCGACGAGGAGTGCCAGGCCGATGTTGTGGATCACGAGGACGAAGTAGTAGGCGAAGGCCGACTCCGACTCGCGGATCCAGGTGCTCAGGCCGCTGCGCTCGAGCGTGTTCAGAAACGCAGGGGCGGCCAACTGCTACCGCAAATTCCCGTGATGCGACAAATCCTGCAGGTGCGAGGCATCGCGCTCCGAGCAGTACGGCGCCTCTTCGATCTCGTAGTCCTTCATCAGCTTCAGATCGCGTGAGCGCTGCTTCCAGGGCTCGGCAAACACGACGGGATCTTCCACGGTGACGTCGTAGTGCAGCGTATCGCCCTCGCGGCGCAGCCGCTCGATCACATGTGTCTTGTCGCTATGGAAGAGGCCGTTGTCCGAGAGCCACGTGGTCTCATCGAGATTCGTGACGTCGACGACAAGCGTGTCACCTTCCCACCGTCCGACTGAGTCTCCGTGCGCCGACGCTTCGATGTCCGTGCGATGCGGCACGTTCATGCGAACGACGCGGAAGAAGTTGCCGTTCAGATCGTCGTACAGGAACACCAGTTCTTTCGCCGTCTGAACGATCTTCTGCGGCGGCCCGACACGCGGCACGCCCGGGGGCTGGCAATACCAGGCGGGATCGACCTGGACCTGTCGCTCGTCGAGATCCTTGACCTTGGCGGCGTACTCAGGCTTGTAGGGCGCTTTGCCCGGATTGAACTGCGCGATGCCAATTGGTTTCGCGATCGCCGCATCGTAGGACTGGCCCGGCTTGAGCTGCGCAACCGGTGGTCCAATCCGGTGATACCACTGGCCGTTCAGATCCGGATGGCCGTCGGCGAGCTTCGGTGTCGCCGCTGATGCCGTGGCCGCGCGAGCGTTGTCCTGCTTGCCCTGTGCACCCGCCTGCGCGCCGACGAGCGCCAGCGAGAGGCACACGATTCCAGCGGTGATAACCGCAACTGTCGTCACTCTGCTACGCATTGCCGAGCCTCCTCATCTGGCTTCGGGACTGCCTGGTTCCGCCGTCAGCTTGATGAAATGCCCATCGGGATAGGTGATCTTCGTGAGCCATCCCAGCGGTTTGCCGTTCTTCGCTGGATTGACCTCGACGACAAGCGTCTGTTTCTTGTCGAAGTCCGCACCAAGTACCTGCTTGGTCAGGCCGTACCGGGATCGCATGTGATTGGGTGGATAGGTCTCGACGGCATACTGCGACGTCTTCCCATCCTTATCGGTCACATCGAAGTAGATATAGATGTGAGGGTTGATCCATTCGATGCTCGTCATCACACCTTTGATCGTGATCGTCGATTCCGGCATGAATTCGGCGGTCAGTGAATGGTGTGCCGCCGCCGGCAGCGTGAACACCGTGACGAACAGCGCGACAAAAGCGGCGAACATCGTTTTCATCGGTATCTCCGCGTATGCGTCGAGATTGTCCAGCAACGGGCCTTCAGGCGCAAGCCCTGCGTCTACCCGTAGGACTCGCGCTTGATCCGGGTGTTTGGCATGCCGAGAGAGAGCAGATCAGTCAGCACGGTCTCGAGGAATCGCGGCTGCGGCGACTCACCCTTTTCCTTCGCGGCCTGATGATCCCATTTCGATATTCCCGGGCCACAGACGTAGACGATGGAACTGGCGAGATCCGGCACCAGGTCACGGATCAGCGCCGCGTTCACGCGGCCTTTTCGGACGAGCGGCCCACAGCGTGTCACGTCAGGTTCGCGCGTCAGGGTGTGAATCACGCGCAGCCGATCGGGGTTTTTCGCCTCGAGCTCGGTGAGGGCGTCCCGGAAGATGACGTCGTGCCAGGTCTTGTTCGAATAGATAAAGGTGTGACGCAACCGCGGATGATGGTCCAGCGCGTACTTCAGAATCGAGAAATTCGGGACACTCCCCGATCCCGCACAGATGTGGACGATGTGATCGGTCTGCGACTCGATGTTGTCCGGAAGTATGTAGGGACCGGTAAACCCCGTCACCCTGAGCCGCATGCCACGGACGGTGCGCTTCACCAGCATCGGCGACAGTAGCGGCGGGTACTTGGTCTGCCCCGACACGTACTGTTCTTCTTTCACCGTGACGGCGAGGTAGCGCTCATGA
>Ga0310810_10008626_pt1 | contig 11740 bp, 8 predicted proteins | sample NCmetagenome_FD_207641 | JGI IMG/M metagenome (GOLD analysis project Ga0310810, IMG submission 207641) | Soil microbial communities from experimental microcosm in Duke University, North Carolina, United States - NC | ecosystem: Engineered > Artificial ecosystem > Soil microcosm > Unclassified ...
GAGTCATTTGCTCGCGCGCTGCCGGCGCAGGCGCGAACGTGGATCGCGGTCGCCGACGCTCGCAGCGAGCCGGGTGACGCCGTTCCCGGCCCGCGGGCGCTGACGCTCGCGCTGCTGACGCCGGGCGCGCATGTCCACTGAGCGGGCGCGTGAAACGTTCCCCCACGCTCGCTCCGCTCGCATGGGCGTGCCGGCGCGGCCCTTCGCGACTGCCATGTCCGGCTTGACGCGCGCTGCAGCCGCTCCGGCCGCCGTCATGGCGGTCGTCGTCGGCGTCGCGCTCGGTGTGGCGTTCGATCCCATGCGCAGCGCGGACGCCGTGATCCTCTTCTGCGGCATGTGCGCTCTGTGTGCGCTCGCCGCACTGCAGATCAAGCGTACGACCAAGGCGGCCGCCGAGGCGAGCGCCACTGCGAGCGACGCAGCCTTCTACGCTGGCGCACGCGCGGAGCGCGAGCCCGCCGGCAGCGACTCGCGCCCAACGCACGTCGCAACGGCGCAGCTGAGCGCCGACGAGGTTCACTTCCGCGCACTCGTCGAGACGTCGGGCGACATCGTGTGGGCGGTCGACCGGGCCGGTTGCTATACCTACGTCAATGGCGCCGCGCTCGAGGCGATCCTCGGCTATCGCGCCGAGGAGGTGATCGGCTTCCCGATCACCCAATTCGCCGACCCCGCGGCCGCGCAGGCCTTCGACGACGAATTCTTCCGTCTGAGCGAAAGCGGCGGGCAACTCGACGTGGCAGGCGTGTTCCTGCGGCGCGACGGTCACCCGGTGCACCTGTCGATCCGCGCGATCGCGTTGCACGACGATTCCGGACGATTCATCGGCGCGAGCGGCACGGCGGTCGACGTGAGCGGACTGAAGGCCGCCGAATCGCGGCTGCGCCAGTCGCTCGCGGAGCAGGAGGCGATCCTCGACTCAGCGACCGTCGGCATCGCGATCGTGGATGTGCAGTCGATCGTGCGCGCCAATGGCGAGCTTGCGCGCATGTTCGGCTACGCCGCGGGAACGATGACGGGCCTTCCGGTCACGGCGCTCTTACCCGAGGGCAGCGGATCGGCGTCGCAGGTCGCCGCGATCGAAGACGCCATCGCGACCCGCGGCGTGTACGACGACGACGTCGCCTGCCGCAGCGGAGACGACGCGCCGTTCTGGTGCCGCGTTGCCGTGCGCCGGTTCGATCAGGCCGGTGCGCGGGGCGCGACGATCTGGATCGTCCAGGACGTGTCCGACCGCAAGCAGAAGGAGCAGGCGATCATTCGCGCCTCGCTGCACGACGCGCTGACCGACCTGCCCAACCGGGCGCTCCTCAGCGATCGCCTCGAACAGGCCATTCGCCACGCGGCGCGCGCGAGCACCCGCTTCGGCGTGCTGTTCCTGGATCTCGACCGGTTCAAGGTCGTGAACGATACCGTCGGGCACGAAGGCGGCGACGAATTGCTGCGCGTCATCGCCGAGCGCCTGCGCAGTCGAGTGCGCGCGAGCGACACCGTCGCGCGCCAGGGCGGCGACGAATTCATCGTCATGCTGCCGGACGTGCGCTCCACGTCCGACATCGAGCGCGTGGCCGAGGACCTGCTCGCCGAAATCGCAAAGCCGATTCCGATCTTCGGCACCGATTACGTGGTAACCGGCAGCATCGGCATCTGCATCTATCCGGAGCACGGGACCGACGCGACGTCGCTGCTGCGCAACGCCGATGCGGCGATGTACCGTGCGAAGGACCTCGGCAAGAACACGCACCGGATCTTCAGCGAGGAGCTGCATCTGCAGGCGCTGGAGGACATGCGGCTCGAGAACCTGTTGCGCATCGCGATCGACGCCGAGCAGCTCGCCGTGCATTACCAGCCCCGCATCGACCTCACGAGCGGCCGCGTATCGAGCCTCGAGGCGCTCGCGCGCTGGCATCATCCGGTGCTCGGCTGGATCGAGCCCGGGCGGTTCATCGCGATAGCCGAGCGCGCGGGCCTCGTCGGCCGGCTCGGCGAATGGGTGCTGCGCCGGGCGTGCCGCGACCTCGCGGAGTTGTCGCGGCTCGGCTTCCGGGAATTGGGCCTGTCGGTCAACGTGTCGCATTGCCAGCTCGCCGAGCCCAACCTCGCCGCGAGCGTGCGCGCGATCCTCGCGCAGTTCGACATCGAGCCGCATCGCCTCGAGCTCGAGCTCACCGAGACCGCGCTCGCGCGGAACGCCGAGCAGGCGGTCACGATCATGGAAAGCCTCGACGCGAGCGGCATCGGGGTCGCGATCGACGACTTCGGCACCGGCTATTCGTCGCTGTCGCGCCTGAAGCGGTTTCCGGTGCGCACGATCAAGATCGACCGCTCGTTCGTCGAGACGCTGCCAGCCGACCAGGAAGACGTGGCGATCGCGCTCGCGATCATTGCGATGGCGAAGCGGTTGCGCATGCGCGTCGTCGCCGAAGGCGTCGAGACTGCCGAGCAGCGCGATTTCCTGCGCCGCAATCAATGCGACGAGGCGCAGGGCTTCCTGTTCAGCCGCGCCGTGCCGTTCGCGAAGATCGTCGAGTACCTGCGGCCGCAGTCGCCGAGCGTTCGCGGGACGGTTACGCCGTTTCCGCGCCGCGTCGCCTGACCTTTCCGGCGTCGCGCCCGCTGCGCCGGCAGCTCAGTCGGCGCGCTCCGGCGGCACCAGCACGACGCCGTGCTGCGCGAGCTCGATCGACACCACGTCGCCGACCTCGTGCGGCCGGTCGACTGCCATCGATACGGCGAACAGCGCGCCGATCCCGGTGTCGAGCGTGTATTCCATCGAGCCGCCGAGATAGGCGGCCTTGCGCACGGTGCCGGCGAGCGATGTCGCGCCGGGCGTGCGCAGCACGATCGCCTCCGGCCGGATCGATACGTCGACGTCGCCTTCGGGCAGGCCGCGATGTGGCAGCGACAGCGTCAGCGCCCCGAGCCTGACGTCGCCGTGCGTGCCGTTGCGCTGCGCGAGCGTGCCGTGGACGCGATTCGCATCGCCCATGAAGCCGGCGACGAACGGATCGCGCGGCTGCTCGTAGAGCTCGCGCGGCGCGCCCTCCTGCGCGATCGTCGCGCGGTTCATCACGATGATGCGATCGGACACCGCCATCGCCTCCGACTGATCGTGCGTCACGTAGACGACGGTGAGCGAGAGCCGTTGCTGCAGTTCGCGGATCTCCTCGCGCATCTGCCGCCGAAGGCGTGCATCGAGGTTGGACAGCGGCTCGTCGAACAGCAGCACCGACGGCTCGAGCACCAGCGCGCGCGCAACGGCCACGCGTTGCTGCTGGCCGCCGGAAAGCTCGGAGGGCAGTCGCGCATCGTAGCCGGCGAGGCCGACGCTCGCGAGCGCGGCGCGAGCGCGCTCGTCGGCGCGAGTGCGTGGCATCTTCGACACGACGAGGCCGTAGCGCACGTTCTCCAGCACGCTCATGTGCGGAAAGAGCGCATAGCTCTGGAACACCATCGACACGTCGCGCTCGGCCGCCGGCACGTGCGTGACGTCGCGCTCACCGATCAGGATCCGCCCAGCACTCGGCAATTCGAGCCCCGCGATCAGGCGCAGCGTCGTCGTCTTGCCGCAGCCCGAAGGGCCGAGCAGGGTCACGAGAGTACCCGGTGCGACCGTGAACGAGACGCGATCGACGGCGACCACGTCGCCGAAGCGCTTGGTCACGTCGCGAAATTCGATGGAGGCGGCGGGCATGGATGACCCCGGGGTCCGGGGAATGGGGGCGGGATTAGGGGATCAGCAGCCGGATGGACATTCCGCTATGCGGTCGCGCCGAGCGGGGCGGCCGCAGGTGCCGCGGCTCGCATGCCGGCGACGGAGCGCCGGCCGAGCCGACGCTCGCCGACGAGCCACTGGATGAGGCCGATCGCGACCAGCATCAGCACGATCAGCGCCGAGCTGTACGCGATCGCGATGCCGTAATCACCGTTCACGACGCGATTGATGATGTAGGTCGTCGCCCATTCGTACTGCGCCGAGACGAGGAAGATCACCGCCGACACCGTCGTCATCGCGCGCACGAAGCTGTACACGAGCGCCGCGGCCACCGCGGGCCGTGCGAGCGGCATCAGCACCGTGCGCAGCACGGTGAAGCCACGCGCGCCGAGCGTCGCCGACGCTTCGTCGAGGCTGCGGTCGATCTGCGACATCGCGGCGATGCCGGCGCGAACGCCGACCGGCATGTTGCGAAAGACGTTGCACGCAACGAGGATCAGGGCGGTGCCCGTGATTTCGATCGGCGGGACGTTGAAGGCAAGGATATACGAGACGCCGATGACGGTGCCGGGAATCGCGAACGACAGCATAGTGCCGAACTCGAACGCCGCCTGGCCGGCGAAGCGATGTCGCGTCAGCAGCCACGCCGCGAGCAGCCCGAGACCCGCGGTCAGCGGTGCAGCGATGGCGGAGAGCTTCACGGTGGTCCAGAACGAGCTCCAGGCGGCCCCCGCCCAGATGAGGCCGTGCGGGCCGCTCTCGATGCCGAAGGCTTTCACGTAGTGGCGAAGCGTGAGCGTGTAATCGCGGCCCCACGTCTCCACGAAGCCGCCCGCGAGGGCGAGCGCGTAGATCACCAAGGTCAATGCGACCCAGGGCAGTGCGACGGCGTAACAAACCGCACGCGCGCGTGACGGCAGCGATATCGGCACGCCGGCATCGCCCTTGCCGGTGAGGGTCGTGTACGAGCGTCCCGCGAGCACGCGCCGCTGCAGCACGAACGCGGCCAGTGCGAAACCGAGCAGCACGATGCCGAGCGTCGCCGCGCGCCCCGGGTCGAGTTGCGCACCGACCACCGAGAAGAAGATTTCGGTCGCGAGCACGCCGTAGTTGCCGCCGAGCACGAGCGGATTGCCGAAATCGGCGATCGATTCGATGAAAGTCACGAGGAACGCATTGGCCAGCCCCGGGCGCATCAACGGCAGCGACACGTCGAGGAACGTGCGCCAGCGATCGGCGCGCAGCGTCTGCGCCGCTTCCTCGAGCGATGGCGCGACGCCCTCGACGACGCCGATCAGCACTAGGAACGCGATCGGCGTGAATGCGAAGACCTGCGCGAGCAGCACGCCGGGCAGCCCGTAGATCCAGCGCGTGGGCTCGATGCCGAACGCCCATGCGGCGAGATCGTTGACGAGCCCCGCGCGGCCGAAGAGCAGGATCAGCGAGAAGCCGATGACGAACGGCGGGGTGATGATCGGCAGCACCGACAGCACGCGCAGCGCGCCCCGCATGCGCAGGCTCGTGCGCGTGATGATCAGCGCGAACGCGAGGCCGAGCACGGTTGCGAGCGTTGCCGACAGCACGGCGAGCAGCAGCGTGTTCCACGCGACACCGCAGCGCGCGTCGCCGACGAGGCACCCCAGGCCCCAGACGCGTGGCGTCGAGAGGCGCGTGAGGAATGCCGCCGGCGAAAATGCGCCGGCTCCATCGACCACGGCTTCGCGCAGGATCTTCACGACCGGGAAGAACGTGAACGTCGCGACGAGCACCGCCACGCCGACGACGCTGCACGCGACGAAGGCATCGCCCTTGAATGCGCCGCGCTCGGCGAGGCCGACCGCGAAGGTCATGGCGAACGCGCTCGCGACGAGTGCTCCGCCGAGTCCCATCCCGGGCTGGCCCGCGGGGACCGAGCCGAGCCATGTCGCGATTGCCGGCGAAGTGTAGCCGCGCGCGCCGATCGCAAAGCCCTGGAGGGCGAGCCATGCGAAACCGAGCGCGCCGATGACGATGAGCGCATTCGCACGCGCGCGACGCGTGCGTACGCCCGCGAGGGGCGCCGCGAGCACGAGCAGCGTGCCGAGCGGCCACAACCACGTGCGTCCGTAGTGCGACGCCTGCAGCCACGCGGGCGCCGCGGCGGGGCCGGTGTATTCGCGCAGCCATTCCGTGCTGAACAGCGTGTCGGGCAGCGCGTACCACGGTACGAGCAGGAAACCGGCGAAGCCCGCGGCGATCCACCCGGCAAGCAGCCTTCCCGCGCTCACGGGGACCGGGATCATCGGGGCGCGGCGTTGATTTCCCTTTCCCAGCGCTCGAGCAGCCGCTTGCGCTCAGCGGACGACCCGTACTTCGCGAAGTCGTAGTCGATCACGTTGACCGACGTGAGCGGCGGCACCTGGGGCGGCAGCTTGACGTTGCGATTGGTCGGTATCGCGTATTCCTTCACGTCGAGGCCGACCTGCTGTCCTTCGGCCGACAGTGCCCAGTCGACGAACTTGCGCGCGGCCTCGGCATTGCGCGCGCCCTTGATGATGGCGATCGAGCCGACCTCGTAGCCGACGCCTTCGCACGGCAGCACGGGCTCGACAGGGAAGCCGCGCATGATCTCGTTGATGACGCCATGGAGCACCGTGCTGCCGAGCGCCGTCTCGCCGCGCGTGACGGCGGTCATCGGACCGATGCCCGAGCGCGCGTACTGGTTGACGTTCGGGTGCACGGCGCGCAGGTACCGGAACGCCTCGTCCTCGCCGAATACCTGCACGAGCGTCGCGAGCATCAGGTACGCAGTGCCCGACGAATTCGGATTGCCGAGCATCACCTCGCCCTTGTAGACCGGATTCGCGAGGTCCTTCCAGCACTTCGGGATCGGGAGCTTCTTGCGCGCCATCACCTCGCTGTTGTAGCCGAGCGCGATGATGCCGCCGTACACGCCCGCCACGCGGCCTTTCGAGATGTCGCTGATGCGCTGCGCCCATTCGTAGAGCTGCGCGACGTTGGGCGACCGGTATTGGTCGAGCAGGCCCTCCTCGGCAGCCTGCAGGTACGCGTCGGCCGCTCCCGCCCACCAGATGTCGCCTTTCGGGTTGGCGGCCTCCGCCTTCACCTGCGCGAACATCTCGCCGGTCGCCTTCTGCACGACGGCCACGCGCGTGCCGGTCGCCCTCTCGAAGCCGACGGCCATGCCTTGGCACCACGCGGTGTTCGGCGAACTGCAGTACAGGTTGAGGTGCCCCTGCGCCCACGCGCCGAGCGGCGCGAGCAGGAGCACGGCGGCGACGCGGCGAACGATCGACATTGAGGATGGCTCCGGGTGCCGGTCGCGACGAACGCGGCGAGGGCGGTAATATTCCGCATGGCGTAAACAACGTCAACCGACTGTCATGGCTCACCCACTACCTTCCCACACGTCTCGCTTCGAAACGCTCGTCGATGCGATTCGCGGCTATCTCGCGACTCATCCGGCTTCATCCGATACCGTCGAAGGCATCGCCGGATGGGCGGTCGCCGCCGTTGCCTCGGCCACCGCCGACGAGGTGCGCGGAGCGCTGACGCATCTCGAGGCTCGCGGGGAGGTCGCGCGGCGTCGCGCGGCGGGCGGCGCCGAGGTGTATGCGCGGATGCGCGGGCCGCACGAGGCGGCCACGCTGCGCATCGGCGTCGACCTGGGTGGAACGAAGACCGAGATCATCGCGCTCGACGCCGACGGCGAGGAGCGCCTGCGACGCCGCGAGCCCACGCCGCACGAGGATTACGACGCGATTCTCGCGCTCGTCGCGCGGCTCGTGCACGAGGCCGAAGCCGCGTGCGGGGTGCCCGAGGGCAGCGCGCGCGTCGGCATCGGTACCCCCGGCTCGCTGTCGCGCGCAACCGGACTGTTGCGCGGCTCGAATTCTGTGTGCCTGAATGGCATGCCGGTTCGGCGCGATCTCGAAGCGACGCTCGGGCGGCCGGTCGCGCTGGCGAACGATGCGAACTGCTTCGCGCTTTCCGAGGCTACGGACGGCGCGGGACGCGGCGCGAACATCGTGTTCGGCGTGATCCTCGGAACCGGCGTCGGCGGCGGCCTCGTCGTCGGCGGGCGCGCGCTCGACGGACGCAACGCGATTTCTGGCGAGTGGGGTCACAATCCGCTGCCGTGGCCGCGTGACGACGAGCGGCCGGGCGCGCCATGCTTCTGCGGGCAGCACGGGTGCATCGAGACGTGGCTGTCCGGACCCGGCATGGTGCGCGATTACCGCGCGCATGGCGGCAATGAGTGGTCGTCGGCGCCCGAGATCGTCGCCGCGGCCACCGGGCACGATGCGGCGAGCGAGGAAGCCCTCGCGCGCTACGAGGAGCGCCTTGCGCGCGCGCTCGCGCACGTGATCAACATCGTCGATCCCGACGTCATCGTGCTCGGAGGCGGCCTCTCGAACGTCGATCGCTGGTACAAGTCGGTGCCGCGGTTATGGACGCAGTGGGTGTTCAGCGATCGCGTCGACACGGCGCTCGTGCGCCACGCGCACGGCGACTCGAGCGGCGTGCGCGGTGCCGCGTGGCTCGCGCGCTGAGTTCGCTACTTCACCAGCGTGACCGGGACGTCGACGAGGTTGATGACCTGTCGTGCGATCGAACCCAGCACGTGCTCGGTGGTGCCCATGCCGCGCGTGCCCATCACGATCGCGACGCATCCGGTTTCCCGCGCGTACTGGGCGATCGCCTGCGGGACGTGACCCGTCCTCGAATCGGCGACGTGCGGAACGCCGGCTGCGGCGAGCAGCCGCTGCACCGCCCGCAGGGCGTCCGCGGCATTGGCGGGTGACGCGTCGCCCGCGCTCGCGTCGTCGGGGATCGCTTCGCGCGCGAGCGTGTCCGGCCATTGCACGCTCAGCAGCCGCACGCGCAGCGGCGCGAGACGCGGGTAGAGCGCGATGACGTAGCGAATCGCGCGCTCGGCGCCGGACGAGCCGTCGACCGGGACGAGAATGTCGAAGCTGCGGGGTTCGGTCACGATCGATCGATGGCGCGCGCCGATCGGCACGAGGGGCGGGATGAAGGCGGCGGCCTGGCGCATTATCCGCGAAGTCGCGCGAGGCGGACGCAAAGTCGACGTTGTACAGCACGACATACGAGCCGAACCGCCTTCCGATCGCTTTGGGCGTCCGTCTTACACGCGCGGCGGGCTGCCTCCGACAGCCCGAGCCCACGATGCTGCGCTACCGTAGCGGCAATGGCATCGGGCCAGACGGAGGATTCGTATGGGCATGTCTTTCAAAGCAGTTGTGGGCTTGGCCGGGCTCGTCGTGGCGACGACGGCGGCTGCACAGGTGACGTTCTATTCGCGTGACGACTTCCGCGGCCGTCAATTCAGCACCGACCGCGTCGTGCGCAACTTCGACTGGGTCGGCTTCAACGATCGCGCAAGCTCCGTGGTCGTGAACGGCGGCAACTGGCAGTTGTGCGAGGATGCGGACTTCAACGGCCGCTGCGTCGTGCTGCAGCCGGGTGAATACCGCTCGCTCTCGGACATGGGCCTCGAGAACAGCGTGTCGTCGGTTCGACCGGTCGGCAACAGCTATGGGTACAACGAGGATCGCCGCTACGTCGCCGGTGGAAATGATTACCAGCGGCGCGACGGTGAGCGCCTGTTCGAGGCGCCGGTGACGTCGGTGCGTGCAGTGGTCGGTCCGCCCGAGCAGCGCTGCTGGGTGGAGCGACGCGACTTCGTCGGTGACGCCAACGTCCCGGGCGCGATTGCCGGCGCGGTGATCGGCGGCATCCTCGGACATCAGGTCGGTGGCGGCCACGGCCGCGACGTCGCGACGGCGGGTGGTGCGGTGGCCGGTGCGGCAATCGGTGCGGGTGTCGGCGGCGGAGGGTACAGCCGCGACGTCCAGCGGTGCACCGACGTTTCGCGCTACGACACGCCCGATTACTGGGACGTGACGTACAACTATCGCGGTGTCGAGCACCACGTGCAGATGAGCTCGCCGCCGGGCGCGACGATCCTCGTCAATCGCGATGGCGAGCCGCGTTCCTAACGCGCTGTTGATGTAAAACGAGGGCGGCCCCGCGGGGCCGCCTTTCTTGTGCGGACACGCAGAAGCAGACGTCGGGGTGGGGCGCGCGCAGCGCACCCGGCGAGTGCCTCTGCAGAACAAGACGACCGCGCAGCGAAACGCACCGCGGCGGGTCACATACCGCTGTAGTTCGGTCCGCCGCCGCCTTCGGGCGGCACCCAGTGAATGTTCTGCCGCGGGTCCTTGATGTCGCACGTCTTGCAGTGCACGCAGTTCGGCGCGTTGATCTGCAGCCGCTTCGACGTACCGTCGCCTGCATCGACGAATTCGTAGACGCCGGCGGGGCAATAGCGTGCCTCGGGTCCGTCGTATACGCGCAGGTTCACGTCGACCGGTATCGACGTATCGCGCAGCCGCAGGTGCACCGGCTGGTCTTCCTCGTGGTTGGTGTTCGAGATGAACACCGAGGACAACTTGTCGAATGAAAGCGTGCCGTCGTACCGCGGATACGCGATGCGCGGCATCTCGGCGGCCGGGCGCAGCGTCTCGTGATCGGCATGGCGATGGCGCATCGTCCACGGAACGAGCGCGCCGAGACCGAGATCGTTCAGCCACATGTGAATGCCGCCGTGCAGCGTCCCGGCCAACGTTCCGAAGCGCAGGCCGGGCTTGACGTTGCGCACCTTGTACAGATCCTCGTAGACCCAGGATTTCTTCCACGCTTCGTCGTACGCGTGAAGCTGGTCGTGCGAGCGGTTCTCGCCGAGCGCGGCGAACGCGGCCTCCGCGGCGAGCATCCCGGTCTTCATCGCGTTGTGCGTGCCCTTGATCCGCGGCAGGTTGACGAAGCCGGCCGCGCAGCCCACGAGGGCGCCGCCGGGAAAGGCCAGCCGCGGCACCGACTGGAGGCCGCCTTCGTTGATCGCGCGCGCCCCATACGCGAGGCGCTTGGCGCCGTCGAGCATCGGCCGGATCGCGGGGTGCAGCTTGAAGCGCTGCAGTTCGTCGTAGGGCGACAGGTGCGGGTTCTCGTAACTGAGGTGCACGACGAAGCCCACGGCCACGAGGTTTACGCCGTAGTGATAGATGAACGAGCCGCCGCCGGTCGCGTTGTCGAGCGGCCATCCCTGGCTGTGCAGCACGAGGCCCGGCTCGTGTTTCTGCGGCGCGACCTCCCACAGCTCCTTGATGCCGATCCCGTATTTCTGCGGATCCACCCCGTCGCGGAGCGCGAAGCGCTGCATCAGCGTCTGCGACAACGAGCCGCGGCAACCTTCGGCAAACAGCGTGTAGCGCGCGCGAAGCTCCATGCCTGGCTGGTACTCGGGCTTGTGCGAGCCGTCCCTGGCGACGCCCATGTCGCCGGTCGCCACACCCTGCACCGAGCCGTCGTCGGCGTGCAGCACCTCGGTGGCCGCGAAGCCTGGATAGATTTCGACGCCGAGCGCTTCGGCCTGCTGCGCGAGCCAGCGGCACAGGTCGCCCAGGCTGCCGATGTAGTTGCCGTGATTGCTCATGAGCGGCGGCAGCAACCCTGTCGGGATGCGATACGCCTTGTGCTCGGTCAGGACGAGGAAGCGGTCCTCGCTTACCGGTGTTACCAGCGGCGCGCCCTGCGTCTTCCAGTCCGGAATCAGCTCGGTGAGCGCGCGCGGGTCGACCACGGCGCCGGAAAGGATATGCGCGCCGATCTCGGATCCCTTCTCGAGAATGCACACCGATACGTCGCGTGACCCGGCGGCCGCAAGCTGCTTCAGCCGTATGGCGGCGGCGAGGCCGGCGGGACCGCCGCCGACGATCACCACGTCGTAGTCCATCGTTTCGCGTGCCATGCGAGCGTCCCGTGCGTCGGGCGCGAATCGCGCAAGCGGTCAATTATAATGACGCGCACTCCGCACTCCGACCGGCGCCGACGCGCGCTTCCCGATGAACCTCCTCGCGATCGTCGCCGCGCTCGCGCTCGAGCAGTGGCGATCGTTCCAGTGGCGCGCTTCCGTCGAGCGCACGTACCTGGTGTATG
>Ga0310810_10008627_pt1 | contig 11739 bp, 8 predicted proteins | sample NCmetagenome_FD_207641 | JGI IMG/M metagenome (GOLD analysis project Ga0310810, IMG submission 207641) | Soil microbial communities from experimental microcosm in Duke University, North Carolina, United States - NC | ecosystem: Engineered > Artificial ecosystem > Soil microcosm > Unclassified ...
TGAGCGCGGCGGAGGAAACGCGCGTCAAGAAGTACGCAGAGACGATCATCATCAAGGACGCAAAGTCTCCGGAGAGATTGCTCGACGAGACGGCGCTGTTCCTCCATCGAGTGGAAGCAAAGCTGCCGGACACAAAACGAAAAATGCTCGAGCAGCTGCATGATGCAGACGCGGTGATTGCAGGCAAGCGTGTCCTCATCGTGGACGATGATGTTCGCAACATTTTCTCACTCACCAGCGTGCTCGAGGATCACGGCATGAACGTGCGATTCTCGGAGAACGGCAAGGATGCGCTTGCAGCGCTGGAGAGCGATCCGGAAGTCGACGTCATTCTGATGGACGTGATGATGCCGGAGATGGATGGCTACGAGACCATGCAGAAAATCAGGGAGGACGCGAGATTCAAATCGCTTCCCATTATCGCGCTCACCGCGAAGGCGATGAAAGGTGATAGAGAGAAGTGCATTGCCGCCGGTGCATCGGACTACATCATGAAGCCGGTGGACACCGAGCAGCTGATCTCGCTCTTACGGGTGTGGCTGTACAAATAGACGATCGCCTTCCGTCGGCAGCATCAACGCCGTCGAAATACGACCCGGAGCTCGAGCAAACTGAAATCGAGCTCCTCCTGGAAGGGATATACCGTCAGTACGGCTTCGATTTTCGATCGTACGCCTATGCGTCGATTCGCCGCCGTCTGTGGAAGCGAATCGAAGAAGAAGGCCTGTCGACAGTGTCCGAGCTGCAGAACATCGTGCTGCACGACCCAGACATGATGGAGAAGCTGCTGCTCGATCTCTCCATCAATGTCACCGCGATGTTTCGCGATCCGACCTTCTACCGGGTATTCCGCCAGCAGGTCATTCCGCATCTTCGCACGTATCCGTTCATTCGCGTCTGGCACGCCGGATGCGCGACGGGCGAAGAGGTGTATTCGATGGCGATTCTACTGGAAGAGGAGGGGCTTTACGAGCGGTCGCGCATTTATGCGACAGACATCAATGAGGTCGTACTTCAAAAAGCAAAATCGGGAATCTTTCCGCTCGATCGAATGCAGGAGTACACCGAGAACTACATCGCCGCCGGCGGTAAGCGCTCGTTCTCGGATTATTACATAGCGAAGTATGACGGCGCGCTGTTTTCGCCGAGTCTCACGAAGAACGTCGTTTTCTCGCAGCACAATCTCGTCACGGATAGATCGTTCAGCGAGTTCAACGTCATTCTCTGCCGCAACGTTCTGATTTACTTCGACAAAACTCTGCAGGCGAGAGTGCTCACACTTTTCTACGACAGTCTGGCCACGTTCGGCATCCTCGCACTCGGCAGCAAGGAATCGCTGCGATTTTCCCCGTATGAGGAATGCTACGAGCAGATCAACGGACCCGAAAAGATTTACCGGAAGGTGATGTGAGCGGCGCATCGATCGTCGTTGTCGGAGCGTCGTGGGGCGGACTTGCCGCGCTGACCTGTCTCATTGGAAGTCTGCCCGCGGATTTCGAGGTTCCAGTCATCATCGTACAGCACAGGAGCCGTAACGCCGACAATCTTCTTGCAGGTCTGCTACAGGATGCAACCCCTCTGAAAGTCATCGACGCTGAAGACAAGGAGCCGCTTCTTCCGAGGAGCGTTTACATTGCTCCGGCTAACTACCACATGCTGGTCGAGCACGGTCATCTGTCGCTGACGACAGATCCGCTCGTACGCTTCAGCAGGCCATCCATCGACGTGACGTTTTTATCCGCTGCCGACACCTACCCGCGATCGACAATCGGAGTGATTCTCACTGGCGCCAATGACGACGGAGCACGGGGCTTGAGGCACATTGTTGATCGTGGTGGACGCGCAATAGTTCAGGATCCGGCGACAGCCGAGAGCCCGGTAATGCCGAACGCGGCGCAACGCGCCGTGCCCGAAGCGTCGGTTGTTCCGCTGCCCGACATTGCGGAGCATCTAGTGAAGATGATCCGTCCGCAAACTCAACCTGCGGCGACCGCAAGATGAGCGACGAAGAGCGCGTCAAGATTCTCCTGGTCGATGACCGCGCGGAAAATCTCCTTGCACTCGAGGCGATACTGGAACCGCTTGGACAGCAGCTCATTTGCGCGCACTCGGGCGAGGAAGCGTTGAAGTGTGTGCTTCAACACGATCTCGCAGTGATTCTGCTGGACGTTCAAATGCCGGAGATGAACGGCTTCGATGTGGCGCAGATCATCAAGTCACGTGAGAAGTCGCGCTTCATCCCGATCATTTTCCTGAGCGCGATCAACAAGGAAGACTCGTACGTCTTCAAGGGCTACTCGATGGGAGCGGTCGATTACGTGTTCAAGCCGTTCAATCCCGACGTGCTTCGATCGAAAGTCGCAGTTTTCGTGGATCTCTATCTCAAGCAGGAGCAGATCAGAAAGCAGTCCGAGCTGCTTGCCGAGAGTGAGCGCCGCGAGCTGGAGCTTCAGCATCGCGCGGAGCTGCTCGAGTCAGAAGCAAAGTCAGCCGCACAGCTCGCGGAGCTGAACAACCAGCTTCACAATCGGCAGCTCGAGCTCGAGCAGGCGATGGGAGTTCGAAACCGGTTCTACGCTTCGATGAGCCACGAGCTGCGAACACCAATAAACGCTGTCATCGGATACAGCACGCTTCTCATCGACAACATTTACGGTCCACTCAACGAAAAGCAGAGAGAAGGTCTTCAGCGAACGCTCAAGGCCGCTCGTCATTTGCTCGAGCTCGTGAATGACGTTCTCGATTTGTCCAAGATCGAAGCAGGGAAGATCGAGCTTGCTTTGCAGCCGGTGAATGTGGAAGCGCTGATCGAAGATCTATTCGTCACGGTTCGCCCGCTTGCTGACGAGCATGGATCGCAGCTCTCGTTCGACCATCCACCGCAGCCGATCACCGTGACGACCGACCCGCGCAGAGTGCGGCAGATTCTTCTCAACTTGTTGTCGAATGCAATCAAGTTCGGGCGCAAAAAACCGATCACCGTTCAGTGCACCCCAAATGACGAAGGCGGTGTATCAATAGCCGTCACCGACAAGGGCGAGGGAATTTCCGAAGAAGACAAGGCGCGCGTATTCGAGGAGTTCGTCCAGGTGTCGCCGACGCAGCAGCCCGGCACCGGCCTGGGCCTACCGATCTCCCGTCGTCTCGCTCATTTGCTCGACGGATCGCTGGAGATGGAATCCACGCTCGGAGAAGGCAGCACTTTCCGGCTGAATCTTCCGCGTGAAGCGAGTCCGCGAACGATGGATGTAGACGAGTTTTCGGCTGCCACTGCGGCTTAGGGGCCCCTTGAAGGCAAGGCTGAAACACTGGCCCTAAAAGTGAGGCGACTGGCACACTACCTGCCCTCAAATAAGGTCTGGGCGCGTTCTGCGGCCATAATTCAGGAGGATAAAAATGAGATTTACTCGATCGCTACTTATCGTTCCGGCAGCCATTTTGGCGGTTGCTTGCGGACGTAACGATAGCAACAAGCGTGTTGACGACGCTCTGAATTCTGACCTGTCTCTGGCGGCGCAGGCTCGCCCATACACAGCGTTGGACAGCATCTCGGCTGCTGAGCGTGCGGCACAGGCGCAGGGAATTGCACCCGTTGGATATCTCAACGGACAGCCGGTTTATTCGACACCGCAGACTACGGTGAGAACGACAACGCCGGTGCGGAGAACGTCCACTGTTAGACGGTCCTCGTCGAGCAGAGGCAGCTCCAGTGGCGTTTATTATCCGCCAGCACGACGTGAAGTGATTGTGAAGCACACGAAGCGTGACGCGGCGATCGGTGCGGCGGCAGGCGCAGTACTCGGCGCAGTAACAAGCCACGACAAGATCAAGGGTGCAGTTATCGGCGGCGTCGCCGGTGGTATCCTTGGTGGAGTCATCGGAAACAACGTCGACAAGAGCAAGCGGTAAGGCTCAGCCATCAGCCGTCAGATATCGGCCATCAGCAAAACCGCGTCTCGAATTGAGACGCGGTTTTTTTGCGCCCATATGGCAGATTTTACCAGGCAGAATTTGACATCAGATTTGTGATATTCCCCTCGGACGATGCGGGAAAGTGTCCGTCACGCGCGTCCTCGTGATAGGACACTTTTACGCATGCCCTTGTGACGTGCCGTTCCAATGCCTACGATACCTGCGTGAGTGATGAGCAGCGAAGCCTCCGCGCCCTGTGCGTAGGCAGACACGAATATGTTTCCGAGCACCTCGCCAGATTTTTCGGCTCCCTCGGAATACAAACAGACTGCGCGGTAGGCGCCGAAGGAGCTCTCGCAGCGGCTGACGAAAAAGCTCCAGATGTCATTCTCTGTGAGTACGAGCTGCTCACGAGCTGTCCAATCGACAGCTGGGAAACTCACGAGCATTTGGCGAAGACTGCGGTCATCGGCGTCAGTCTTTCGCGGAGACCGAATGAAGCGGGCCCGCTGGACGTGAACGGAGTTGCCGGTTTTCTCTATCTACCGACACTCGATCCGAAGGATGCATTGCGCGTGATACACGCCGCAGCCGCATCCACGCGTGCGCATTACAATCCCACCTCGACACACTCTTCGCTGAGCTTCACACTAGAGCGTTAAATTAGGAAGATGGCAGCGCAGCCCATAACAAGTGTGTTCAACGACGCTTACATAGCCGAAGCGTTTGAAGCTTATCGTCGTGATCCTGCTTCCGTTGACGAATCGTGGCGACAGTTTTTCCGGTTCGCTGAATCTCTCGCAGGTACCACAACCGGTGCGCCGGTTTCTGCTGATCCAGCATCTTTACGAAAAGTTGCCGCAGCCGCCGAGCTGATCGATTCGATCCGCGCATACGGTCATCTCGCCGCCGAGATCGATCCCCTTGGAACACGGCCTCCAGGCACGCCAGAGCTAACTCCGGAATTCCACGGAATTACAGAGCAGGATCTCCAAACAATTCCCGGTGTCCTCGGCGCCGCGGGAGCGACAGCGGCAGAAGCGGTTGAAAAACTCCGGAGCTTGTATTCGGCGGACATCGGATTCGAGTTCGATCATCTCGGTGCAGCGGACGAGCGCGCGTGGATTCGCGAGCAGATCGAAACCGGCAGAGTACGGCAGCCACTCAGCGTCGGCGAAAAGAAAGCAATTCTGAAACGCCTCACTGAAGTCGATGGACTCGAGCGCTTCATCGGTCGTGCGTATCAGGGCTACAAGAGATTTTCGATTGAAGGCACCGACATGCTCGTCCCAATGCTCGATGTCACCATCGACATGGCGGCTGCAGCGGGTGCGCAGGAAGTGAGCATCTCGATGGCACATCGCGGCCGCATCAACGTACTTGCCCACGTTCTTGGGAAACCATACAGAACGATTTTCGGCGAATTCGAGGGAAAACACGCTGAGGAAAGCGCCGAAAGTGAAACCGGTGATGTGAAGTACCATCTTGGCGCGACGGGAAAGCGAGTTGTCGCGGGCGGACGTGAGGTTGCGGTTTCACTCATTCCGAATCCAAGCCACCTCGAATTCGTCAATCCGGTTCTACAGGGTGTTGCGCGCGCGCGACAGGATCTCCTTTCTGAGGGCGACAATCGAAACGAAGCCGCGGTTGTACCGGTGTGCATTCACGGTGACGCTGCGTTTCCGGGCGAAGGCGTTGTTGCCGAGACATTCAACATGTCGCGGCTGCGTGGATATCGAGTTGGCGGAACGCTTCACATAATCGTGAACAATCAGGTTGGATTTACGACTGATCCATGTGACGGCCGTTCGACACGGTATGCGAGCGATCTCGCAAAGGGCTTCGAAGTTCCGATCGTTCACGTAAATGCCGAGCATGCAGCTGCATGCGTCAGAGTTGCGCGCCTTGCAGTCGAATATCGCGCAAAGTTCAAGAAGGATTTCCTGATCGACCTCGTTGGATATCGACGCCACGGTCATAACGAGACGGACGAGCCCGGGTTTACGCAGCCGGCGCTGTACGCTCAGATCAGATCGCACCCAACGCCGCGCGAGGTGTGGGCGACGAAGTTGATCGGAGAAGGCGTTGTGACGGAAGAAGAAGTGAAAGCGATCGAAGCTGAAGTCACTGCGGCCTTCGAGAAAATTCAGACGGCAACAACACCTGCGGATGCGCACGCTGCGATCGATGTGCAGGACGATGATGATGAAGAGGAAGGAGACCGAGGCTCAGTCTCGCCTGTGCGGGCCGAACAGCTCATTTCATTGAACGAGCAGATGCTTGCCTGGCCGCAGACGATCAAGCCAAACTCACGACTCGCCAAAACACTTCGTCGGCGACGCGACGCGATGGGTGATGCAGGTGGAATCGATTGGGGTCATGCGGAAGCACTCGCGTTTGCTTCGCTGATTGTCGAAGGAACGTCGGTGCGAATGAGCGGTCAGGATGTCGAGCGCGGAACCTTCTCGCACAGGCAATCCGTTCTTCACGACACTGAAACCGGCGAGACGTACACTCCGCTGGGACACCTTGCCGATGCAAAGGGAAAATTCGAGGTCTACAACAGCCCGTTGTCGGAGACCGCGGTTCTCGGATTCGAATACGGGTTCAGCACTGCAACTCCGGATTACCTCGTGCTGTGGGAAGCTCAGTTCGGTGATTTTGTAAACGTTGCGCAGCCGGTGATCGATCAGTTTATCGCATCGGATCGGCCGAAGTGGAGACAGAATTCGTCGATCGTTCTCCTGCTTCCGCATGGATATGAAGGGCAGGGGCCCGAGCACTCGAGTGCGCGGCTCGAGCGATTCCTTCAGCTATGCGCCGAGGGGAACATGCGCGTCGCATATCCCTCGACGCCGGCGCAGTATTTTCACGTCTTGCGCCGTCACGCCACTTCTGATGCGCGGCGGCCTCTCATATTGATGCAGCCGAAGAGTCTTCTGCGTTTGCCTGAGGCTGCGTCAAAGCTCAGCGACCTGACCGACGGCACATTCCAAACGGTGATCGACGATCCGGCGACTGCAGAGTCGCGCGGTGCTGTGACACGAGTCGTGTTCTGCACCGGCAAGATTTACTATGATCTTCTTGCTCAGCGACAACCGCACGTTGCTCTCGTGCGCGTCGAAGAGCTTTATCCATGGCCGCATGAAGCGGTCGCAAAAATCGTCGATCTGTATCCAAATGCGGCCGAGGTGGTATGGGCGCAGGAAGAGCCGAAGAACATGGGCGCGTGGTCTTATGTATCGCCGCGGCTGCGTGTTTCTACTGGAAACGTGATGATCGTGCGCTACATCGGCCGGCGCGAGCGAGCGAGTCCCGCTGAGGGTTATCTCTCATCGCACAAGAAGGAACAGGATCGGATCGTCAGCGAGGTCAACGCCGAGATCGTTGCGCCAGCGGGAAGCAGAAAGCGTGGCGCGACTGTCGGATCATAGCTCGGCGATCGTCATCCAAGAGAGAATAACCGTGAAGCGACGCGTCTCCGTGTTCCTCGCAGTACTGCTGTTCGTCATGCCGTCTGCGCTGCTCGCTCAGACGCCGACGGAGAAAATGCGCGTGCTGTGGATTGCCGCGCATCCGGACGATGAAGACACGCAGCTCATTACGTGGCTATCGCGCGGTGGGCGTGCGGAAACTGCCTATCTGTCACTCAACCGCGGGGATGGCGGCCAAAATCTGATTGGCAACGAGCTGGGGGAACAGCTCGGAATAATTCGGACTCAGGAGCTGCTTGCTGCGCGGCGAATCGACGGAGCGCACCAATACTTCACGCGCGCGTACGATTTCGGTTTTTCGAAATCAGCCGCTGAGACGTACAATCACTGGCCGAAGGATTCCATACTCGCCGACATGGTGACGATCATTCGTGCGTTTCGGCCGCACGTCATTGGGACCACTTTCTCGGGAACCCCAAGCGACGGTCATGGTCATCACCAGGTCTCGGCGCTGCTGGCGAAGGAAGCGTACGAGACCGCTGCGATGGATACAGTTCGCTTCCCTGTCAGTATCTATGGGAAACCGTGGACACCGCTGAAATTGTATCGGAGCGCGCGCTTCTCGCCTGAGGGGACCGCCACGATTCGGATCAACGTCGGCGAATACAATGCGGCCTTCGGGAAATCATACGCCGAGATCGCCGCGGAGAGCCGCTCGCAGCACAAGTCGCAGGGTTTTGGAACGATTCAACGAAAGGGAGTTGCGTGGGACCTTCTGCGACGTGAAGCCACGCGCGTAAATGAGTCCACGCCGGCCGCGAAAGAGAATTCAATTTTTGATGGTCTCGAGAGGATTGCGTCGACGGTTTCACGGCCGACCGATCCGAATCTCACGGCCCCCAATGTTGCCGTCGAGGCGGTTGCGGATCGTCAGCTCGTCGCCCTTGGAGATAGCGCGCAGGTCGTGGTCACCGTTTACAATCGCAGTCCGATTCAGATTACTGCGCAGCCCACGTGGGCTGGCGCTCCGTCGGGCGCGACCGTCTCCATTGCGCCAGACAGCAGCTTCAGATGGACAACGTTTTATCGCGGAACAGAAATCACGCAGCCGTGGTGGCTCGCGGCTCCGCGGCATGCTGATTATTTCACGCCGAAGATCAGCGGCGTTTCCGAAGACGAAATCGAGAAGCAGTCATGGCTTGGAGTTTCAGTTTGCGGAAACGGACAGACGTGCGCTTCGCAGAGAACTCCGATCGTGTATCACTTTGCGGATCCGGTGCGTGGCGACATTCAGCGGCCGGTTGCAGTTGCTCCCGCAATGAGTGTGACGCTCGATCACACTGTCGAGCTCGCTCGTGCCAATGTGCCCTTCGACCGCTTCTTCAATGTGACGTTGCGATCAGCGGTTCCTGCGCGAAAGTCTGTTGCTGTCGGACTTACTTTGCCGGTAGGTCTCACGGCGGATTCTGCGGAACGCACGGTAAGCATCGATTCTGCGGGAACGCGTACCGTCACATTCCGTGTGCACGGGAAGCTGTTTGCAGGATTGCATAATGTTGTTGCCACTGCAACGATGGACGGTGTTCGTTCGCGCATCGGATACGTTCCAATCGATTACGAGCACATCACTCCTCAGCGACAGTATCGTGCATCGCAGGTCACGATCATGTCGCTCGATGTTGCAATGCCGGCGAATCTGCGTGTGGCGTACATCCCCGGCGTTGGTGACAACGTTGCGCCGTCGCTCATTCAACTTGGTGTTCCTGTAACGATCATTCAGCCGTCGGATATTCCGTCGACAGATCTGTCTTCGTTCACGACGGTCGTGGTTGGTCCACGGGCATATCAGGCGAGCAGAGAGCTGCGGGATAACAATCAGTATCTGCTGACGTACGCGCGTAACGGAGGCACGCTGCTCGTGCAGTACGGGCAGTACGAGATGACTCAGCCTGGCATGATGCCCTTCCCGATAACAATCGCGCGCCCGCATGATCGTGTGACGCTCGAAGATGCTCCGGTCACGATTCTCGATCCGGGCGCACGTGCACTGAACTCTCCCAATCGAATAACCGATATGGATTTCAGTGGATGGGTTCAGGAGCGATCATTGTATATGCCGAGAACGTTCGATGCTGCGTATCATCCGATTCTTGCGATGAATGATCCTGGCGAGCAGCCGAATCGCGGAGCGATACTGGTCGCGCCATATGGAAAGGGCCTCTATGTCTACACGACACTCGCGTTTTTCCGCCAGCTTCCAGCCGGTGTGAGTGGCGGGACGCGGCTGTTTGTAAATCTTCTGTCGATGAGGGCGGGCGGCGGACGATGAGACGATGGCCGGCAGTTGCACTACTGCTGCTGTCGGCTCTCGGATGTTCGAGCGACGGGCGGACAGTTCTCACTGTTTATTCTCCTCACGGCAAGGAGTTACTCGAGTATCTCGAGAAAGGGTTCGAGAAAGCACATCCGGAGATCGACGTTCAGTGGGCGGACATGGGCTCACAGGAAGTTCTCGATCGCATCCGGGGAGAAAAGGACAATCCGCAGGCGGATGTGTGGTTCGGCGCACCTGCTGAGGCGTTCGATCGAGCGACGCGAGAGAACTTGCTGGAGCCGTATATCCCAACCTGGTCCAATGCAATTCCGGTGGAAGCTCGCGAGAATGGCGATCACTGGTACGGCACGTATCTCACGCCCGAGGTCATTGCGTACAACACTCAGGCCGTCACTGCTGCCGACGCGCCGAAGGATTGGGATGATGTTCTCGATCCGAAGTGGAAAGGAAAGCTTCTCATTCGCGACCCGATTGCATCGGGAACGATGCGCGCGATATTCGGAGCAATGGTCGCGCGGTCGATGGCGCGAACCGGAAGCCCCGAAGCCGGATACGACTGGTTGAGAAAACTCGATGCAAACACGCGCGAGTATGTTTTGAACCCGACGATTCTTTATCAGAAGCTCGGTAGACAGGAAGGGATCGTCACTCTATGGGACATGCCTGACATCGCGACGCTACAGCAGCGAACCGGAATTCCTGTCGGCTACGTGATTCCATCGAGTGGAACGCCGTTGCTCGTTGACGGGATTGCGATCGTCAAGGGCGCGAAGCATCCGAAGGAAGCTCGGCTCTACTACGAGTTCGTGACGACTCCTGAGGCGTTGAAGGCGGCGGCAAAGGATTTTCTCCGGATCCCTGCAAGGACTGACATTCCAGTGACTGATCTTCCGCAGTGGATTCAGGATGCAAAGTCGAAGATCAAGCCGATGGCGGTCGATCGTCGCGTGATGGCGGAGCATCTCGACGAGTGGATGAAGTACTGGGACGCGAACATCAGGAATCGCGGGCGAAAGCAGTGAGCGCAGGAGCGCTCGCGCTCAAAGGAATTACCCGGCGTTTTGGCGATCATACCGCCGTAGACAACGTCTCGCTCGAGATCGGTGCTGGTGAGCTGCTTGCTCTTATCGGCGCATCGGGTTCAGGAAAAACGACGACGCTCCGAATCGTTGCGGGTTATGAGATGCCCGATTCCGGAAGTGTTTGGCTCGATGAGCGGGACATTACATCGCTTCCTCCGCAGCGGCGCGGGTTTGGAATGGTGTTCCAGCATTACGCGCTGTTCCCTCACATGCCGGTCGAAGAGAATGTCGCGTTTGGTCTCGAGGCGCGTGGAGTTGCGAAGGCGACACGATTGGAGCGCGCACGCGCGGCCTTGGAATCTGTTGGATTAGGCGGCGCAGGTCGTCGTGGAATCCAGTCGTTATCGGGAGGTGAGCAACAACGGGTTGCTCTCGCCCGGGCATTGGTGATCGAGCCGCAGGTACTATTGCTCGACGAGCCGTTGTCGAATCTCGATCCGACTTTGCGGCAGACGACACGCGACGAGCTGCGCGCGATGCTTCATCGAGTCGGTGTGTCGGCATTGTTCGTAACGCATGATCAGGAGGATGCCTTTGCGATTGCCGATCGAATTGCGGTAATCAGAAAGGGAAAGCTGCTTCAGGTGGGAACGCCGGATGATTTGTATTCACGTCCGGCTTCATTGGGAGTGGCGAGCTTCATTGGGCGCTCGACCATTCTTCCAGTGGAAAACATTGGTGCGGATCGCGCTGCGATCGTCATTGGAGACGTGCGCAGGGAGTTGGGCGTGACACGCCCAAATGGCGTTGGGGCGTCGCGCGAAGTGAAAGCAGTATTGCGTCCCGATGCGCTCGATCTCGTTCAACCTGACGGTCAGGGCGCGTGGCCCGGTGAAGTTCTCACCCGGCGATTTGCGGGAGGCTTTGCCGTCTATCGCGTAAAGCTCGCGGGCGATGTGATCATGGAAATCGAATCGAATCGAATGGATGTTCGCGAAGGAGACCGGGTTGGCGTTGTAGTCTCGAGAGAGCCGGT
>Ga0310810_10008628_pt1 | contig 11738 bp, 12 predicted proteins | sample NCmetagenome_FD_207641 | JGI IMG/M metagenome (GOLD analysis project Ga0310810, IMG submission 207641) | Soil microbial communities from experimental microcosm in Duke University, North Carolina, United States - NC | ecosystem: Engineered > Artificial ecosystem > Soil microcosm > Unclassified ...
GGAGATAATGACGATGGCCTGCGCGGTGGGCCCTTCGTCTGTCAGAGAAATATCGATTCTGGCTTCGCAGCCGGCGGGTGTAATGGAGCGCAGCCGCTCGAGCGCGCCGCCGGTGAGCTTTATCGTCGGGCGGCCCCCTGAAAGATTGATGACGCCCATATCACGCCAGAAAACGCCGCGCCTGAGTCCGGTGCCGAGCGCCTTCGCGCAGGCCTCCTTGGCGGCAAAACGCTTGGCGTAAGTTTCAACAGCATTCGCTCTATTCTCGGCTCTGGCGCGTTCAGTCGACGTAAAGATCCGATCAAGAAAGCGGTCGCCGTGCCGCTCGATCACCTTGGCAATTCGCCGCACGTCGACGATGTCGGAGCCCAACCCGATAATCATGCGCGCGCCTTTTTCCGGCCCCGCTCCATGGCGGACCGCATGAATTTTATCGTTTCAACGAGACCCTCGAATACCGATTCACCAATGAGAAAATGGCCGATGTTGAGCTCGACTACCTGCGGCAGCGAAGCGATCGTTTCCGCACTGGCATAGTCGAGCCCGTGGCCGGCATGAACTTCAAGGCCCAGCTCATGAGCGCGTTTGGCGCCGGCGAGGATACGTTGCCATTCAGCGTCGGCCACCTCGCGTTTGCCTTCGCTGAGCGCATCGCACCAGGCACCGACATGAATCTCGACGACCGGAGAACGCAGCCTCGCGGCCGCCTCGATCTGTCGCGCATCTCCAGTGATAAAAAGCGAAACGCGAATGCCGGCATCATTGAGCCTCGCGACGTACGGCGCCAGTTGGTTATGCTGCCCTGCGGCGTCTAGACCGCCTTCGGTCGTGCGTTCGGTGCGCTTTTCCGGCACCAGGCAAACCGCGTGCGGCTTTGTTTTGAGCGCGATGCCAAGCATCTCGTCGGTCGCCGCCATCTCGAAATTAAGCGGCTTGTCAATCTCGGTTTTCAGCCGGGCAATATCATCGTCGCGAATATGACGACGATCTTCGCGCAGATGTGCCGTTATCCCGTCGGCGCCGGCGGCGATTGCAAGTTTGGCCGCCCGTACCGGATCAGGGTGACGGCCTCCACGCGCGTTACGGATGGTGGCGACGTGATCAATATTCACGCCAAGACGAAGCCGCTCCATGCTCTAGCCATTCACCCGTTCGGCCTTGGCCACCACGGACTTTGCGCGCAACTGCGCCAATATCGCGGTAAGATGTTTGAGGTCGTAGACCTCAAGATCAATTGTAACGTCAGTGAAATCGGGCGCGCGCCGTGTCATGCGAATATTGTCGATATTGCCATCGTGTTCCGCAATGACCTGCGCAATCTGTGCAAGTGAGCCCGGCTCGTTCACGGACTGCACGGCGATGCGGGCGGGAAAACGTCGCGGCGTGCGCTCCTCTTCGTCCCAACGCACGTCGAGCCAACGTTCGGGCTTGTCCTCGAATTCACTCAAGGCGGTCGACTGGATCGGATAAATGGTGATGCCCTCACCGGGAGAAAGAATGCCGACAATGCGATCGCCCGGTACCGCGCCTCCATCCGGAGCAAATCGCACCGGAAGGTCACCATTGATACCTCTAATCGGAATCGCCTGCCCTGCTGAACTGTCAGGCACCTTGAACTTGACCGACGAGATCTTTCTCAAGCCGAACCATCCGCTTTCGACCTTGGGCTTTGCCGCCATGGCAGCCGCGCGCTCTTCCTTGTAGTCGGGGTACATCGCCCTGGCGACGTCAGACGCCTTGAGCTCGCTTCGTCCGACCGCGGCCATTACGTCCTCGACCGAGGCTCGCGCGAGACGTGGCAGCGCGCCAGCCAGCTTTTCATCCGAAAAAGCAATCTTGGCGCGCTGGAACAGCCGTTCGACGATGCGCCGGCCGAGACCCGCATATTGCAGGCGCACGGCTTGCCGTGTCGCACGGCGAATGGCCGCGCGAGCCTTTCCGGTCATTACAATTGACTCCCAGGCCGCCGGCGGTGCGTGTTGTGATTTCGACGTTACGATTTCGACTTCATCGCCGTTGACGAGTTCGGACGTCAGCGGCGCGATCTGACCATTGATCTTGCAGCCGACTGCGGTATTGCCGACGTCGGTATGGACAGCATAGCCAAAATCGATCGGGGTCGCCTTGCGCGGTAGCGCGATAAGTTTGCCTTTCGGCGTGAAGCAAAACACCTGATCGTGAAACAATTCGAGCTTTGTATGCTCGAGAAACTCTTCTGGATTTGAGCCTTCCGCCAACAGCTCAATGGTGCGACGTAGCCAGGCGTAGGCTGTAGACTCGCGCGACAGCAATTCGGTCGGAGAGCCTGCGTTATCCTTGTACAGCGCGTGGGCAGCGATGCCGTACTCGGCGACCTCATGCATGCCTACGGTGCGGATCTGCAATTCGACGCGTTGCTTGCTCGGGCCAATCACTGTGGTGTGGATCGACCGGTAGTCGTTTCCTTTGGGCGTCGAGATGTAATCCTTGAACCGCCCCGGCACCATCGGCCAAGTGCTGTGAACAATGCCAAGGGCCTGATAACAGTCGGCCAGGCTCTTCACGATGACCCTGAATCCGAAAATGTCGGAAAGTTGCTCGAATCCCACCGACTTGCGTTCCATCTTCCGCCAGATCGAATAGGCGCGCTTGCGGCGGCCGGCCACCCGCGCATCGATGCCACGATCGGCAAGCTTCTTAGTCAGTTGCTTTTCAATGTCGGAAATCAGCAGCCTGCTGCGCTCGGTGAGAGCGTTAAGCCGCGCGGTGACGACCTCACAGGCTTCCGGATAAAGTTCGCGGAACGCCAGATCGTCGAGCTCCTCGCGCATCTCGTGCATGCCCATCCGGCCGGCGAGCGGCGCATAGATTTCAAGCGTCTCTTCGGCAGCGCGGCGGCGCGCCTCCGGCGGCATGTACTGGAGCGTTCGCATGTTGTGGAGCCGGTCGGCGAGCTTAATCAGAAGCACGCGCACATCGTCGGCGATCGCCAACAACAATTTGCGGAGATTTTCCGCCTGCTTTGCCTCCTTGGTGACGAGGTCGAGTTTTTTGAGCTTGGTGAGGCCCTCCACCAGCCGGCCGATGTCGTGACCGAACAGGCTGTCGATTTCCGCACGTGTGGCTTCAGTATCCTCAATAGTGTCGTGCAGGAGAGCCGCCGCGATCGTCGCGTCGTCAAGCTTGAGGTCGGTCAGAATGGCCGCGACCTCGATCGGATGAGAGAAATAAGGGTCGCCGGATGCGCGCCGCTGCTCACCGTGCGCCTTCATCGCATAGACGTAGGCGCGGTTAAGAAGCGCCTCGTTCGTGTTCGGATTGTACCGGCGTACGCGTTCGATCAAGTCATACTGGCGCATCATAGGCGGCTTACGTGCCGGGGCCGGTTTTTCGCCCACTGACGACGATGCCGCAGCGGCGGGCACCGGCCGCGGCGCCGGCTTCTGCATTCGCGGTACATCGGAGCGCGCACGCGCCATTCTTGTGCCCTGCAGCAGCTACTAAGGAACTACCTCAAGATATCACGTCGTTTCGATGACGCGGCAAGGGCTTAGCCAACTGGTTGATAAAAGACGACGGCCCGGCTTTGGGCCGGGCCGAAACATTGAATTACCGCGAATATTAGCCTATTCGGCGTCGTCTTCCGGCGGCTCCTCTGGCGGGGCCAGGCCCTCAAGGCCTTTGAGAAGCTCTTCTTCCGTCATCCGGTCCGCGGTTACCTCGGTATCATCAGAATCGACGCTTGCCCCCGCGCCCGCTCCGATCAGCGGCACCTCGGGCTCAGGCTCGTCAACTTCAACGTATTTCTGCAAACTGTGTATGAGGTCTTCCTTGAGATCCCCGGGCGAAACGGTCGTTTCGGCAATTTCACGCAACGCGACGACTGGGTTCTTGTCGTTGTCACGCTCGACCGTGATCTGGGATCCGGACGAAATCATGCGCGCCCGATGACTGGCCAAAAGAACCAGATCAAAACGGTTTTCAACTTTATCGATGCAATCTTCTACGGTGACACGGGCCATCGGCTCGTCACTCCATCTGTGGAACTTGTCCCTGAATTCGCCTGCTAGGTATCCCCTGGCGCATGGAATTTCAAGCATTTTTGTCTTGGTTTAGCCTCATCCGTCTGTTACTCGACGGCTGTAAGAGTGCTGAAAGGCCGACGATGCGGGATTTTGTCGGCTCGGCGCGATTACGCAGGTGGCAGCCGAATTGATCAAAGGCGCCACGATGCCCTGTTAACGGGGGATCCGAAACCGCGCACGCGGAGCGTTCCGCATTGCGCGCGGCGGATCCAAAAGTGACCTGTGTGAATTGTGAGAGAAGCAAATGACAGTACCTGGCGAAAAAATCGCTTTGTTCATTGACGGTGCCAATCTTTACGCGACAGCAAAATCCCTCGGATTTGATATCGACTACAAGCGGCTGCTTCGAGAGTTTCAATCGCGCGGCTACTTGTTGCGCGCCTTTTACTACACAGCCGTGATCGAGGATCAGGAATATTCTTCCATCCGTCCGTTGATCGACTGGCTCGACTACAACGGCTATTCGGTCGTCACCAAAGCGACCAAGGAATTTGTCGATCAGACCGGCCGGCGCAAGGTCAAAGGAAACATGGACATCGAACTCGCGGTCGACGCCATGGAAATTGCCGGCACCATCGATCACATGGTGCTGTTTTCAGGGGACGGCGATTTTCGTTCCCTTGTCGAGGCCGTGCAGCGCAAGGGAGTTCGCGTGACCGTCGTCTCGACTGTTACAACGCAGCCGCCGATGGTTGCAGACGAGCTGCGCCGCCAGGCCGACGTGTTCGTCGACATCGTCGAATTGCAGACCAAGATCGGGCGGGACCCTACGGAGCGGACGACGCGCGAGGGCCGCCCTCCCCGCGACGACCGCGCGGCATCGCATACACCGCAATTCCTGCAGCGACCGGCGTCGCCGCAACGCGCGGGCGCCTCGGTCGGAGTCGACGAAGACGACGATTCCTACCAATAGCGTTTTTGTTGCGCGCATGATCTTATCCGCGTGGCGGCGTCATGCGCCGGCAAATTCTCGGATTCATGCGCAATGACGGACTCTGACGGCAAGCCGGGGCGAGACTGCCCGCGTTGCCCGCGGCTGGTCACCTTCCGCAAAACATGGCGCGCCAAAGAATCCACCTGGTTCAATTCTCCAGTGCCATCTTTCGGGTCCCTCGATGCGCGGCTGCTGATTGTAGGATTGGCGCCGGGATTGCAGGGCGCCAATCGAACCGGCCGTCCCTTCACCGGTGACTACGCCGGAGTCCTGCTCTACGACACGCTCGGCAAATATGGATTTGCCCGCGGCGAATATCAGGCACATCCCGACGACGGGGTCGAGCTTGTCGATTGCCGCATCACAAACGCAGTGCGCTGCGTGCCGCCGGAGAACAAGCCGACCCCGGAAGAGATAAGAACTTGCCGTGACTTTCTGAGGCCTACGATAGACGAAATGAAAAAACTGCGCGCTATCGTTGCTCTCGGCCGCATTGCGCATGAAAGCACGGTGCGCTCGCTTGGCGGCCGGTTGTCCGCAGTTCCGTTTGTGCACGGCAAGAGACACGAGCTCGGTGCTGTTGCGCTGTTCTGCAGCTATCACTGCTCGCGCTATAATACGAACACCGGTGTGCTCACTCCCGAGATGTTCCGGGACGTCTTTGCAACCGTGCGCCGCTATCTCGACTCCTGAAGCCAGGCGAGAACATCTGCGGCATTCTTGTCCGGTGGAAAGACGGGATAAAATACTTTTGCAACCCGGCCGTCGTCGACAATGAGCGCCATGCGCTTGAGGAGCGTCATGCCGGCGACCGAGAATGTCGGAAGCCTCAGCGCATTTGCCAGCGCCAGTTTCTCGTCCGAGAGCAACGCGAATGGCAGATGCAGGCGCGTCGCCGCTTCACGCTGGTAGGCCGTATCTTGCGTCGAAAGGCCGTAGAGATGTGCGACGCCGAGCCGCGTGAGCTCGCCGAAATGATCGCGAAACGCGCAGGATTGCGGTGTGCAGCCTCGCGCGCCGGGGATCTGATCCCATCCGGTGGGCGGATCAACGCCCGGAACGCCTGTCCGTGGGTAAATATAGATCACGGTCCGGCCCCTCAGCCTGGACAGATTGACAGGCGCCCCATCGGTAGCAGGAAGCGCCAGATCCGGCAGCGTTGCACCCGCGAGGTGGCGCGCTGCACCGTCATCTTGGGGGACTGGAATTCCCGGTGGCAGAAATTGCGGATTATGCGTGCCCGGCGCTTCGGTCATTTCGTTGCTCCATAGCTCATAAATTCCATGAGGGAACCGTCCGGATCCCGAAAATAGACCGACGTGCCGGGCCCTTTTGCGCCGAAGCGCTGCATCGGGCCACACTCAATGGCAATACCGTGACCATTCAGATGCGTGATCGCGTCGTCAATTGGTCCTTGCCATTCAAAACACAGATCGCTGTTGCCTGGCTGGACCGGCAAACGCGCAACTTCGGCTGGCTTTACACCCGGACCGTGGACATTGAGCTGCTTATCACCAAGCCGATAAGCCCAACCCTGGGGCCGCTGCACGAGCTCAGCCCCGATAACCTTTTCGTAGAATTTATTGGATCGAGCCCAGTCGGAAACGTGGATGACGCAGTGGTCAAGTCTGGTTGGCACCATGCTGATTTCCCTGATCTTTCTTACTCACAGCAACGTGATTGCTGTCGATCGTCAAGTCTCCGGTCTCGGCACTTAGTGGGCAGTATGTTCGGCCATCAATGATATTGGGAGCAAGACTATGACAATCCAAAAATGTGCCGGCCTTGGCTTTTTGGCGACCGTTGCGCTTTTTGGTGCGACGATCGCCGCTTCCGCGCAGACCGCTTCCGTCGTCATGAAAAATGCCGACGGCAAGGAGGTCGGTTCAGTCAATCTCACGCAAACGACGCAAGGCGTGCTGATCAATGCAGCGCTCAAAGGGCTGCCACCGGGCGAGCATGCGTTCCATGTCCACGCTGTTGGTAAGTGCGAGCCTCCCTTTACGTCGGCGGGTGGGCACTTCAACCCCGGAGCAAAGAAGCACGGGATGCTGTCGCCCGAAGGACAACATGCCGGCGATATGCCCAACCTGCATATACCGCAAAGCGGAGATCTGACGGTCGAAGTCTTGAATACCGCTATCACTCTTGAGAAGGGCAAGCCGAATTCGGTGTACGACACCGACAGTTCGGCGGTCGTCATTCACGCCGGAAGCGACGACTACAAGACCGATCCTACGGGTGAAGCGGGCGGGAGGATCGCTTGTGGCGTAATCCCATAGCGGTCACGCGAGCGGCCTAGCCTTTCATCCGCATCAGGCGGCCCCGTTCGCGCTCCCACGACCGCTTTTTAAGCGTTTCCCGCTTGTCGTGCAGCTTCTTACCGCGTGCCAGCGCGATCTCGACTTTGGCACGGCCTTTTTCGTTAAAGTAGAGCTTTAACGGAACGATGGTCATGCCTTCGCGCTCGACCGCCCCGGTCAGGCGGTTGATCTCCCGCTTCTGCAACAGCAACTTGCGTGCGCGCTTCGGCGCGTGATTGAAACGGCTCGCCTGCAGATATTCCGGGATGTTGGAATTGATCAGCCACAGTTCTCCGCCCCGCGTATCGGCGTAGGATTCAGCGATCGTCGCTTTCCCGGCGCGCAATGATTTCACCTCGCTGCCGGTGAGAACGATGCCGGCTTCGAAGACCTCGCCGATCGCATAGTTGAAACGCGCCTTGCGGTTGTCGGCGACCACCTTGAAGCGGCGCTCGGGCTTTGTGGCCATGTGCGACGATTACAGTTCAGCGCGATTTGAGCTGGTCGCGGATTTCCGTGAGAAGTTGCTCGGTCTTCGACGGTTCGGGCGCCTTTTCCTCCTCCTTGCGGGCAAGCCGATTCAGAGCGCGGATCGCAAGGAAGAGCACAAAAGCAATGATGATAAAGTTAAGCGTGACTGTGAGAAAATTTCCCCAAGCCAATACAGCACCTTGCTTTTTTGCTTCCACAAGAGCGCCGGCCGTGACCTTCGAGGACAGCGGGGTGTAATAGTTCGAAAAGTCGATACCGCCGGTAATCGCCCCAATCACCGGCATGATCACATCGCCGACCAGTGAGTTCACGATCCCCGAAAACGCAGCGCCGATAATCACGCCGACAGCAAGGTCGACAACGTTGCCACGCAGGGCAAATTTTTTGAATTCCTCAAGCATGACGGTCCACCTCGCTGCACATCGCCTACCTGGCCGTCAACCCGTTCTCAGTTGATCAGCCCTGCGTGGACCATTGCCTGCCGTATGACAGTCTGCGCCTTTTCGCTAGCCGGCACCATCGGCAATCGCACCGTGTTGGCGCACTTGCCGATCAGCGACATCGCGTACTTGATCGGAGCCGGACTGGTTTCCACGAACAGGTTGATGTGCAGCGGCGCAAGCTTGTCCTGCAGTTTTAAGGCAGTGGCAAAATCGCCCTTCAGGCAGGCCGCCTGGAATTCGGCACAAAGCCGGGGTGCCACGTTCGACGTCACTGAAATGCATCCGTGACCGCCATGCGCCATAAAGCCAAGTGCCGTAATGTCTTCGCCTGATAGCTGATTGAAGTCGGACCCCATGGCCGCGCGCTGCTGCGAAACGCGCGCCATATTGGCGGTCGCATCCTTCACGCCCGAAACGTTTTTCAACTCGAAAAGGCGCGCCATGGTCTCGATCGACATATCGACGATCGATCGGCCGGGAATATTATAAATGATGATCGGAATTCCGATGGCGTCGTTGATCGCCTTGTAGTGCTGGTACAGGCCTTCCTGGGTCGGCTTGTTGTAGTAAGGCGTCACGATCAGCACGGCATCGGCGCCGGCCTGCTCCGCATGACGGGACAATTCGATCGCCTCAGCTGTGGAATTGGAGCCGGAACCTGCGATAACCGGCACACGGCCGTCGGCCTGGTCGATGCACCATTCGACCACCTGCTTGTGCTCGTCATGCGACAGAGTCGGGCTTTCTCCCGTGGTTCCCACCGGAACCAACCCATTCGTGCCCTCGGCAATCTGCCATTCGACGATGTCGCGAAATGCCTTTTCGTCGAGTGAGCCGTTTTTGAACGGTGTGACCAGCGCTGTAAAAGAGCCTCGAAAGCTCGTCTTGGCGGTCATGACACGAGTTCTCCACAAAAGGCGGGTTAATGCTCATTGATATCGGGTCGGGGAGCGCGAAGAAAGCCCTCGCGGCCCCCGAAAGGCTGGAACTCGGCATGCGACAACGTGTTTTGGCCCGTCCTGCCGCCGATAATGCCGGCGGATGAAATATTTCGGTATCATTCATCAATAGATTTGGCCTAATGGGCTGGCTGATTTGCCGTTTTGGCGCTGAGTCGGACGGATCGAAGGACAAGTGCGGGGTTTGATGGACGCGACTGGCCGCAGCCGCTCGGGCTTGTTTTTGGCAGTGATTGCAGGCTGCGGGCTCTGCGCGGACGCCGCCTTGCCGGCGGCGCAAAAAGTGCCATTGCCGCGGCCGCGCCCCGCTGTGGCGGTGACCAAGCAAACGGCCATGCCCGTTCGCCAAACACCGCCCTTATCTCAAGCGCGGCCGCAGGCCGATGGTGGCGGACTGGGGGCCTTCGCCCAGGCCAATGTTGGATTGCATGGAGCATTGCTCGAGAGCCGCACTGAATTCAAACCGCTCGTCCGTCCGGCTTCGGGACCATTTGCCGTTGCACCACACGCGGCCACCTCGGCAAACGACGTGGCTGCGGTGAAGCGTGTGATTGAGGCCGCGCGCAAGGGCAAAGAGGCCGACGCTAATGCAGCCGAGGCAACCATCTCAGATCCGGTTGCCCGAAAGTTGGCCGAGTGGGTCATCCTGCGTTCGGATAACACCAATCCCTCATTCGAACGATACGCCGCTTTCGTACAGAACAATCCTGCCTGGCCGCATGTGCCGCTATTCCGCCGCCGCGCCGAGAATGCGCTCTGGAATGATGGTGTCGACACCACGGCCGTGCGGGCTTTCTTTGCAAAAAGGACCCCGTCAACCGCGAAGGGACACTACGTGCTCGCGCGGGTCTTGCTCGCCCAAGGCGATCGCGGCGGGGCTGCGGCGCTGGTGAAGCATGCATGGCGCCGCGACGACTGCAGCGCAGAAGTCGAGAAAAAGGTGCTCGAGATGTTCGGCGACATGCTCAGCGCCACCGATCACAAAGTGCGCATGGAGACTCGCTTTTACGCCGGCGATGCTGCCGCCGGACTGCGTGCCGCCGAACGGCTCGGTGGCAGCGACCTTGTGATCGCCCGGGCCCGCGCCGCGGTCTTGCAAAAGGCGCGCAACGCAAAAACGCTCCTCGACGCCGTGCCTGCGGCCGCGCAGCATGAGCCGGGTTATATCTTTGCCCGCGTGCAGTGGTTGCGGCAGAACAACAAGCCGGAAGAGGCCGGGAACCTGATCCTGACTGCGTCGAAAGACCCCGACGCTCTGGTCGATCTCGATCAATGGTGGCTCGAACGACGCCTGCTGGTCCGCAAGCTGCTGGACGATCACGACCCCCAGGCCGCTTACAACATCGCCCGCGATGCGGCACCTCCGATGCGGGGAGTGTACCGTGTCGACGCACATTTCACGGCTGGCTGGGTCGCCCTGCGCTATCTGAACAATCCGAAGGCGGCTGCACAGCACTTCGCACGTATCATGGAAGGCACCCACAATCCGCACGCACTGTCACGCGGCGGCTATTGGCAGGGCCGCGCTGCCGAGGCGATGGGTCAAAACGCACAGGCCAAGGCATTCTATGAGATGGCCGGGCAACACGTTGCAACCTATTATGGCCAGCTCGCGCGCGCCCGTCTCGGGCTCAAAGATGTCGGACTGCGCGCGCCACCCGCCTTCACGCAGCAAGAAGCGAATGTGCTGAACAATCTTGAAGTCGTGCGGGCAGCGGCGATTCTTTACGAGCTCGGCGAGCGGGACATGCTGGCCTCGATTTATGCCGAACTCGGCGAGAGCGCGACCGACGTCGCGGGAATGGCGATGCTGGGCGAACTAGCGGCCAAGCACGGAGATGGCCGCACAATGCTCCTGCTCGGCGAAGCCGCCTATCGCCGCGGCCTTCCACTCGAGCATTACGCATATCCGACAGTTGGTCTGCCGGACTACAGGCCGATCGCTCCTCCCGTTGAGCCCGCGGTTACTTACTCGATTGCGCGCCAGGAAAGCCACTTCAATCAAAAGATCGTCTCAAGCGCCCACGCGATGGGCCTGATGCAGGTCACGCCCGCAGCCGGCATCGACACCGCAGCGAAATTCAAGGTCCCCTATAGCCGCGACCGCCTTCTCAAGGATCCCGTCTACAATATGCAGATGGGGGCAGCCGAATTAGCCATTCTGCTTGGCGGCTACAACGGTTCCTACATTCTCACCTTCGCCGGCTACAATGCAGGCCGCGGCAGGGTGAAACAATGGATCGCGGCTTATGGCGACCCGCGCGATCCAAACGTCGATCCCGTCGACTGGGTTGAGCGCATTCCAATTTCCGAGACTCGCAATTACGTCGAGCGGATCATGGAGAATCTGCAGGTCTACCGTGTGCGCTTCGGCGGTGGCAGCAGGCTCCTGATCGAAGCCGACATCAGGCGCGGCGGCGCGCACTGATCCCCGATGACCGCGCTGGCGTCATCTACCGCTAGCTCCTACAGCACATTTGTCACCGCGCCCGACGGCCTGCGCCTTCACGTGCGTTGCTACGGCCGCGCCAGCGCTGCTGGGA
>Ga0310810_10008629_pt1 | contig 11737 bp, 11 predicted proteins | sample NCmetagenome_FD_207641 | JGI IMG/M metagenome (GOLD analysis project Ga0310810, IMG submission 207641) | Soil microbial communities from experimental microcosm in Duke University, North Carolina, United States - NC | ecosystem: Engineered > Artificial ecosystem > Soil microcosm > Unclassified ...
GCAGCAGCGCCTGCGGCCGCCCGAAACTCATGGCGAACAGGTCGACGAGGAAGCCCGCCCGGATGTTGGGCGCTCGCCGGAGGTAGGCCAGGCCCTCCCGAAGCGACCGCCAGCCGGGGCGCGCCGCCCCGTGCGCCGCCGGCATCCGCGGCAGGGTGAACAGGCCGACAAAGGCCGTCGTGAAGAGGATGGCGTCGACGGCGTAGGTCGCGGCGAACCCGACACCGGCGACGAGCACCCCCGCCAGCGCCGGGCCGATGGTCAGCTGCACCCCGAAGGCGATGCCGTTCATCGCGCTCGCGGGTGCGATGAGGTGGGTCGGCAGCAGCCGCGGGGCGATGGCACCCCGGGTGCTGGAGCTGATGGTGGACGCGACCGCGTTCACGGTCGTCAGCACGTACAGCGGCCACACCGGGATCCCACCGGTGTCGAGCCCGGCGTCCACGATCGACAGGGCGATGAGGCCGAGCGTGGTGAGCCAGCCGACCACGGCGCTGCCGATCGCGACCGTGCGCCGGTCGAACGAGTCGGCCAGCATCCCGCCCCAGAGGCCGGCGACGATCATCGGCGCGAGGGCGATGCCGCCGACCAGGCCGACGGCGAGGGTCGAGTGGGTGAGGTCGTACACCTGCAGCCCTACCGCGACCACGGTCAACTGGGCGCCGATCCCCGAGATCGAGTTGCCGACGTAGAGGCGCGCGAACGCGGGCGAGGCGCGCAGGGGCGTCAGGTCCACGAGCCGGCGCCGCTTCGCGGCCGGCGAGTCGTCGGAAGGGGCGGGGTCGGTCACGTCGTGATCAGCGTACGGGTTGGCGGCAATCCGCTGCCGCGTGGCGGTCGCGGCATGGCGACGGCGCCCCGCCGATGGCTAGCGTCGCGGCATGAGCACCCCCGCACCGGTCATCGACACCCGCGCGATCGACTACTTCGCCGCAAAGCTGCGGTACGAAACCGACCCGTCGGATGTCACGGCCGCCCTCGCCGCCGGCGAGCGTTTCGCGTTCGTCGACACCCGCGGCCGCACGTCGTGGCATCAGGGCAGAGCGCGTGGTGCGATGCACATCCCGCGCGCCGAGATCGCGGAGCGGGCGCCTCGCGAGATTCCGCTCGACGTGCCGGTGGTCGTCTACTGCTGGGGGCCTGCGTGCAACGGCGCGACCCGCTCGGCGATCGAGTTCCTGAAGCTGGGGTACACGGTGCGCGAGATGATCGGCGGCTTCGAGTACTGGGCGCGCGAAGGTCTCGGCGTGGTCGACGACCTCGGGTCGGTCGACATCGCTCCCGACCGGCTGACCACTCCCGTCGCGACCGCCGACTGCGACTGCTGACCCTGCCGCGCCGGCACCCCGCCTGATTGGATGGGGTGGTGAAGCTGCATCCGGTCCGTACGTACGCCTCCTCCGAGCAGCTGCCGCGCGAGCAGCAGTTGGCCTGGAAGATCGCGGAGGTCGCGGCCGACCCGGTCGCCGTCGACCCCGAGGTGGCCGAGATGATCGTCAATCGGGTCATCGACAACGCCGCGGTCGCGGTCGCGTCCCTGAAGCGCGCACCGGTGGTCGCCGCGCGGGGGGCGGCTGAGGCGCACCCGGTGGGGGGTCTCGATACGCCCTCCGGGCCACTCGACCGGCGAGGCTCCGGGCTACTCGACCGGCGAGGAGGAACAGTCTTCGGCATCGAGGGTCGCTTCAGCCCCGAGTGGGCCGCGTACGCCAACGGGGTCGCGGTGCGCGAGCTGGACTACCACGACACGTTCCTCGCGGCGGAGTACTCCCACCCCGGCGACAACATCCCGCCGATCCTGGCCGTGGCGCAGCACGTCGGCGCGGATGGCGCGGCACTCGTGCGTGGCATCGCCACCGGATACGAGGTCCAGGTCGACCTGGTGAAGGCGATCTCGCTCCACGCGCACAAGATCGACCACGTCGCGCACCTCGGCCCGAGCGCGGCCGCGGGAATAGGCACGCTGCTCGGCCTGCCGGTCGAGACCATCTACCAGGCGATCGGCCAGGCCCTGCACACCACCACGGCGACCCGGCAGTCGCGCAAGGGCGAGATCTCGAGCTGGAAAGCATCCGCCCCCGCCTTCGCCGGCAAGATGGCGATCGAGGCGGTCGACCGCGCCATGCGCGGACAGACCAGCCCCAGCCCGATCTGGGAGGGCGAGGACGGCGTGATCGCCTGGTTGCTCGACGGGCCCGAGGGCCGGTACGAGGTGCCGCTGCCGGAGGCGGGCGAGGCCAAGCGCGGCATCCTCGACACGTACACCAAAGAGCACTCGGCCGAGTATCAGGCGCAGGCGTTCATCGACCTGGCGCGCGCGCTCGGCCAGGAGCACCCCGAACTGCGCGACCCGGCCAACGTGCTGAGCATCGTGCTGGCCACCAGTCACCACACCCACAACGTGATCGGCTCGGGGGCGAACGACCCGCAGAAGTACGACCCGCGCGCCAGCCGCGAGACCCTCGACCACTCGGTGCCGTACATCTTCGCCGTCGCCCTGCAAGACGGCGCCTGGGATCACGACACCTCCTACGCGCCCGAGCGCGCCCAGCGCCCCGACACCGTCGAGCTGTGGCAGAAGATCACGACCGTCGAAGACCCCGAGTGGACGCGGCGCTACCACTCGAACGACCTCGCCGAGAAGGCGTTCGGCGGCCGCGTCGAGATCACGCTGACCAGCGGTGAGCGCATCGTCGACGAGATCGCGGTGGCCGACGCGCACCCGCTCGGGCGGCGTCCGTTCGCCCGGGCCGACTACGTCCGCAAATTCCGGATGCTGGCGCAGCCCGTCCTCGACGCGGCCGAGATCGAGCGCTTCCTGGGTCTGGCCGAGCGTCTGCCGTCGTTGACGGCCGACGAGGTCGGGCAGCTGAACGTGCTCGCGCCGGGGCTGCCGGTTGCACCGAAGGGACTGTTCTGATGCTGCACTCCACGCTGACCGCATCGGCCAAGCGCGCTGCGTTCCGGAAGCGGCTGGCCTCCGGCGAGCTGCTGCGCATGCCGGGTGCGTTCAACCCGCTCTCGGCCATGCTCATCGAACGGAAGGGCTTCGAGGGCGTCTACATCTCGGGAGCGGTGCTCAGCGCCGACCTCGGCCTGCCCGACATCGGGCTCACCACCCTCACCGAGGTCGCCGCCCGCGGCGGCCAGATCGCCCGGGTCACCGACCTGCCCACGCTGATCGACGCCGACACCGGGTTCGGCGAACCGATGAATGTCGCACGCACCGTGCAGGTGCTCGAGGACGCGGGCGTCTCGGGCATGCACCTGGAAGACCAGGTGAACCCCAAGCGCTGCGGCCACCTCGACGGCAAAGAGGTGGTCGACGAGACGACCGCGCTGAAGCGCATCCGCGCCGCCGTCGCCGCCCGTCGCGACCCCGACTTCCTGATCATGGCCCGCACCGACATCCGCGGGGTGGACGGGCTGCAGGCCGCCGTCGACCGCGCCAAGGCGCTGGCGGATGCGGGAGCGGACGCCATCTTCCCCGAGGCGATGAACAGCCTCGAGGAATTCGCCGCCATCCGCGCCGCCGTCGACGTGCCGATCTTGGCCAACATGACCGAATTCGGGAAGTCGGAGCTGTTCACCCACGAGCAGCTCGCGGGCGTCGGGGTGAACGTCGTCATCCACCCGGTGTCGCTGCTGCGCCTGGCGATGGGGGCGGCCGGCCGCGCGCTCGACGTGCTCGCGGACCAGGGGACCCTTGCGCCGGTCGTCGCCGAGATGCAGACTCGCGCCGACCTCTACGACCTGATCGACTATGAGGGCTACGCGTCGTTCGACGCGGGCGTGTACACCTTCGACCTTTCGAACAACAGGAGCGGCGCATGACCGACATCAAGAAGGGACTGGCCGGGGTCGTCGTCGACACCACGTCGATCTCGAAGGTGAACCCCGAGACCAACTCGCTGCTGTACCGCGGCTACCCGGTGCAGGAACTGGCCGAGTCGTGCTCGTTCGAGGAGGTGGCGTACCTGCTCTGGTACGGCGAGCTGCCCGGCCGGGTGCAGCTGGCCCAGTTCGAGCAGTTCGAGCGGGCGCACCGCTCGCTCGACCCGCACGTCAAGCGGGTCATCGACGAGCTGCCGCTGACCGCGCACCCGATGGATGTGGTGCGCACCGCCGTGAGCGTCATCGGCGCCTCCGACCCCGAGACGCCCGACATGCGGCGCGACGAGAACCTCGACAAGGCCAAGCGGCTGTTCGCGAAGCTGCCCGCGATCGTGGCCTACACCCAGCGCCGGCTGCACGGGCAGGATCCGGTCGAGCCGCGCGACGACCTCGGGTACAGCGCCAACTTCCTGCACATGACCTTCGGCGAGGTGCCCGACCTGGTCGTCGTGAGCGCGTTCGACGTGTCGATGATCCTGTACGCCGAGCACTCCTTCAACGCCTCCACGTTCACCGCGCGCGTCGTGACGAGCACGCTGTCCGACATCTACTCGGCGGTCGTCGCGGCGATCGGCGCCCTCAAGGGGCCGCTGCACGGCGGGGCCAACGAGGCCGTGATGCACGTCTTCGACGAGATCGGCACAGCCGACAAGGCGCAGGGCTGGCTCGACGCGGCGCTCGCCGGCAAGCGCAAGATCATGGGCTTCGGCCACCGGGTCTACAAGAACGGCGACTCGCGGGTGCCGACCATGAAGAAGGCGCTCGACACCCTCATCGCCGAATACGATCGGCCCGACCTCGCCGCGCTCTACGACGCCCTCGAACAGTCGATGGACACGGCGAAGGGCATCAAGCCGAACCTCGACTACCCGAGCGGGCCGGCGTATCACCTGATCGGCTTCGACACCGAGATCTTCACGCCGCTCTTCGTCGCATCGCGGGTCACCGGATGGACGGCGCACGTGATCGAGCAGCTCGAATCGAACGCGCTGATCCGACCGTTGTCTGAGTACATCGGCCCCGCCCAGCGTTCCGTGCCCGGCGACTGATACTTTCCGGGCATGTCGCGAATCGTGGCGGTCGCCCCCGCACTGCCCGAGCACTCCTACGCCCAGCACGAGATCACCGCCGAGCTGAGTGAGCTGATCACCTCCGACACCACGCGGCGGGCGGTGCTCGAACGTTTCCACGCGGCCAGCGGCATCGGCACCCGGCACACCGTGCTGCCGATCGAGCGCTACCGCGACCTCGGCGACTTCGGGGCGTCGAACGACATCTGGATCCGCGAGGGCACGGCGCTCGCCGCCCGCGCGGTCTCGGCGGCACTCGACTCCGCGGGGCTCGCCGCCGCCGACGTCGACTACCTGCTGTTCACCTCGGTGACCGGCATCGCGGCGCCGTCGATCGACGCCCGGCTGGTGCCCGTCCTGGGCCTGCGCGGTGACCTGAAGCGGATGCCGTCGTTCGGTCTCGGCTGCGTCGCGGGGGCTGCGGGGCTGGCCCGCGTCAACGACTACCTGATGGGGCATCCCGACGAGATCGCCGTGCTGGTGTCGGTCGAACTGTGCTCGCTCACGCTGCAGCGCGGTGACGACTCGGTCGCCAACTTCGTCGCCAGCGGACTGTTCGGCGACGGCGCCGCGGCCGTCGTCGTCGCCGGCGACCGCCGGGCCGCCGAGCTCGGGCTGCCGGGACCCGAGATCCTGGGTTCGCGCGCCGAGCTCTACCCCGACAGCGAGAGCGTCATCGGCTGGGACATCGGCGGCACCGGGTTCCGCATCATGCTCACCGCCGCCGTCTCCGACACCATCGACGCCAACATCGCCCACGACGTCAGCGGGCTGCTGGCCCAGCACGGGCTGACGCGCGCCGACGTCGGGGCCTGGGTCGCGCATCCGGGGGGCCCGCGCGTGCTCGAAGCGTTCGAGCGCGGGCTGCAGCTGGAACGCAGCGACCTGGCCGCCAGCTGGCGCTCGCTCGATGCGGTCGGCAACCTGTCGTCGTCATCGGTGCTGCACGTGCTGGCCGACATGCTCGACCAGCCTGAGGGCACCCACGGCGTGCTGTTCGCGCTCGGGCCGGGGGTCACCAGCGAATACGTGCTGCTGCGCTGGGCGGCATGACGCCATGATGCTCAGCCAGATCCTCTACACGGTGTTCATCGCCCTCACCGCAGGCGAGCGCATCGGCGAACTGTTCACCTCGCGCCGCCACGCCGCCTGGGCCTTCGCGCGCGGCGGCGTCGAGAGCGGGCGCGGGCACTTCCCCGCGATGGTGCTGCTGCACGCCGGGCTGCTCGTCGGGTCGGTCGCCGAGGTGTGGCTGCTCGGGCGGGCGTTCATCCCGCTGCTCGGCTGGCCGATGCTGGTCATCGCCGTGCTCTGCCAGGCGGGGCGGATCTGGATCATCCGGTCGCTCGGCAACCAGTGGAACACCCGCATCATCGTCGTGCCCGGCATGCCGCTGTCGCGGCGCGGTCCCTACCGCTTCGCCCGGCTGCGGCACCCCAACTACTGGCTCGTCGCCGTCGAAGGCATCGCGATCCCGCTCGTGCACACCGCCTGGATCACCGCGATCGCCTTCACCGTGCTGAACGCGATCCTTCTGCTCGGCTTCCGGATCCCCGCCGAAGAGCGGGCGCTGCGCGCCGCCGCCCCATGACCGAGACCCAGGTGCTGGTCGCCGGCGGCGGGCCGATCGGACTCGCCGCGGCGATCGAGGCGCGACTCGCGGGACTGGATGCCGTCGTCATCGAGCCGCGCACCGGCGCCATCGACAAAGCGTGCGGCGAAGGGCTGATGCCGGGAGCCGTGCGGGCGCTCCTGCGGCTCGGGGTGACTCCCGACGGGCACGTGCTGCGCGGGGTCGAGTACCGCGACGCCCGGCGCAGCGCCGTGCACCGCTTCACCACCGGCGACGGACTCGGTGTGCGCCGCACCACCCTGCACGGGGCCCTGCTCGCCCGCGCGGAACACCTCGGCGTGCGCATCGTGCCCGGCCGCGTCGACCACATCGTCCAGGACGGAGCAGGTGTCACCGCCGCCGGAATCCGCGCGGAGTGGCTGCTCGCCGCCGACGGACTCCACTCCCACATCGCCCGGGAGGTGGGCCTCGCCCTGCCCGCCCCCCCACGCCGCCGCCGGTTCGGCCAGCGCCGGCACTACCGCGTCGAACCGTGGTCCGACCTCATCGAGGTGCACTGGACGCGGGCCGGGGAGCTCTACGTCACCCCGACCGCCGGGGGCGTGGTCGGCATCGCGGTGCTGGCCCGGCAGGGTGTGCGCTTCGAGGACGCGCTCCGGGAAGCGCCGGAGCTCGCCGCACGGGTGCGGGGAGCGGAGCCCGTCTCGGGGTTGCGGGGTGCGGGGCCGCTGCGGCAGCGCACCCGGGGGCGCGTGGCGGGACGCACGATGCTGCTGGGCGACGCCTCCGGGTACGTCGATGCTCTGACCGGGGAGGGGATCCGCATCGGGCTGGATCAGGCGCGGGCGGCGGTCGCGGCCGCGGCAGCCGGCGACCCGACGCGGTACGAGGCCGACTGGGAGCGGGTCACCCGCGACTTCCGGCGCCTCACCGGCGCGCTGGTGCGCGGGGCGACGTCTCCGCTGCGCGGCGCGATCGTGCCGGCCGCCGTCGCGGCACCGCGGTTGTTCGCCGGGGCGGTGGAGCGGCTCGCCCGCTGAACTGCACAGCCCGCGCGGCTACAGCCCGAGCAGCTCCTGCAGGTCGCCGGCGTCGTCGGCGACCGCCACCGCACCCTCCGCCTCCGACAGCGGTCCGTACCCCCAGGTGACGAAGATCGTCGGCACCCCGTGCACGGCCGCGCCCTCGACGTCGTGGATCCGGTCGCCGATCATCACCGGGTGCGTGAGGTCGGCGCCGTCCGCGGCGAGGCGACGCAGGGCCTCGGCCACCACATCCGCCTTCTTGCTCCGCACCTCGTCCTCGCTGGCACCGGTCAGCTCGTCGAAGTAGCCGGCCAGGCCGTAGTGCTCGAGGATCAGGGTCGCGGGCCGCTCGGGCTTGGAGGTGGCCAGCGACAGCCGCATCGGCGAGGAGTGGATGGCACGCAGCACCCCCTCGACGCCCGGGTACACGGTGGCGTCGAACGCGCCCTTCTCCAGGTAGAGCGGGCGGTAGATCGACAGCGCCCGCGCGGAGGTCTCGGCGTCGAACCCGGCGAGGTCGCGGAACGAGTCGAGGATCGGCGGGCCGACGTACGCCAGCAGCTCGGCGGGCGCGGGCACCGGCAGGCCCATGCGCTCGAAGGTGGCGGCGAGGGTGGCGGTGATCCCGGGCGCCGAGTCGACGATGGTGCCGTCGAGGTCGAACAGCACCGCGGTGTACGGGGTGGGCATCGGCTCCAGCCTAGGCGGCGGGCTCGGTGGCGACGGGCTCGGTGGCGACGGGCTCGGTGGCGGCGGGCTCGGTGGCGGCGGGCTCAGAACAGCCGCGCGTGCCCGGTCTCGAGTCCGCGCATCGCGTCGTAGTCGAGCACCAGGCAGCGGATGCCGCGATCCTCGGCCAGGGTGCGCGCCTGCGGCTTGATCTCCTGCGCGGCGAACACGCCGGCGACCGGGGCCAGCAGCGGGTCGCGGTTCATCAGCTCGAGGTAGCGGGTGAGCTGCTCGACGCCGTCGATGTCACCCCGGCGTTTGATCTCGACCGCGATGCTGCCGCCCGCGGCATCCCTCGCCAGGATGTCGACCGGGCCGATCGCGGTCATGTACTCGCGGCGCACCAGGGTGACCCCGTCGCCCAGCAGCTCGACCTGCTCGGCCAGCAGGCGCTGCAGGTCGGCCTCGACGCCATCCTTCTGCAGCCCCGGGTCGACACCGAGCTCGTGCTGGGAGTCGTGCAGGATCTCGTGGACCGAGATCACCAGCAGATCGGCGGTCTTGGCGTGGGTGACCCGCCAGAGCTCGGTGACGCCGGCGGCGGCCCGCTCTTCGTCGACCTCCTCGACGGTGAACGTGGCGGGCGGGCTCATCCAGTTGAGCGGCTTGTAGCTCAGCGAGTCGGAGTGCACGAGCACGCTGCCGTCGGCTTTCAGCACGAGCAGCCGGGTGGCGAGCGGCAGGTGCGCGCTGAGCCGCCCCGCGTAGTCGACGGAGCACCGGGCAACCACGAGACGCACGGCGTCGAGTCTAGGTCGAGCGGATGCCGTGGGGCCCGGGCAGGCCCGGCCGCCGGCCGCCCGAGGCGGTGCTTCTCAGGAGGATTCCCGCGCCCGGAACGGGTTCAGTCGGCAGACGCCGGCTTCTCCTGAGAACTGCCGCCGGCCCCCGGCTCGCGCGCCGCCGGGATGCACAGGGTCGCCACGATGATCAGCGCCAGCACGATCCACAGGGCGTTGAGCACGCCGATCTGGTGCCCGACGAATCCGATCAGCGGCGGGCCGATCAGGAACGCCGCATACCCGACCGTCGCCACAGCGCTCACGCTCGCGGCCGCGGTGCGCGGATCGTCGGCCGCGGCCGACATGCCGACCGGGAACCCGAGCGACGCGCCGAGGCCCCACAGGATCACGCCGAGCACGGCCAGCGGCACCACCGGCACGAGGATCACGACCGCCAGTCCGACGGCGGCGGCCAGCGCCGCGCCCCGCAGCACGGGCACGCGGCCGAACCGGTCGAGCAGCGGCACACCGGCGATCCGGCCGGCCGTCATCGCGACGGTGAAGACCCCGAACATCAGGGCGCCCTGCCCGTTGTCGAAGCCACGGTCGTCGATGAAGCCGATCGCGATCCAGTCGTTCGCCGACCCCTCGGTGAAGGCCATGCCGAGCACCAGCAGACCGATCAGCAGGGTGCGCGGGTTCAGCCAGATCGCCATCCGCTCGCGGAAGGTGACCGGGTCCTGCGGGCCGTGCTCTTCGGCCAGGGTGTCATCCGAGGGGATCCAGCGCACCAGCACGAACGCACCGGCGATGATCAGCGCTCCGACGGCGCCGAGATGCACGGCCACGTCGACGTGGGCGAACGCGGCGCCCGCACCGAGTGCGGAGCCGGCGACGGTACCGAAACTCCAGCTGGCGTGGAACCACGGCATGATGTTGCGGCCGTTGGCGCGCTCGGCCCCGGCGCCCGAGACGTTCATGCCGACGTCGCAGATGCCGCTGGTCATGCCGTAGAGGGCGAAGCCGAGGACGGTGACCGCGAAGCTGCTGAGCACCGTCGCGCCGATGCCGACGATCACGAGCGAGACCCCGCAGCCGGCGAGGAAGAACAGGATGACGCGGCGTTCGCCGAGCCAGTGCACCAGGTGGCTGGAGAGCACCATGCCGATGATCGCGCCGACCGAGACCCCGAAGATGAGGAACCCGACCTGCACGGTGTCGAGCACCAGGTGGTCGCGGATCGCGGGCACCCGGCTGATCCAGGCGGCGGCGGCGAAGCCGTTGAGCGCGAAAACGACGAAGATCGCGTTGCGCCAGGCGGCGGCGTAGGCGGGGCGTGCGGTGGTGGCAGGGGTGGTCATGCGTCCAGCTTCGCGATGGCTCGAATCGATTCGATCGAATCGTTTCGAGTACGATAACAACCCATGGACGACCCGGCAAGCGCGCCCCGGCCGACCCTCGCCGCGGTCGCCGCACGCGCCTCCGTCTCGGTCTCCACCGCATCCCTCGTCTTCAGCGGGCGCGGCCCCGTCGCCGACGCGACCCGAGAGCGCGTGCTGGCCGCGGCATCCGACCTCGGCTACGCCGGGCCCGACCCCACGGCCCGCTCGCTGCGGCGTGGGCGCACCGGTGTCATCGGCGTCGTCACCGAAGACACGCTGGCCGACACCTTCCGCGACCCGATGAACCTCGCGCTGCTCGACGGCATCGCCGAGGGGCTGGGCGACGAGCGGCTGGGTGTGCTGGTGATCCCGCGGGTGTCGGAGCCGGGCATCGACCTGGCCGCATCGCCCGTTGACGCGGCGATTCTGCTCGGCTGCAGCACCGATGTGGCGCCCTCGGTCGCCGCACTGCGGCAGCGACGCGTGCCGGTGGTGGCGATCGAGGCGGTGCCGATGGAGGGCGTGGTCGCCATCGACCTCGACAACCGCGACGCCAGCCGGCGAGGCGCCGAGCACCTGCGCGAGCTCGGGCACCGCGACGTCGCCGTGGTGACGCTGCCCCTCGACTCGGCGCGCACCCGCGGGCCGGTGACCCCCGATCGGCTGGCCCGATCTGCGGCGCACACCACCCTCGAACGGCTCGCCGGGGTGCGGGCGGTCTTCCCGGATGCGGTGGCCTACTCGGCCACCGGAAGCACGGTCGACGAGGGCGCCCGGGTCGCGGGGGAGATCCTCGACGGCGGCGCCCGACCCACCGCCATCGTCGCGCAGAGCGACCTGCTCGCGGTCGGCGTGATCCGGGCGGCCGAGCAGCGCGGGCTGACGGTGCCCGGCGACCTCAGCGTGCTCGGTTTCGACGGGGTGCGGCTCGAGGGCGCGCTCGAGCAGGTGCTCACCACGCTCGTGCAGCCCGCGGGCCAGAAGGGCCGCGCGGCGGCGGCGGCGGTGCTGGCCGAACTGGCAGGGCAGCCCGGCAGCCCGGTGCTGCTGCGCTCGGAGTTGCGGGTCGGCACGACCACCGCGGCCCCCGCCGCCTGACGTCACGTTCGCACTCTTCACAAACTTGTGAAAGAAGCGTACGCTCGCGCTTCATGACGACAGTGATCGAGGCCACCGGCCTCGTCAAGACCTTCGGCCGCACGCGCGCCCTCGATGGGCTCGACCTCACCGTCACCGAGGGTGAGGTGCATGGATTCCTCGGCCCCAACGGGGCCGGCAAGTCCACCACGATCCGCGTGCTGCTCGGGATGCTGCGGCGCCAGGGCGGGCACGCCGCCGTGCT
>Ga0310810_10008630_pt1 | contig 11737 bp, 11 predicted proteins | sample NCmetagenome_FD_207641 | JGI IMG/M metagenome (GOLD analysis project Ga0310810, IMG submission 207641) | Soil microbial communities from experimental microcosm in Duke University, North Carolina, United States - NC | ecosystem: Engineered > Artificial ecosystem > Soil microcosm > Unclassified ...
TGGTGCGAATGTCTTCGAATCCGGCCTCCTCGAGCCGTCGGGCCGTTGTGTCCGCGTCGGCAAACTCCCAGGGCTCCCGCCACGTTGTGAAGTGTGGCGCGAAGTGCGGTTCGCGCATCAACTGAGCGGCGCGATTGTGAAGGCGCTCGATGTTCGGGCCGCCTCCGCACTGCGCGACCAGACGCCCGCCCGGCTTCAAAGCCGAGTACAGGCTTCGAAACAACTGCGCGTGATCCAGCACCCAATGAAATGTCGCCGTGCTGAAGATCGCATCGGCGTTCCCGACCGCTGGGAGCTGCGCGGCGTCGGCCATCACCGCGTGCACTCTGTCGCCGAATCGCGGGCGCAGGAACTCGCGCGCAACGTGCAGCATGTTGGACGACAGGTCGATGCACACGACGCGTCCACGCGGCAGACGCTCGAGCAGTCTTTCAGTGAGCCGTCCAGTTCCGCAGCCCACGTCGAGCACGAGCTCGTCGCCGGTCAGCGCGAGCCGCTCGAGGACGGCGACGCCCCAATCGACGTGCGGCGTCGAGACACGGTGATATGAATCAGCGTTCCATTCGCGCATAGCTGAAACTCTACCCCCAGCGGTGCGACGGTGCGACGGTGCGAGGGTGCGAAGGTCAGTGCGACGGTCCGAAGGTCCGAGGGTTCAGTGCGACGGTCCAAGGCCCGAGGGTTCAGTCCGCCTGTCGCCGGTTCATGCACAATACGGCACAGGTGATGCCGAGGACCCTTGGCCTTCTTGCCGTACTGATGCTCGCGTGGGCCTCTGGACCGGCGAGCGCACAGGCGACGCGCGAGCTTCTGTGGGGTGGCGACGCGGAGGGCGGCTCCCCGTTTGTCGAGGCCGACCCCAATGACCTGACACGGGTGGTGGGCTTCGAGGTCGAGGTCGCCGGCCTGCTCGCCCAAGGTCTGGGACGCACACCGCGATTTCTGCAAGTCGGCTTCACCAGCCTCGACGCCGCGGCCGCGCGAGGTGACTTCGACGTCGGCCTGAGTGGCATCGAAGACAGCCGGGCACGCCAGTCGCGCCTCGCCGTCACGATCCCTTACTACGAGTTCCGAGAGATCCTGACCGTTCGCGACGGTGATCGCGCCCGCTATCGCACGCTGGCTGATCTGGCTGGACAACGGGTGGCGACGCTCGGCGCCACACTCGCATACGACCTGCTCGTTGACGCGCAATCTCGATTCGGCGTGATGCCGGTGGTCTACGAAGACGACGTGCATCCCTACAACGACCTGTTGCTGGGTCGAGTCGATGCCGTCCTGCTCGATTACGTTCTGGCCGAGCGAGGTGTGCGGCGCAACCCCGGCCTCACGAATCAACCAACAGAGGTTGGCGTCGGCTACTACGTCGGAATCCTGTCGCCGCAGAACACGGCGCTTCGCGACCAGATGAACGCCATCCTGCTGCGCGCCATGCAAGACGGCAGGCTCGAGACCATCTTCCGGCGTTGGAAGATGTGGAACGACGATCAGCCGCGACTTTACGCGAGACTCATCGGCGGCGAGAAAGCGGCCACGTCATCGACAGAGCCTCCGGCCGCCCCTCCGAGCGGCCTGGATGCCGCCGTCCGGTATCTGCCGGCCCTGTTGCGGGCCGCAGTGATCACGCTCGCGTTGTCCTGTCTCTCGATGGCGCTGGCCGTCGCGTTCGGCGTGTTGATTGCGAGCGGGCGTGTCTATGGGCCCCCGGCAGCACGAATGCTGCTGACCGGCTGGGTCGAGTTGATCCGCGGAACACCGCTTCTCTTGCAACTGTTCGTGCTCTACTTTGGCCTTGCCGAAATCATCCAGCTCCCCGCATTTGTTGCGGCGCTCCTCGGGCTCGGGTTGAACTATGCGGCCTACGAAAGCGAGATTTATCGCGGTGCGCTCGAAGCCGTACCTGTCGGCCAGCTCGATGCGGCACGGACGCTGGGGCTCAGCGAACGCCAAACCTTGATCCTCGTACGTGGTCCGCAGGCCTTTCGGCTGGCGCTGGCGCCGATGACCAACGACTTCGTCGCGCTGCTCAAGGACAGCTCTCTCGTCTCGGTCATCACCGTCGTCGAGCTGACCAAAGAGACGTCGATCTTCGCCGCCAACATTGGGAGCTGGGTGCTGCCCGGTGCCATGTGTGCCGCAATGTATCTGGTGCTCTCGCTTCCGCTGGCGAGGGTGGCGCGACGGCTCGAGCGAGGATGGAAGCGGTAGCGATGCCGGTGCTCGAGGTCACGGGAATCGACGTTACACGGGGCACGCGGTCGATCGTGCAGGGAATCTCGTTCGCCGTGGACCGGGGCGAGAGCGTGACCGTGATGGGCGCGTCCGGTTCGGGCAAGACGACGGTGTTGCGCGCCATCGCCGGCCTGGATCCGATCGCCGCCGGCCGTATCGTGATCGATGGCGTGTCGATCGATCCTGGAAGGGCGCCCGATGGACGCTCGCGACGCGAGCTGTATCGCCGCGTCGGGATGGTCTTCCAGTTCCACCACTTGTTCGAGCATCTCACCGCGATTCACAACGTGTGGCTGGCTCCCGTTCACGTCTTGCGTCACCCGCGCAAGGAGGCCGAGCGGCGAGCGCTCGAGCTGCTCGAACAAATGGGCATCGCGCATCGCGCGCACGCCATGCCGCACGAATTATCCGGTGGGGAAGCGCAACGCGTCGCCATCGCCAGGGCGCTCGCAACGGGCCCCCGGGTACTGCTCATGGACGAACCGACTGCGTCGCTCGACCCGGCGCGGCGTGGCGATTTGGCCGCCACCCTGCGGACGTTGACCGGCGGGGGGTGTTCCCTGCTGATCGCGAGTCACGACGAAGAGTTCGTGCGCGCCTGCACCCACCGCGTGGTAGTGATGGAGGGCGGACGCCTGATCCGTTGATAAGATTTAGCCCACAAAAGGAAGAACCGATCACGGTCCCGTAGTCGTCCATGGCGAGCGAACCGAATATCGACACCCACGCGCGCTACATCGAGCTCGATTCCGAGCGAAAGATCCGGTATCGCAACAAGCTCTATTACCGGTTCAATCACTGGCCGATCTGGATCTTCGTGTTCTTCATCGCGCCAGGGCCGCTCGTCTTCGACCTGTTCGCACGCGGCTTCGACCAGCGGATGGCTGGGTGGCTGGCCATTGTCCTCGCCGGCACCGGAATCGCCGGCTTGATGGGGCTCTTGCCCGGTTGCGAGCCGCGCCCGTACATCATTCGCTTCACCGAAGACCGTCCAAATCCTCTGTATCGCCGGATTTGCTACACCACGGCGTGGGGCGAGGTTATCGCGTTTGCATCCCTCAACATCGCGGGACTGGTGTATGCGACGGTAACGGGCGAATGGCGCCTCAAGCAGATGTACGACTACGGATACTTTCCCATCGCAGGCACGATGTGGTTTCTGGGCGCGATGGGACAACTTCCACGCGTCCGTATATCAACGAAGGGCGAGGGGCATGAGCGCCGGTACTTCTACGGGTCGGTGTGGGCGGTCGCGTGCGCTCAGCCGGTGCTCTGGCTGCTGTGGAAGATCCTGCCGCACACCCGCGCTGGCGACCTGCTGAAACTCGTCGTGTTCGTTGGGATTCTCCTCGCTGTCGGCAATATGGCGAGACGAGGTCTGTTGCCGCGCACGCGCCCAATCGTGCCCGGGGAATGGGCGATTACCGACTAGCGAGCGCACGAGAAAGCCTGCGGACGTCGAGCGTCTCAGGTCGGGCCACACACTTGTCCTCAGTGGTCCCTTCCGTGATCAGCCGGGTCGAGCCGTCCCGTTGAGAATCCGACCGGTATCAAATTTAGCGGTCGAAACCGGCCGAAAGACCAATTTCGAGCGTTCCAAAACGGATCTGTCAGCGACCTTCGAGTTTCAGGGCGGTACACGGGTGCACGGCCTGACACTGAATTTGCGTCGGAATTGAGCAATGAGTCGGATCCGCACGGTCATGCGCCAAAATTCATAATTGGCAGAGATCCACCCCGACCGTATCCTGACGTCACCCCCCAATGCTGAGACTGAGAAGGTGACGACCATGTCACGTAAGAACTCGTATATCGCTCATTGTTTTGTCGGGGCGATGGTGTGCGGGCTCTTCCTCGCCACACCGGCTTCTGCCCAAGGGAAGACATCGACCGCACAGCTCGTGATCAGTGCGGCGACCATCCCCTCTCGCACGTCAGGACTCGCATTTGCCCCTTCGCTGACCGGCGACGGGCAGATGCTTGTCCTGGCGGGTGAGAACTTCGGTTCCGCGCCGCATGTCTATATGGCCGGAATCGAGCTCCTGGTCACGAGCGTGTCGGGCGACGGCACACTCCTGACCGCATTGCTCCCGACACCGCTGGAGCCGGGTTCATACCTGGTTCTCGTGTCCCGGGGGCCTGCCACCACCCAGAACGCGACGTTCATCGTTGCGTATGGTGCGGGTACGCAGGGGCCGAAGGGTGACACCGGCTCCGTTGGTCCTGCTGGTCCCGCGGGTCCTGCTGGTCCCACCGGTCTTGCCGGGCCCGCCGGTCCTGTTGGTCCCGCTGGTCCTCAGGGTCTGACAGGCGCGACGGGTGCGGTCGGTCCGCAGGGTCCGGCGGGTCCGCAAGGGCCGCAGGGACCTCAGGGTCTCACGGGTGCCACCGGTGCTACCGGTGCGACCGGTGCCACCGGCGCGCAGGGACCTGCGGGGCCGATCGGACCTATGGGCCCGATTGGACCCCAGGGACCGCAGGGGCCTCCAGGTCCGGGGGCCAGCCTGAATATGTTGATGACCTCCGGCCGCGGGTCGTCTCTCGTCGGGGACTGGACGACCGTGACGATGGTGGCAGAGCCGCTGACGGTGCAGATTTCAAGCACCACTCAGAAGGTGCTCGTGACATCGAACAAGGCGATCGGATCGTATTGGGGCGCCCAGGCTCTCAACCTCTGGATTTGCCGCCAGGACGAGTCTGGGAACATCACCAAGGTTGGTCCCGGCATCTTCAATCTGTCGCTGCCGAGTGGTGGTCTACAGCTTTACAGCCTGAGCGCCGTGATCGAGAACGTGGTGGCCGGCACGTATCGGGTGGGGCTCTGTGGCAGTTCGAACGACTCGGCCAACTGGAACTGGGACGAGTTCAGCTACACGACCGCGCTCGTCACGCAGTAGCTCGCGTCGATTGAAGCCGCGATATCCGGAACGTCGGCTCCGTGCCGGCGTTTCGGATCCGCGTCTTATAATCTGTCGTCGACATGGCGGTGGCGATCGATGCCCTGACATCCCCCACGCTCAAGCACCTGCGCGAGGCGTGGTGGGATGACGTATTCACCGAGTTTCTCGCAGAGACTCTGAAGCCGAGATCGGGCAACCGCATCCTCGATGTTGGCTGCGGAGAGGGACTCGCTGAGGTTGCCATCGGACGACTGCAGATCTCTCAGGTCCGCCTGGTCGGCGTTGACTTGGTCCTCTCCAAAGTTCTCGTGGCTAAACAGGAAACGTCGTCGCACAACCAGCGCGTGAGCTTTGCTGCGGCCGATGCGTGCCGCTTGCCGTTCGGCGACGGCGTGTTCGATTCGATCTACTCGGTGGCCGTGTTGCAACACGTGAGCGATGTCGAAAGCGCGGTCGATGAATTCGCACGCGTGACAGCACCCCGCGGGCGCGTCGTGGCGGTGGAACCGGACAACAGCGCTCGATACGGATTCAGCTCGACACCTGCGGGGCGCCGCGCATTTGAGTTGTCCCGATCCTTCTTCGGCGCGTTGTCCGGGTCGCCGTCCGACGGCCGCACATCGGCGGTTGGCCCGAACCTGCCGCGCCTGTTTGCAGAGCGAGGAATCGAGCCGCTCGATGTGCGTCTCTTTCCCGTGTCGCGAACGCTGCTCGGCCCGCCTGATGCGAGCGTGTGGGCGTCGCGCCGGGGCGTTGTCGAGAACGCGCTCAGCGCGGGCGCATCCGACGCAGCCCGTTGGCTCGGCCGCGATTACCTCGACACGTTGACCGCCTACGAAACCGAAGCCAAGAAAGCCGGCTCCTCCTTCGTCGAGATACAGCACACGATGCTGTTTGCGACGGTGGGTCAGAAACTCGATTAGCGTCGTGCAAGGCTACGAGGGCTGGGACGACTACGCGCCGTTCTACGACTGGGAGAATGCACGGACTCTCGGCAAACGAGACGTGCCCTTCTGGCGCAACCTCGCCCTGCACTGCGGCGGATCTGTTCTCGAGCTCGGCTGCGGTACCGGCCGCATCTCGCTCCCGCTCGGCCGCGCTGGCGTACCGCTGGTCGGCATCGATCGCTCGGCTCCGATGCTCGCTCGCGCGCGCACACGACTTCGCCGTGCGCGATTGAAGACGCCGGTGCATCTCATTCGCGGCGACATCAGGTACTTGCCGTTCGCGTCCGGCACGGCGCCGCAGTCCCGCCGTAGCCCGCGAGGCGAAGGCGGCTTCTCGATGGTGTTCGCGCCGTACGGGATGCTGCAGTCGTTGCTGCGCGAGGCCGACTTGAAGGCCACGCTCACGGAGGTTCGCCGCGTGCTGCAACCCGGTGGCACCTTTGGTCTCGAGCTCGTCGCGGATCTCCCCGCGTGGCAGGAATATCGCCGCCGCGTCAGCCTCAAGGGCTGGCGCAACCGGCCAGGCGGGTCACATGTGACCCTGGTCGAAACCGTGCGTCAGGATCGCGAGCGCGGGCTCACCATCTTCGATCAGGAATTCAGCGAGCGCCGGGGCGGCCGCACGCGAGTGCACCGGTTTGCGCTGTCGTTCCGCACCCTCTCCGTGCCGCAGATGGCCCGCCGGCTCGAGAAGGCCGGCTTCGAAATTACCGCAACGCTCGGCGACTACCAGGGCGGCCCCTGGGACCCGCGGGCGGACGTGTGGGTGATACTGGCGCGGAATCCGATGTAAAATACCCGGTCCAAGTTCCCTCGTTTTTGTTGGAGTTTTCGCCATGTCTGGCCATTCTAAGTGGCACACAATCAAGCACAAGAAGGGTGCCGCCGATGCCAAGCGCGGTAAGGCCTTCACTCGCATCATCAAGGAATTGACCGTTGCGGCCCGCAACGGCGGTGGTGATCCGGGGACGAATCCACGGCTACGGACGATCATCGCCGACGCCAAGGCCAACAACATGCCGCGCGAAAACATCGAACGCGCCATTCGCCGTGGCACGGGTGAGGAACCTGGCGTCTCCTACGAGGAGATCACCTACGAAGGGTACGGGCCAGGTGGCGTCGCCTTGATGATTCAGTCGCTGACCGACAACAAGAACCGCACGGTCGGTGAAATCCGTCACCTGCTCGCGAAGTACAACGGCAACCTCGCTGCCGAGAACAGCGTGGCCTGGATGTTCACGCGCAAAGGGCAAGTGATCGTCGAGAAAGACAAGGCCGACGAAGAGAAGCTGCTGAACGTGGCGCTCGAAGCCGGCGCCGACGACATGAGCGACGACGGCGGTGCATGGGAGATCGTGTCGGCACCGGAGAGCTTCGAGGTCGTACGCGACGCGGTCAAAGGTCTCGGCGTCGAGCCGGCGAGCGCCGAGGTGGCGATGATCCCGCAGAACTACGTCAAGCTTCAAGGCAAGGACGCCCAGGTCATGCTGAAGCTGATGGAAGCGCTCGACGATCACGACGACGTCCAGCACGTGTGGGCCAACTTCGACATCGAAGAGAAGGAGATCGAGGCCTCCCTCGCGTGAGGGTCTTCGGCATCGATCCCGGCTCCGAGCGCACCGGTTACGGATGCGTGGAGACGGACGGTCGCCGACATCGACTGGTCACCTGCGGTGCGATCACCGCGTCCGCGGGTGATTCGTTTCCCCGCCGCCTGGCCCGAATCCATCGCGAGCTCTCGGCGCAGTTGTCTGCGTGCCGGCCCGACTGCGTCGTGGTCGAGAACCTGTTCTACGCCAACAACGCGCGCAGCGCGCTCAAGCTCGGTCACGCGCGCGGTGTCGCCATTCTCGCCGCCGTGGAAGCCGGCTGCGAAGTGCTCGAGTACACGCCCGCCGAAGTGAAGCGGGCCGTCGTCGGATACGGTCGCGCGGACAAGCGGCAGGTCCAGCAGATGATCAAGCTTCTGCTCGGTCTGGACCGCGCACCATCGCCGCACGACGCCGCGGATGCGTTGGCCGTCGCAATTTGTCACGTGCACTCGGGGCATGGCATTCGCGACTCGCGACTCGGAGTCCGCCAATCGGTCTCCGATGATCGAACTCCGAGGACCACGCTCAAATCCTGGCGACAGTATCGGCCGGCGCAATAGATGTGATCGCCCTCCTTCGCGGCCGCGTGTTCGACAAGCAGCCCAACAAAGTCATCGTCGACGTTGCCGGAGTCGGCTACGAGGTGCACATCCCGTTATCCACTTTTTACGAGGTTGGTGACCCCGGTGCCGATGTTTGTCTGCGGGTGTTTACGCACGTCCGCGAAGACACGCTGCAGCTCTACGGCTTTGTCACCGATCTCGAGCGCCAGGTCTTCGAGCGCTTGATCTCGATCAGCGGGATCGGGCCCAAGCTGGCGATCGCCGTGTTGTCCGGAATGGACAGCCGGGAGGTCGTTGTCGCCGTTCAGCGTGCGGATGTCGTCCGCTTGACCGGCATTCCCGGGATTGGAAAGAAAACGGCAGAACGAATCGTGCTTGAACTGAAGGATCGTCTGACGGAGCTGGCCCCGGCGGCGGCCATTGGCCTGGCACCGGCGTCCGCGGGTGATCGCCTTCGCACCGATCTGCTCTCTGCGCTTCAAAACCTCGGCTATCATCGACCCCAGGCAGAGAAGGCCATCGACGCGGCTCTCGCCGAATCTCCAGACGCAGACTTCGAGCGCGCGCTTCGCGGAGTCCTGCGATCGCTGATGAAGCAGTAGATCGTCAGCCGCGGGCACCAGGCAACAAGGGATGACGTGGTGGGTGATGACGGCGGAACGGCAGTGAACGATCGATTGATTACGCCGGGTCGTGTGGACGAGGACGCCCAGTACGAGGCGGGACTGCGTCCGCGCACGCTCGACGAGTACATCGGGCAGGATCGCCTTCGCGACAACCTGCAGGTCTCGATTACCGCCGCGCGGGGGCGTCGCGAGGCGCTCGATCACGTACTTCTCTACGGTCCGCCCGGACTGGGAAAGACGACGCTCGCGCACGTGATTGGCAACGAGATGGGGGTCCCCGTTCGCGCAACGGCAGGGCCGGTCATCGAGCGGCCTGGAGATCTCGCCGGCATGCTGACCGATCTGCAGGAGCATGCCGTGCTCTTCATCGACGAGATTCACCGCATGGCTCCAACGATTGAAGAGATTCTCTATCCCGCGATGGAGGACTACGAGCTCGACATCATCGTGGGCCAGGGCCCGGGCGCGCGATCGGTGAAAGTGCCGTTGCAGAAGTTCACGCTGATTGGCGCGACGACGCGCGCCGGTTTGTTGACCTCACCGCTCCGGGCGCGCTTCGGGATCGTCCACCGGCTCGATTTCTACACCTTTGAGGACGTCGAGGAGATCGCTCGACGGTCGGCCCGCATCCTGGGTGTGTCGCTGAGCGACGATGCCGCCGCAGAAATTGCGCGACGGTCACGCGGCACCCCGCGAATCGCGAACCGGCTGCTTCGCCGGGTTCGCGATTATGCGCAGGTGCGCGCCGACGGCCGCATCACGGGGGACGTCGCCAGGAGCGCGATGACCATGCTCGAAGTGGACGACAACGGCCTGGACGAGGTCGATCGCCGCCTGCTTCGTACGATCATCGACAAGTTCAGCGGCGGGCCGGTCGGCGTCAACAGCCTGGCCGCGGCGATCAGCGAAGAGAGGGATGCCATCGAAGACATCTACGAGCCGTTCCTGATTCAGGCCGGCTTTCTGGATCGCACGCCGCGTGGCCGTGTTGCCACGGCGCGCGCCTATGAATACTTCGGGCTCACCGCCCCCGGAAGGGATACTCGCCTGTGGTAATCGCTTCGCCGCGCACGCAGTGCCGTGCGCGCATCTCCAGCCTGGCCACCTACGTTCCACCGCGTGTGCTCACCAACGCCGACCTCGAGAAACTGGTCGAGACGAGCGACGAATGGATCTTGCAGCGCACCGGCATCAGGGAGCGCCACATCGTCGAGCCCGGTGTCGCGACGTCGGACCTCGCAGCAGAAGCCGCCCGAACGGCGATCGCGCGCGCCGGACTCACGCCCACCGACATCGACTTCATCGTGGTGGGCACCACGACGCCGGACATGTTGTTCCCGAGCACGGCGTGCCTGGTGCAACACAAGATCGGCGCGACGAGCGCGTGGGGGTACGATCTGTTTGCTGCGTGCTCCGGGTTCACGTATGCGTTGACGACCGCGGCGCAGATGGTGTCGAGCGGCGGCAGCCGGCATGCCCTGGTCATCGGTGCCGATGTGATGTCCAGCATCATCGACTACACCGATCGGGCGACCTGCGTGATCTTCGGGGACGGCGCGGGAGCGGCCGTTGTCGAGGCGTCCGGCGATCCCGACATCGGCATCATCGACTTCGAGAACTACGTCGATGGCAGCGGCGGGGAGTCGTTGTGCATGCCGGCCGGTGGCAGCCTGCGGCCCGCATCGCAGGAGACCGTGGCGCAGCGGCTGCACTACGTGAAGCAGGACGGTCAGGCGGTGTTCAAATTCGCCGTTCGCAACACCGAGGAGGCGTGCCGGCGGATTCTGCAGCGAAATAAGTTGAGCGCGGAGAACATCGACCTGCTCGTCTCGCATCAGGCGAATCGCCGGATCATCTTGTCGGCCGCCGAGAAACTCGGCGTCCCGGAAGAGAAGGTCGTGATCAACATCGAGCGTTTCGGCAACACTACCGCGGCCACGATTCCGCTCGCCTTGAGCGACGCGGTCGATTCCAAACGACTCAAGCGCGGCGATCTGCTGTTGATGGTCTCCGTGGGCGCGGGATTCACCGTCGGATCGTTGCTGCTGAAGTGGGGGCTGAAGGAATAACTCCGACACGGAAGGTTCCAACTTCCAAGAGGCCTGTGGCTGCCGGCTCACTCGAGATTCCAACGCGGGTCGACAACGCCATTCTGAAGGTCGACGGCCGCGAGGTGCGGCTGACCAACCTTCGCAAACCGTTCTGGCCGGAGCTCGGTGTCACGAAGGGCGCGCTGATTCAGTACTACGCCGACGTCGCGCCGGTGCTCCTGCCGCACATTCGCGATCGCGCCATGGTCATGCGCCGTTACCCGAACGGCGCCGCCGGCGCGTCGTTCTTCATGAAAGAGGCGCCCACGCCGAGACCGGCGTGGCTGCGGATCTGCGCGATCGACCACGGCGACGGCAAGGTGGTCAACTTTCCCGTGATCGACGACCTGCCGTCGCTGCTGTGGCTCATCAACCTGGGTTGCATCGACCTCAATCAGTGGTACGCGCGCTGCGACGATGTGCACCGGCCGGACTATCTGCATTTCGATCTCGATCCCGGTGAGGGGGCAACGTTCGAGCAGGCGAGCGAATGTGGACTCATCGTGCGCGATGCGCTCACCACCCTGGGGATGAAGCCGTATGTGAAGACGACCGGCTCGCGTGGACTGCACGTCTATGTCGCATTGAAGCGCGGTCCGACGCAGGATGTCGTTCACACGTTCGCGAAGGCGCTCGCGACGGAATTGACGTCGCGCAATCCGAAGCTCATGACCGTTGGCTATCGCGTGGCCGCACGACCGAAAGGGCGCGTCGTCGTCGACTACAAGCAGAACGCATGGGGACAGACGCTGGCGAGCATATACTCGGTGCGGCCGAAGCCGAAGGC
>Ga0310810_10008631_pt1 | contig 11737 bp, 7 predicted proteins | sample NCmetagenome_FD_207641 | JGI IMG/M metagenome (GOLD analysis project Ga0310810, IMG submission 207641) | Soil microbial communities from experimental microcosm in Duke University, North Carolina, United States - NC | ecosystem: Engineered > Artificial ecosystem > Soil microcosm > Unclassified ...
GACGCGTTGTGTGTGTGCGATCCGTCGCCACAATTTCATCGTCGGCAAAACGGTACTGCTCTTGGCTGATCTTGCCGATATCATGGAGAAATGCGCCAAGCGCCAGCGATTTTTGCTCGTCTACGGTGAGATTGATTCTGTTGGCCAGCAACGTGGCGTAAAAGCTTACCCGACTGCAATGGTTCAACAGCTGGCGGTCTTTAGCTTCAAGAAGATCGGACAGCAGGGGCAACAGATCAGCGGTCTCATCTCCCCATGGCAGCATCGGAACGCCCGACTTGCCAATGGTCTCGTATCCGGCCCGTAGCTCGCGCCAGGCCTGCGCACATTCGGATTCGGACCCCCACAGCGCCTTCGACGTCTGAAGATAGCGGCGAAGATAATCCAGACGCTGCTTCTTTTCCAACGTTTGGTTGACCAAGGTGATGAGCTCGGTGACGTTAAAGGGCTTGAGCAGATAGCCTGCAGCCCCATGCCTGATGCCTTCCATCGCAGATTTGAGACTGCCGTATCCGGTGATGATGATCACTTCGACATCAGCATGATCCTGTTTGATTTCTTGAAGGAGATCGAGGCCTTGGCGATCGGGGAGTTTCTGATCAAGTGTGATGAGATCGATCGATTGGTGATCGAGCACGTCGATCGCTGCTTGGGCCGATTCTGCGGATTGGATGTTGAAGAAGGGACGTAGAATGACTTTCAACGCATCGCGGGGTCCGGCCTCGTCGTCGATAACGAGGACGGTCGGCTTTTGCGTCGGTTTTTCAGGCACTGAGGAAATGCCCATATACTGCTCATGTACCCCGATATACGTATTCTGTCAAGCAAAACGTATTCCTTTTCAGCTACTTATGCGTAGAAACTCTAGTGGATGTGGTGGTGCAGGGCCAGACCCCTATATCTAGTTTCCACGTATGGGGATTTACTTAGACCTGATGAAAAAGCGGAAATTTTGCAGCAAAATTCACCCAGTTGGAAGTGCAGGGTGGTGTCATTCCTGCCCAACCGGTTCAGGTTCAGGAGGCGTCGTGTCATTGTCCGGACGGCCGATGCCCAATGTGTCCATTCGATACTTGAGCATGCGCCGGCTGATCCCGAGCTGCGCGGCGGCGTGGGTTTGCACATAGTTGTTCTTTTTCAAGGCGTCTAGGATGATCTCGCGCTCGAATTCCATAACGGCCTTTTCCAGGGAGAGGCGGCCAGCCAGGGTGTCGTCTCGCAAAGAGGAGGAGCGGGTGTCGTTGCGAAGGATGGTCGGAAGATGTTCGGGCGTGACGACCTCTGAACCCTTCGACCAGATGAACGCCTGTTCGATGATGTTTTCCATCTCCCGCACATTTCCAGGCCACGGATAGCGTGTCAGGAGGTCGATCGATTCCTTTGAAAAGTCCTGGTGCGGCCGGTTGTCCTCATCAATCCGCTTAGAGAGGAAATGCTTCGCCAACAGCGGGACGTCCTCACCGCGATCACGAAGCGGGGGCAGGTATAGCGCAATCACATTGATCCGGTAGTAGAGATCCTCCCGGAACTGTCCTTTCCTGACCAGGTCTTCGAGGTTCTTGTTGGTTGCGGCGATGATCCGAACGTCGACCTTAATGGCCTGTACGCCGCCGATCCGTGTAAATTCGCGCTCTTGGAGTACCCGGAGCAGCTTGGCCTGCGTCATGGCACTGAGGTCACCGATCTCGTCGAGGAATAACGTCCCGCTGTTGGCGAGCTCGAATTGGCCTACACGGCGAGCCGTAGCATCCGTGAACGAGCCCTTTTCGTGGCCGAACAACTCGCTTTCAATCAATGTCTCGGGAAGGGCGGCGCAGTTTAATGCCACGAAGGGGCGGTCTCGGCGTCCGCTGTTGTAGTGGAGGGCCTTGGCGACCAGTTCCTTGCCAGTGCCGCTTTCGCCGGTGATGAGGACGGTGGTCCGGCTGTCGGCGACCTGTTCGATTTTCCCGTAAATCTCCTGCATCGGGCGGCTTTTGCCGATCAAGTTATGGAAGGCATACCGCTGGGTGACCTGCGCGCGGAGCTGTTTGACTTCGCGCTCGAGCTCCTGAGAGTTGAGCGCCCGGTTGACGACGATCCGGAGTTCTTCCACGTCGAATGGCTTGGAGAGATAGTCTGCCGCTCCGAGCTTCATCGCGTCGACCGCCGTTTTGACGGACTTGGTACCGGTCAACATGATGACGGGGGTAGGATTCTGCTCCGTCCGAAGCGCCTGAAGGACGGACAAACCGTCAGTACCGGGGAGAATCACGTCGAGCAAGACGACGTGCGGCGCTTCCTTATGGAACAGATCAAGGCCTTCCTGGGCGTCAGCGGCCTGAATGACCTCATAGACCGGCTCAAGGACGGCTTTGAGCGAAGCCCTGACGCGAGCCTCGTCATCGACCAAGAGCACTCGCTTCTTTACGCTCGAGTCACTGCCGTTTTTTGATGTCATGATGGAATCGCTGGGAGGTTGACCAGAAATGTTGTACCGCTGCCGGCGACGCTCTCCACCTGAATCTCGCCCTGGTGCTCCTCGATGATCTGGTGCACAATCGTCAACCCCAGGCCGGTGCCTTCGTGTTCGCCGCTCTCGTGCTTTGTCGTGAAGAACGGATCAAAAATATGCTCGAGGTTCGCCTCGGCAATGCCTTGTCCTGTGTCTTCGGTTTCTATCTGAACCCACGGCCGCCCGCCGGGCTTAGACAGCGATCTGGTTCGGACGTGCAACGCTCCACCGCGTTCGCTCATCGCATCCAGGGCATTGAGGAACAGGTTGAGGAATACTTGTTTGATTTGCTGACGGTCCAGCATGACACGAGGAAGGTCGGAGGCTAATGTCTTTTCGATCTTGATCCCACGGCTGTCTGCCTTGACTTCGATGAAATACAAACAGGAAGACACAATGTCGTTGACGTCCTCCTCCGTGAGCTTCGGTTCCATGTAACGGGCGTAATCCAGAATCTCCTCGATCAGCCGCTCGATTCGATACACGTCGTCGAGCACGATGCGGCTGAATTCACGAATAAAATCAGGGTCATCTTTTCGTTCAGGGGCAAGCTGTATAAACGTCTTGATGGACGTCAGAGGATTGCGGATTTCATGCGCAAACCCTCCGGCGATGGTTTCAAGCGACCTTAAGCGGTCCGTCCGCTTCATCAAGGCGTGCGAACGGTGCAGGTCTTCCAAAAGCATGCTGGTATCGAGCGCATTCGTGGCAGTTTGAGCCAGGGCGTTGAGCAAGGACACGATTGACGTTTCGTTGTTCCCTGGAGCATCGGTTGCGCCAAGGAGCGAAAACGCAATAAGCCTTCCCCGGCTGACGTGGGGCAGCGTCCGTTCGGCGCGCATCCCTGCGAGGGCACTATCCAATGCCGCGCGGCAGCCATTGTGGGGCTCGGCCATTCCCGACGGTGCATGACCGGGAGACAGGTGTTGCGCGAGCGTATGGGTCAGCGGCAAGGTGGCGGCAAAACAGGATTCCGCGGTCTCGCCGATCAAGCCGGCGCGCCGAAAATGCTCATGCTCGCGATCCAAGAGGTAGAGGGCGCCGTGAGAGGTGCCGCCCACGCGGCAGAGCTCCTGAATGATGCGCTCTGATAGGGCGCCGAGATCGGTCATCGCCCCGATTTCGGTGGAAAAACGAGTCACCAAGTCCAGGAGATTCGTGGATGAAATCGTCGACGCTAAGGCCATCTCGGTCGGTCGTACGCTCATAGAGAGAAGGGCGCGCCGCTAGACATGAGTGATCGTCGACAGGATCGGGTTAACTCATCAATGCACGTGATGTGCAAAGTTGTACAGCCACGGGAGTATACACTGGCCTATCGAAGGGAGCCAGAGGAATTCTGTTTCCCGACAATGACGACCAGTGCCTGGCCGTCAAAGATGGGAAGGATCCGGAAGGATGCGATACCGCTTTGTCTCAGGAGCGCCGCAAGGCGCTCTTCATCGAATGCGTGGAGGATCCCCTGACGGATTCCTTCCCGCAGTCGGGCACAATAGTGGAGGAGCGGTTGGGCTTGGATGCTGAACTCATCCTGATTGGCCTGCCGGAGATGCCGCCGATAGACAGGCGAAAGATCCGTGTTCGGATGAAAGGCGGTAACGATCAGGGAGCCGTCGGCATGCAGCACGCGGTGCCACTCCCTGAGGGCCACAAGGGGGGAAGGCACATATGCCAGTGAAAGGTTGCAGACCAGCCGGCTCACCGAGCCGGGCTTGAATGGGAGAGCAGATCTCCAATCGGCATGAAGCCATGCAATCGTCAGCGGGGGCATCGCCGATAAACGACCGGTAAAGCCTGACGCAAGCTCCCGTTGAAGCACGGTCACCGCGTGACGCGCTTGGCCGATCCGATCCAACGACCGTCCGACTCCGACCATCAAGGGTGAAGGCCGGCCGGTCCAGCTGGCTTGCCCGGCGCGATAGGTGTGGTTGACCAGCGCAGCACGCGTTAAATCGCTTTGTCCCACACCCGCATCGACGAGCACGGCCCCGGGCTCGAGCGGGCTCATCAACCCGTAGAGATCATCCAACAATTTTCGGTACTCATGCAGATTGCCGAGGTGCGGCAACTGTGCGACATGGGCCGCGCAGAGCGCTTCACGACTAATCTGCGAACCATCATGGCATAGGAAGGTGTACTCCTGCTCTAGTCGGTGTTGGCGCGCCACAAACGGCTGGAGGGAGATTTCTTGTTCAGGTGAGGTGCTCTCCGCAGGAATCACCGCGGCAATCTGCTCGAGCAGTTGGCTGAAAGCGGCCGGCGCCGTTCCCCCGTCCAGGTGGCGATTGTGGACCCGCGACGAGATGTTTACGAGCCGAGTGTGGGCGCCCAAGGCGGTAATGAAGGCGTGCGGGAGGTCGGTGGGCGGCAAAGCGGTGGAATCCACGGGGCTTGTGGCGATGCACAGGGGGGAGCGAAGGAGTCGAAGATCGGCAAGCGTGGATTCGAGATCGGCATAGCGGCCTGCGATTGCATCGCCCACGAACTGATCCAAATTGACGCTCAAGCCGAACAGATTACAAACGCCACGCCGCAGGCCGAACTGGTAATCGGCGATGAGATCGTGTCCATGGACCGTCAAGAGCAGGCTGGCGACATCGATGGCTGGATTCACCAAAAGGAGCAGACTCAGGGGGCGCGCATGCGCGGCCGTCTTCAAGGCGGCCCGTGACGCCAGGTCGCTGGCAATCACGACGACCGGCGCTTGCGGCCATGTGTGCCGTACAAACTCCATGACCTTTTCAAGATCATGCTGCATGCTGCGCAATGTCGTCTGTTGCAGCTCCCCCTCACTGTTCCCGAGATGATTAGTCGGATCGTAGCGAAGGACGCGGAGACCATGTTCGGCCAAGTAATAACTGAGCGCGGTATAGTCGGAGGCGGTTTGCCCATAGCCCGGAGCGATGATGATCGTGGGACAGTTGGGATCCGTCAATTGGGTGAGATGGTCGTCCGTGATCACAATGGTCTGACCACGAGCGTTGCGGCATTCGCGAGCCACGCTGAGCACCGGTGCCGCCGTGGAAAGCGCTTCGCCGGCTCTCTGGGCGCGCAGGTGTTGCCTGATCACACGGTTCAACTCGCGCTCCGCATAAGGCGTCAGAGGCTCAAAACGGAGGCCGGCCCGCACTGCGCCGGCTCCGTACGGTGCATGGAAGGCTCCGGGCGCCGCCGGATCGGCAAACGCCCAAACGATGCGTGCCGTCAGCGTGGCATCCGGCGCGCCCGGCTCGTGTGATCCCCCCTCGCTGCGATGAGCGGCGGCAAAATAGATTTCGACCGTATTTCCCAGCTCCTCAGGCTGTTCCTTCATTGTGACGCACGCTCCAGTGCGACTAAGGTTCACCACCTGTGCCTGAAGGCGCGCGCCGAGTTCCTGCCGGCACGTGGTTTCGAGGCGGGCGGATAATGCCGTAGCAACACGGACTGTTTCCCGGCGGTCATGTTCGGCGAAGCCAACGGGGGAAGGGATTTCTCGATGCGGCACATCGGCCGCGACGGAAAGATGGATGTCCACTGAGAAGGCGACCGAGCGCTCATGAGCGGCCGCGATCAGGGAGGCAAGGACCGCCGCCTCGGTCTGGGTCGGTGCGATGAATTGCACGATGAGGTGTGGGTTCGGTTGAATCGAGCGTAGGCTCTTTGATGCGGACGGCGGTCTCGTCTGTACATGGCCGCGAAGTTCCAATGTGGCGACGGCTGTCGTGACCCGGATGATCGCCTCTTGCGCCGGAAGTACCGGAAAGTCCTCCGGCATCCGAACGCCGGCTCCACCGATGCTGATGTTCGTGACCGTTCCTTCCCAAGCGGACGATCCTCTGAGGATCTTTGCCGCCAGCGCCGTCTGGGCGCGTGGGTTGCTGCGGCGGTCCGGGGGGCCGGCACCGGTCAGATGCTGGCTCCCCGTGCGGGCTACAGGTCGCGGGGCTTCAGGCGTTCGGTCAACGAGAGGGAAGTCGGTGCTCTGTTGACGGCGGACAGGCGCGGCTTGCGTCGGAAGGCGTACGATCATGCGAAAGGGTCCTGCGGCGGGGGCGGACACGTCGAGTGTCGCGCCGAGGTCGCCGGCCAGTTGATAGAGGGCGAGCACATTGAGAGTGTCAGTCAAGGATGGCGAGATAGATCCTGTGGGATGGGGCATGTCTGTTTCGGTGATATTCAGATGGATGTCCGTTGAGGGCGTTTCCGGAGACGGTGTGAGTGTATCAGCCAAATCGCCGCCCGTTTTGATGGTAAGGAGATGAGGGCGACCGACCGTCGTCAGGTAAGCGCCGGCATAGGCCAACAATTGTCGGAAAAAACGGGCAGTGGTCTCATGGTCACCGGCATACACGGGAAGTACCGGGCTGAAATCCGGAATGAAACCGCTTGTTCCCCCGGCCATAGATGCGGATTGCAAGGCTTCGTCGAGAAGGCGATTGACGACATGTGCCGTTCCTGACGGACGGGCCACGCGCGTCAATTGTTCCGCCAGTTCAGCCGAGGCTACCGCATGGCCGCTCAACGCCTGGAGGCGGTCAAGCATCCGGGATTCGCTCAGCGATTCGGCGAGTTGCTGTGATTCATTGACGAGGGTGGAGAGGGGCTTCTCGAGTCGCTCTGAGAGAGCGGTCATCTGTTGAATGACCGTCTGGAGCGCTTCTGTTCGTTGCCGTTGCTGGAGGAGCGCCTCCTGCGTCGCCTGCTCTCTTGTGCGGTGGGACAGGTCTCGAATAAGACCGAGGGTGCCGAGAAATCGCCGAGAGGCGTCGTAGACTCCCCGTGCACTGACGGAGGCAGGCTTGTATGCCGTTCCCTCGGCCGTCTTGCCTTGGAGCGTCAACTCAAATTGCCCGGCAGCCCGGTCGCCGGCCCGCCGTTCATTGAAGCGAAAGCGCGCGGGTTGCTGTTGGGCCTCTGAGACTATCGTATGGTACGGACGGCCGATCAACTCTTCCGGCCGATAGCCGAGCACGGCCCTCAGATTGTGGCTCAGCGAGAGAAATCGTCCCTCGGCGTCGAGTTCATAGAACACATCTCCGAGTGAGTCGATCAGCCAGGAATGCCGCCGTTCTGTTCGTTCTACCGCCAATCTGCGCCCGCGTTTTTCTATCGCCTCCCTCGCGCAGAAGAACAGTTCCGTCAAGAATGCCGGAGAGTGCTTGTAGAGGAACAGGTCTGCGCCCATGTGAATCGCGTCGAGGGCTGCCTTAGCGTCGGTTCGAGAGCTTTGTAGGATGATTGAGGCATAGGGCATTCGTTGTTTGAGATTGGTCATGAACGCCGAAGGAGAGTCGGGAAGGGCGGTCTCATCGACCAGCGCGACGGCCCATGCGTCTGTCGCGGCCTGTGTCGTGCGACCGGCTTCCTCGGCGGAGTAGGCCACTTCGATCCGGAGATCGGAAAAGAAACCGCGGAGGCTGATCGTGACGAGTTTGATCTCTTCGGCGTGCTCGTTGACGAGAAGGATGGTTATGGGCTCGCTCCGCGGCATCGACCGTAGTATCCAAAGGAAACACGGTTCCAAAGCGAGAGAAGTCACCATCCCTTCGCCTCGACCAGTCAGACGGGTCCACCGAGGCGGGGAAGGAAATATCTGCTGCTCGGATCGCTAAGTGATTAGCACAGGTATGAGCAAGAAACCCAGCCTGGCTGTAAAGGAAAACACTCCTGCTTTCGTAGGGGGCGCTTCCGCCAATCGTCCCGCTTCCCTTCGATCGGGGAGCCAGACGGTTAGCGGACGCTTGCTGTCGGCGCAGGACAGGAGCCTGGAGTCATATAGAGCAAATAGTTGCCCATTCCATGCTGGGGATCCGCTTTCTGCAGCAGATGGTGATGGACCATCACCATCTCATAGTCGTCGTCTTTGGTCACAGGAAATCCTTGAGCGTCTTTGTAGACCTGGTGCGGTTGGAACTCGATGAAGGTGCCGTCGCGCATGACGTCCGGCACCGTACGTAGAAGCGTCTCTTGTTTGGTCTTGTTCTCGAGGGCGATGAGCAGCAGTTCATCGTGCCCATGCGGATAAGCGAATTTCACGCAGCCGTCCATGGAGAACTTCAACGGGGCGGTGTGGACTTGGACGCCGCCCTTGATTTCGATGCCTTCGTCGGTCTGGTCCGGGCCGCGCTGTGCGAATTTGCTGTAGCACACCACGTTGACGCCAACCTGGTACACATCCATCTCTTTGACGGGTTGGTCCTCGGGCGCCATGTACATGGTGAAACTGGCCATCACGTTCTTGGTCGGAGGCGCCTTGTGATAGAACGCCACGACCGACATCAAGTGTTGTCCCTTGGCGAGTTTGACGCCGTATCCTTGGGGAAATTTCGCTTCGGTCATCTCCAGACCGGCTCCGCTGAAAAACAGCGGCTCGCCCGCACAAGACACGCTGGGCTTGTCGTTGTTGAGCATCAAAATATGATGGAGATAATTTCGGGGGAGCGGCTTGCCTTCTTTGGTAAATACGGCGGACTTGAATCCCACCATATACATGTCCTTCGGCAGTTGGAAAATGTGCTTGGGCATCGAGGCCGCCAAATCGCCTTCGTGCCCTGAGGGAAGATCGATCGGGCCAAATGTCAGTGTGACGGCGTTGTCTTTAATCGTGACGACAGTGGTAATCTGATTCTTCAGTGTCGGCACCGCATGGTGGTCATGGCCGCCGTCCGCCATGGCATGTGAAGGCCACAGCGAGAAGGCTGCGAGAAGCAGGATCCAATGCATAGTTCCTCCAAAACGACGTAAGTTCATCAAGACCTGGCCGGTTGAACGCCCGGATTGCTGGACCTTCGGATCGATCATGGCATTGCCGGCACGGGGGTCATTCGCTTCCATTGATAAGTGCCGCCGTGCTCTCGCGGCGGGATGTTCTTGTGGTTGCCTACTCTCGTATACCACCAGACGCCTTTGGCCTCTTTCCCGTCCTCGGAAAGCAGCACCTCAAAGCCGCCCTCACGATCATTTCCGGGTTGTTGCCAAGTTCCCTGCCAAAGTCGGTTGGCAAACTGTGTCGTGGTGAAACGGCCGCCGTGCTGCGTATAGGGACCATTGCCGGCCTTATCCAATGTAGCCCGATAGTGTTTGTCATCCTCGACCTCGAGGATGTCCCACTCGCCGCTTAAGTCTGTCGCCGTCTGAGTTCCGGCGGAGGCCGTCAAAGCAGGTGATGGTGATCGCTGTTGCTTACCCAACGTCAGGGCGCCGCCGGCATTTCGAAACGACTCGTGCCAGGACAGCAGGACCCATTGTCCGTTTCTTAACTCCAAGACTCCGGTCTCTCGCAAAGGGAGCAGCGCCCGCTTAGAGTCGTCGCCAGTTTTGACGGTCCGGATATAATCGATTTCCATCGCGTACCAAGCTACGTCACCCTTAGTCCATACTTTCAGCTCACGGATGGGGATTTCGATGGTATGGGCGGACTCAAACTCTTCCTGCATATCACGTTCGAAGTCGGGCCACCCGACGTACTTACGCCCGCCAATAGTATAGCTGGTGATGTCGGCATCGTGCGCCATCATCCTGGACAACGTCACGATGTCCTTCTCGGCGTTGGCGCGAATGAGGGCGCGCACGGCGGCTTCGGCACTTTGATCGTCCGAGGCGAGACTCATGCAGGCCGATGCCACCAGGAGGACTGTCACGCACAGAAAGCAGACCAGACGACATCGAAACAACAACATCTTACATCCAGCTAGTCGGTATCACGGATGGCGTGAAGGTGTGTGGCTAGATCATGAGGCTACATGGCCGGTAGAGTCTTGTCAATGGCAAGACTCCCGACTTTCGAAGGCGTCGTGTATGCGCAGACGATCACGGTCACATTGTCTTCGCCTCCCCGAGTCAAGGCCTCTTCCACCAGCTCGTGACAAGCCCGTCGGGGATTCAGTCCCGTTCGCGCGAGGGCCGCTGCGATGTCCGCATCCTCCAGCATTTTCGTAAGCCCATCACTGCACAGCAAAAAGACGTCGTCGTTCATCAACGGCGTCGACGTGATCTCCGGCATCATATCGAGGCCCATACCCAGCCCCTTGGCGAGCACGTGCCGATCCGGATAGGCACGGGCCGCGGCTTCGTTGATCAACCCGCGATCAAGCAGTTCGGCGACTAAGGTGTGATCGCGCGTCAGCTGGGTGAGGGTGCCGGCATGAAACCGGTAGGCCCGGCTGTCTCCCACATGGGCGATGTAGGCCATTGAAGGAGATGCCGGCGCAATCGTCATGGCGACGACTGTCGTGCCCATGCCCCTGAATGCGGGATTCTCCCGTACTTTCTCGTGGATCGCTCGGTTAGCTGCCGTGATAGTCTCGGCAAGATGTTTTTGCTGCAACTCCGGCGACAAGTCCTTCGCGGAGAATAGCGCCTTCGCCTGCTGGGTAGCTGTGTCGACGGCAACATTCGCGGCCACGTCTCCGGCAGGATGGCCGCCCATCCCGTCGGCGACGATCCAATAATTGCAGCTGTTGATTGCCGCGAAGACATCCTGATTCTTGCTGCGTACATGCCCGGTTTCTGATCGGCCGACGCCCAACCATCGTGCGGACTGTTTCATGGCGATACCGTTTCATCCTTTGGCAGAGGCGGGTGACAACCGCCGACCGAAGGCGGGCCATATCGTGCCACCATCTGCTGGAACAGGAGTTCAGCCAAGGGTTCGAGGTTCCTCGCATCGGCGGCGTTGTAGCGCAGCAGCAAATCGAGGGCGGCGTCATCGCCGCCGCGCCATCGATGCCACAGGCGGACGGCATCCCATCCATCCAACCCTTCGATGGCCTCTTCCCTCCGGATCTGCAGCTCATGTTCGATGAACTTCAATCCGCCCTGGAGGCCCAGCCGCCGGGCGGCGAAGCACAAATCGAAGTGCGGTTTCTTGAAATTCAAGCGCGGGAAAGCGGTTTGTAGGTAGGGGACATCGAAGACGCTGCCAAAGAATGTGACGAGCATGTCGCTCTGCTCGAGCGCTTCATGTAGACGGTCTTCGGTCAAATTCTCGCCGCGGATCAGGCTCTGCATACGTCCGTTCGCATAAAGGCCTACGACTGTCACAAGGCCTTCGCGGGCCGAGTGGCCCGTCGTTTCAATATCCAGATACAACGCGCGATGACGAAATGTTTCGAACAAGCGCCAATGGTCGCGACTCTTGAGGCAGGTACTAAAGAAGTCTGCCCCGCCGACGGCCAGGCGAGACTGCGCGGTGGCAAGCGCTTCGTCGTACCAGCATTTCTTCGCGCAGGAGATGTAGGGAATCACGGGACGGTTGAGAAA
>Ga0310810_10008632_pt1 | contig 11736 bp, 10 predicted proteins | sample NCmetagenome_FD_207641 | JGI IMG/M metagenome (GOLD analysis project Ga0310810, IMG submission 207641) | Soil microbial communities from experimental microcosm in Duke University, North Carolina, United States - NC | ecosystem: Engineered > Artificial ecosystem > Soil microcosm > Unclassified ...
GAGCAGACGCGGACTGTGAACGTCACAGGAAACACGATCGCAGACTTCGCGCTGGTTCCGTTGCCCTTCAGACTCCTCGGCGACGTCACCGACCTTCGCACGGAAGCGCGAGGTCCCGCATGCGCCGCTCGCATCGAGATCCTCGACGGCCTCAACCGAGGGCGCTTCGCCACGACCTCGCCACCTGCATCGAGCTTCGAGTTCTCCGGGTCGGTTCAACCTGACACAGCCACCATGAGATTTACGGCGCCTGGCGGCTACACAAGTGTCACGCGCACCGTTCGTCTGCGCGGGGATAATGCATCATCTAGCGATACGCCCGGCAGGAGGGGTGCAGGCCTTTCCTGTCCCGACTGCGCGAGCTATTACTCGATGGTTTGCCAGTAGGACGCGGGCGTTGGTTGTCTAATACGGGCAGGGAAAACCGTGATGAGGGTTGTCACGCTCGTTGCTCTAGCGGTGGCGGCTGTCCCAGCCTTTGCCCAAGTCGCCACACAAGCGCCGACCGGACCGACGTTCGACGTCGTGTCCATCAAGCGAGTGAACGGTCTGCGTCAGGGCGGGGGGATGCGCATCCTTCCAGACGGCACGTTCATCATGACGGGGCAGCCGATTGGATCGCTCCTGAACCAAGCTTCGCCAGTGCCGGTAACCCCGCGCGACATTACTGGCGGGCCTGACTGGTTGTGGCGCGAGCTTTACGACGTCACTGTCAAACCTCCTGAGGGGCTGACGGGCGCTGAACTCGTAGCCGCGAGGCCGATGATGTGGCGGGCATTGTTCGCGGAACGAATGAAGCTGGTCGCGCATATCGAACAACGTGAGAAGGACACCTTTACCCTCGTCCTTGCGCGGAGCGACGGACGTCTGGGGTCAGAGTTGAAGCCGTCGACGCTCGATTGCACCAGCAGATCAGACGCGACGGCACCAGCGCCTGCGCCAGCAAGCCCGCCATCCCTGCAAGAGCGGGAGAACCGCTGCGGTCTATTCATGAGCGGCGGCCAGTGGGTATCTGGCGGGGTGACCCTCGATCAACTCGCGAGACCTCTTGGCGGTATAGCGGGAGGCGAGGTCGAGAACCGCACGGGCCTCACCGGTTTTTATTCTGTGAAACTGGACTTCTCGATCCAAAGGAGCGTCGGTGTTACACCCGATCCGAACGCTGCCGCTGATGCGCCAAGTATCTTCACCGCCCTACAAGAGCAGCTTGGCTTGAAGCTGCAACGCGGGGAGAAGAAGAGCACGCCAGTGTTCGTCATCGATTCGATTGAGCGGCCAAGCGAAAACTGAGCCGTCAGCAGTAGTCCTTCCGTTACGTTCGTCCGGCCGCGATGTCATAGCGGCCACCAAATCAACCAACGCCGAGGCGCGTCCTGACGCGTGGGGCATTTCCCACGCGCTCACGTTGGCCGCATCACACCAAGGAGTCAGTCAGCAATGAGCAAGAAGGTAGGCCACGGCGGCTCGCGCGTGAAATCAACGAAGCAGCGCAGTATGACGACACCACCGACCCTATCGACGAAAACGACCCCGAGGTGCGGCCGTTGGTGCAGTCGCTCCGGATGTTCCTAGAAGGGCGCCGCGACGAGGGACTCGCCGCGCTGCGGACGATTGTCGTGCCTGGCTTTCGCGGTCCCGAAGGTGTCTACGTTATTGCCAGGCAGTTCGCCTACTACGGCGACTCGGCCACCGCATTGGCCCTCCTCACCCGCGTCGTAGAAGAAGGCTGCTACTGCTTCTCCACCATGGCTCGCGACCCTTGGCTCGATACGCTGCGAGCCGATCCGGTGTTCACGAAGACCCTGCGCCATGCCGAAGTACGTCATCGTGAGGCGCCCGCCGCCTTCGTGCAAGCCGATGGCGATCGGCTGCTTGGCTTGAAAGTGTCTTCGTGAACTGATTCACCGAAGCGCGCTTTCGAAGGAAGGCGACAGTCGGAGTTCAACGCACGATGAGCGGTCCACCCAGCGGTCTCTCGAGGTACAGCCGGGTTTGTCGTGGTGGGGACTGCTCTTCGGATCCGCGCCGGGATTCAACTCGCCGTCCGCGAGCGGCCCGAGGAGTTGGCTGTTCCTACCTGGGCACAACCCATGTGCCGGCGATGCAGTCGTGCGGTCCGCGGCCGGGAACCGCGATGGTCCACACGGCGCCAGCCGCCATCGCTATGAGCGAGACGCCGCCGACTGCGTACGCGGCGGCAGGCGACATCGCGCGCAGGTCGCCAAACATCGGGTTGCCGACGTAGACCATCCATGCGATGACCGGCGACCACGCGATCAGGAACCGGACCGCCGAACGGACGCGGCCAATTTCGCGGCCGTCGCGCCGGACCACCGCATGTCGGAGAGCCCGAGTGACGAGCCCGCCCGGCACGGCCAGCACCGATATCAACCCGCACACGATCGAGAACAGTATCGGAATGGATGCGAACCCGCTGGCGACAAAGCCCCGGAGCGCCTTGCCACCGCCGGGAAAGTTCGCACGCCAGTCTGCCACCTCTTGAATCTGCGGCGCGACGATGGCGGAAGCACGAGCGAGCTCGTCGGGAGAGACCGCCGGGTACCGCGCGGCGATCTCCGCGGCCCTTCGTCTCATGCGGTCAACGAACTCCATCTGAGACCCCGGCCTGTTCCAGAAATCGTCGTTCGTAAGCTGCGAGCCAAAATGCGCAGCAACATACTGCTCCGCCGCAGTCCGCTGTTCTTGAGTCTTGAACTTGCCATCGGCACCTGAGTCAGTGATCCACGACATCCACATCAGGATTTCGCTGCTCCTTCCCTCGGCGGACCATATGTAGCTGGGAAGCATCACGGTGACGGCCAGGATCGGCACGGCCACCGGCATCGTCGCCATCACGATCGGCAGGGCACGACGGATGCGTGAGGGCCGATTGGGAATCGATGAGAGACGTAGAAGCTCCGCGTTGACGTCAGCGAGCGCTGGCGGCGCTCCGCTCGCGAGTCGATTCAGGAGTCTTGTGGCCGACAGCGGCGCGGCTGGCTCGGTGGTGGGAGCAAATGCGCGAGTGGAGACAGCCGCGAGCAGCGCGACTGGAGTGAGAGTCTGACTGGCGTCCGGCGCGACCGATGCGGGCCACGGGAAATCGAGCAGCACAAGCTGTCCGTCCGATCGCCTCCACACCTGGGCGAGACTGAGCGGTGTGTGCCTGTCGTCGTGGGCTGAGGCATCGAGCTCGGTCGCCAGACTCGCGAGCGCACGACGTGCCCGACGCCAATCGGACGTCGGCGGCGCGGCCAGGAATGGCTCGCCCCGCGGCGCCTCGAACGCGTCCCAGTTTTCCGTCGCCGCTCGGCGGCCCGCGAGCCAGTGCAGCCGCCCGGGCCGTGACACATCCCGCCGGATCGCGGTGACCGGCGGTGTCCCCGGCGGAACTTCGTGAATCCAGACATGACGGCGAAGGATCGGATCGACGCCGACGAACAATCGCCCGCCGCCGGTCTCGCCGACCATCGTGTGCACGGCGTACGGTCCGACACGTCGCAAAGACGAAAGGGCCGGAACAAGATCGGCAGATGACGCATCCGGAGTGGCGGATGCAACGGGCCTCGCGACGTTCCGCTGCACGACACGCGTACGGCTCAGCCACTCGTGGACGCCGATCCATCCGTTGCCACGGCGCGCGATCGAGAACAGGAGAATGGTCAGCAGCAGCGAGGCCAAGGCTTCTGGCGGCGCATTCCAGCTCCATCCGCTCTGCGGAGTGTTCGCCGTGTACACGACGCTCGGGAAGGTCGATCCCCTCGTGACGCCGATGAAGAAGAGAGTGGGAATTACAGTGGGCACATGGAACACTGCGGTACGCAGGCCAACGCGCAGCCACCACCCATGAGCGAGGTTCGACGTCACGCGCAAGCCCATAAGCCGCTTGCCCAGTGACGCGCGCCAGCTGCCTTCCAGCACGAGGTAGTAGATCACTGACGCGAGCCACGACCACGCCGACAGTCGGAGCATCGTGGTCGCGGATCCGAATGTCCAGGCCGAGGACACGAGCAGCCAGGTCAGTATCCAGACGATGACCGAGTCAGCGATCCATGCGATTAAGCGCGGCCCAAGCGGGGAGGGGACTTCACCTGCGGACACGTACGGCCGCAGAAGATCCGCCAGCTCGGCGTACGACTGTGGCCGTCCGGCTGGCGCCTTCGCGAGACAGCGCAGCACGACGGCCGCGAGTCCGCGTGGAATGTCGCGCCGAAGCACGCGCGGTGACGCGGGATTCTCGGAGGTTACCTTCGACACGAGCTCACGCAGGTCCGGCGCGTCGAGCGGCGGTCGTTCCGTCAGAAGGTAGTAGAGCGTCGCACCGACGGCATAGATGTCGGAGCGAACGTCGAGTGGCTCGCCTCGCAGCTGCTCTGGTGCGGCGAATTGCGGCGTGCCCTCGAAACCGGCTGTCGCGAGCTCGTGCCGCACGTCGCGTGTCAACGTGGAGATGGACAGTCCGAAGTCGCCGACTTTGACGGTGCCGTCCGCGTCCACGAAGCAATTCGACGGCTTGATGTCGCGGTGGAGAATGCCCGCCGCCTGCGCCGCGTCGAGGCCGCCAATGATGTCGAGCACGGCGGATACGGCGGCGGAGGGAGGCATCGGCCCGTGGACCGAGACGCGATCTTTGAGCGTGCCGCCGGAGAGCAGCTCCATCGTGATCGCGGGCGCTCCGCCGACTTCCTCGCTGCCGAAGATGTAGACCGTGTGCGGATGGCTGATCGACGCCGCCAACTGTCCTTCACGGAGGAACCGCGCACGGTCCTCGGCCCCGCGCAGGGTATGGCGCAGAACCTTCAGCGCCAGACGTCGTCCGGTCTCGAGTTGCTCGGCCTCGTAGACCTCGCCCATCCCGCCGCGGCCGAGCAACCGGAGCACCCGGTAAGGCCCCCAGACTTGCCCGTCCACGAGGCGCGGTGCGCCAGGCGACGATGGAGCGCTGGACCCGGTGAGCGTTTCCATCCCGGCGGTCAGCAGGCACGACGCACACAGCCCTTCGGGCGCATCTGGCGGCAGTTGCCGCCCGCACCGCGGACACCGACGCGAGAGGTGGGTCACCGTTTCGGACATCACATCCCCCGGTTCGTCTCGAGCCAGATTTCGCCGTTCGCGAGCTTCGGCGAGATGTCTCGTCGAAGCGGCGAAGCCGCGAAGGCGGATATCTGGATCAGACAGAACCGCCGCCCGGGGTTACGCGCTCAACGCTTGAATAAGATGACGGATCTCGTCGTCGACGTCTCGTCCATCGGCGACCGTTTCCGCAACTCGTTGGCGTAGCAGGGATTGGAAGCGGCCTCTAAGCCGGTGCACCGCGGTTTTGACAGCGCCTTCAGAGGTCCCGAGGCGGGCCGCCACGGCGGCGTATCCGCCAGCCGGCGCCTGTCCCAGCAGGCACGCCTTGAGCTCGTCGAACTCGGAGGCGCGTCCCTGAGCCGTCCATTGCGCGCGAAGGTCGGCGAGCAGGCCGTCGACGACCGTCAATGCCCAGCGCCGCTCGAAGAGCGTTTCGGGAGTGGCGTGATTCACCGGCTCGACCAAGTACAGGCCCTCAGCGTTCTCGAGCGGGACCATCTGCCAGCCGCCGCCGCGCTTCTGCGTCCGTTCACGTGCCGACCAGTTCGAGAGGTAGTGCTTCAGGGACGCTAGAAGGAACGCCCGGAATCGGCCCCGATCCTGACGTAGTCCCTCGAAGTCCTGCCGCTCGATGAGCGACGTCAAGAACCCCTGCGTCAGGTCACGCGCATCTTCCTCGTCGAGACCACGGCGGCGGACGTAGGCGTAGAGCGGGTACCAGTAGGTCTGGCAGAGCGAAGAAAGGGCTTCACGCGCCGCCTGCGAATCATTCCCGGCGGCCGCCAGGACGAGACTCCACTGCGTCGTTTCGAAGGGCACGGCAACGCATCGTACGCCAGCCGGTCGCCGCTTGCCCACGAACAGAGGTCGGCAACGATGCAGAGACGAGGTTTGCGGACGCGAGCGTGCTAGGACCGGCGAACGAAGGCTCCGCCATGGTTGCGAATCAGGAACTCGACGTCGACGAGTGCACTCAGCACCGTCTCGCACGCCGTGCGATCCAGGCCCCATAGTCGCTGGGCTTGTGTCGCTGTCAAGCGAAGTCCAGGCATCTCCATGTATTCACCCCGGATGCGCCGACAGAGGTCCTCGAGCGGCTGCGGCCGTGCCGATATCGTCAGTGCGCCCTTTCTCCTCATGTGGTCGTGTCGTGGTGACACTCTTCCGTCAATCTCGCGGAACCTGAATAGCGATACGCCAGCCGCGAACGCCTGACGGGAAAGCTTTGGTGAGGGCTGATTGATCAGGGTCGGGGAGAATTCCCCGGCGAAGTGTAGCCGTGCTCAGGAAAGCGACGCAGTTGGAGCATACGCCCCTTCCAAGGGTTAAGCAAGGAGGGGAGCACTGTGATCACCCGCGAGTGCGAGTTCTCAGGGAAGATCGACGCGAGCGCACGAGTCGCTCCTTCATCAGGAGCCGTGCGCACTGCTGCGCAGCGAACATGACGAAGCCACCGAAGCCGAGGATATCGATGCCGATCGCGTTCGATGACATGAGATCCCGGCACCGGGTTCGCGTACCGTCAGTCCCGTTAGGTTGTTGTGCGCCGGACGTTCTCGGCCCGCGGACCCTTCGGCCCTTCGCCGAGGTCGAATTCCACGCCGTCGCCCTCCTTCAGATTCTCAAGACCTTCGCCATACACGGCGCTGCGGTGAAAAAAGTACTCTTTTCCCGCATCGTCCTTGATGAACCCGAATCCCTTTTCGACTCGTAACGTTCGAATCAATCCCGTCATCACGTTGCCTCTCTGCTCTGTATCGACGTTCGGAAAGCCCGCTCACACCCATGAGAGGCCACCGACATCGTCCCGTACTGGCCGACCGATTGGCTGTGCCATTCAGCACATCGAGTGTCTGCGCCCACCTCGCGCTACCATAAGAACTCACTCGCCTGGCGAGTCGCCGAGATAGAAGGTGGCGCGATGAGGTCCATGCGATTCCCGGCTCATGTCTGTACTGTCCTTGCGTTGGCGGCAGCCTGTGCGGCAACCGCATTCGGTCAGGGTCCGCTTCCGGACGAATCAATCGGCGGCCCACTGACCTTACCGACGTTCTCGGGAGCGCCCTTTTCGGCTGAGGCAACGACTACTGTCCACGCCACTCTTGGCGATGGCACTCGACTCGATCAGACCACCACGGAGCGGTTCTATCGCGATTCTAAAGGTCGTGTCCGCGTGGAAAGGGTAATGGACGGCCTGCGAGCGCCGGAGACGATAGCCGAACGCCATGTCCGGACGGTCATCGCCCGCAATCCCGACGGCCATGGCGTGTTCACGCTGGATGCCCAGACGCGAACTGCGCGCAATGCGCCGCGAAGCCTCCATGCGTTGACCGGTGGTGGCAGTCGCGGGTTGGCAGTACCCGTCGGCGGGGTGCGTTTTCTCGTCTTCGAACGAGCTATCGATCTGTTGTCGATAGACCCGTCCGCGTTTGTCGACGTACGAGACGAGCCACTCGGCACTCGACAAATGGCGGGAGTGGCAGCGACTGGACGGCGTGTCACGATTGTCGTTCCAGCGGGGTACCACCGCAACGACCAGAGCAACGAGATGGTAGACGAGCGATGGGAATCGGCAGAACTGCACCTGCTGATTCAATCGCGGCATTCGGATTCCCGTGGCACCATCCAATATCGGTTGTCGAACATCCAACGTACCGAGCCGCCCCTGAACCTGTTTGAGATCCCGGTGGAGTACAACGTGGACTCCACGCAGACGACGAACGACCCGTGGTTGTCGCTCGTCAATGCCGAGAGCCCGCGTGCGGGTGCCTACATTGCCGGCAAGTTGCGCTGAGTTCTATTAACGCTGCGACCACGGTCAGTCCGAAACGATCAGGAATCGAGGCCGTTTCACGTCGTCGCCAACCATTCGAAGCCTGCGAGCCAACTAATCAACCACACGATGCCGCCAACGACGACCACTTGAAAAGCGTTGAACGCGCGCTGGCGGTTGTGGTTTTGACTCGGTCGAATGTCTTTACGGGCTTGGTTGAGGACGGCCTCGCCCAACAAACATCCACCGACGCACAGACCAAAGAAGCCGTAGAGCGGTAGCAGTCCGATCCACACGACTGCAGCGAACATTGCGACGATCACGACCAGAAGAGTGGCCTTGTCCTCCGGTGTCGAGGTCGTCTCCGGCTTCACGCCCCGGGCAGCGACCCAGAGTGAGTAAGCAAGGAGTCCCAACCCACACACGGACAACAGTCCGCTAGATAGAATCGCGTTGTCCGACATTAGGTTGGTCCTCTTATGAGGGCGTAGCACCCCCCTCACTTGTGTGAACGGATGGGAGGGCTACTTCGAACACCGAGACCAAGAAGAATCGCGACTCGTCATCGCTGCGATCGGAGCGGGTTTAGCGGCGCTGAGCGCGACTGGTGTGTTCGCTCAAGCGGAGCAGGAGTCAGGCTACCCGCTATGGCCAAATGCGTAGAGCGGAAGTTGGGTCGTGAAGCGGCAGCGAGCGTTGGGTCTCACGTTCGACATCAGCTGACCCGGCTCAGTCGCGCTGAGCCGAGTCCTGACCTGTTCGAGGCTCCAGCGGGTTGCGATGCGGTGCCACGGGGCGCCGTACTGGTGCGCAACAGACAAACGTGATCACAAGTGTCGTGAATGTTTCCGGCTGTCATCGTGAAGCGTCAGCCGAGCGGTGCAATTCGACGACATCCCAGGAAAAGGCGGGCTGGCACCCGTGTTGCTCCCTCATGGTCGCGTCATTACGCGAACTGGAGGACAAGTGTTCAAGGTGCCGATCGTTGTGATGCTCATAGCCGCAGGCACGGCGTTGCCTGCGTCCGCGCGAAGTCAGGTCAGCGTGAATGTCAACATCGGCCAGCCGCCGCCTGTCATCGTCGCGCAACCCGTATTAGTGCCGGTCCAAGCGTCGCCGGTCTATTACGCACCGTCATACGGTCCGGATCTGTTCTTCTATGACGGGCGCTACTACACCGTTCACGACGACCAGTGGTTCTACGCCGCGCGGCTCAACACGCCGTGGGTCGCCATTGCAGTCGGCAAGGTGCCGCGGCAAATCCTCGCGGTTCCTGTTGCGTACTATCGAGTGCCGCCCGGGCACATGAAGCACGGGGGTGGGCACTGCCCGCCCGGTCAGGCGAAGAAGGGCCGTTGCTGACGTCAGATTAGCGATCCGGCGGCGCGACCGTCACTGGAACCGCCGCCGGGCTTTCAGACGTGTGCCCGAACTCATTCAGCGTGGGTCGTCGCTCTTCGACGATTCGGCAAGCGCTCGGGCACGCAGGCGTCGGCCCTCGGTGTGCGCCTGAAGCGTGATCGCATTGCCGAGGCGCACGCGTACCTTCGCAGCAAGCGCTTCGTCCCGCATCCAGGCATCGAAGTCCTCCGGCGAGAGCCCGGCCCGCTCCAGCCAGCCCGTGACGCTCGCGCCGCTCAGAAGGCCCAGTTCCCGGCGCAGGGCGTCCTCGACGGTCTGCACGTCCTCGTCGGTGATCTGGTGGCCCGAATGCAGTGCGTCGCGTGCGATCAACAGGCGCTGCAGCGCGATCTCCCCGGCGCGATCGGCGCCGCGTGCCCCCTCGTCGCCAGCCTCGGCAGGAAGCGCAGCTTCGGCCAGCAACCTCCCGATGTACTTCGTGCGTTCCGTCCGCGTACGCGCGCGCCATGGCTTCAGCTCACGAGTCGTCATCGCCTTGACGCGCTGGAGCAATGCGATGGCATCACGCGCCTTGAGCGAGGGTGCCTTCTCTCGTTTGAGGTAGTCGGCTAACTTCCGGACGTCGCGCTCGGGCACGCCGGCCGCACGCGATTCCGCCAGGATGTGCGGCCAACGCCGATCGGGGTAGAACTGCGCTTTGGCGATCTCGACGAACCGCTGTGCGACGCGTTTCGACAGGACGCCGTGTCGTACGGCCGACGCGCAGCGATCGCGCACGTTGACCATCGCATCCGACATCTCGCGATATCCCTGATCGGCCGGTCCGTGCACCACGGCCACCTCATCGTCGTCTTCGAGACGACCGCTCGCGTACCAGCGATAGATCTGCCCGACACCCTTCATGCCGAACACGTCGAGCTCGGCGGCGCGCAGCGCGCCCATGCTGGACGCGCCCAGGACGTGTACGCCCGATTCGAGCGCGAGCAGAATCTCCTTGTGCACGACCGACGGCACCATCTCGAAGTAGCCGTCGACGATGCCGACGATCTTCGGCCGCCGGTCGAGGAGGCGCAGCACATCGCCTTGTGCCACGGGCGGCAGATACGTCGCCTCGAGATGGCGGCGTGCGTCGCGAAGCGGCAGCGTGGGCCCGAGGAAGATATAGACGCTCATGCCCGGAGGCCCTGCCTTCGCCGGAGTCGCGCCTCGAGAGCGCGGGCACGCTTACCTGGCGCCGACGCCTCCGGCTGGAAACCCTCGAGTCCCGGCACGATGACGCGCGCGAATTTCACGGGCAAGTCATCGTGCGAGAGATCGACCACCGCGACCTGATCCAGACCACGCGCCGCGAGCCGCGCCAGGATCGCGCGCAGATCGCCCTGGAGCGTATCGGTGGCGCAGGCGGCAATCGCGCGGAAGTCCCGTGCACCGCGTTCGGCAGCAGTCGAGCGATGATCGGCGATGACCTCGGGCGACTGATCGTGCGCGAAGTCTGTGCGGCGGATGTCGTCGCGGGAGCCGGAGATCGCCGTCAAACGTGCCTGTGCCGCTTCCGTCAGGGCGCGACAGAGGGCGACCCCCGGATCCGGATGGGTACCCGACCCGAGCGTCGGCGGCCACGGTTTCAGCAGTTCGTCGGTGGTGCGGTCGAAGATCGCAGCGAGGAATGTCGGCACGCCGATGTCCGTCGTGACATCCCACGCGCTGACCGCGATCTCCGCCCGCTCGAATCGATCGAGCAGTTGCAGCGCGCATCGATCCGTCACGCTCGCGAGGTCGAGCCGGGCGCGTGCCCAGTCCTCCGCTGGCTTCAGGTTCATCAACCCGGTTGCATCTCGCTCGATGACCTCGGCCAGGCCATGCAGCACCGCCTCCGCCAGCGTATTGCCCGATGCCAGGCCGTTGCTCGAGCGAATGAGGGGGCTCGCCTCGAACACGTGCGGCAGCGTGAAGTCGAGGTCCACCATCTCCAGCGGAACCCACAGAACCCGACCCGTCGCGATGTCCTCACCGGCGGTCCACACCATACTCCGATGCGCGAGATCGCTCGACGCACGCGAGCGCGGCAACCGAAGCGGATCGATGACGTCGCTGCGCCCGTCGCGACACGATTCGAGCAGTTGCGATCGCGTGCCGACGCGACACTGACAGTGATGGAACTCTGCGTGGTGACCTTCGAGGGATTCCATGATGGCCGACACTTTTGCGGAGGGCGCATCCAGTCCCTTGCCCTGCGACACGGCCAGGGAGCGCGCATTCGGCCGAACGGCCAGATACACCGGCACGCCGATGCGATCGAGGCCGGTGACGTTGGCGACACGGGTGATGCCGAAGCGGCGCAGATGCGGCTCCAGCAAGGCGAGGGTCTCGGCGGGCATCCGTACGCGGTGCGTGCCGGCGCGATGACGTTTCACGGTGCGATCGGTGAACAGCCGCTCGCGCAACGTGCTCCGCTGATGTCGGCGCACGGTCATCGTGTGGTAGTTCCAAAAGAGATCCGGTGGGCGTGTTTCGAGACCGTCATG
>Ga0310810_10008633_pt1 | contig 11736 bp, 9 predicted proteins | sample NCmetagenome_FD_207641 | JGI IMG/M metagenome (GOLD analysis project Ga0310810, IMG submission 207641) | Soil microbial communities from experimental microcosm in Duke University, North Carolina, United States - NC | ecosystem: Engineered > Artificial ecosystem > Soil microcosm > Unclassified ...
TGTCGACGCTCATCGCATCCGCCGATCAGGGAGATCGTGCGGCCGCGGACACGCTCTTCGCGACGCTCTACGACGAGTTGCACCGCATGGCGCGGCGCGAGCTCGCCAAGCGGGGCGCGGGTGTCACACTTGGCGCCACCACGCTCCTGCACGAAGCCTACCTCGACATCTCCGAGCGGGATGGTGCGGCATTTCCCGATCGCAATCGCTTCATGGGATACGCGTCGCGGGTGATGCGCGGGCTGATCATCGACTACGCCCGCCGGCGGCAGGCACAGAAGCGCGGCGGAGAATTCGAGATCACGTCGATCGCCACCGACATTGCCGGGTCCCTTCCAGACGCGGACGGCCTCTCCCGTCTCAGCGACGCGCTGGACGAGCTCGAGAAGACGGAGCAGCGGCTGGCCCGGATCGTCGACCTGAAGTTTTTCTGCGGCTTTTCGTTCGCCGAGATCGGTCTGATGCTGAGTATTTCGGAGCGCACGGTCCAGCGCGACTGGGAAAAGGCGCGTATTTACCTCCACCGCGTCCTCCGGGAGGACCTCGCAGGGAGCTGATGTCGTTTTTTGCCGGTCGATTCCGATCTTCTATTTAACAGGCGTGAAATGAACGTAATCGACAGTGGCCGCTGGCTACGGGCAAGCCCGCACCTGGACCGGGTGCTTGGGCTGCCCGCGGAAGAGCGCGACGCGTGTCTGCGCGCGCTGCGGGTCGAGGACCCTCAGGCGGCGGAGGACGTCGAGGCGCTGCTGGCGGAGCACGCCGAGTTGAGTGCCGAGGGGTTCCTCGACACGTCCGCCCCCATCCAGCCGCTGCTGGAACCGTCGCTCGCGGGCGTCACCGTCGGAACCTACACGCTGATATCCTTGATCGGTCATGGCGGCATGGGCAGCGTCTGGCTGGCCGCCCGAAGCGACGGCCGTTTTGAAGGCCAGGCCGCGCTGAAGCTGTTGAACGCCGCGCTCGTCGGCCGCGCCGGCGAGGAACGGTTCAAACGCGAAGGCACGATTCTCGCGCGGCTCACGCACCCGCACATCGCCCGCCTCATCGATGCCGGCGTGTCCAACGCCGGTCAGCCATACCTCGTACTCGAGCACATCGCCGGCCGCCACATCGATCGCTACTGCGATGAAGAACAGCTCGGCGTGGAGGATCGCATCCGGCTGTTCCTCGACGTGCAGTCGGCGGTCGCTCACGCACACGCGAGCCTGATCGTCCACCGCGACCTCAAACCGTCAAACGTCCTCGTCACGGCCGGCGGTGAGGTGAAGCTGCTGGACTTCGGGATCGCGAAGCTGCTCGAGGATGACGGCGGCCAGCTCGAGGCGACGATGCTCACGCGCGAAGGCGAGTTCGCGTTGACGCCCAAGTACGCCGCGCCTGAGCAGGTGTCCGGCGGCCCAATCACCACCGCGACCGACGTCTACGCGCTGGGTGTGCTGCTCTTTGAACTCTTGACCGGTAAACATCCGACCGGTGCGAACAGCCGATCGGCCGCGGAGTTTGCCAAGGCGATCACTGAAACCGAGCCGCTGCACCTATGGGCGGCGATCGACGAAGGCGCTGGCAGCGACTCGACGACGCGGGCGACGCAGCGTGCCACGACCCCCGAGCGGCTGCGCCAGGCGCTCCGAGGCGATCTCGACACCATCGTCGCCAAAGCGCTGAAACACAATCCGGCGGAGCGCTACGAATCCGTCGCCGAATTTGCCGACGACTTGCGCCGCTACCTCGCGCACCAGCCGATTGCCGCACGAGCCGATACCCGGGCGTATCGCGCCGCAAAGTTCGTCCGTCGTCATCGACGCGCGCTCGCCGGCACGGCCGCCAGCCTGACATTCGTCATCGCGTTGATTGCGTTCTACACGGTGCGCCTCTCGACCGAGCGCGATCGCGCCAGGCTCGAAGCGGCGAAGGCGTCAAAGGTGAGCGAGCTCCTGACGCGCCTGTTGACCGGTGCTGACCCGTATCGGACGCCGGACGCGAAGGAACCGACGGTTCAGAACCTGCTCGATATCGGCGCCGAACGCGTATCGCGCGAACTCGGCGACGAACCTGAAGTGCAGGCAGAAATGTTGACCGTGATCGGCCGCACCTACCAGCGGATGGGGCTCTACGTGAAGGCCCTGCCTTTATTAGAGCGAGCTGTGACGATCGGTCGAAAGACGCTTGCGCCCAGGCACCTCATCCTGGCGAGCGGTCTGAACGAACTCGGTGTGATTCACCGCGAGCTGGGCCACTTCGCCGAGGCCGAGCCGTTGCTTCGCGAGAGCCTCGCGATGCGTCGCACCCTGCTTGGGAACGTGCACAAAGACGTCGCCGTGACGCTAGTCGAGCTGGGGCGCGTGCTGGACGACGTGGGACGATCTGACGAGGCGCAAAAGGACTTTGCCGAATCCCTGGCGATTCGCAGGAAAGTATTTGGCGAAGAACACCGTGAAACGGCAACCAGCAAGAGCGAGCTTGGCCGGTTGTTGTTGCGGCACGGCGACCTCCCGGCTGCCGAGCAGCTCCTTCAGGAGAATGTCGAGACGACCCAGCATGTGCTGGGTGCGGATCACCCGAACACCGCCGCAGCGAAAGGGATGCTGGCACAAGCACGGCTCGTCCAAGGCCGTGTGGACGACGCAGAAGCGCTGGTGCAGGACGCGCTCTCGGTAAAGCGGCGTGTCTTCGGCGAACAGCACCCGGAGTACGCTGTCACGTTGAGTGTCCTGGCGGGGGTGCGAGAGGCGCAGGCCCGCTTGGATGAGGCGCAGACGATGTACGAAGAGTGCGTGCGGATCACCCACCCGCACCTGCCCGACGACCACTGGCGCATGCTCGGCTACACCGTCAACCTGGCGCGAGTGCGAATTGCGCGCGGCGACGGTGCCGCGACGGAACCGTCCCTTCGTCAGGCGCTGAGCGCGCGTGAGCACCTGTATCCGCAGGGGGACTGGCGCATCGCCCAGGCGCAGAGCCTGCTGGGCGCGTCGTTAATTGCGCAGAAGCGATATGCGGAAGCGGAGCCGCTGCTGCTGGCTGCGGCCGCAAATCTCCAGCCGATTGCGGGCGCGCAAGATCGGGAGCGTGTCGCGAATCGGGCGCGCCTGGCGTCGTTGTACGACACGGTCGGCCGTCCACAACTGGCGGCCAACTATCGCTGAGACCGGAGCCTCCGGATCTCAATCGCGCCAGATCACCCCGCGCTGAGCGAGCACATCGCGCAGGCCATAGATGTCGACTCCAAGCTCGCCAGCCTTCAGACGCGCGCGTGTGCGTTCCTCTTTCGCGAGACGCTGATCGGCTGCGACGATGACGGCGGCGACGGACTCGCGCGGGACGACAACGACGCCGTCTGCATCGCCCACGATCACGTCACCTGGTGACACCGCGGCGCCGGCGCACACGATTGGCACGTTGACGCTGCCCGGCTGCGTCTTTGACGTGCCCTGCGCCGAGATCGCCTTCGACCACACCGGAAACCCGAGCGCCGTCATCTCCGCCGTGTCGCGCACGCCGGCCTCGATCACCAGCCCGGCGACGCCATGAGCCAGGCAAGACTCGGCCAGCAACTCGCCAAACATTCCGTCAGTCGACTCAGAGGTCGTCGAGACGACGAGGACGTCACCGGGCTGAACCACGGCGATGGCGGCGTGGATCATCAGGTTGTCGCCAGGCGCACACAGCACGGTCACGGCGCTGCCGGCGACGCGGGCGGCGGGGAACACCGGTCGCATGGACGGACGCAGCAACCCGCGCTGGCCTTGCGCCTCGTGAACGGTGGCGACGCCCGCCGCCCCCAACCGGCGAATGTCTCCAGGATCGGCGCGTGCAATCGTCCGAACGATTGTTGGCGTCATGCGAGCTCGCCTGTCACTTGTGGAAAAACTCTCTCGTACGCCTCGGCATGGACGATCGTCTTGCGCCCGGAATTGCGCACCGCTTGCGTGCCGCGCCGGCGACTGAGGTCGGAGTAGTACTCGACAAGATGCCGTTGGGCCTCCATGGATTCCATGGCCTGACGCTTGCGCTCCCACACCGCGGTGATGTCGAGCAGTAGATCGGGCTTGAAGTCGCACTGTTCTGGCTGGTGCGGCTCGAACATGAAGACTGGAGGCGCGCCAAGCGCCGGACCTGGCAATGGATAGCCCTCTGCCTGCGCGTAGACCCGCGTGTGTAGCGAGATCTGGTTCGCGGCCGGATGGTCAGGATTGTAGGGATCGTTGTAGGCGTGCGTCAGCACGACCTCTGGACGGCACGTTCGGTATTCCTGCACGAGCGCGTCGATGAGGGTCTCGGTCGGACGGAGCGGATAATCGCCGGCGTCGAAGAACCGCACTTCTGCGCCGAGCAGTCCGGCCGCCCGCTCCGACTCGGCGCGTCGAATTTCTTTCGCCCGGTCAACGGTCATGCCGGGTTCCTTCCAGGCTCCCTGGCTTTCACCCCGTTCGCCGAACGAGAGACACAGGATGCGGACGCGATCGCCGCGTGACGCGTAGAGTGCGATTGCACCGCCGGCACGCCAGACAAAGTCGGCGGCGTGGGCGCTGAACACGAGCATGGTGGACATCGTCGACGCGGTATTATACGAGCGGTTTGAACGGGCAACGCGTGCGCTCGAACAAGCCACAAAAGGCGCGCTGACCATGTCGACAGTCGGAACGGTGACCGATCGGACGCCGCTGCGGACGCTGCTCGGCGACCATCCCACGACACACGCGCTGCGTCATGGCATGTTGACGTCGCCGATCCTGCCGCTGGCGTTCGCCGACGTCGCGATTCCTCACAAGGCGTTCAAGCGCGTCGTGCGTGAGGTCGAATTCGACGTCGCCGAGATCGCGCTCATGACGCTGCTGATGGCGCAATCACGCGGCGTGCCGCTCAAGCTGATGCCAGTCGTCGTGTTCAGCCGCAACCCGCTTCGCCATCTCGTCTGCGATCGCGAACGCCGTCCGCTGAGGCCGGCCGACCTTTCTGGTTGCCGTATCGCCGTCCGTTCCTACACGACCACCACCGCCGTCTGGATCCGAGCGCTGCTCGCGGATCAGTTCGGCGTCGACGCCGAACGCGCAGAGTGGGTGACGCTTGACGAGGGGCACGTCGCTGGTGTGCCGGATCCGGCGAACGTTCATCGCGACACTACCGGAACCGGCCTGATGACGATGCTGAGCGATGGTGCGGTTGATGCGGTGATTGTCGATCCGATCCCCACAGCGCCGCGGTTTGTTCCGATCGTGCCCGATCCGGAAGCGACGTTTCGTGCGTGGCAAGCGCGCCACGGCGCTCGCACGCTCAACCACGTGATCGCCGTCCGGGAATCGCTTGCCGGAAACGAGGACGCGATGCGCGAGCTGTTCCGGTTGTTTCGCGAGAGTCGCACGCTGGGCGGAGACGCGGTCGACCGGGCATCGACTCCGCTTGGGTTCGACGCGAACCGCAGGAACCTCGAAGTGGCCATCGCCGTCGCTGACGCTCAGCATCTGTTGGGACGACCCTTGACGGTCGACGATCTCGTCACTGACGTCTTGGCGACCCTGCGCTGAAAGATTCTAGAAGTATGACCGTGCCAGAGACCATGCTCTCGTTCCCCCGATTCGGCGATGTGGCTCACGTTGGACACGTTGAGCTGTTCACGCCAACGCCTGACGCGAGCCTGGCGTTCTTCACGTCTGTCGTTGGCCTGCACGAGAGCGGCCGCTCCGGCGACTCGGTATATCTGCGCGCATGGGGCGATTACGAATGGCACACGCTGAAGTTGACAGCGCACCACACGTCGGGAATCGGCCATGTTGGCCTTCGTGTTCGCGATGCCGAGACGTTGCAGCGATTCGTCGCGCGGCTGGAAACACATCAGGTGCCCGGTCGCTGGATCGAAGATGTCGGTCACGGTCCCGCGTATCGAGCACAGACGCCGGACGGGCATGCGGTTGAGTTGTACTGGGAGACCCGTCGGTTCGCGGCGACACCCGAGATCGCGACCGCCTACAAGAACCAGCCGCAGCGATACATTCCGCGGGGCATTGCCCCGCGACGCCTCGATCACCTGAACATCCTCGCGCGCGACGTGTTGTCGACGCGCCGCTTTTTCCACGATCTGCTCGGGCTTCGTTTGACCGAACAGATCATCTTCGATGATGGAACGGAGATGGGCGCGTGGTTGTCGGCCACTAACAAGTCGTACGACCTTGCGATCACCCACGATCGCAGTGGAGCGACTGGACGGCTGCACCATTTGACCTACATGATGGACAGCCGGGAAGATGTTCTTCGCGCCGCCGACATCCTTCGCGATGCGGACGTGCCGATTGAAACCGGGCCACACAAGCACACCATCGGGCAAACGTTCTTTCTCTATTGCTATGAGCCAGGCGGCAATCGCTTCGAGATCGGATCCGGCGGATATCTGATCCTCGATCCAGACTGGAAGCCAGTCGTGTGGACGCAGGCCGAGCGTGCCAAAGGGCAGGCCTGGGGCCTGCAAACCGTCAGCACGTTTCACACGCATGGCACGCCACCGGTGCCATGAAAAAAGGACAAACACCAGGAGGACGGTCAATGAATCGACGTGAATTCCTCGAAACGGTCAGCGCCGCGGCGGTGCTTCCGGCGATCGGCCGTCCGCAGACGCCTGCCAACGAGTGGGGTTCTCCCGTGTTCGATCTGCATTTCCATCTTCGCCAGCAGCCGGCCGCCAACATCGCACACCTCGACGGTGCCGGCGTGACGAAGGCGAATCTGCTCACGCGGGGCGCCGCGCTCGAACAGGTCAAGGCGCTGGAGGCAACTGCGCCCGGCCGGTTCACGTGGTTCAACAGCTACGACGTGACGAAGCCCGACGCGGAGCAGATGTTGACCGAGGCGGTCAAGGCGGGCGCGCAGGGATTCGGCGAAATGAAATTTCACGTGGCAGCCGACGGGCCCGAGCTGCGTCGCATGTATGCGCTGGCGGCCGAACTGCACGTGCCGATCCTCGTTCACTTCCAGGAAGTGGATCATTTTGAGAACGAAGGCACCTGGAGTAGCGGGTTTGCCAAAACGTTCGAGTCGATCCTGAAGGCCTATCCGAAAACCACGTTCATCGGCCACGCGGATGCGTTCTGGGCAAACGTCAGCGCCGATTATCACAACGAAGCGGCCTATCCGGCGGGACCGATCAAGCGCGGCGGGCTGACGGACAAGTGGCTGGGAGACTACGCGAATCTGTTCGGCGACCTGTCGGCCAATTCGGGCAACAACGCCATGTCACGCGACGCGGAGTTTACGGCAGACTTCCTCAAGCGCCACCAGAACAAGCTGTTCTTCGGCAGTGATTGCAGTTGCACCGATGGCCGTGGCGGCGGCATCAGCCAGAGCAACAACCCGGCAGCGTCCCGCCTCGCCGGGAAATGCGTCGCCCGCGAAACGCTAGGTGTGCTGAAGCGATCGGCGTCACCCGACGTGTTCCAGAGGATCACCTGGGGCAACGTGCACAAGCTGTTGAAGATTCCGGCGTAACCGCTCTGACGAGTGAGCCGAGGTTATTGAGGCAGCAGAGAGTTTTTCACCACAGAGTCAGCAGAGGAAACAGAGAACAATAATGCTCTGCTATCTGTGTGGTGAGGAGCCCTCCGCTCGGTACCTCCAGTAAACTCCGCTCGCTGACGAGTGAGCCGAGGTTATTGAGGCAGCAGAGAGTTTTTCACCACAGAGTCAGCAGAGGAAACAGAGAACAATAGTGCTCTGCTAACTCTGTTCCTCCGTGGTGAGGAGCCCTCCGTTACCTCCAGCAAACTCCGTTAACTTGTCGACTACGAGAACTCTTTCCAGTTCGCGACCAGCGTTTCCACCGTTCGCATGTAGTGCTGCTGCAGTAGCGCGACGCCGGCGTCGCCATCGCGGTTGACGATCGCTCGTTGAATGGCCTCGTGCTCGCCGCGATGATCGCGCGTGCGGTCGACGTTCTCGAGCAGCAGGTGTCGATATCGGTAGGCGCGTTCCGCGAGGATCTGACAGAACGCAATCAGCGAACGCAACTCGCAGCCGCCGTAGAGTGCCTGATGGAAGGCATCGTGACGCCGTTCCCACTCCGGATCCAGCTTGCCGTCCGCCGCGTAGGTCGCCCGCTTCGACAACTCGTGGAATCGCGCGATGATGTTGGCTTCCCACTGATCGTCGCCGCTCCGGATTGCCATCCGCACCGCGAGACCTTCGAGCTCGCAGCGGCTCCTGGCGATGTCGAGCGCCTCCTCCGGTGAGACGGGCGCCACGCGAAACCCTTTGTGATCTTCGAGGACCACGAGTTGCTCGGACGCGAGCCGCATGAGTGCCTCGCGCAAAGGACTCTGACCGGAGCCGTACATGCTGCGGAGATCGCGGAACAGGAGTCGCGAGCCCGGCTGCAGACGACCGTGCAGAATGTCGAGCCGGAGGCGGTCGAACAAATCCGACGTGAGCGTTCGACTGACCCGAGACGTCTTCGACCGGGCCGATCGGTTCGTCGTGACCGGAAACGCGAGCGGAGAGGAGCGGTTAGCGCGCATGGATCGAAGTCGTCACAGGTGGTGGCCCGACAGACTGTAGGTCCCCGGACGCGAGGCTGTCAAACCGCGCGCGATTTATTTCGACAATGTATCAAAGAATCGATATTATCCCGTGCCGTTCATTTTCTGCCCGATTTTTCCTTGGTATCTGTGATGACTATTCGACGGTACGCCAGATTCGCAGCCCCAATTCTGCTCCTGAGTTCCACCTTTCTTTTCGCCACCGAATTATTCCTCGTTGCCAGAGATCGTGACCCCCAGGCGCAAGGCGCGCAGACACCCCAGCAACCTGCCCCGGGAGGTGCGCCGCCGGCGGGGACCCAGGTTCCCGGCCAGACGCCGCCGGCGGGGGGACGTGGAGGCGGTCGAGGCAACCCTGCCGCTGGACTTTTCACCGCCACGTGCTCGGGCTGTCACGGAACACCGGAGCTGACCGGCCGCGCGCCGTGGCTCTTCGATCAGAAATGGCTCGACGGCACCGACGACGAGAAGATCGCGAATACCGTACGACACGGCGTTCCGGAAAAAGGGATGGTGGGCTTTACGCCCGAACAGCTCTCCGACCAGCAGATCTTTCAGCTGATCAACTACATTCGTACAGCGACGGCCAATCTCAAGCCGAAGGCCACATACGTCGCCGATCCGGCAGGTAAAGTCCTTACCTCAGAGAAGCAGGCCTTCAAAATCGATGTGCTCACCCGCGATGTCAACACGCCGTTTGGCCTCGCGTTTCTTCCCGACGGCCGCTTGCTGATCACCGAACGGAACGGCACGCTTCGCGTGCTCGACAAGAACCATCAGATCTCAGGCCCGATCACCGGTACACCCAAGCCGCACGTTCAACAGGACGGCGGGTTCCTGGATGTCACGGTACATCCCCAGTACGCGAAGAACGGCTGGATTTATCTTTCCTACTCCGAGGTCCAGCCCGGCTACGTGCCGCCGCCACCTCCTCCTCCGGCAGATCCTGCAGCTGCGCCTGCGGCTCCCGCCGCCGCGGCAGCACCGCCCGCCGCTAACGCTGGTGCGCCGCCCGCCCAAGCCGGAGGTTTTGGCGGAGGTCGAGGACGCGGGGGCCCGCCGCAGCCGCCGTCGAACACCGTGATCGTTCGCGGCAAGATCAACAAGAACAACGAGTGGACCGATCAGCAAGTGGTCTTTCGATCACCGACCGAGTTGTACGTCTCGAGCGGAGTGCACTTCGGATCGCGCTTCGCGTGGGACCGCGAAGGACATCTGTTCTTCACCCTCGGCGAGCGCGGCACGATGCAGAACGCGCAGGACCTGAAGAACGGTCTCGGCAAGATTCACCGCGTCAACGACGATGGAAGTGTGCCGAAAGACAATCCGTTCGTGAGCTCGCCAGGCGCCGACCCCACGATCTGGAGCTACGGGCATCGAAATCCAGAAGGTCTCGCATGGGAACCGGGCACCGGGCGCCTCTGGGAATCCGAGCACGGCCCGAGCGGCGGCGACGAAATCAACATCATCGAAAAGGGGCACAACTACGGGTGGGGTGTCGCATCGAAGGGTCTGCAGGGCGGCATCACGAAAACATCCGAGACTGGAATGGACGATCCGATCGTCTACTACACTCCGGCGATAGCCCCCGCCGGGATCACTTTCTACACCGGCAGTCGCTACCCGGGCTGGAAAAACACCAGCCTCCTCGTCGGCGCCCTCGTCGGCCAGCAACTCCGTCGTCTCGAGATCAGTAGCGAAAAAGTGGTCAAACAGGAAGTGCTGTTCTCCGAGTTCGGGCGGGTCCGCGACGTCGTTCAAGGGCCTGACGGCTACCTTTATGTCGCGTTGCAGAGTCCAACCGGTGGACAGGGCGTGCCGTTGTCGGCGGCAACGCCCGGCATGATCGTTCGCCTGGTCCCGGAACCATCCTCGCGCTGACGCGACGTCTGCAACCGAACGACCGGGGGTCTGACCCCGATCGTCGGGGTCAGACGCCGGGCCAATATTCAGTAATCTCGACTTTATGTAGTTGCTGATTATTTATCGATAATATCTGACATTGTCGACTGTATTGAAAGCCGGATGCGCTATTGCGCGTGCTATTGAGGGGGGCGGTCGCCGCGCGGTGGCAATTCATCAATTCACCAATTCACCGATTGAGTTGGAGGTTCTCAATGATGCTCAAACGTCTAGCCCTGTCGGTGCTAATCACGACAGCGCTTGCTGGTCTAGTCGTCTCGGCGCAGCAGGGCCGTGGCGCGAACCCCGCTCCGCCCGCACCGCAGGGGCGTGGTGGGAATCCTGCGGCGCAGCAGGGCGGCGACCCCGACATTCCCACCGCGCTGCAGTCGCTCAACATGCCGTGGCCGCCGATGCACATCTACATCCGCGGCGGACTCAAATCCCACGGGCCGGGGCTGCACGACTACCCGCAGTTCATGGCCGATTGGAGCAAGCTCCTGACCGAGCGCGGCGCGATTGTGGACGGAGGCTTTCATTTCCCGACCACCGCCGAGTTGAGCGGGATCAACGTCATCGTCATGTACAAGGGAGACGCCGGCTATATGAGCGCCGACGAACGGGCGACCTTGGAGGCCTACCTCAAACGCGGCGGCGGGCTCGTGAGTTTCCACGACACGCTGTGCGGCGATGATCCGCAGTACGAGGCGAACATTCTTGGCGGTGCAAAGAAGCACGGCGAGCGCAACTTCTCGGCCGGTGAAATCGCCTATACCATCACCGACAAGAATCATCCAATCATGCAGGGGATGTCAGACTTCAAGATCACCGACGAGGCGTTCTTCCTGCTGACGAAACCGACTCTCTCGCCGGAAGGGCTGCACGTGCTGGCAACTGCGCCGATGCCGAAGAGCGCCAGCGCCGGTGACCACGTCGGTGAGGTCGTGCCGCAAATCTGGACCTACGAGCGTCCCTTCGGACTTGGCCAGTCGTTCCGCACCTTTGTCTGGATGCAGGGGCACAGTTACGCCAACTTCTCGGATCCGCAGGTCCAGCCGATGATCCTGCGAGGCATCGCGTGGGCCGCGAAGTGGCCGGTCGACGCCCTGATGACCGTCCGGCAGCCGGCGCAGGGAGGACGCGGACGGCGCGGCGGGGCATAAGGCGGATAAACGCAACGGGCGAAAAAGAGGTATATCCAGATATCTCTCAGGTTCCGCCAGGTTCAACAGGGTTCTACTAGGTTCTACTAGGTTCTGCTGGGTTCGTTCAGGTTCGTTAGATCCTGCGACAACCGGCTGGAGCAGAG
>Ga0310810_10008635_pt1 | contig 11736 bp, 14 predicted proteins | sample NCmetagenome_FD_207641 | JGI IMG/M metagenome (GOLD analysis project Ga0310810, IMG submission 207641) | Soil microbial communities from experimental microcosm in Duke University, North Carolina, United States - NC | ecosystem: Engineered > Artificial ecosystem > Soil microcosm > Unclassified ...
CGAGTCGATGCTCATGCTCCAGATGCTGAAGGAGATGCGCAAGGCTGGATCCTGGGCTGACGAGGACGAGAAGGAGGGCGGCGGTGGCTATGGCGCCCAGACCATGTTCGAGACGATCGACATGGAGCTCGCTGGCCATCTGACGCGCGCGCAGGGGCTGGGTCTTGGCAAGCAATTGCTCCAGGCACTCGAGAAGCTGCACCCGGAAGGGAAAAAGGATGTAGGCGGGGTCCTGAATTTTGGACCTGGCGTCAGCGGCGGGTCTAAAGAACAAGACCCACCCTACGTGGCGCCAACAAACGAACCGGCTCTCGAGATCCCCGCGGGCAAGGTCACGAGCGAATTTGGATGGCGTGCCGATCCATTTCACGGCGCGGCAAAGTTTCATCGCGGCATCGATATCAGAGCGGCGTATGGGCAGGACATTCCGACTGCCGCATCCGGTCGAGTCGTCTCAGCCGGCACCGAAGGTGGCTACGGGCAGACAGTGGTGATTGAACACGCCGGCGGAATCAGGACGCGGTACGCTCATCTCTCGACGACGCTCGTCGCGCCAGGCGAGGACGTGCGGGAGGGGCAGGTCGTCGGCCGGGCAGGGCATAGCGGTCGGGCTACCGGCACTCATTTACATTTTGAGGTGATGACCGCGAGCGGAAAACCGCTGAATCCCGAGCAATTTGCGGGATTAAAGGCCGACGGGCTGGTTGCCGATTTAACGCGTGGAACCAACCCTGTCTTGCAGGAGACCGGTAATGACTTCACGAATTGACGGTAATCAGGGCGCGCCACTCTCGACTCAGGTCGATCGCGCCGACGCGGCGAAGGCCACCGAGCGCGCGCAGAACCAGGCGAAGGCGGCCAAGGCCGATCGGGTCGAGGTCTCCTCGGATGCCGCGTTGATGCACTCGGCGGTGCAGGCGGCGACCGACGCCCCGGCCGTGCGCGCCGACAAGGTCGAAGCAGCGAAGAAGGCGCTGGCGGATGGCTCCCTCGGAGCTGACGCCGGAAAGCTTGCCGACGCGCTCATCGACCACATGTTGGACGACAAGAAGTGACGAGCGATCAAGGCACGCGCGCCGTCGCCGCGGTCGCACGACTGCGTGTGGCGCTCGAACGCACGGCAGGGGCGCTGGCCCGGCCGGATCTCGAGACGCTGCTCGCGGGTGAGTCCGAGACCGAAGTCGCGCTCGCCGAGCTTCCCGCGATTTACGAGTTGTCGCCGGAAGAACGACGTGCGGTGCGCGTCGAAGTGGAGAAGGCGCACGCGGCGTTGCTGCGATGCCGCCGGCTCGGCGCGGCACTCGGCAGCTTTGTACGAATCAGCCTCGAGGCCCAGGGACTCAACGAGTACGGGCCTCGGAAGGGCGCGACGTCCTACGCCGGTCAGGCGCTCGACGCGCGTGTCTAAGAAATATGTCTAGCCTGTTCAGCAGCCTCACCGCAGCGGCACGTGCGCTCGATGCCCAGCGTTTCGGGCTCGATGCAACCGGACAGAACATCGCCAACGTCAACACGCCCGGATACACGCGGCGCGTGATCGACATGGCCGCCGTGCCTCCGGAATCGAACCGCACCGCCGGTCGAGGTGTGGATGTCGTGGCGATCAGATCGGCTCGCGACCTGATGATCGAGCGCCGGCTGCAACAGGAAGTACCGGCCGAGCGGCGCGAAGCCGCGCTGGCCGATGTGCTCGGCGTGGTCGAAGTTGCCCTCGGCAAGCCCGGCGAGTCGATTGACGCCGCACTCGATCGATTCTTCGATGCGTTCTCCAACCTCTCGCAGAGCCCATCGTCATCCGTGGCACGGCAGGAAGTGCTGCTGCAGGCCGAGTCGCTCGCTGATACGTTCCGTGACATGGCCGAACGCATCGCCGTGTCGCAGCGCGATACCGATGCACAGGTCGTCTCGGCCGCGCAGGACATCAATGGTCTCGCGTCGCAGATTGCCAGGATCAACGAAACGATTGCGCGGACCGGAGAGTCGGCCGGCGGCATCCTGTCCCTGCAGGACGAGCAGTCGGTCCTGGTCCGGCAGTTGTCAGAGATCGTCGATATCGACGTGCTGCAGCGCGCCGACGGCGGCGTGGACATCACGATTGGTAACGGCCGCGCGCTGGTGATCGGCGAGAACGGGTACCAGGTGCAGACGTCGGTCGTCGCGGGCGTGAACCACGTCTTCTCAGCCGGCGTCGACGTGACGTCTGAGCTCAGCGCCGGGAAGATTGGCGGTCTGGTTTACGCGCGCGACGTGCTGCTGCCTGGGTATCAAACCTCTCTCGATTCACTGGCGTACGAGGTGGCGAACAACGTCAACACGCTGCACGCCGCCGGCGTTGGTGGTGACGGCGGTACCGGGCGCAACCTCTTCACGTTCACGCCGGCCATCGTGGGCTCCGCCGGGGCAGCCGGCGCCATCGCCGTCAATCCCCTCGTCGCCGCCGATGGCAATCTCGTGGCCGCTGCTGGTCCCGGTGCGCCTGTGGGCGACAACTCCACGGCGCGCGACATCGCTGCGCTCCGTCAGGCCAAGGTCATTGGCGGAACGGCGACATTCAACGACGCGTGGGGTCAGCTCGTCTATCGCGTGGGACGCGATTCTCAGAGTGCGCAGAACGAGCAGCACGGCCGCGCAGAGATCGTCACGCAGGTTGACGCGCTGCGCGACCAGGTCTCGGGCATCTCGCTCGATGAGGAAGCGGTCAATCTGGTCAAGTATCAGAAGGCCTACGAGGCGAATGCGCGCTTCTTCCGCGCGATCGACTCCACGCTCGACACCCTGCTCGGGATCCTGAGGTAACCATGCGAGTCACCTTCAACGCGCAGAATCGCAACAGCACCGCCGGTCTCGAGGACTCCGCGACCCGTCTGATGGAATTCCAGCGTCAGGTCTCGACCGGCAAGCGGATCGAGAAGCCAAGCGACGATCCGTCGGCGACGCTCGGCTCGATCGGCGAGCACACGGAGACGGCGGCCATCGACCAGTACGCCCGAGCGACCGACTCGGTGGCGTCGCGCCTGTCGGTCATCGACACGGTGCTCTCCGATCTCATCATGCAGATCGAGCGCGGGCAGGTCAGTGCGGCGAGCGCGCGCGGATCCATGAAGACACACCTTCAGCGCGACGCGGCGGCGACCGACCTCGAAGGCATCCGCGACACGATCTTCTCGGACATGAACACCGCGTTCAACGGCACCTACGTATTCTCTGGTTCGGCCAGCACGGTCGCGCCCTACACGCGGGTGGGGAGCGGTCCGATCTCCGCATATGCCGGGTCAACATCCGAGATGGTCGTCGACATCGATCAGCAGCGGGCGGTCAAGATCGCCTTCAACGGTCAGCTCGTCACGCAGGGCACCGACCCGCAGGACATCTTCGTCGAGTTCGACAATCTGATTGCCGCGGTGCGCGCCGGCAATGACGCCGGCATCGACGCGGGCATGAGCGCGCTCGAGCGGATGTTCGATCGCGTCTCGACCTCGCAGGGGCGTGTGGGAGCCGATCTCCGCACCGTCGACGAACACAAGGTGCGCCTGAGCGAGCTGCGTCGCGCCAGCACCAAGCGACTGTCGGCCCTTGAAGACACGAACATGGCTGAAGCCATTACCGGGATGGCGCAGGCCGATGCCGCGTATCGTGCCGCGCTTGGCGCGGTCAACACCGTGACCCGGATGTCCCTGATGGATTACCTGAGATGAACCTAGCACCTGCCGCAACCGAGACCGAGATCACCGTGTCGGAGGCCGTGACGTTCCCCGATGGCATTCCTGGTTTCGAGTCCTGTCGAAGCTGGGTAGTCATGGCGGCCGAGAGCGCGACGCCGCTGCGCCGGCTGCACGCCCTCGACGGTGCCGATGCCTCGTTCCTCGCGATCGACCCGCGCGCCGTGCTCGAGAACTATCGCTGCGATTTGAGCGCCTCCGATCGCCGCCGCCTCGGTGCTGGCGACGACGACGCGCTGTTGTGGCTGGCCATCGTGATGATGGAGCCGAGCGGGGCGCTGACGGTCAACCTCCGCGCGCCCATTGTCATCAATCCGAGAACGATGACCGGGCAGCAGGTGTTGCCGCATAACTGTCTCTATCCGCTTCGCCACGTTCTGGTCGACGCCGAGTAGCGCCATGCTTGTGTTCACGCGTCGACGGCACGAAGCCATCATGATTGGCGATGGCGTGGAGGTCCGGGTCCTCCGCGTCGGCAAGGACGGCGTCCGCCTGGGCATCGTCGCGCCTCCCGAAATCCGCGTTCATCGTCGTGAGGTCTACGATCAGATCCGCGACGCGAATCAGTCAGCGGTCGTGTCTGCCGGACAGCTCGCGCAGGTTGCCGAGCGACTGACGAAGGCGAAGTAGATCCCAACTCTCAACTCCCAACCCCCAACTGTCAGCCGGGCTCACCGGTCGCTGGGCAGCCGTTTCAGTGCGTACCGCACGATCAGAACGGTCAGGGCGAACTCAATGACGCCGAAGTACATGTAGGTGTAGGTGCGAGGTGGCCATGCGCCCACCGTCTGCGCCACGGCGATGAGCGCCTGCATGCTGCCGACAATGATGTTCAGCCAGCGATTCACTGCGGACGGTAGAAGGAACGTGGCCGAGATCATCAAGCCCGGAATAGACATCAGGACTGCCGATCCCATCAGCAACGGCATGGTCGTCGTCCATGCCCCCATGCGACCTTCGAGGATGCCCTGCAGATGGCCTGGAACGAGAAACGCAATGATGTCGGCGTAGATGTAGGACATCATCGCGCTCGCCCACAGGGCGGCGATCGTCGTTCGTGCCTGAAACTCCTGGGGTGCCACGACGGAAGCAGTGGTCATAGGCGCCTCCTCTCCTGTGCTGGTGGGTAGGGCCGCGGTTTGTTCTGCATAAGAGAACATACGGCGCGATCTGTCAACAAGTTCGATCGCTTGACAATCACGCTTCCGTATGTTCTGTTGTGCAGAACAAATGCCTCGCGGTGAGTTCCTCGGCTCGCTCGAACAGATCGTGATGCTCGCCGTCGTGCGGCTGGGCAGCGATGCGTACGGCATGACGGTCCGCCGTGAGATTGAAGAACGGACGGGTCGGGAGATTTCGATCGGCGCGGTGTATGCGACGCTGGAACGGCTCGAAGCCAAAGGCTACGTCAGCTCTTTTACCGGCGAGCCGACGGCGGAGCGGGGCGGACGCGCGAAACGGCATTTCGAAGTCGAAGCCGCCGGACTCCAGGCCCTCAGCGCGTCTCAGGAGGCTCTCAAGAACATGTCCGTAGGCCTCAGCCGCCGGTGGAAGCGCGCATGAGTCCGTCGACACTTCTCCGCGCGCAATGGCTTCTCACGTGGCTCATGCCGTCCGCTTACGCGGAGGCCCTGCTCGGAGATCTCCTCGAAGAGCGCCGGCTGCGCCTCGACGCGGGCTCGCCGGCCGGTGTTGCCCGCTGGTACTGGATACAGCTGGCCTCGTCCTTACCAGTCTTGATCTGGGCCTCGATGTATCGCCGCTCGTCGTTCCTCACTCTCGTCATCGCCGTCGCCAGTTACCTCGCCGTGGGCGGCGTTGCGTTCGTGCTCCGGACGGCGCTGTCGCCGATGACAACATCGATGTTCGCACGGACTGTCATCGACGTGCTTCTCTGCGGCGTCATCGCGATGACGGCCGCTGGATATGTCGCGGCGTTGCTCCGTCCCGGGGCTGCTCCTCTGCTGGCTGTTCTCGTTCTTGTTGGCGCATCGCTGATGATGGTGCTCGACCCCGACAGTGTCCCGCTCTGGTACGAGGGCTCGTTCCTCGTGCTCGGCTCTCTGGCCCCAATCGCGGGCGCGGCGCTCTCCAGGCGGTGGCGAAAGGCGTGATGGCCAGACTGCGCGTCGGCACGGTCGCCGTCGCATCGTCAGCCGTGTTCGCGGGGCGTGCCCGCCGGCCCGCCGACCTGCGTAGCCTGCCGACTTGATCGCCTGAAATCGATCGGAGCGATTCATCGCCGCGAGTTCGTCCCGCGCGATCCGTGGCGTTCAAAGAGCGTTGCTGGTGCATGCCGCGATGACAGGCGTGCGAGTTGGCTACTACTCGCGGCGTCAACGAAAGAGCGCGAGCGCAGAGAAGATTTCCGGCGGGCGGAGCCGGGAGGTGGAGAGGCGGGCACGTCCCGCGAACTCGGCGGGAAATCCGGCTGAAGCCGGACACTACGTACAGAATCAGCAGATCTGCCTTCGACTTCGCTCAGGCCAGGAAAGGGTGCCGCTACGAAGACCGAGGACCAGAGCTCAGACCGTCAGCGTTCCTGCGATGAACTGCGACGTGTTCGTAAATCCCATCTTGTCGTAGAGCGCGCGGGCGCTGGTGTTGCTCTCGGCGACGAGCAGTGTGGCCTGCTTGACGCCGCGCGCCGCGGCCGCACGACAGGCGTCTTCCACGAGTCGCTCGGCGAGACCCTGGCGGCGCCGAGAGGGATGAACGGCGACCTGGGGCAGGTGCAGCGTTCCCGGCGCGATGCGGGTTGCAAGGACCAGCGCCTGAAGACTGTTGCCGTTGCGAACGACGCGCGTCACAGACGGTTCGATCACGCCGCAGCCGGGACGTTCGACCAGGCTGCGCACGTACTGCTCCCACTCCTCGGGCGTTCCGCGCGGCGCGAAATGCTTGCCCTCGGATTCATACGATTCACGCAGCAGCGCCGCGGCCGGGAGCACATCGCCAGCATTCCATGACTCCGCGCGCGAGGAGTCTTCGCCCGAGGTAATCGGCCGCCTCAGGTAGCGATAGTGCTCGCACACGAAGCCGCGCTCACGAAGCGCTGGCTCGAATCCTTCTGCGCGGATTGGCAGGAAGCAGGAAACGCGAGCGGGACGTGGCGGACGCAGGGCGGACTCGAGGCAGGCATCGATCAACGCGTCTGTGGCCTCACGCGTGTCGGCCACCACGCCACCGAGATGCGCCGTCTCTCCCTCAGGCAGGAAGTACGCCCAGCCACGAACGGTGCGATTGTCGTCAACGGCAATGAATCCGGGCAGGCCCCACGTCACACGTGCCTGCTCGATCTCGCGCCACGCTGTCGAGGCATCCCACGCCAGCTCGCGAACCCAGTACTCCTGTTCGCGTGCGTAGAGCACTTGTGTGTCGGAAGGGTCGGCATCACGCCAGTCGCGGACGATCATGAATGTCTCGGCTTTGGTCTTCTGAGGTCTGGATGCTGATCGGAGTTTCGGATCACGCCGTAGTTCCTTCAGTGTACCGCGGTTCTCGAGTGTTACAGTTCTGCGCTCGTGTCTGCACACCCCAGAGTCGAAAGTCGAGAGCCGAAAGCCAGAGATGCGTTGCTGTTGCGTAAGCTGGGCGTTCGACAGCTTGCCGCCGTCATCTTCAATTACACCGTCGGCAGCGGCATCTTCGTCCTGCCGGCCGTGGTGGCAGCGCAACTTGGTCCGGCAGCGATCCTGGCGTATCTGGTATGTGCGTTCATCATGGGGTTGAGCGTGATGTGTTTCGCCGAAGCGGGGAGTCGCGTGTCCGCCAGCGGCGGGCCTTACGCATACGCCGAGACCGCGTTCGGACCGCTCGCAGGATTTCTGACCGGCGTGCTCAATCTTCTGAGCGCGATTGCGGCCGCTGCTGCAGTGGCGTCGGCGTTTGCGGCGTCTGCAGCCGCGCTGATCGGCACATCGTCGTGGCTCGCCCAGGCGTTCTTGATGGCGTCGGTGTTGATCGCGGCCGGGGCCATCAACATTCGAAGCGTGGGCGGGGGAGCGCGCCTCGTTGAAATTGCGGTAGCCGCCAAGCTGCTGCCGCTCGTGCTGTTTGTCGTCGTCGGTGCCGCATTTGTGCGGCCGGAGCTGCTGTCGTGGTCGTCGAGCCCTCCGCTACTCTCGGTCATGAGCGCGTCCGGCGTCCTCATATTCGCCTTCATGGGAATCGAGGGCGCGCTTCAGCCGAGCGGGGAGGTGCACGATCCCTCACGCACCGTGCCTCGCGCAGTCTTTCTCGCGATCGCGGGTGTGGTGGCCTTGTACATCGCGATTCAGGCCGTAGCGCAAGGACTCCTTGGAGCTGACCTGCCAGCCGATCGTGTCGCTCCGCTCGCGCAGGCAGCGGCCACGATCACCGGGCCCTCTGGTCGCACGCTCATGTTGATTGGTGCGACTGTCTCGATGTTTGGTTTCCTGTGCGGCACCGTGCTCACCGGACCGCGATCGTTCTTTGCGTTCGCGCAGGCTGGCCTTGGGCCGCGTGTGATGGCGGCGGTTCACCCATCGCGCCACACGCCTCACGTCGCCATCGTCGTATACGTCGCAATCTCCCTCGGGCTGGCGCTCTCCGGATCGTTCGAGCGTCTGCTGATCCTCACGAATGTGAGCGGGTTGCTCGTGTACATCGCCGTGGCGATCTCAGCGTGGGAACTGCGGCGTCGCGACGTACGAGCACACGGCGCGCCTTTCGTGGCACCTGGCGGGGCAGTTGTGCCCATCCTGACGTGCGTGACGATCGTCGGAGTGATCGTTGCAACGGTCAGCAGGACGGAGGTGGCGGCAGTTGCTGGGGTGATGGTTGTCGCGATCGTCGTGCACGCGTTTCGAGCGGATCGAAGGCGGGTCTAGAAAGCAAGACCCGCCCTACAAGCGGATAGGGAATGAGGACTGGAGCCCGAATCCCGAATCCCGAGATCAACCCCGCCGATTTACCAGCGTCGCCGATGCGAGCGTCGGCGTGACGACTCGCCGGTACGCAGCGAGCGTGCTCTCGCCCTGTTCGAGCGCCTGTGCGGCGATGTGCCGTGCCTGCTCGGCATTCCTCAGTGCCTGCACCGAGTCCTCGTCCACTGCCACGATGTCCGCCACCAGATCCGCGGCCTGACGATGGAGCGCGACGATTTCCTGGAAGGCCGGCATGTCCGCGAGATGCTCGCGGTACTTGAGCAACTGCTGGCGTACGCCTTTGAGCTCGTGTTCGACCGTGACGAGCGTGGCCATGACGCGATCGCGATTGTCGATCGTGGCCTGCACTTCAGTGGCAGATCCCGTCTCGCTCGCGCGCCGCTGGTCGACGGCTATCGCCTGCAGGCGATGGAGCAGCATCAGCTCCGCGTCGAGGCCGGCGCGGTACTGTTCGACGAGCGGGATGAGGTCGTGAAGCGTCACTGGATCACCGCGCGACCGCCAACTCCGGAGCCGGCGGCTGCGTCGCAGCCTGGGCCCATCCTTCACGCAACATGGTGAGCAGCTTGTGGACCTCGTCGCACGCGGCGATGTCCTGTTTCAGCGTGACGTCGAGCAGACGCGAGTTGATGTAGGTGTAGAGGTCGTCGAGCTGCTCTGCGACGTCGGCGCCTTTGTCCATGTCGAGGGTGTTCTGAAGCTCGCCGATGATTGCCAGCGTCTTGGAGATTGCCTGGCCACGGGCGCGCAGGTCCTTGCGGGCGTGGGCCTCGCGGGCATCGTTCACGAAACGAAGCGCCCCGTCGTACAACATGACGACGAGCTCGAGCGGCGAACGAGATTCCGACTCGACGCGACGGTAGGCCTGGGCAGCGCGGCTGGCAGCAATCACTTGGTTGGTCTCCGGTTCATGGTCTGTGGTCTCTGGTTTTCGGTGTCCCGTCGCCCGTCTTCAACCAGAGACCGGAGACTAGAGACCAGAGACCTCACTCCCTAAAACAATCGGTATTGCCCCCCGAGCGCTTGAAGCGAGGAACCCTGACCATTGAGCTGCGACATCAGCCGGTCGGCGGCGATGAACTCCTGCTGGAGGGTCTGGCGCCGGAGGTCCAGCTGCAATTCCATCGTGTCGAGCTTTGCATCGATCTTCACGATTTGATTCTTCAACCGATCCTTCGCGTCCTGCACCAGGCCGCCCGCCTTGGTGTAGTCCTCGACTTGCGCCTTGAGCGCGCCGAAGACGCCGCCGGTGCCGGTCGCACCCACGAACAGCTTGCGGATGGCATTGGGATCGTCCAGCACCGCTGCCTTGAGCTGGGCGGCGTCGACCTTGACCGTTCCGTCGTGGTTGAACATGACGCCGACCGTCGCGAGCCGCGTGTACGTCGGGCCGCCATCGAGGAACTCGGCGCGCATGCTGCTCGTCAGACCCGTCTTGAGCGAACGCACGAGTGAGTCCCTCGCGATGTTCGCCTTGCCGGCGAGAGCGGCCGTGTTCTGTTCGGTGAGGAACGACATCAGCTCGTTGTACGCCTTCACGAACCCGTCGAGCTGTGTCTTGGCCTCGTCGGCGCTCTCCGTGACTTCGACGAGTACCGTCTTCGTCGCGTCCTTCTTCGAGAGCGTCAGGATCACGCCCGGGATCGCGCTGTCCACGGTGTTGCTCGCAGACGTAATCGGGATGTTGTTGATCGTCAGCGCCGCGTTCGTCGCCGACACCGCAGCGTCTGCCGAATCGTCGCCGTAGGTGCCGTCGTTGTCGGTGTCGGTGAAGGTGAGACCCTTGCCGCCCGAGAGCGTGCTGCTGACCGTGAATGCGTTTGCGCTGCCGGTGCTGCGTCCGGTCAGCACCAGTCGGTACTGACCCGGGGCGGCCTGCACGACTGCCGCCGTCACAGGGGAGTTCGCATCCGCGTTGATCGCGTCGGCGAGTTGTCGCACGCTCATCGACCCGGCGATGGCCGTCGGTGGAATGTTCACCGGCGGATTGCCATAGAGTGCAACGCTGAGACTGCCGCCGGTCGCGATGACTTCGTCGGGGCTCGTGTAGGTCGTGGTCGATGCCATGACCTGTGCGTGTGCCAACTCGGAAACGACGACTTCGTAGAGGCCGGCCACGCCGCCACTGGTGGTCGAGACTCCGACATTCTCGGGACTGCTGCTCGCCGCGGCAAAGATGTCGAAGCCGTCGGCATCTGACAGCGTCTCGACTGCCGATTCGAGCGCCCCCAGCTTGCTCGCCAGCGTCGTAAACGCCGTGCCTTGCTGGTTGAGCGTCGTTTTCTGCGACTCGAGCGCAGTCAACGGAATGCGCTCGGCGGTCATGATCGTGTTGAGGATCGAGCCGAAGTCGATGTTGTTGAAGCCGCTGAACGTAATTGGCGAACCCATGGTTGTTCTCCTGATTGCGAGAACCAAGCCAAACCGGTTAAAGGCTCTGCGTGCAAAACCAGGCAGAGCCGATGCCCGGTTTGACGCCATCTCTTTTGGCGCGCGTTGCGCGCCTGGGCAATCACCAAAGGGGAGTGGGCAGGTGGCGGGACCCTTCCCGTTCACCTGCCCTGGTTACGCCCGAGTATTTTGAACGGCGGGCCTAAAGGCCCGCCGCTACATGTAGAGGCGGGTCTTCAGACCCGCCTGCTATCGTTACCGGAGCAGCGACAGGACCGACGCGCTGGCCTGGTTCGCCTGCGCCAGGGCCGCGATGCCCGTCTGGCTCAGGATGTTGAACCGGGTCATGTTCGCCGATTCCTCCGCGACGTTCGCGTCACGGATGCGGCTCTCAGCAGCCTTTTTGTTGGTCATCTGCGACTGCGCCAGCGTCATCGCGAACTGGAGCCGGTTCTGCAGCTGACCGACCTGACCCTGCACGCCACCGAGGGTTGCGATCGCCGCGGTGATGTTCGTGATGGCCGTCTGCGCACCCGCCTGCGACGAGATGGAAAGACCGGTGAGGGCCAGACCGTTCACGTCGATGTCGTTGATGGCCGATGACGAGGAGATCGTCTCGTTGCCCGTGTCGTTGCTGACGAACACCGAGAAGTTCACGCCGGCGTCCGCGTCGAGGCCGGCAATCTCCGCCTCGCGGTCGATTTCCGACAGGAGGT
>Ga0310810_10008636_pt1 | contig 11736 bp, 7 predicted proteins | sample NCmetagenome_FD_207641 | JGI IMG/M metagenome (GOLD analysis project Ga0310810, IMG submission 207641) | Soil microbial communities from experimental microcosm in Duke University, North Carolina, United States - NC | ecosystem: Engineered > Artificial ecosystem > Soil microcosm > Unclassified ...
CTCACGCATTCCCGGCAGCGTCTGACTGCCCTCGATGCGCGGCCATCCGTAGTTGACGCCGATGTCGACGGCGTTGATCTCGTCGTTGCCCGTCGCGCCGTGTTCCGACTGCCAGAGATCACCCGTTGCGGGATGCCAGTCGATCCCCTGCGGGTTCCGGTGCCCGTACGAAAAAATCGGCGAGCTGAAGGGGTTGCCACGAGGCGTCGTGCCATCGGGATTGATGCGAAGGATCTTTCCTGCGAGCGAGGCAACGTCCTGTGCGAGCTGCTCGGTCGCGGCATCGCCGGTCGTCACGTAGAGCAGACCGTCCGGGCCAAAGCGGAGCCGTCCGCCATCGTGAATGGTGTTGGCCGGAATGTCGTCGACCAGCACGACGCGTTCGGCCAGCCTGTTTCCGGATTCGCGATAGCGCACGACCCGATTCGCCGTCCGCCCCGCCTGTGTTCGAGCCGTGTAGTACAGATACACGAGTCCGTTCGAGGCAAACGCCGGATCGAGCGCAAGGCCCAGCAGACCGCCTTCGCCCTCGGCGACGACGTCATCGAGGGTCAATGCGAGCTGCGAGGTCCTGCCGGTGAGATCGATGAGGCGGACGCGTCCGGGCCGCTCCGTGACGAACAGCCGTCCGTCTGGAGCAAAGACCATCGACCATGGAATTTCCAGATCGCTGACGACGACCTCGACGCGAAAGCGGACGCCATCCTGTGTCGTGAATACAGACCCCTGGACGCCGGACGGCGACGGTGTGACCTCGGGCGCGGGAGTCTGGGTGCTGGGGCCACACGCCCGCGACTGCAGCGTGTCGGTCGCGGCAAACAACGCCAATGCAAGCAGGGTGACGCTGCGCATCGCCGCATGATGTCACGTGTAACACCCGTGCATGCGACTGCCTGAGCCATAGCGTTGCGGCGCCATCTCTCGTACGATTTGATGTGGCCTCTGAATCACGAGAGCGGCGACAGAGACGACGCTGGACGCATCTTGCTGTGGTGATTGCGCTCACGTGTGCCGTCGATCCGGCGGCTCTCGGCGCGGAACTGACCGATGCCGCCAGTCGCGCCTACGCTGCGTATGTGAACAAGGCCCGCCAGTCGTTTCTCGACCGTACCGGTCGCGCCCCTGCTCTGAGCGTTGCCGACAGGGCGGCGTTGCGGCAGGGCAGTATCACCGTTCGTCCCGGTGGCGGCGACGGGATTCTGGGTGCGCCGGAAAGTCTCATTCACCACTGGTTCGCCGCAGCGCTCATTCCTGGCGTGAGCCTCGATCAAGTCGTCAGCGTGTCGCGCGCCTATCGCGACTACCCGACGATCTTCCATCCAATCGTGAGCGCCACCATCGTCTCAGACGAGGGCGACTCAATGCGGATTGTCTTTCGTATGAAGGAGTCGGCCGCCGGGATGAGCGCCACGCTCGACATGGCCTCACGCGTGGCGTATTCGCGCCCCGACGCGCGACATGCGTACGTCATTTCGAACTCGGACGAGATCCACGAGATCAAGAACGCCGGAGAACCCACCGAGCAGCGCCTTCCGGTCGGCCGGGACAGCGGCTACCTCTGGCGCGCTGGAGCCTTCACGAACTTCGTCGAGGAAGACGGCGGCGTCTACATGGAGATGGAAACGATCGCGTTGAGCCGTCCGTTTCCGACGATGATGGGATGGATGATCGAACCGATTGCCCGCCGCATCGGACGGCGGAGCGTCGAACGATCGGTCGAGGAGTTCCGACAGGCCGTTCTCAAACGCTACGCCGCGCCGCGCTGACCCCTCAGCTCTGCGCGACGCTCGCCACCGTCTTGTCGACCAGCAACAGGAACGCACTGATCGCCTGTTCGAGATGTTCTTCCGGCGTGTCCTCTTCCTTGCAGTGCGACAGCCCTCTCGCGGAGTACGCGAACAGCATGACCACCGGCATGTGCGGCACCATCTCCGCCGCATCGTGCAACGGACCGGAGGGAAGCTTGGGCGCATCGCCCGTGACCTCCCGCACCGCTTCTTCGCACAGCCGGAGCAGATGTGGATCGAACGGCCGCGGTTCGATACGGAACAGCGGCGTCCATTCGACGGAAACGCCGTTCTCGGCGGCGAAACGGCGGGATGCTTCCTGCGCTTCGCGGTACATCGCGGCGAGCACATCGCGATCGAGCGCACGCTGATCGATCGAAATCTCCGCCACCCCGGGGACGGCGGTGACGATCCCCGGTTCCACTTTCACCACCCCCACGGTGCAGACGACGCCCGCGTCAGGCCGTGAATGGCGCTTCGCGATTTCACGGCATTCGAGCGCCGTCGCCGCGGCGGCAAGAAAGGCGTCGCGTCGCATCGCAATCGGCGTCGACCCGGAATGCGCTGCCTGGCCGACGAACCGCACCATGTTCCGCTCCAGACCAAAGGTACCGAGCACGACAGCCGCCGGCCGATTCATCGATTCGAGCACCGGTCCCTGCTCGATGTGCATCTCGAGGTATGCCTTCGCGTCGATGCGCGCGAGTTCCTGCCGTGCGTTGAGCATGGTGTCGAGCGTCACGCCGTGATCGCGCAGCGCGTCCTCGAGCCGGATGCCGTCGGCGTCGCGCAGCTGTCGCACCTCGTCGACGTTGAGGCGGCCGGCGGCCGCCGATGATCCCAGCAGGCTGCGTCCGAACCGCGCGCCTTCTTCGTCGGCCCAGTCGACGAGCCGGAGCGTCACCTCTCGTTTCGAATCCTGGCCGTATCGTCGGAGCGCTTCGAGTGCGACCAGCACGCCAAGCGTCCCATCCAGCCAGCCGCCATTGGGAACGGAGTCCAGATGGCCGCCGATGATGACCGTCCGGCTCGATTCACCCGTCAGCGTGATCCAGTTGTTGCCGGCAGCGTCCGCCACGGGCGCGAGTCCGAGCGGCGACACCTTGTCACGCAGCCACTCGCGCGCTGTTCGCCACATGGGGCTCCACGCCACACGTTGCGCGCCCTGGGGCGTCGAGGTCAACGCGGCCAGCTCCCGGAGGTCCCCGATGACGCGGCGTGCGCTGAGGCGCAGGCCATTTCTCGTCTCGTTGTGCATGCCGCTATTTTCTGTACTATGCGGGCTGGACTCACTTGGAAAAAATCAGGAGAAGCCGCATTTGACCCGAATGCTCGTTCACACTGCGCTGGCGGCGCTGTTCGTCGTGGCCGCCGCCTGCGGCCGAATGGGCGCCCAGGACGCCGGCGGCTTGCGCAACCCGTCGTCGCTGACCGAACAGGCGCCGAACACGTTTCGAGCTGCGTTCAACACGAGCAAGGGGCCGGTCGTGCTGGAAGTCCATCGCGACTGGGCGCCGATGGGCGCCGACAGGTTCTACAACCTCGTGAAGAACGGGTATTTCAACGACGTCCGGTTCTTCCGCGTGATCGGCGGTCAGCTGGCGCAGTTCGGCATGCACGGCGAGCCTGCCGTTCAGGATGCGTGGCGTGATGCGACGATCGCGGACGATCCGGTCCGCCACGGCAACACCCGCGGCACGATGTCTTTTGCCAGCCGGGGGCCGAATACCCGCACAACGCAGCTCTTCATCAATTTGAGGGACAACAACGCCTACGATCGACTCGGATTCGCGCCGATCGCGGAAGTCGTCAGCGGGATGGACGTCGTGGACCGCTTGTATGCCGACTACGAGGAGCGGCCCGAGCAGCCGATCATCGACACCGAGGGCAATGCCTACCTGAAACGCGAGTTTCCGAACCTCGATTACATCCAGAAGGCGGAGATCGTTCCCTGAGGTGGTTCGTGGGTTCGTCGTTCGGGGGTTCGAACCGCGAACCTCCGAACCGCGAACCTCCGATTTTCTGCTAGGCGCAAAGTCCGTCGCCGGTCCGCAACATCTCGCGCATGAACCATTCGTGCTTCTCGTGCACCTGGACGATCCGCGAGAAGATGTCGACGGTTCCCGGATCGTCATGCTCGTCGGCGACCTTGGCTGCCTGCCGCATTTCTTTGATGACGATGAGCAGATTGCGATCCGCCTCTTCGACCATGTCGCGCATGGTCGAGTGGGGCGCCGCTGGCGCGACGCTGGCGAGATCGGCGGCGGCAATCAGGTGAGCGGGCGGATCCTGCCCGATCATGCGCACGCGTTCCGCGAATTCGTCGAGCGTCGGCAGCACGTCGTCGGCGAGCCCGTCGAACAATTTGTGCAGGTCCCTGAACATCGGCCCGAAGGTCTGCCAGTGATAGTGCTTGTAATTGGCGTAGAGCACGAACGAGTTCGCGACCTGGCGCTGCAAGGCCTGGACGACCGGACTGTCGGGCTTGTTCTCGCGCGTGAGCTCATGTGTGATCGGCTTGACGTCCGTCGTGCTCACGGTTTTCGGGTTTGTAGCCATAAACGTGCGCTCCTGTATGCGGCACGAAGCGGCCGCACCAGTGGAGCGACGCACGCAAGCGTCGCGCCGCCGCGCCGGGCGCGAAAAATCAGGCCGGCGGCACGCGACGCATCGAACTCATATCAGCATGCGGTTGCGGTGCGGACCGCACGGTCGACGTGGCGACCCGATGACGTGTTCGAGGTCGACGCACTGCGTGTATGGCGGATCTATGAACGAGTGGAAAGGAGAGTCCGAGCGTGCGCTCGGACTCTATCTCAGCAAGCTGGCCTACTGGCCGATCTGAATGCCCGACGGCTTGGCCAGGGTGTCGCGATACTGGATCGCCTCGGAAGGGATGCACAGAGATTCTGAAAAATCCTGCGCCTTCATCCAGTAGAAATTCGCGCGCATGAACGCCCACGGCTTCGTGTAGTACTTGGGGTCGTCTACCGTGACGGTGAGCTGCAAGTTGTATTGATCGACGCGGTTGTAGCGCTCCGTGATTTTCGCCATGGCGCTCTTCGGGTGTCCCGCTTCATCCAGCCACGCGCGTTCGTCGAGGCCCGTGGTGTCGACGACGAGCGTCGTGTCGTTCTCCCAGTGGCCGACCGAGTATCCGTAGTAGCGCGATTCGGGAGCGCCCTTCACGTCGACGGCCTTCGGCAGGGCGCGGCCGTCCATGAAGATCTCGCGCCAGACGCGCTGCTGCTCGTAGGCGATGAGGATGCGGTCCGGCGCGGAGCCGAAGAGCGTTCCGCCGCGGCTGGTGATCGCGTGCGCGATCAGGTTACGCGGAAAGCCGAGCGGATCGCAGGTGATGAACGGGTCGTTGGACTCACCCACGCCCGCGGCCTGCTGTCCCCGGCCGAAGTTGCCCGAGGCCACGCCATATCCCTTGCGCTCCTTGAAGGCTTTCTCGCCGGCAGGCGTCATCGCGGGCACCGGATCGGGCTTGTTGGTGGTGGCCGGCCCGACCCACGCCCCGGACATATCGCGTTTCGGTGCCGGACCCGGTGGATTCGGCATCTTCGGGATGCCCTCCGATATGAGCCCCTCGCTGCTGTTGCGCTGGCGGCCTTGCGCAGCGGGATCCGCGACGTGCGCGACGAGCAGCGCCAGCACCGCGGCCGTTGAAGCCAGGATCGTGTTGCGCACAGTGTGCCTCCTCGTCACTTCTTCGCGGCGTCAGGATCGTAACGGGACTTGCCGCCCTCGTCGCCGCCAAGCTGCGTATCGTGCAGCTCGGAGCCGTCGGCAAGAATGATCTTGTTCAGCCGTCCAGCCGGGTTGCCGTTTTTGGCGACATACATCCGGACGGTGATCACGTCGCCCGCCGCCAGCGAAGTCTTGCTCCATCCGATCAGTCTCAGCGCCTGTGGCGCCGCCGTTTCGACCACCATGTGCACGACCTGGCCCTTGGCGTCCTTGGCGTCGAAATTAATCAACGCGTGCGGGTTGGCCCACAGGAATGCCGTGACGGTGGCCCCCTTGAATTCCGTGATTTTGTCGTCGTAGGCGGCGTTGCCGTGATGCGCGAGTACGGGCGTGGTCACCGCGGTCAGAACGGCAAAAGCCAGTGCGGATGTCAGAAGTCGCGTGCTTGTCATTTCCTCCCCCAATAGACCGCGCAATGATACTTCCATTCGCGGCGGGCGCTTCAGAATTCGAGGCGGAAGCCGAGGTGCGCGGTCCGCGGCGGTTGAATCGACATCGGCGTGCGGAACAACGCCGACGTTACGACATTCTCTTCCACTTCTTCGCCGGTATTCAGCGCGTTGAAGAGCGTCAGCGCGCCGGTCACGACCGCCCTGCCAATCCGAAACGATTTCTGGACTCTCGCATCGAGCGAAAAGGTGAAGGTAAACCGGGTGCGGCCGCGGCGGTACGCGGAGATGGCTTCCGGACCCTGGCTGAGGTCGGGGACCACAAGGACGCGCGAAAACGGCTGCCCGTCCTGATATCGCGCGGCGGCACTGACCAGATACTCGTGCGGCGCCGCGTACTGGCCCCACCACTTCATGACATAGCCCCGATCGGAGAAGGCATGCCCGCGCGCGTAGGTCGTGGCGTTGGGCGTCTCGAAGAGCTCGCCGATGGCGCCGGGGTCGTTTTCGGCGGCGGTGAACCCGCGATTCGCGCCGAGCGTCGCCCCGTGGTACGCGCTTCCGTCGAACCGTGTCCGCGCAACGTTGGCAACCGTTCCTTCGAGCGTCACCTCGAAGCCCTTGTAATACCCGTTGTCAGTCGGCGGGTTCGTCAGAAGATATCGATCGGCGCCAAACGACGCGGGATTGCGATCGTAGACAACGAGCATGCGGTCGTCCTGCGGCTCGACGAACTGTTCGCCCGCGTCAAGGACCGCAACGGCCCTGTAATCGGTCGCCGTGACCCCGGTGTTGACCGAGGCGATGAGCTCGCGTTCGCGGCGCTCGATACCCGCCATCCTCAACGACCACGTGCCAAACCGCACGTTCACGCCCGCGACGAGCTCGTCGGTGTGCGGCCGACGCAGATGCGAGTCGATCTTGTTCGGGACGCCGCCGGCGCAGCAGGCACCGACCGATGCGACAAGGACGCCTCGCTCGGACGGCTGAAACACACGGTCTCGGTCGGCATCGTCCCAGCGATAGACGCGGCCGCTCAGCGCCGACGGGTCGCCAAATGCGAGCAGGTCAAGCGGCAGGTTGTGCATGTAGCGGGCGTGTCCGCCGAACACCTCGAACCGTTGCCTCTCGTCCACAATCCAGTGAACCGACAGTCGAGGCGCTACCGACAGCGATTCGATCGACGTGGCAGCGCCACGCGATGATCCGCGGATCGATTCGACGCGGGCGCCTGCTTCGGCCCTGATCCGCCGTGGCAGCAGGAGCCGCTCGTTGATGTACCCCGTCGTGGTTGTTGCCGCCCAGTGCGAGGGTGAGCCGCTGGACGTGTATTCCCAGAGCCGCGCGGGAATTCCATCCACCATCTCCGCGACGGGAGGCGAGTCGGTGAAACGCGTCGTGGCGCCGCTTCTCGTCACGACTCCGCCGATCGACAGCGAATCACCTCGTTTCGTACGGAAGCGCGCTGGTTCAGAGTCGATGCGCCCGATGAACTTCTGTCGATGTCCCGGGAATACGTCGAAGAGTGCGGACACCGGACCGTCGCGGAGGCGATCCACGACGGCCGTCGCCGCGTGTCCGTCTGCATCCGGTGCGATGTCGAGTGCGGGCGCCAATTCGCTGCGCTCGAACGCGGCGGACGCAGACCACGTCGATCCTCTGCTGGTCCAGCGGTCCCATGTGGCCTGCAACGTCCCGAACGTGTCCTCCTCGCTTGCCGTGCGGTCCGGAAAACGCGCACGCCCCGGGTACGGCATCGTCGCCCGATCGACAGTCGCCGACATGCGCAGCCGGCTTGCCTCACCGGTGTTGACGACGGAGTTGGCGAAGAGCGAACCAACGGCGGACCGCACGCTTACCGGATCGGCGCGTTCCATGCGATCGGTCGCAACCCGGCGTGCCGACAGAAATAAGCTTCCGCGTCGCGCCACCGCGCCCTGCAGCTGCGCGCCCCAGTCGCGGTGGCTCGCGAAGCGGGCGATCGACGGCGCACCCGGAATCGCGTTAGTTGATTGAAGCGAGGACGGCGCCGTTGCGTACGACATTCCTCCATGCCACACCTTCGACGGAACCTTCGGTATCAGCGTCAGGACCGGACCTGGACCTCCAACCGACGCGGGCAGCATGGCCGTGTGCACCAGAAGCGATTCGAACGCTTCCCGAGGCGGCCTCGCCAGCGACGTACCGGTTCGAACCGGATCGACGACGTCCACGCCGGCGAGCGTCACCGACGTTTGGCGCCATGAGGAGCCGGAACCGCCAATCAGCGGGGCCTCGCCGACCCAGAGACCGCCAGTGGAGATTCTGTCGACGATCACCTGGGCGACGGACGTCTCGACAACCGATGCGGCCGCGTCGTCGCCCGGCAAGGATTCGAGGACGCCGCGATCAAACCTGTAGCCGTGCCCGAGCGTGTCGTGATGAAAGATCCGGGTCGTGGACGCGGTGCACGTGGAGTTCGGGTCGCAGAATTCGATGACGATCTCGGCGACAGTCGCAGGTGCAAGGTAAAGGGCGGCCTCGGCCTGGCGGAAGCCCGAGATCGCGGCGGTCAGGCGGTAGGCGCCTGGAAGGAGCAGCGGGAGCTGCATCGCCTCCCGCGCGTCCCGCAGCTCCGCGACCCTCGAAAACGCAGGGTCGTCAGCTGCTTTGATGTCGATGCGCACCGGCGAGGTGAGGACAGCCGGTGCGGCCACCCGTACGCGGATCGTTCCGGTTGTCTCGAAGCCCTGGGCGTGGGCGTGGACGCTTCCGACAGACACGAACAACAACACCAGCCCAGCCGATCTGGCAATGAGCGCTCGCGCCGCGGTCGTCAATGCCGGGGATTGTCGCCTAGACGCTGACGCCGCGTCCTGATCAAAGTTAGGAATCGGCGAATTGTTTTTGTTGCAGCCGGCCCGATCAGGCGTAAGCTGACGCCCACCCAAGCATTCGTTCGGTAAACCTTCGTCGCGCTGGATACCTACCCGTTCGGGCAAAGGAGAAGGCGATGAAACCTCACCGAATCGCACGTATTCTGGTCCTGTTCTCTCTCTCACTCCTGCCAGTCTCAAGCTGGGCCCAGACGGCCAGCGGCACCATCGCGGGTCTGGTCCGCGATACATCAGGCGCAGTGATGCCCGGCGTCACCGTGGAAGCAAGCAGCCCTGTGCTCATCGAGAAGGTTCGTTCCGTCGTCACAGACACCCAAGGCTTGTATCGGATCGTCGACCTGCGGCCCGGCACGTACGCGGTGACGTTCACGCTGCCCGGTTTTGCAACGTTCAAGCGAGACGGTATCGAGCTGACAACCGGCTTCACCGCGCAGGTGAACGCCGAGATGAAGGTCGGCACCCTCGCCGAGACAATCACTGTTTCGGGCGAGGCGTCGGTCGTCGACATACAGAACGTGCGGTCACAAACGACCATCGCGCGTGAAACGCTCGATGCCATCCCCACCACGAAACGCATCGGGCAATATGCGTCCATCATTCCCGGCGCGACGTACGTCAATCCGACGTTCCAGGACGTCGGCGGCAATCAGGGCGAGGGTGGTCAATTCGGCATCCACGGCCAGCGTGCCGCCGACCTCAGTACCAATGTCGACGGCATGAACCAGAACCAGCAGGCGCTGGGGGTCTTCAGCTTCAATTCGCAGTCGTTCCAGGAAGTCGTCGTCGAGACGGGCGGCATGTCGGCCGAGGCGATGAGCGGCGGGATTCAGGTCAACATCGTGCAGAAGGACGGCGGGAACCGATTCTCGGGAAGTCTGAGCATGGGCTACGCCGGCCCGAAGCTGCAGAGCGGCAACCTGAACGACGATCTTCGAGCACGCGGACTGAACACCGACATTTCAATCAGGCATTCGTACGACAACTCCGGCGCGCTCGGAGGGCCGCTTGTGAAGGACAAGCTCTGGTTCTTCACCGCGCACCGGTGGTGGGGCGCGTCGCGCTACATCCAGGGGAGCTACTTCAACAAGCTCCAGGGCACGCTGTTCTACGAACCGGATCTGACGCGCGTCGCGCGCAACAACGAGTTCTTCGAGGATCACAGCGCGCGGCTGACCTGGCAGGCGACACAAAAACAGAAGGTCGTGGTCGCCTTCTCGCTTCAGAACAACTGCAGCTGCCCGTTCGGGCTGACGGGCGTCGGCGGCGTCAATGCCGTGAAGCCAACACCCGAGTCTCGCGGGTTGCACATGTACAACCCGCAGTACTTGCCGTTAATCAGCTGGAGTTATCCCGTGACGAACAAGCTGCTGTTGGAAGCGGGATATTCGCAGAACGTGCTGGACGAAGACTCTCGACGGCAGGACTCGCTGAAACGCGACGGCACCATCGTCGGGGTGAATGACATCCGCGTGACGGACCTGGCGTTGAACGTCGTGTACGGCTCCGATGCGAACAACAACATCTGGTCGGGCAGCTACACGCGGCGCTACGTGAACAAGTACAACAGTCGTTTCTCGGCCTCGTACATCACCGGAACGCACAGCCTGAAGGTTGGGTACTTCCTGCAGCAGTATTACCTCGGTCGGGAAGGGCAGTACAACAACCAGAACCAGATCACCGGCGCGCGGTCCTACACGTTCAGAAATCGCGTCCCGCAGTCGGTCACGATCTGGGCCACGCCGTTCGAGGTGGTCGAACACACGAACAGTCTTGGTGTCTACGGTCAGGATCAATGGGTGATCAAGAGGGCGACGCTGAACCTCGGCGTGCGGTACGACACTTTGTATGGCGCCGTACCGGAGCATCACCTGCCAGCAGGGTTATTCGTACCCGCGCGTGATTTCCCGGCCGTCAAAGGCGTACCTGATTGGAAGAACATAGACCCGCGGCTCGGGATTTCGTATGACCTCCACGGCAATGGCAAGACCGCCTTGAAGGCATCGCTCGGAAGATTCGTCCCCTATGTCACCGCCGCGTCCAACAACCCGGCGTCGAATCAGGCGACGAACGCGACGCGTACGTGGACCGATACAAACGGCAATTACATCCCGGACTGTGTCCTCGATGCGAGCGTACCCGGCGCGAACGGCGAGTGCGGCGCGCTTTCAGACACCACGTTTGGCCAGGTGCGTGCAGGCAACACGATCTTCGCAAACGATGCGCTGAAAGGATGGAACAAGGAGTTCAACAACTGGCAGGCGGCCGTTTCGATCCAACAGGAACTGCGGCCGGGAATGGCGCTCAACGTCGGCTACTTCCGCACGTGGTATCAGAACTTCCTCGTGACGGACAATCTCGCGACGACCGCGGCCGACTACGATCCATTCTGCGTCGCGGTACCCACGGACCAGCGGCTCCCGAACAGCGGACAGCAGCTCTGCGGGTTCTATGACGTCAAGCCGGCACTGTTCGGTGTCACGCAGAACCTCCGCACGCAGGCGTCGGATTACGGGAAGCGGAGCGAGGTCTACAACGGCATCGACGTGACCTTGAACTCCAGGTTCGCACAGCGTGGACAATTCTCCGGCGGCCTCAGCATCGGCCGCACGGTGTACGACGCGTGCGAAGTGACGGCCAAGGTTCCCGAGGCGCTTCAGGGGATCGACACGATCACGCAGGGAGCGGGCGGGGCAACCTCGTGGACCTCACAGCAGAACTGCCGCAACGTCCGACCGTGGTCGGCCAGCACGCAGGTGAAATTCCTGGTCGTGTATCCGTTGCCCTGGGATCTGCAGACGAGTGCGACGTTTCAGAACATTCCCGGGATCCCGGTAACGGCAACCAACCCGACGAGCAATGCCGCCATCCGCACATCGCTCGGCCGGGACCTGGCCTCGTGCCGTGGCGCTGCGACGTGCAACGCCAACA
>Ga0310810_10008639_pt1 | contig 11734 bp, 7 predicted proteins | sample NCmetagenome_FD_207641 | JGI IMG/M metagenome (GOLD analysis project Ga0310810, IMG submission 207641) | Soil microbial communities from experimental microcosm in Duke University, North Carolina, United States - NC | ecosystem: Engineered > Artificial ecosystem > Soil microcosm > Unclassified ...
GCGGCGCACGTCGCCGCGCGCGCGGAGCGGCTAGAGGTCGAGGTCCGCCTGGGCCGCGCGCTCCATGATGAACTTGAAGCGCGCCTCGACGTCCTTGCCCATGAGCTCGGTCAGCACCTTGTCGGCTTCGCCCGCGTCGGAGACGGTGACGCGCAGCAGGCGCCGCGTGTCCGGGTCCAGCGTCGTCTTCTTCAAGTCGTCGGACATCATCTCGCCGAGGCCCTTGAAGCGCATGATCTCGGGGCGCGCGTTCTTCGGCAGCTCGGCCACGATGCGTTCGCGATCGGCGTCGTCGAGCGCCCAGAACGTCTCCTTGCCGTGGTCGATCCGGTAGAGCGGCGGCTGCGCGAGGTAGATGTAGCCCCCGCTGATCAGCGGCTGCAGGTGCCGGTAGAAGAAGGTCAGCAGCAGCGTCGAGATGTGGTGGCCGTCGGAGTCGGCGTCCATCAGCAGGATGATCTTGTGGTAGCGGAGGCGCTCGATCTTGATGTCGGCGCCGATGCCGCAGCCGAGCGCCGAGACCAGATCCTGCAGCTCGGTGTTCGACAGCACCTTTTGCAGCGACGCTTGCTCGGTGTTCAGCACCTTGCCGCGCAGCGGGAGGATCGCCTGCGTCTTGCGCTCGCGGCCCTGCTTGGCGGTGCCGCCTGCCGACTGGCCCTCGACGATGAACAGCTCGCTCTTGCCCGGATCGGTCGACGCGCAGTCGGCCAGCTTGCCGGGCAGGTTCAGCCGGTGCGAGACCGCGGTCTTGCGCGACACCGCCTGCGCGGCCGCGCGCGACGCCTCGCGCGCCTTCGCGGCCAGCGCGATGCGCTCGACGATCTGCGCGCCCGCGGTCCGGTTCTCCAGCAGGAAGCGCTCGAGCGCGGGACGCACGGCGCCGTCGACGGCGGCCTGCGCCTCGGGGCTGCCCAACCGCTCCTTGGTCTGGCCCTGGAACTGCGGCTCCTGGATGTACATCGACAGGATGCCGACGACGCCCTCGCGGATGTCCTCCGCGGTCAGCGTCACGCCTTTGGGCGCCACGTTCTCGTGCTCGATGAACGCGCGCACCGCCTTGACGATCGCGGACCGGAAGCCTTGCTCGTGCGTCCCGCCTTGCGTCGTCGGGATGCCGTTCACGTACGAGCGGATCGTCTCCTCGTGCGACTCGGTCCACTGCAGCGCGGCCTCGAGACGGAAACCCTTCTCGCCCGAGCGCTCGAAGTAGAAGACCTGCGGCGCCGTCGGCGGCTTGCCGCGCTCGGTGATCAGCTTGCCCAGAAAGTCGGCGATGCCGCCCGCGTGCTCGAACGTCTCCTCGGTCCCCGCCGATTCGTCCTTGAAGACAATCGTCAGGCCCTTGTGAAGGAACGCCTTCGCGTCCAGCCGGAAGCGGATCGTCTCGGCCGAAAACGACTGCTTGCCGAAGATCTCCGGATCGGGCCGGAAGAAGATCTTGGTGCCGGTGCCGCGCGCCGGGCCGACCTTCTTCAGCTTCGACGTCACCTTGCCGCGCTCGTAGGTCTGCTCCCAGCGCGTGCTGTCGCGCTTCACCTGCGCTGTCATCTCCACGGACAGCGCGTTGACGACCGACGAACCGACTCCGTGCAGGCCGCCCGAGAACTCGTACTGCGAGGCGCCGAACTTGCCGCCCGCGTGCAGGGTCGTCAGCACCAGCTCCAGCGCCGACTTCTTGTGGTCCTTTTTGATGTCGACCGGGATGCCGCGCCCGTCGTCGTCGACGGTGGCCGACTTGCCGTCCTTGTGCAGCGTCACCTCGATGCGCGAGCCGTAGCCGTTGATCACCTCGTCGACGGAGTTGTCGACGATCTCCCACAGCAGGTGGTGGTAGCCCTTGCTGTCCGTCCCGCCGATGTACATACCGGGCCGGCGCCGGACCGGCTCCAGCCCCTCGAGGACGGTGATGTGTTCGGACGTGTAGTTGGCGGATGCCATGTCCATCTCAGTTCGTCAGTTCAGTAAGGCGGGCGGCGTCGGCGTCGCCAGCGGCTCGGCCGACGTCACGCGCACGATCTTCGTCTTGCGCTTCAGCGCGTGGCCCTTCCCCGCGCGCCCAGTGACAGAGAAACGGCCGGGGCCGACAGGCAGCTCCTTGCCGTCGTCGGTCTCGGCGATGATGACGTCCTTGTCCTTCGCGCGGCCGACGCCGAAGCCGACCACCGTCTCCGCGCCTGCCTTGATGACGGTGACGCCGCGTCCCGGGTTGGCCAGCTCGGGCAGCTCGTCGACCTTGCAGATCAGCGCGCGCGCGTCGCTGGTCACCACGCACACGACGTCCTTGGGCTCGACGACGCGCGCGACGCCGACGATCTCGTCGCCGTCGGCCGGCTTCGCGAACCGGCGGCCGGCCCGCGTCGACAGCTCGCGGTGCGGCTCCAGCGAGACGCGCATGCCGAAGCCACGCTTGCTGACCGCCGCCGCCAGCGCCCCCTTGGGCGTCTCCGCGGCGCTCATCGGCAGGGCGCCGACGACGCGCTCGCCGTCGCGGAAGTTGAACAGCTTCTGGATCGGTTCGCCGTAGCCCGTCGAGGCGGGCACGTCGTTGATGCGCAGCGCGTACGCGTAGCCGAGGTTCGAGAACACCGCCATCGGCTCCTTGGTCGAGCCGCGGATCACCGCGAGGATCGCGTCGCCGTCGCGCAAGCGCGTGGCCGACAGATCTTTCACCTCGCGCACGCGCTTCATCCAGCCGTCGCGGGTCACGATCGCCGTCACCTGCTCGTCGACGATGAAGTCCTCGGCGACGAACTCCATGTCCTCGCCGCCCGCCCCGCCGATCTTGGTGCGGCGCTTGTCGGGGAAACGCGCGGCGACCTCGGCGATCTCGCCGCGCACGACGCGCATCAGCTTGCGCTTGTCGTCGAGGATCGCCTGGATCTCCTTGGCCCGCGCGCGCTTCTCCTTCAGCTCGTCGAGGATCGCCTGGATCTCCAGGCGCGCCAGCTTGTACAGCTTCAGCTCGAGGATGGCGTCCGTCTGCAGCTCCGACAGCTTGAAGCGCGCCGCCAGCTTGACGGCCGCGTCGGCCTTGCCGTCGGACTTGCGGATGATCTTCACGGCCTCGTCGAGCGCGTCGAAGATCAACGCGAAGCCCTCGAGGATGTGGATGCGCTTCTTCAGCTCGGCGAGCTCGAACTCGAAGCGCCGGCGCACCGTCTCCTGCCGGAACTCGATGAACTCGCGCAGCATCGCCGCGAGATCGACGCGCAGCGGCCCGGCGATCTCCTTGTTGTCGGTCGGGACCAGGCAGGTCAGGTTGACGTGGAAGCCCGTCTCCAGAGGCGTGTGCTTGAAGAGGTACGCCATCACCAGGTTGGGGTCGGCGCCCTGCTTCATCTCCAGCACGATGCGCACGTCGTCGGTCGATTCGTCGCGGACGTCGACCAGCATCGGCAGCTTCTTGCCGATGATCACCTCGGCGATGCGCTCGATGACGGTCGACTTCTGCAGCGCGAACGGGATCGACGTGACGATGATCTTTTCGCCGCCGCTCTTCCCGGCCGCCTCGGTCTTCCATTCGCCGCGCAGCCGCACGCCGCCCTGCCCCGTCTCGTAGATGTCGCGCAGCTCTTTCTTGCTGTTCGTGATCTGACCGCCGGTCGGGAAGTCGGGACCCTTGATGAACTTCAAGAGGTCCTTCGTCTCCAGCTTGCGGTCGTCGATCAGCGCGACCGCCGCGTCGCACACCTCGCCCAGGTTATGGGGCGGGATGTTGGTGGCCATACCGACGGCGATGCCGGTGCAGCCGTTGACCAGCAGGTGCGGGATCTTCGCGGGCAGGACGATCGGCTCCTCGGTGGTGCCGTCGAAGTTCGGGCGGAAGTCGACCGTGCCCTGCTTGATCTCGTCGAGCAGCTCGATCGCCAGCGGCGCCAGGCGCGCCTCCGTGTAGCGGTACGCGGCCGGCGGGTCGCCGTCGAGCGAGCCGAAGTTGCCGTGGCCGTCGACAAGCATCTCGCGCATCGAGAACGGCTGGGCCATCCGCACCATCGCGTCGTAACAAGACGTATCGCCGTGAGGATGGAACTTGCCGAGGACGTCTCCGACGATGGTCGCGCTCTTCCGGTGTTTGCTGTCCGGATAGAGGTGAAGGTTCGCGTACATCGAATAAAGGATCCGGCGCTGGACGGGCTTCAGCCCGTCGCGCACGTCGGGCAGCGCACGCGCCGTGATGACGCTGACCGCGTAGTTGAGATAGCGGCGCTGCGCCTCGGCGGCCAGCGACGCGTCGGCCGGCGGCGACGGCGCCTCGTCGTCGCCACCACCACCACCACGCTTGCCGCCGCGCCCGCCGCCCGCATTCTTTTTCTTTGCGGACTTGCCGGGCTTGGCGCCTGCTGCGAGAAGATCGAGCTGACGGGACGCCATCGCGTTAAGTTCCTTGGACCCTAAGGGAGCGAGATCCGAATTGCAAGAATCCGCTACGTCGAGACGTCGAATCAGGTGGATGCGCCGCTATTTCGCGATCGCCGCCCTGGCCCTGGCCGTTTCGGCCAGCGCCGTCGCTGGCGCGGCCCGCAAATCGGCCGAGCCGGCCGATCCGCCCGAGGAACCAGAACCGCCGAGCTTCGCGCGCGACGTGATGCCCACGCTTGGCCGGTATTGCGAGAACTGTCACGGCATGCGCGAGCAGCATGGCGGGCTGCGTCTCGACAACTACGACAACCTCATGCGCGGCGGCGACAGCGGACCCGTCGTCGTCGCGGGCGACGCCAAGAAGAGCCTGCTGCTCGCGAAGATCGAGCACCGCGATCGGCCGTCAATGCCGCCGCGCAAGTGGCTGCCCAAAGCAGCGATCGCGCGGATCAAGGCGTGGATTATCGCGGGCGCTGAACCGTAGGCGCCCGCAGCTACTGGCAGGTCGCGACGTCGACGGTGACCGTCGTGCCGCCGGACGGGACGACGCCGAGGTCGACGAAGCCGTTGCAGACCGCGGAGCGCACGACCGCCGCCGTCGACGTCGAGCAGTCGGTCGGGCCGGCGAAGATGTTGCCGCGCGCGGACAGCGTCAGCGCGCCACGCCCGGGTGACATCCCGACGCACAAGCCGGCTAGATCTGGCATGGACCCGACCGACGCCTGCAGCACGTTGCGTCCCGGATCCGATGCCGAGCCGAGGTCGAGCTGCGACAGGTCGTTGCCCGCAGCGGTCGCGTCGTACCCGGTCACGTACACGCCATTCAGGACGTTGGCCAGGAAGACGCTGTTCCGGATCTTCACCTTGTCGCCGCCGTAGAGGCGCAGCCCGTTCTGCGCGTTTTGCCAGCTGACGAAACCGTTGACCGTGCTCAGTCCCGCGGCCCCGGGCGCCTCGAAGATGCGCAGCCCCGCGAACGCATTGCCGCTCGCGACGACGGTGCCCTGCCCGTTCGGTGCGGGCACGGTGACCGGGAAGCCGGTGATGTTGATGACGCCGGCGCCGGTGACGTAGATGCCGTGCTGGCTGTTGTTGTTGAACATGCTGGGCGCCTGGCCGTTGCCGACCACGATGTTGACAAGCCCGCCCGCGATGTTGAGGCCGTCGCGCCGCTTCGCCGCCGTGCCCGCGCCCGTCACCACCACGCCTTGCCCGATCGACAGCGTACCGTTCGAGACGGCGACGCCATGGCCGCCCGTGTTCTGGATGGTCACGTACGACACCGCGGCCGCCTTGCCCGAACCGGGCGACACACCGATGCCGATGCCCGAGCTGTTCGAGCCGCCGTCGATCGTGATCGGCGCGGACGGATCGGGCGCGATCGTGGCGAGATCGCCGCCCAGCTGGAATCCCGCGACGTTGCCCAGGTTCGGATCGCTGCTGGCCGGCAGGTTCACGCGGATCGGACCGGCCTGCGTCGCGATGGTGACGTTCGCCGGCACGATGATCGGCAGCCCCTCGGTCCCGTGCAGCGGCACGGTCTGGCCGCTCTGACCGACGATGATGATCTGCGTCCCGGGCGCAGCGAAGCCGCCCACCACCTGCAGCGCGCGGGTGACCGTGCGGAAGCTGCAGCTCGGATTCGCGACGCCGCTGACGACGCCGCTGCCGGTCGCGGTGCTGTCGTCGCCGTTCATCGGATCGACGAAGTACTTGTTCCCGGTCACGGCCGCGCAGCCGGTGCAGCTGTTCGCCACGCAGCGGTAGACCGGGCCCAGGCTGGCGCAGTCGCTGTCGGCGCAGCAGTTGCCCGGCGTGCACGCGCCGCTGCAGCAGAAGTCGCCGGGGTTGGCGGCGCAGGGACCGCTGGCGCTGCACGCCCCGGTGACGCACTGGCCGCTCTCGATCCGGCCGGTCGTGGTGTTGCAGATCGTCGTCGAGCCGTACGTGGCGTCGGCCTGGCACTGCGAGTCGGTCGCGCACGCGCCGCAGGTGTTCGCGCTCTGGGCGCCGCACACCAGGCCGGAGCGCGCGCCCGTGCAGTCGCCGCTGGTGCCGTGGCAGTTGCCGGGCTGGCAGATGCCCTGGAAGCAGATGTGGCCGGTGCCGTACTGCGGGTCCGCCGCGCACTCGGCGTCGGTCGAGCAGCCGCCGCAGGTGTTCGGCGCCGAGATACCGCACAGCTGGCCCGTCGGGCAGTCGCTGCTCGAACCGTGGCAGTCGCCCGAGATGCAGCCGCCCGAGAGGCACACGGTCGATGCGCCGTACGACGGATCGACGCTGCAGGCGGTGTCGCTGATGCACGCGTTGCAGGTCCGCGTCGGTACGTCGCAGATCCGTCCGCCCGCGCAGTCAGACGACACGCGGCACTGGCCGGGAACGCACACGTTCCCGATGCAGAGGTGCTGCGGGCCATAGGCGGTGACGCAGGCGGCGTCGCTCGAGCAGGCGATGCAGGAGAACGTCGCGGTGTTGCAGATCTGCCCGCCGCCGCAGTCGTTGGTCGACAGGCACATTCCCGACACGCAGCCGCCGTTCACGCACAGGTGGTTGTTCCCGTAGCCGGCCACGCACGCTGCGTGCGTCGCGCACGGGCCGCACGTGTGATTCGACGTGTTGCAAAGCTGACCGTTCGGGCACTCGGGCGATGTGCGGCACTGTCCCGGGATGCACGCGCCGTTCTCGCAAAGGTGGTTCGCGCCGTAGCCGGCCACGCACTCCGCGTCGGTGCCGCACATCCGGCACATGTAATTGTTGGCGTCGCAGACGGCGCCGGCCGGGCACTCCGTGGCGACCCGGCAGTTGCCGGGGATGCAGCTGCCGTTCACGCACAGCTGGCCGGCGCCGAACGCGGTCACGCAGGCAGCGTCGGTCGCGCAGGGCGTGCACGTGAACGTCGCCGTGTTGCACAGACGGCCACCGCCGCAGTCCGCGGTGGTGCGGCAGTCGCCGGCGATGCACAGGTTGTTCACGCACAGGTGATTCGCGCCGTAGCCCGAGACGCACTCCGCGTCGGTGTTGCAGTTCGTGCAGGCGAAGGTGGCGGAGCAGATCTCGCCCGTCGGGCAGTTGACGGCGGTGCGACACTGGCCGGGCACGCAGCCGCCCGCGATGCAGAGGTGGCCGGCGCCGTAGGCGGACGCGCAGGTCGCGTCGTCGTTACAGGGCACACACGTGTTGGCGACGCAGATCTTGCCGCCGCTGCAATCGCCCGCAGTGTGGCAGTTGCCGGAGATGCACGCGCCGTTCACGCACACGTGATCAGGACCGTACGCGGACAAGCACGCGTTGTCCGTCGTGCACGAGCTGCAGCTGTTGGCGATGCACAGCTGGCCCGCGGCGCAGTCGGTCGCGACGTGGCAGTCGCCCGTCACGCAAGCGCCGTTCACGCAGACCTTACCCTCGCCGCAGCTCGCGTCGTTGGGGCACGGCCCACAGGTGTTCGCATTGCAGGTCTGGCCGTTCGTGCAGTCCGAGTTGCTCTTGCAGTTGCCGCCGATGCAGCTGCCGCCGACGCAGATGTGATTGGCGCCGAACTCGGTGACACACGCAGCGTCGCTGCTGCAGTTGCCGCAGGTCTGCGTGGTGATGTCGCAGATCTTTCCGTTCGCGCAGCTTCCGACCGCGGTGCACATCGATCCGCCCGCGCCGCCGGTGCCACCGGTGCTCCCGCCCATACCGCCGCCCGTGCCCGCGCTGCCGCCCGTACCGGCGCTGCCGCCCGTACCCGCGCTGCCGCCCGTGCCCGCGCTGCCGCCCGTGCCCGCGCTGCCGCCCGTACCGGCGCTGCCGCCCGTGCCCGCGCTGCCGCCCGTACCGGCGCTGCCACCGGTGCCCGCGCTGCCGCCTGTGCCGCCGATACCCGCGGAGCCGCCGCCGCCGCCCGTGCCGCCGTTGCCACCCGAGCCTCCAATGACACTGCCGCCCGAACCGCCGCTACCACCCGAGCCTCCGATGCTGCCGGCCACGCCTCCCGTTCCCTCGTCTCCCGCCGCACCGCCGGCGCCCGCGCTGCCGCCACCGCCCGCCGATCCACCCTCGCCCGTCACACCGCCTGTACCCGTCGTTTTCGTCTGTTTGGGCCAGTCGTCGCCGCACCCGACCGCTACGAAGAACGAGAGGAAGACTGTGCCGAGGGTGAGTCGCTTCGCGGAACGCATCAGGAGTCCGCGTTCGACAGATTTTTGCGCGAACTTGACCTCGAGCGTCAGTCCGCTCGGCGGCGGCGATCGCGGGCCGGCCTAGCCGACCCTGCGGAGCGCGACTAGCTCTCGAGCTTCCGGCGCTTCCAGCCGCGCGGCGGGCGCTTCTCGGACGCGTTGGAATTCGGCGGCGACTTGTCGACCCAGCGATAGCTGGGCGGCGACCGTACGTCGATGTGAACGAATTGGCTGACCGGGTAATAGCCGATCCCCATCCCGCCCCGGTCCAGCGTCTCCGCGAACGCCCGGATCTGCTTGGCCGAGACACCCTCGATCCGGATGTCCATCGCGCGGCCCTTGAAGTGGTTGCTCGTCTGCTTGCGCTGGTTGCGGTAGCCCGACACGATCTGCAGCGGCTTGCTGCCGAAGTGATCGTAGATCGTCGACATCCACGTCAGCAGCTGGATATCGATCGGCTTCTCGTCGTCGGTGCGCCGGCAGCGCAGCACGACGTTCAGCTCCTCGAGGGCGTCGAGGCTGTACGAGCCGTCCGCGTTGTAGATGTTCACCTTCGCGTGATCGGTCGGATTCGCGAGGCTTACGATCGCGAGGTTACCGGACGGACGGGGCAACGGATCGCTGCGCAGCGCGCTCTCGGGGACAACGCGTCCGGCGAACTTCCCGCCTTTGCGCCGCGACTTTCCGCGGCGCTTGCGCGCGCGCTTGCTCGACGCGCCGTCCTCGCTCGTCGCGTCGCCCGCCGACGCCGGGGACTCGCCCGCTTCGGCCGCCGCCGCGGCACCCGCTGCGTCATCGTCGTCAGCGAGCGCCGGATGCACCACGGACGTCGCGAGAAGGAACGCCGCCCCCAATGCCGCTCGGCGTAACATCAGAAGCATGAGCGTGTCGTACGGGGACCGTGCTGGTCAACCAAAAACCACCCACGGCAAATTCTTATTCTGATGGAGATGCGCGCGCACATTGCCCCACCACGCCGCGGGAGTTGCGCAACACGCGCTGTCCGCGGACCGAACCGGACCTACGATTTTCGAGCCTACGGGCCCGCGACGTGACTCTGGACGTGAACCAGGTCGATGCCCAGTCGCTCCGCGACGCTGAAGATGCGCTCGTCCCGATAGAACTCGCCGTAGACGATGCGCCGGATGCCCGCGTTCGCGATCTGCTTGAAGCAATTCCAGCAGGGGCTCGCGGTCACGTAGATCGTCGCGCCGTCGATCATGACGCCGTTCTTCGCCGCCTGGATGATCGCGTTCGCCTCTGCGTGGATCGTGGCCACGCAGTGATCGTTCTCCATCATGTGGCCTGCCTCGGTGCAGTGGGGCATGCCGCGGATCGATCCGTTGTAGCCGGTCGACAGGATGGTCCGGTCGCGGACGATGACCGCCCCGACGAACTTCCGAGGACAGGTCGAGCGCGACGCGACGACCTGGGCGATGTTCATGAAGTACTGGTCCCAGGGCACTCGCTCGTCCATGGGTTCGTTTCTAACATGTCGCTCTCGACCGAAGGACGAACTGCCGATGCCAGGAATAAGGACGTCGGTCGACGTTCTCCTTCACAGTTTTGGGGAGTGTGTCTCCTCCAGATGGCCCTTTACAGAGTGCCCAACTTGCGAACACACTGCGTCACGACGCGAACTGCATGAACTACACGATCGCCGCCAAAGACGGGACCACGTTCCTCACCATCGACGGGACGCTCGACGCCGTCAGCGTCTCCGACCTGCGGGGCGAGATCGACAAGCTGGTCGACGCCCGCCCGAAGACCGTGGATGTCGACCTCTCGCAGCTGCGGATGATCGACAGCTCCGGCGTCGGCGCCCTCGTGTCGCTGTACAAGCGCGTGCGCGCGAAAGGCGGCGAGGTGGTGATCCGAGGCGTGCGCGATCAGCCGCTGGCAATCTTTCAGTTGCTGCAGCTGGACAGGTTCATGCTGCGGACTGAAAAGAAACCTCCGCGTGCCAGCCGATGACGCATTCGCGAACTCGCGTGTTTACAAACCTGTCACCCAACTCACTTTGTTGGGTGGACAAAAACTGTGGTTTCAGGTAGTTTGACTGTCCTTTCGGAACTACACAGAGCACGTTTCGCGACACCTTTTTGACTTTGAGGAGATGGGCCGGATGAAGATGGTTTCGGGCGAGATCGAGGTCGAGTCGCCGGTCGTGGTTTACGACTACGCGACGTCCGGCGATCACGTCGTCGGCGACATCCCGATCGGCCAGGCGCTCGCTGCGCTCGGCGAACCGGCGTCGCCGTCGGAGCTCGCGCAGCGCCTCGCCGTCGCCGTGGCGATGCTCTGGCCCGAGGTCGCCGACGCCGACGTCTTCCTGCCCGAGAAGGGCCGTCCCCTGCGCGGCGTGCGTGACGCGCGCGCCGGTGCCCAACTGCTCGCGTCGCTGCACGCCGTCTGGGGACCGATCGCGACGCGCGGGCTGATGCCCGTGACGCCGACGCTGTTGCCGGGCGACGTCGCCGCGGGACGTGGCTCGACGATGTCGACGCCGATCTTCTCGGGCAAGTCGCTCGAAGGGTTCCTCGTGGTGCAGCGCCAGCCGACGGCGCCGCCGTTCACGGCGACGGATCTGGAGGCGGTCGCCGCGCTCGCCGAGGGCGTCGGCGGCATCTTGCCGGCCGCGCGCGAGCGGGCGTCGTCGGTGCCGGCGTCGTGGCTGGAACAGGACCTGTCCGCCGCGCGCGATCTGCAGCGCAGCTTCCTGCCGGAGGCCCTGCAGAAGAACTCCGCGAACGTCAAGATCGTCACGGAGTACATGCCGGCGCACGCCGTCGGTGGTGACTTCTACGACTTCATCGACCTGGGTGGCGGCCGCGTCTTCGGCGTCATCGGCGACGTTTCAGGCAAAGGCGTAACCGCGGCGCTGACCATGGCGCGCGTGAGCGCCGACATCCGCCGCTTCGCGAACGACGTCAGCGGGCCGGCGGAGTTCCTCGAGCGCCTCAACAACACGGTCACCACGCGGATGGCCGATCACCGCTTCGTGACGGCGCTGGCCGTCCTCCTCGACATGCCGAAGCGCCGCTGGGTGTTCGCGAACGCCGGCCACGTGCTTCCCCTGCTCAGGCGCAGCACGGGCGTGGTGTCGCGCGTCGCTTACTCCTCGGGGCCGCCACTTGGCATCATGCCGCACGCCCAGTACCAGGAAGAGGTCGTGTCGATGGCTTCCAAGGACATCCTCTTGCTGGCTACGG
>Ga0310810_10008640_pt1 | contig 11733 bp, 11 predicted proteins | sample NCmetagenome_FD_207641 | JGI IMG/M metagenome (GOLD analysis project Ga0310810, IMG submission 207641) | Soil microbial communities from experimental microcosm in Duke University, North Carolina, United States - NC | ecosystem: Engineered > Artificial ecosystem > Soil microcosm > Unclassified ...
GTTCCCGTATGAGGCGACGATGAATCGCATTCGCTGGAACGCGGAGCAGCGCGCCGATCAGTGGCGGCGGTGGTGGCCATCGAGGTGTTGACATATTCAGTAAATGTAGTTTACCATCCCGCAATCGTAAACTTAATTTACTAAAGGAGCTGCCATGACCGCCGAGACGATCGCCCTTGCAGTGAACCCATCCGATGAAACCCTTACGTTTGGACCGCTGGTCGTCCGGTTCCTGCTGACCGGGGACAATTCGACGGGCAGCGTCGCCATCTTCGAGCTCACTGTCCAGGGAGGGCAGCGCCTGCCCGCACCCGCTCACAGTCATGATCATTACGAAGAGACGATTTACGGTCTCGAGGGCGTCCTGACATGGACGGTCGACGGCAAAGCGATCGACGTTTCAGCTGGGCAGGCACTCTGTATCCCACGGAGCGCGGTTCATCGGTTCGACAACCTTGCGAGTCAGGACGCGAAGGCGCTCTGTGTGATCACGCCGGCGGCGATCGGCCCGCAGTATTTCCGTGAGGCGTTCGAGGTGTTGAGAGCCGCCGCCGGCGGGCCGCCCGACCGGGCAAAACTGGCGGAGATCATGCGCCGGCACGGGCTGACGCCGGTGGCGTGAGAGCCCCGTTTGGCAGCTGCTGCTCATAGTGCAGCCCTGAGGGACCGACATACTCCGACTGCGGCCGGATCAACCGACCCTCGCGCAACTGCTCGAGGCAATGCGCCGACCAGCCTGCAACACGGCCGACGGCAAACGTCGCGGTGAAGAGGTCGGTGGGCAACCCGAGCCCGTGCAGCAGGAGGGCGGTATAGAACTCGACGTTCGTGGCAATCCGACGCTCCGGCTTGTAGGCATGCAGCAGGCGGAGCGCCGTGGCCTCGACCGCCCGAACAAGCTCATAGAGATTGCGGTCGCCGTCCTTGCTGTAAAAGCGTTCGGCCGCCTGTGCCAACACCTCGGCCCGTGGATCGCGGACACGATAGACGCGGTGACCGAACCCCATAATGCGTTCACCACGATCGAGTTTGGCGCGAATCACAGCCTCCGCGCGATCGGCGCGTGAGATTTCGAACACCATGTCCAGGGCCGGACCCGGCGCACCGCCGTGCAGCGGTCCCTTCAGCGCACCGACGGCTCCGGTGACCGCGGATATCACATCGGAACGCGTGGAGGCGATCACTCGTGCGGTGAAGGTCGATGCGTTCAGCCCGTGATCGCACACCGTATTCAGATACGTTTCCAACGCACGCACCTGTTCGGATGAGGGAACGGACCCACGCAGCTGATGCAGGTAATGCGCCGCGTGTGAGAGGTCTGCTCGTACCGGCACAGAGGGCTCGCCTCGCGACAGGCGCCCGTAGGTTCCGACAATCGTCGGAAAGGATCCGATAAGCCTGATCGCGTCGTTCAGCGGCTCCTCGGCGTGACCAAGGCTGAGCAGCGGTGTGGCCATTCGTAACGCATCGATCGCCGGCGCGCCGGCTGCCGCCGCACGCTCCAGCACAGTGATGATCACCGGCGGAAGCGTACGCCGCTCGCGCAGTTGGTGCGCGAACGTGCGCTGCTCCGTCGCATCCGGCAGGCGCCCGTGCAGCAGCAGGTAGGCGACCTCCTCGAAGCTGGCGCGAGGCGCCAGGTCCTCGACCGCATATCCCGCGATGGTGAGTCGACCGCGTTCGCCGTCCACCTCGCTCAGCCTCGTGGACGCGGCGACAATGCCTTCAAGACCGTTCGTCATGACTCGATATTCGGACTCCACGGTCATATTGTCAATATTGATACGATAATCAATGTATTATGCCTGACCGTCCCTATTACCTCTCCGCTGCAGAAGCGGCCTCCCTCCTCGGCGTCGCGCGCATGACGCTCTATGCCTACACGAGCCGCGGGCATCTACGGTCGGAGGCGGTGCCTGGCCGGCCGAGAGAGCGTCGCTACCACCGTGAGGACGTCGAGCGGTTGCTCGAGCGGAAGGAGACCAGGCACGATCCGGCGAAAGCGGCGTCGCGTGGACTGCATTGGGGCGGGCCCGTCCTTGAATCGAGCATCACGCTCATTCACGACGGCCGCTTCTTTTACCGCGGTCACGATGCCGTCGCGCTCGCGAAGAGCGCAACCCTGGAAGAGACCGCGATGCTCCTCTGGGGCGCCGACGGCACCGAACGAGAGCGACTCTTCGCACAGCGTTGTCCCCTGCCGCGTCGTGAATGGAGCTCGATGCGAGCGCTCACAACGGATCCGCTGTCCGCGCTGCAGGCGGCGCTCCCGATTGCGGCCGCGGTGGACGTTGCGTCCTACGACCTCAGCCCAACGGCGGTTCGATTGACGGGTGCCCGCATTCTCAAGCTCGCGACAGCACTCCTCGTGGGCAGCGATGCGTCGGCCCCGGCGCACCAGGCGCTCCAGGCTGGATGGACACCGCGAAGACCCGCCGTCGCGGAGATACTTCGAACGACGCTGGTGCTGTGCGCCGATCACGAGTTGAACATCTCCGCGTTTACAGCACGCTGCGCGGCGTCCGCCGGCGCCTCCCCGTACCACGTCGTCTCGGCGGCAATGGCGGCATTCAGGGGATACAAACACGGCGGAGCGGCGGAGCGCGTGCTTGGAATACTTGCGGACGCCAACACATCGGACGCTGCTCGTGTGGCGATCACGGACCGCTTGAAACGGGGCGAGTCGGTGCCGGGCTTCGGACATCGGTTGTACGCCGACGGGGATCCGAGGGCGGTCATGCTGCTGCGGCTTGCGGAGAAAAGCGGCAACGATCGCGAGTGGCGACGGATTCAGCGTGTGCTGCGCGCTGGCAGACAACTGCTGCAAGACAAGCCAAACGTCGACTTCGGCCTCGCCGCCGTCGCGCGCGCCTATGATTTGCCGCTTTCCGCTCCAGCGCTGTTGTTTGCCGTCGGACGAATGGCCGGCTGGATCGCACACGCGATCGAGGAATACGCGGCGGGCCAACTGATCCGGCCGCGCGCTCGCTACACCGGGCCGATTCCCGAAGAGAGCATCACGAGCCGTTGAGTCTCAGCGCGCGTACAACTCGGCAGCACAGCCGAACGCGCGCGTACGCCGCTCCCCGCGTTTCACGGCGGTAGAATGCCTGCGACATGCTTTCGGACCTGTTCGACAACAACCGACGCTGGGCGCAGCAGGTTACGGCGCGCAACCCGCATTTCTTTCGTTCGCTCGTGGCGCAGCAGTCGCCGCGTTATCTGTGGATCGGCTGTTCGGACAGCCGCGTGCCGGCGAATGAAATCGTCGGTCTTGCTCCCGGCGAATTGTTCGTGCACCGGAACGTGGCGAACATTGTCGTCCACTCGGATCTGAATTGTCTGTCGGTCCTGCAATACGCGATCGATGTGCTGAAGGTCGACCACGTGATCGTATGCGGGCATTATGGGTGCGGCGGCGTACGCGCCGCCTATGTCAAGTCGTCACTGGGCCTCATCGACAACTGGCTCCGCCATGTGCGCGACGTGCACGATCGGCATCACGACTTGATCAAGCGCAGCGACAGCGAGGACGCCGCCGTCAATCGATTGTGCGAGCTGAACGTCATCGAACAGGTCGGCCATGTGTGCCAGACGACGATCGTCCAGGATGCATGGCGTCGCCAGCAGCCGCTGGCCATTCACGGGTGGATCTACGACCTGCGCGACGGATTGTTACGCGATCTGCAATGCACGGCCACCGGGGCATCGGAACCGGCGCGCCGCGATCCGGCAAGCGTCTAAACGACTGGCCATATCGGAGCTGCTTTCGTGACGAATGGACTTCAGAAACTTCGCTCGCTGTCGGCGGAGGTCGCCGACCTGCGGCATGCAGCCGACCTGCTGGAATGGGACGAGCGCGTGTACATGCCCGACCGCGGTGCGACCACGCACGGCGAAATGCTTGCGACCCTGCGCCGCATCGCGCACGAGAAGTTCGCGTCGGCAGAAATGGGCGATGCGATCGAAACCGCTCGAGCCGAAGCAGCTGGCCTCGGCGACGGCGGCGCCGCCGAGCGACTCGTCGAGGTCACCGCTCGAGACTACGACAAGGCGATCAAGGTGCCGGCGGCGTTCGTCGCCGAGTACGCCGAAGCGGTGTCCGCGAGCCAGCAGGCGTGGGGACAGGCGCGCGCGCAGTCGGACTTCTCCGCCTTTAAACCATTTCTGGAACGAATAGTCGCACTGAAGCGGCGCTACGTCGCGTTTTTTCCACCGGCGGAACACCCGTACGACGTACTGCTCGACGACTTCGAGCCGTCGATGAAGACCGCCGAGGTGCGAGCCATCTTCGAAGCGTTGCGCTCGCGCCAGGTGGAGCTCATTCGCGCTTTGGGCGCGGCGCCTTCCACAGACGACTCGTTTCTGCGCGTGCCATACGCGGAAGCCGACATGCTGGCGTTCGCCGTGGAGGTGATCACCGCCTTCGGGTTCGATTGGAGCCGTGGAAGGCAGGACAAGTCTCTGCATCCATTTGCCACCGCGATTGGCGCCGACGATGTTCGCATCACCACCCGATGGGTCGAGGGCATGCCGCTGAGCCTCTTGTTCGGAACCATGCACGAGACCGGACACGCCCTCTACGAGCAAGGCGTAAAGCCCGAACATCACCGATCCGCGCTCGAAGGCGGCGCGTCGCTCGGGATTCACGAATCCCAGAGCCGCCTTTGGGAGAACCTCGTCGGCCGGTCACTGCCCTTCTGGCAACTGTTCTATCCACGTCTGCAGGCCCGCTTCCCGTCGCAGTTGAGCGGAGTCAGCCTCGAACAGTTCTATCGAGCAATCAACAAAGTGCAGCCGTCGCTGATCCGCGTCGAGGCAGACGAGGCAACGTACAACCTGCACGTGATGCTCCGGGTGGAGCTCGAGATCGCACTCATCGAAGGCACCATCTCGGTCACCGATCTGCCTGAGCGCTGGAACGCGGGAATGCGCGAGTACCTGGGACTGACGCCACCAGACGCGGCGCGCGGAGTGCTTCAAGATATCCATTGGTCCGCGGGTCTGTTCGGCTATTTCGCCACGTATACGCTCGGGAACGTCATCGCCGCGCAGCTATGGCGGCGGTTCGAGGAAGTGCATCCAGAGCGGGATGCCGATATTCGCCGCGGTGAGTTTCGACCGTTGCTGGAGTGGCTGCGCCGCGAGCTGCATCAACACGGGCGCGAATACCGGCCGACGCAACTCGTGCATCGGATCACCGGCTCCAGCGTCGATCCGGATCCCTATCTCAGATACCTCGAAGAGAAATACGGCCGAATGGCCGCCGGGCGTCTCAACTAGTCAGCGACCGCCCCCGTCCGCGTCGGTGACCGCTTCGCGCGCGACAACCGTCGGTCACCGCCCGGTGGCAGCGCGGGGTCGCCTCGACGCGTCTTTCGGCGATCGTCGTTGTAAGCCCAAAGAAACCACCGCTGTTCCACCAGTTGCTCCGCCAGCTGCATCTGGAATTCCTGCAACTGGTCCTCCGTGAAAAACGTACGTTGATATCGACGATGGCCGGGGCCGGCGACAATCAGCGTATTGCCTGACGGCCGCTCAACCCAGATGCTTTCGGAACCTCGCACGAACAACCATGAAGCGACTGGCATGGGACTCCTCGAGTGTGCCGCAGCCGTTCCAACCATCGACGCACGCTGCTTGGGGGGCCGGCGCTGAACTTATCGGCAAATCTGCGCCGCGCCATATAGACAAACCGCACGGACGCGCAGAATCAATCGGGTATAGTTGCGCTTGTGACCGATTTCAACGCTCGCCGGGCCTTCTTGAAGGCCGCCGTGGCGGCTGGTGCGGCTTGGGCGACCGCTGATCTCTTCGAAGTCGAAGACGCCCTCGCCTTCGCCACGCGGCAGGCCGCGGTGCCCATCGACGCCCAAACGCGAACGCTGACACCCGCACAGGCAGACGTGATGTCAGCTCTCGCCTCGCGGATTCTCCCTGCCGTTGACGGGAGGCCCGGTGCGCGTGAGGCCGGCGCGCTGTACTTCATCGACCGTGCCCTCTCGACCTTCAACGCCCCGCAACGACCGTTGTACGTGGACGGCATCAACGATCTGAACCGCCGCGCACAAGCGAAAGTGCCCGGATCCGCCAATTTCGCGGCGTTGACGGCCCCGCAACAAGACGACGTCATTCGGGAGATCGAAAAAACGCCGTTCTTCCAAGCCGTGCGCGTCGACACCATCGTGGGGACGTTCGCGCTGCCCACATGGGGTGGTAACCGCGACTATATGGGGTGGCATCTGCTGGGCCTCGAGCACCAAATGAGCTTTCGAGCGCCCTTCGGTTACTACGACGCCGACGCCGGGAAAAACTGATGGCGCCGCAGACGCGTCCAAGCGCGCGCTTCCGAACCACTGATGTCGTCGATTTCGTGATCGTCGGCTCCGGCGCCGCCGGCGGCATCATCGCGAAGGAACTCTCGACCGCAGGCCATTCCGTCGTGATCCTCGAACAAGGACCGCGGTTGTCCGAACGCGAATTCGATCACGACGAGTTCGGCACGTTCATGCGGGGGCACAACATCAACGACCCCGCCACCCAGCCACATACGTTCCGCGCCAAACCACAGGAAACAGCGAAGCAGCAACAGGCGCTCGTCTACGGGCGGCTCGTCGGCGGCAGCAACGCCCACTTCACTGGCAACTTCTGGCGAATGCGGCCAAGCGACTTCAACGAGGCGAGCCGGCTCGGCGCGGTGAGCGGCACGGGATTGGCGGACTGGCCGCTGACCTACGAGGAACTCGAGCCTTACTACACGAAAGCCGAATGGGAGTTGGGCGTCTCGGGCGAACCAGGCCCCTTCGATCCGCCCCGGTCGCGGCCGTATCCGATGCCGCCCTTGCCGGTGAAATCGTCGGGCGTGCTGCTGGAACGCGGGGCACGGGCGCTCGGTCTGCATCCGCAGCCTTCGCAAATGGCGATCAACTCGCAGACCTACAACGGGCGTCCCGGTTGTCAGCACTGCGGGTTCTGCATGATTTTCATGTGTGAGTTCCGCGCCAAGTCAACGTCCATGGTGGTCATGCTGCCGATGGCCGAAGCGACTGGTCGATGCGAGATACGGCCGAATAGTTATGTGGCGCAAATTGAGGTCGGCAGCGACGGGCGCGCCACCGGCGTCACGTATTTCGACGCGCAGAAACGAATGCAGCGCCAGCGCGCGAAGGCCGTCGTCCTGTGTGCGAACGGCTCGGAGACACCCCGGCTCCTTCTCAATTCAGCGTCGTCGCGTTTCCCTCAGGGCCTGGCGAATTCCAGCGGCGTGGTCGGCAAGCATTTGATGTTCAACACCTACTTCCAGGTGAATGCCCAGTTCGAGCAACCGCTCAATGAATTCAAGAGCGTGCAGAATACCCGGATGGTGCTCGACTTCTACGAAACGGATCCCAAGCGCGGCTTCTACGGGGGCGGCGGGATCGACGCGCGTTTCGGCAAATACCCGGTTACCTTTGCGCTGGGCGGGCTTCCCTCAGACGCCCCGACATGGGGCGAGGGATTTGCGCGCGAGCTGTCGCGTCAGTTTTCGCGGACGATGGCCTTCGGATGCCATGGCACGTCGTTGCCGCTCGAGACCAACAGCATCACGCTGGATCCGACGTTGAAGGATGCGTGGGGCCTTTCGTGCATCAGGGCGACGTACAGCGATCATGCGGATGACCTCAAGAACGCGCAGTTTCTCGCGGGTCATGCCACCGACATTGCGCACGCGGCCGGAGCGCTCAAGGTGTGGCCCGATCTGATTGGACCGCAGACGCTCGCCGTTCACCTCCTGGGAACCTGCCGAATGGGCAACGATCGGCGGACATCCGTGGTGGACCGCTACCACCGCACGCACGATGTGAGGAACCTGTTCATCTGCGATGGCAGCAGCATGGTCACCTCGTCTCGAGGGCAGCCGACGGAGACGATTTCCGCCCTGGCCTTCCGCGCGGGCGAGCACATCGCCGACTTCGCGAAGCGCGGCGAAATCTGATCAGGGCTGCCGAGCCGCGATGCGAGACCTGGCAATATATCGATGGCACTCGACGCAGCTTGAAACCAGCTGGTTGTAGGCGGTGAGCGCTGCCCGCTGATCGCGTTGTCCCGCAGCCGCGGTGACCGCCTGTGTCGACCGTTGAAAGGCCGTCGTGTAGTCACGAAATTCGGGCGTCTGCAGCACCTGCCAGCCAGGCTCGCGCGTCAATGCTTGAAGCGCCAGCGCCCGCTGGTTGAGCGCGGCCCAATTGCTGGTCACGAGCGCACCCAACAACTGTTGCGATTCGCCGAGCTTCTGCTGCATGACCCGCTTCGTCTGCACCGTCTGGCCATCCGCCAGTCGCACTGCGGCGACGAGCGCCAATGTCGCGATAGCGACAACGACCATGCAGGACACCGCTGTTGCTCGCTGCCGTGGCATGCTGCCTCCTCCAGATTGGAATGTCGGGCTTCCGCCGTGTCGCCCCGGCGGCACGTCACCGGTGAACCACCGGGATGGCCGCCCTACTTGCGGACGTATTTTCGCAGCGCCATGCCGCCGGTCAGCGATCCGTAGATATTTCCGGCGCCGTCGGCTGCGACGCCTTCCTGAGACGGCATTTCGGTGGACGAGGGCTCCGGAATGAAGCCGGTCACCTTACCGTCCTTCGCGCTGCCGATGTGGATCCCTGGCGTGAAGCCCGGGTTGTTCTGCGCCGTCGACGTCTGATCCGCGACATACAGCACGTCGTTGCGGTCGATGAAGATTCCGCTGGGGCGCCCGAACTGCTTCCACTGGTCGATGAACTTACCGTCCTGATCGAAGATCTGGATTCGCGCGTTGCCGCGGTCGGCGACAAACAGCCGGCCGCGTGAATCCATCGCCAGACCGTGCGGGGCTTCGAAGTCACCGGGACCTGCGCCGCTCTTGCCCCAGGTCTTGATGAACTTTCCGTCCTTGGCAAATTTCACGACGCGCGCGTTCGACATGCCGCCGTGACCATCGCCGACGAAGATATCGCCGTTCGGAGCGACGAGAACGGCCGATGGCATGTTGAACGTGTCAGGGCCGTCTCCGGCAACACCCGCCTTGCCGAGCGTCAGGAGCAGCTTGCCGTCGGGACTGAACTTGAAAACCTGATGTCCCTTGCCGTCTCGCCGCGGGTCCTTTCCGTCAGGACCTTCGCCGTCTGTCACCCACACGTTCCCATCTCGATCGATGTGAATGCCGTGCGGACGCACGAACATACCGGCGCCGAAGCTCTTGACGAGCGTGCCCGACGCGTCGAACTTCTGGATGGGCGCAACCTCCGAACCGACACAGTTCTGACCACCGCACCGATCGAACACCCAGACTTGTCGCCCGTCGCGGTCGACGGTGATACCGGCGGTGGAACCGATCTTTCTGCCAACGGGAAGCTTGAAAAAGCCGTCAGCCAGCTGATACGAAGGTCCCTCGGACGCGGCGTCCTGAGCGACGACCAGCACGACGACGGCAAGAATCGCGAGTTGTGTCTTCATCATCGTTTTCCACTTGATGAGGGGTGCGCCAAGGAACCGCATTGTATCCCTGCCGGCGGGCGATTCACGGGTGATCGCGAACAGTAAGGTCTTGAAACTCCGTCGCGCGGACCACCAGCTCTTCCTGCTGGAAGCGGGCGGCGAGCTCCCGGCCGTACTGCATCCACCACTCGCGGTCGAGCGTCGCCGTCATGACTTCCACAATGACAACGTCGTCCCGCTGTGTCCGTCCCTCCGAATCGCGCCAGGTGCCCTCAGCCGGCGCCCGGGTATAGGCGGTCAGCCCGGCAAATTTGTCGGTGAGTTCCGCCCGTACTCGCTTCGACACGTCCGGTGAAAACTCGCGTCCGTTGTTGTCGTAGACCGGCAGGATCAGCTGCACGACGAATGGCATGACGCACAGCGTAGCAGCCCTCGTAGACAGCGGCTTCGATCAGTGAACGTTCGCGATGTAGCGCGGCGCATTGCTGCCGACCGGGACGGGCGCAACGCCGTGGACGAGCAAGGCTTCGGCCGCGCTCGGGGAGAGCGCTTCGGCGAACAGGAACCCCTGCGCGTAACCGCAACCAATCTGCCGCAATCTTCTGAGTTGCTCCCTCGTCTCGACCCCTTCGGCGACGACGTTCGCGCCGACGCTCTTGGCCAGCGCGACGATGCTCTCGACAATCGCGGGGCGATCGGCCGTATCCGCGGCGAGGCTGTTAATGAAGGAGCGATCGATCTTGAGCGCGTTGACGGGAAAGCGGTGAAGGTAGCTCAAGGAGGAGTAGCCCGAGCCGAAGTCGTCGAGGAACACCTGCACGCCGAGCGCGCGGAGCGCGCCGAGGACGTTCGCAGCTTGGTCCAGGCTGTGAATCAGCGTCGACTCGGTGATTTCCAGGCACAAGCTCTCCGGCGGCACGCCGGCATCGCGCACCGCGGCTGCGACCTGATCGATGAAGTCCGGGTGCATCAGTTGATGGCTCGACACGTTGACCGTGACCCCGAGCTGTGACGCGGCTGGAAGCCGGTCCGCCCACGCCGCCGTTTGGCGGCACGCTTCGCGCAACGTCCACAGCCCAAGTGGGTCGATAAGGCCCGTCTCCTCCGCGGTCGGGATGAACTCCGATGGCATCATCATCCGTCCGTCCCGGCGCTTCCATCGAAGCAATGCCTCGAAGCTCACGAGCTGATCTGTAGCCAGCGACACGATCGGCTGGTAGCACAGCTGAAATTCGCCCCGTTTGAGGCCAAGCCGCATGTCGTTTTCGAGGTTCAGCCGGTCCCTCGCTGGAGCGCGCATGCTGACGTCGAAGACTTCCTGACGATTCCGTCCCAGCGTTTTCGCACGATACATCGCGGTATCCGCGTCGCGAAGAATGTCTTCGGCGTCCGTGTAGCCGGTCGAACTCAACGCCACGCCGATGCTGGCGCTGACAAACACCTCGTGACCCTCCAGCTTGAATGGCGTCGTAAACGATCGCTTGATGCGCGTCGCGGTCTGCGTGACTTCTCCGGCCTCGTGCACGTCGTGCAACAGAACGGTGAACTCGTCACCTCCGAGCCGCGCGATGACGTCGCGGCTGCGGATGCAGGCCTGAAGACGCTGCGAAACAGCGATAAGCAGTTGGTCGCCAATGCAGTGTCCGAGGCTGTCGTTGATGGATTTGAAGCGGTCGACGTCGATGAACAGGGTGCCGAACAGATGATTGCCGGGACGTCTCGATTTCGCCACTGCGCGCTCGAGCATCTCCATGAACAGCACCCGGTTGGGAAGGCCGGTCAATGGATCGTGCAGGGCGGCCTCGCGCAGCTGCTCCCGGGCGAGATGCCAATCGGTCACGTCGGTGAGCGAACCGGCGATCCGTACGGCCTGGCCCTCGGGACCCTGAACGGCGGCGCCGCGGCACAGCACCCATCGGTACGTGCCATCCTCGTGACGGACGCGGTGCTCGTGCTCGAAATGGCCGGACTGATCCGAACAGTGCGCCGTAATCGCAGCTTTGAGCGGACCGATGTCGTCAGGGTGCACCCGCCGGAACCACACCATCGGGCCGCTCAACGTCGCCTCCGCGTCCAACCCGAGCATCACTTTCCAGCGCGCTGAAAAGTACATGACGTTCGTTGACAAATCCCAGTCCCAGATCCCGTCATTGGCGCCGGCCAGGGCGAGCGCATAGCGCTGCTCGCTGACTCTCAACGCTTCTTCGGCGATCGCGCGATCGGTGATGTCGGTGATAAACGCGGTCAGCCCGCCGGCAAATGGCAGCAGACGAA
>Ga0310810_10008641_pt1 | contig 11733 bp, 7 predicted proteins | sample NCmetagenome_FD_207641 | JGI IMG/M metagenome (GOLD analysis project Ga0310810, IMG submission 207641) | Soil microbial communities from experimental microcosm in Duke University, North Carolina, United States - NC | ecosystem: Engineered > Artificial ecosystem > Soil microcosm > Unclassified ...
AGCAGACGCATGGCCCCTTCGCTTCGCTCAGGGTGACTCCTTGCCCACCGACTCGGGTCCGGCCGCCCCAGCCCGCGTCTCCCGCTCGACCGCCTGCCCCGACGCGCTCCATTGGGCGAACCCGCCTTCGAACAGATATACCTCGTCGATCCCGCAGGCCCGCAACAGTGAGGCTGCGATGGCCGCCCGCGCACCGGTCTGGCACTGCACGATGAGCGGGCGCGCGGCGGGCAGCTCGCCCAGCCGCTGCTCGAGCTCGCCCAGAGGCAGGTTCACAGCTCCCGGGAGATGCCCGGCGGCCCACTCCGCGCGCGAGCGCACATCGAGGAGGCCGCCGCGTCGCGCGGCGACCGCCTCCGCGGTCTGGCGTACGTCGAGCGACGGCGTGGCCGCCAAGGGCCGGCCCGCGGCCTGCCACCGGCCGATCACGTCCAGCCCGGCCCAGCCCGCCACGCGGTCGAGGCCGATGCCCGCAAGGGCGCGCATCAGGTCGCCGACGCCGTTGGCTCGGTCGTCCGCAATGAGGTAGAAGTCACGGTCGTACGGCAGCAGCGAACCGCACCAGGTGGCAAACGAGCGGTTGGCCGGAATATTGAGCGTCCCGGGAATCGCGCCATCGGCATAGGTGCGGGCGGGCCGCGCATCCACGACCGGGGCGCCGTTGGCCAGGGCCTCGGCCAGCACGGCGACGTCGACCGCTGGTGGGCGGGCGGCGTCGCCGCGGATCCGGGGGCCGTCGCGATTGATCCGCTTCATCTCGGCGAAGTAGCGCGGCGGGTCGGGCTGCCCGGCCAGCACGGCGCGCACGAACTCGGTCTCGTCGCGCACGCCGAACGCCCAGTTGAAGCGCCGCTCGTAGCCGAGCGTGGATTGCGGCACCGCGCCCAGCGACTTGCCGCAGGCCGACCCGGCGCCGTGCCCGGGCCAGATCTGGAGATAGTCTGGTAGGTCCGACAGCCGCTGAAGCGATCGGAACAGCTGCCGCGCGCCGGCCTCCATCGTGCCGGCCATCCTGGCCGCGCGCTCGAGCAGGTCCGGGCGGCCGACGTCGCCGACGAACACGAAGTCGCCGGAGAGGACGCCCATCGGCTCGGTCGCCGCCGCTCCGTCGGTCACCAGGAACATGAGATGCTCGGGCGTGTGCCCCGGCGTGTGCATCACGCGGATGGCCAGCCGGCCGACGCAGAAATTACTTCCGTCCCGGAGCAGCTCGGCCCCCGCGTCGCCGGCGTAGCGGTAGCGCCAGTCGTCGCCGCCTTCGTCCGAGAGCAGCAGTCGCGCGCCGGCCCGGTGGGCCAGCTCGCGGGCGCCCGAGACGAAGTCGGCGTGGATGTGGGTCTCGGTCACGTGGGTGATCCGGAGACCCTCCGTCTCGGCCCCGCGCAGGTACGGCTCGAGGTGACGGTTGGGGTCGACCACCAGCGCCTCGCCGGTGGCCTGGCACCCGAGCAGGTAGCTGGCCTGCGCGAGCTGGTCGTCGTAGAAGCGTCGGAAGAACATGTCGGCTCAGGCGTCGGTGGTCGGTGTGAGGGGTCCCAGGGGAAGCCGGAGGCAGGCGCGCGCGCCGCGTTTGCCTCGCGGCCGCGGCTCGAGCACGACGGTCCCGCCGTGCATCTCCGCGATCTGTCGGCTCAGCACCAGGCCGATGCCGGTGCCGTTCGCCTTGGTGGTAAAGAACGGGACGAAAAGATTGCCGGGGTCCGGCAGGCCGGGCCCGTCGTCATCCACGGTCACCTCGGCGACGCCGCTCAGCACCCGCCAGCCGACGGTGACACCGCCCTCGGTCTCCAGCGCGGCGTCGGCCGCGTTCCGCACCAGGTTGATCAGGAGCTGGTCCAGCTGGTCGCCGTCCGCCGTGAGCGTGACCGGGGGCCCGTTGTCCACTCGCACCTCGATCCGCTGCTCGAGCGCGGCCACGCGCCACACCCACTCGTCGATCCGTACCGGCCCCAGCTTCGGTTGCGGCAGCCGCGCGAGCTGGGCGTAGGCACCCATGAACCGGGCCAGCGACTCGGAGCGTCCTTCGATCACCTGAAGTCCCGACCGCAGGTCCTGCTCCCAGTCGGCGGGGCGCGCCGGCCGTTCCGCGATGTTGCGAAGGCTCCCCGCGATGGACTTGATCGGCGCGAGCGAGTTGTTGATCTCGTGTCCGAGCACCCGCACGATCCGCTGCCACGCGGTGCGCTCCTCCGCGCGGAGCACCCGGCTCAGGTCCGACAGGACCAGCAGCCGGTGGGGGCGGCCGTCCTGCCGAAAAGTAGTGCCGCGCACCTCCCACCGCCCGGCGCCGCCGGGAAAGGCAGCCTCGAGGGTACGCGGCGTCTCGCCCTCGAGACACGACGCCAGGCCCAACGCGCCCGCGTCCATGCCCAGCAGCCGCTCGACCGGCAGGCCCAGCAGTCGCTCGCCGCCGCGATTGACCAGCCGGAGCCGCTGGGCCTGGTCGAACGCGAACACGGCCACGTCGATCTCCTCGATGACGCGCCGGAGCAGCGCGGTGGCCTCGAGCGCGTGCAGCCGCTGCGAGCGCAGCGTCTCGCTGAGCATGTTCACTTCGAACAGCGCCAGGCCGAGCCCGTCGTCGGTGCTGGCGCCGCGGGCGCGAATGGAGTAATCACCCTCGCGCAGCGCGGCGAGCAGGTTGGCGATGGTCTGGAGCGGCCGCAGCACGCGCTCCCGCACCAGCGCGGCGCCGATGAGCCAGGCGCCGACGACGAGCAGGGTGAGGGTGACCTGCACCCGGAGGGGATGCTCGTGGCCCCAGAGCAGCCACTCCGCCACCACGACGGCCGGAAGTCCCGCGAGCAGCGCGGCGCCGAAGACCCGCGACTCGTGACCGGCCGGCCGACGCCGCCGGTCAGAGCCCATGATGCTGAAGGCGGCGATACAGGGCGCTGCGGCTCAAGCCCAGCGCCTTGGCCGCCTGGCTCACGTTGCCGTCGTGCCGCTCGAGCGCCTTGCGGATCAGGACCCGCTCGACCTCTTCCAGCGGAAGATCCTCGAGGCGGCCCGCCGGCCCGCCCCCGCGCAGGCCGAGGTCCGCCAGCCGCACCAGTGGGCCCTGCGCCATGAGCACCGCGCGCTCAAGCGTGTGGTCCAGCTCGCGCACGTTGCCGGGCCACGGGTGACTCTCGAGGGCCTGGATCGCCTCGGGCTCGAATCCACCGAGTGCCTTGCGGTACCGGGCGGCGTAGCGCCGCAGGAAATGCTCCGCGAGGGGTCGGATGTCATCCTGCCGCTCGCGCAGCGCGGGCAGGCGGATCTCGATGGTGTTGAGCCGGAACAGCAGATCCTCGCGGAACCGCCCGGCGGCCACCTCGGCCGGCAGATCGGCGTTGGTGGCGGACAGGATCCGCACGTCGAGCTTCCGCGCGCGCGAAGCGCCCACCCGCTCGACCTCGCCGGTCTCGAGCACCCGGAGCAACTTGGCCTGTTGCCGGGGCTCGAGGGTCCCGATCTCGTCCAGCAGCACGGTGCCGCCCTCGGCCAGCTCGAAGCGCCCGATACGGTCGGCGCGCGCGTCGGTGAACGCGCCCTTCACGTGGCCGAACATCTCGCTCTCGAACAGTCCCTCCGACAGCCCGCCGAGGTTCACCGCGACGAGCGGGCGCGCCGCGCGCGGTGACGCCGCGTGGATCCACTGGGCCACGACTTCCTTGCCGGTGCCGTGCTCGCCGGTGATGAGCACGTTGGCGTCCGACGGGGCCACCCGCTCGATGAGCTGGAGCACCGGGCGCATCGCGGCCGACTCCGCGATCAGCTCCGGCTGGCCATCGCGCCGGAGCAGCCGGTTCTCGCCCTCCAGCCGCCGAGTCCGGCGGAGCGCCCGGCCCAGCTCCACCTGGGTGCGCAGCGTGGCCAGCAGGCGCGCGTTGTCCCACGGCTTCTCGATGAAGTCGCGCGCGCCCCGGCGCATCGCCTCGACCGCCTTGTCCACGCTGCCCCAGGCGGTCATCACCACTGCGGGCAAGGTGGCGTCGAGCGCCTGCAGCTCGCTCACGAGCTCCAGCCCTTCGCGTCCGGTCGTCGTGTCGCGGGCATAGTTGAGATCGAGCAGCACGGCGTCGAAGTCCGCGTGCTGCACCGCCGAGAGTACCGCCGCCGGCGACCCGGCCGTCTCGATGGCGTAGCCCTCCCCCTTGAGCAGCAGGCGCAGCGCTTCGCGGACGTCGGGCTGATCGTCCGCGACGAGGATATGGGCGGTGGGTGTTGAGCTCGGCAAGCGGCCTAGGCGGTGGGTGTGGGGCGGTAATCTAACCAAATGTCGCGGTCATGCTCCCTTCTGAATGGCCGCGCCTCCTTTCCATCCGGCCAGATTCACCACGGCAACACGGAGAGCACAGACCCCGCCACGGAAACACCCATCATAGCTGTTGTTGTTCTTCGTGGCGGTCTCCGTACCCTCCGTGTTGCCGTGGTGAAAAGGGACAGCTGCGGGGCCACGAAACCAAGCAGCGCGACGAGCCCTCAGCCGGCCGCGCGGGACGCCCCCGCACTCTCGGGCGAGACGACCCACCCGTCCCGCAGCTGAATCGTCCGGTTCCCGTAGGACGCGTTCTTCTCCGAGTGCGTCACCTGCACGATCGTGGTTCCCTGCTGGTTGAGCCGGGTGAACAGCTCCATGATCTCCTCACCCTGCGCGCTGTGCAGGTTGCCGGTCGGCTCGTCCGCCAGCAGCAGCTTGGGGTTCGCAATGACCGCCCGGGCCACCCCTACGAGCTGCTGCTGCCCGCCGCTCAGCTGGCTCGGGTACAGGTCCTTCTTTCCCACCATCTGGAACCGGTCCAGCGTCTCGGCCACGATGGCGGCGCGCTCCTTCGGCTTCACGTCGCGGTAGGACAGCGGAATCTCGAGGTTCTCGTAGACCGTGAGATCATCGAGCAGGTGGTACTTCTGGAACACGAAGCCGATGTAGCGCTTGTTGAGCTCGACCCGCTTCTTGGGAGGCAGCTCGTGCACGGCCTGGTCGAGAAGCCAGTATTCGCCGCTCCACGCGTTGTCCAGCAGGCCGAGGATGCTGAGCAGGGTGGACTTCCCCGCCCCGGACGGTCCCATGACGGTGACGAACTCACCCTCCCGGATCTCCAAATCGATGCGCCGGAGCACGTAGGTGCGGGTGGGGCCGGTCTGGTAGTAGCGGTCGAGGTTCGCGAGTCGAATCACGGGAGCTCCAGCCTGGGTGATGGATTGGGTCGGTCGGCCCGGAGGGCGGCCATGGCGTCGGTCGTGGCCGCGGGGCGCGCCGGCACCTGGGCAGCCGCCGTCACCAGCAGCCCCACGCCAGTGGCCACGAGACCCAGCACGACGGGATCGGTCGGTGTGACCTGATACTGGAACGCTCGCAGCCCCTGGCCGGCCGCCACGGCGCCGGCCAGCCCCAATATCAGCCCGGGCGCCGCGAGGCGCAGGCTGTGGGCGATGACGCCCCGGACCACCGCTCCGCGCCGGGCACCCAGCGCCATCCGGACGGCGATCTCCCGCTCGCGCTGGCTCACGAGACAGGCCGTGGCACCACGGATGCCGACGGCCGCCAGCACCAGCGCCGGCGTGGCGAAGCCGCCGAAGATCGCGTCCTGCCCGAGGGCGCTCATCACTCGCTCCTGAGCGCGATCGCGGGGTCGACCGCCGTAGCGCGGCGCGCAGGGAGATAACAGGCCGCCAGCGCCACCGCCCCGAGCAGCCCGGCGATGCCGCCGAGCGTGAGCGGATCGTGCGGGCTGGTCCGGTACAGGAGCCCGCCCAGGAACCGGCTGAGCAGCAGCGACGCACCGAGCCCGACCAGAATGCTCGGCACTACCAGCCGCATGCCGCGCGCGATCACGTCACGGCGCGTGTGACGGGGATTCTCCCCCAGGGCCAGGCGGATGCCGAACTCCCGCGTCCGCTGGGTCACCGTGTAGGCGATCACGCCAAAGATGCCAACGGCCGCAAGCAGCAGGGCGATGCCGCCGAGGGCCGCCATCAGCAGCAGGCTGAACCGGGCCTGCGCCATGCCCTCGGACACGTAGAACGCCATCGGCGCCATCCGGGTCACCGCCAAGTCCTTGTCCATCTCGTGCACCAGGGCCGTGGCCGCCCCGGCGAGGCTCTGCGGCGCCACGCCGGTCTCGATGGCCACGTCCACGATGGCGGGGAGCTGCTGCCCCATCGGGTAGAAGATCAGCGGCCGCACGGCGCGCGTGAGATCGAGGCTGCGCTCATGCTCCACCACGCCGACGACCTCGGCCATGTTGTTAGCCTGTCCGGTCGGGCCCAGTTGGAGCTGCCGCCCCACGGCGCTTCGGCCCGGCCACGCCTGCCGCGCGAGCGTTTCGTCGATGATGATCACCGGCGGCTTGCCCACCGCGTCGTCCCAGGTGAAGGCGCGCCCCTCGAGCAGCCGCGTGTTCATCGTGGTGAAATAGGTGGGCGACACCTGGCGGCCGTCGGCGGTGACCGACTCCCAGTTCCGCGCGGTCGCCTCGTCGAAGGCGTAGGGCGACAGGGGTCCGGAGCCGGTGAGCGGGAGCTTCGAGATCACGCCGGCATGCTTCACACCAGGAAGCTCGTCCAGCCGGCGCTCGAGCTCGCGTACGAACGTCCGGCGGCTGGCGGCGGTCGGATACCGACCTGCGGGCATCGCGAGCTCGAAGGTCAGGACATCGTTCGCGTCGAATCCCGGCCGCACGTCCTGCAAGGCGATGAAGCTCCGGACCAGGAGTCCCGCTCCCACCAGCAGCACGACCGACAGCGCGACCTCGCCCACGATGAGCAGCGCCCGCACTCGATGCCTCGGGCCACTCGTGCCGGCGCGCCCGGCGCCCTGGAGCGCCCGCTGCGGGTCCTTGCCCGCGGCCTGCAGCGCCGGGACCAGGCCGAACAGGAGCGTGGTCGCGAGGCACGTGAGCGCGGTGAATGCCAGGACCCGGCCGTCCATATCGAGCTCGGCCAGACGGGGAAGGTTGGAGGGATGGAGCGCCCGGAGCAGCGCCAGGGCGACCGTGGTAACCACCAGGCCGAGGGCGCCGCCCGCGAGCGCGAGGATGCCGCTCTCCGTGAGCAGCTGCCGAACCACGGCGCCGCGGCTGGCGCCGAGGGCGGTACGAAGCGCGAACTCCGCCTCGCGTCCCGTTGCCCGGACGAGCAGGAGATGCGCCACGTTCGCGCAGGCGATGAGCAGCACCAGCCCGACGGCGCCGAGCAGCACGAGCAGCGCGGGCCGGGCGTGCTTGACGACGTCCTGCTGCAGGGGAACCGCCCGAATGCGCACCTGCGTGCCCGCGTGCTCCGGGAACTCCTTGCGGAACTGGACCGCAATATTGTCCATCTCCGCCTGGGCCTGCGCGAAGGTCACGTTCGGCCGGAGCCGGCCGAACACCGTGAAGAAGGTGAAGTTTCGCGGCGGCGCCTGGGCGTAGTCGAACTGGAGCGGCGTCCACATCTCCGCGTCCGTCACCAGGAACGCCTCCGCGGGCAGCGCCAGCCGAAACGCCGGCGGCAGGATGCCCACGACCTGGTAGCCCACGCCATCCACCTGGATCGTGCGCCCCACGACCGCCGGATCGGCACCGTAGCGCCGGCGCCAGAGCCGGTCGCTCAGCATGACCACGTGCGGGCCGCCCGCCGATTCCTCGCTCTCCAGGAAGTTGCGCCCGTAGGCCGGGGTCACGCCGAACAGAGGGAAGAAGTTGGCCGTCACCGCCGTGAGATCCACGATCTCGGGCTCGCCCTCGCCGGTGAGGTTGCCGCGCAGGCCCACCACCGGGGCGCCGGTGGCCGCCGCGAAAGTGTCGAAGGTGCGGCTGCGGCGCTGGTAGTCCCGGAAGTCGAGGGGAGACACCGCGGGCAGCGACTGTGCGCCGACGCCGAAGTCGTTCCAGATGTTCGCGATCCGGTCCGCGGCCGGATACGGCAGCGGCCGCAACAGCACGCCGTTCACCACGGTGAAGATGGTCGTCGTCGCGCCGATGCCGAGCGCGAGCGTGAGGACCGCCGTGAAGGTGAAGCCCGGCGTGCGGCGCAGGGCGCGAAGCGCGTAGCGCAGGTCCTGCAGGAGGCTGTGCATCATTCGCTCCGGAGCGCAATGACAGGATCGACCCTCGTGGCGCGCAGGGCCGGAATGAGGCAGGCGGCGGTGGAGACCACCGCCAGGGTAGCGACGGCGGCGGCCAGCACGGCGGGGTCGGTCGGACTCACGCCGAACAGCTGGCTCACGAGCAGCCGGGTTAGTGCCAGCGAGCCGGCGAGCCCGATGCCGATCCCGAGCGCCGCCATCCCGAGCCCGCGTCCAAGTACCAGGTATCGCACGCTGGTCCGGCTGGCGCCGAGCGCCAGGCGGATGCCCAGCTCCCGGGTGCGCTGGTTCACCGAATAGGCCATGACGCCGTAGACGCCGACGGCCGCGATGCTCAGCGCCAGCACGCCGAACACCGTGAGCAGCAGCATGCTGAAGCGGTAGCGCGCCACCGAGTCGCTCACCAGCTCGCTCACCGGCCGGAGCCGGGTCACCGCCTGCTCGGCGTCCACCTCGTGGACCGCCGCCTTGATGGCCGGAAACAGGGTCGCTTGCGGCAGGGGGCTGCGCACGACGAACGAGATCGGCAGGGGCACGAAGATGGTCCAGAATTCCGGCGTGAGCTGCAGCGCCGGAACGTAGATCTCGGGCTGGCCGGGCTGGGCCAGGCCGCCATGGTGCACGTCTCCCACCACGCCGACGATCTCGCGCCACTCCGGGTCTTCGGTCGGGTTGCCGAAGGTGACCCGCTTGCCGAGCGGGTCCGCCCCCCCGAAGAACCTGCGCACGAACGCTTGGTTCACCACCGCCACGAGGCGCTCGCCGCCGGTGTCGGTGGGCCGAAGTGGCCGGCCCCGCCGCATCGCGATGCCCATGCTCTCGAGGTACTCCCCCATGACGATGCGGTATCCGGCATACTTCTCGTGGCCGGGGGCGGCGGGCGGCTCGCCCTCGACCGAGACGTCGCCATTGGTATTGCCGTCGCCCAGCGGGAGGAAATAGACCGCGCCCGCGTGCGACACGCCCGGAATCGCGGCCAGGCCATCCAGCACCCGCGAGACGAACCGGCGCTGGGCGTCCGCGCCGTCATACTTGGTGCTGGGCACGTTGAACTGGAAGGCGGCCGCCTGCTCCGGCTGGAAGCCCGGATCGACGCCGGCCAGGCGACGCACGCTCACGATGAGCAACGCCGCGCCGGCGAGCAGCACCAGCGCGAGCGCCACCTGGGCCACCACCAGTCCCGAGCGGAACCGGCTGCCCTGGGGCCCGGACGTGCCGCGCCCTTCGCCCCGGATCGACTCCGACGGGTCGTGGCGCGCGGCGGCCAGCGCCGGCACCAGCCCGAACAGCGTGCCGACCGCCAGCGAGATGAGGAGTGTGAACCCGAGCACCCGGCCGTCGATGGCAATGCCGCTCAGCCGGGGCACGCCGTGTGGGTTGAACGCCAGCAGCGCGTCGACCGACCAGCTCGCGACCAGCACACCCAGCGCGCCGCCGACCACGGCCAGCACCACTGCCTCGGCCATGGCCTGCTGCATCAGCCGGCGGCGGCCCGCGCCCAGGGCCGCCCGCACCGCGAGCTCCCGCTGGCGGGTGGAGGCGCGGGCCAGGAACAGGTTAGCCACGTTGGCGCACGCGATGAGCAGGACGAAGGCGACGGCGCCGAGCAGCAGCAGCAGCGCAGGCCGGATGCTCCCGACTTCGTCTTCGGCGAAGGGAATGACCGTCGCCCCCCGGCCGGTGTTGGTCTTGGGGTATTCCGAGGCCAGCCCACGCGCCACCGCGCTGACGTCTGCCTGAGCGGCCTCGCGGGTGGCCCCCGGCTTGAGGCGCGCGATGACCTCATAGGAATGCGAATCCCGGTCCTCCGAGCGTCCGATCCCGAACCCCAGCGGGAGCCAGAGCTGAGCGCGTCCCGGGTATTCCAACGAGGCCGGCGCCACGCCGACGATGGTGTACGGCGTTCCACCGAGATCGAGCGTCCGCCCGAGGATCTTGGGGTCGGCGCCGAAGCGGGTCCGCCAGAGCGATTCGCCGATCACGGCCACCGGCATCTGGCCATGGTCCTCGCCGGGGAGAAACCCCCGGCCCATCATGGGCTGGATACCGACGGTGCGGAAGAAGTCGGACGAGGCCGTCACGGCCATCAGCTCTTCCGGCTCACCGGCGCCGACCAGCGTCTGGGCGACCCCGCGCCAGGCCGCCATCTCGGCGAACTGATGCGACCGCGCCTTCCAGTCGAGGAAGTTGGGCCCGGCCACCGTGCCCACGTCGCCACTGCCGTAGGTTTCGCGTACCAGCACCAGCCGGTCCGTTTGCGGATAGGGAAACGGGCGGAGGAGCACGCCGTTCACGACGCTGAAGATCGCGCTGTTGGCGCCGATGCCGAGCGCCAGCGTAAACAAGGTCACCGCGGTGAAGCCGGGCGCCTTCACCAGAGAGCGGACGGCGTACCGTATGTCCTGCCAGAGTCCGGTCATCAGTCGCTCCTGAGGGCGTGAGCGGGGTCGGTGCGCAAGGCGCGGAGCGCGGGGACCAGGGTGGCGCCAGCGGCCACCGCGACGAGCACGAGCGCCGTGCCGGCGAAGGTGAGCGGATCGGTGGGCCGGACCTGGAACAGCAGCCCCACGAGAAGGCGGGTCGCCGCCAGGGCGCCGAGGGTCCCGACGAGAAGCCCGCCGCCTACCACCCACGCGGACTGCGACACCACCAGCCGCAGGATCTGCCGGGGCACGGCCCCGAGGGCCATCCGGATACCGATTTCGCGCTCGCGCTGGCTCACGACGTGGGCCATGACGCCGTAGATGCCCACGGCGCCGAGCGTCATCGCCACCAGGGCGAACCCGCTCACGAGCAGCATGATCAGCCGCCGTTGGGCGCCCCATGCGCCCATCGCGGCCTCCATCGTCTGGGTCTCCGTCACCGGCGTGTCCGGATCCAGCGCGCCGACCGTCGAGCGGACGGCGGCCGTGAGCGCCTCGGGATGGCCGCTGGTGCGGAGTGCCACGTACATCGCGGCCGGGGGCGTGCCCGTGCCGGCCGGGAACTGGGCGTACGGCAGGAACATCTCCGGGCGCGCGGCCTCGCTCAGTCCCCGGTGGTGCACGTCGCCGACGATCCCCACCACCGTGCGCCAGACCGAATCCACCCCGCCCCCGCCGAGCAGCACCCGCCGGCCCACCGGATCCTCGCCGGGCCAGACCTGCCGGGCGAGCGTGCGGTTCACAATCACCGCCCCCGGGGTGCCCGGGCGGTCGGCCTCGGTGAAGTCGCGACCCTGGAGCACGGGGATGCCCATGGTCGCGAAGTACCCGGGGCTCACCACCTGCCAGTCGGCAGGATGCCAGTCGGTGGGGAGCGGTGGCGACGCCGCCCGCCCCTCGAGCACGAACGACCAGTCGCCGATCTCCAGCCTGCCCGTCATGGGCAGGGCGCGCGCCCCGGCCACCGCCTTGACGCCCGGCAGATGTCCCAGTCGGTCGAGCAGCTCGCGGTAGAAGTCACGCCGTCCCGCGCTCGCGGCGTATCGCACCGGGGAGAGCTCCACCCGCGCCGTCAGCAGGCCGTCGGGCCGGAAGCCGGGATCCACCTGCTGCAGGCGCAGGAAGCTCTGGACCAGGAGGCCCGCGCCGGTCACCAGCACCAGCGCGATGGCCACCTGCCCGCCGACCAGGAGCCGCCGCAAGACCTGTCGCCCGCCGCCCGCCGTGCCCGAGCGCCCGCCTTCGGTGAGTGCGTGT
>Ga0310810_10008642_pt1 | contig 11732 bp, 5 predicted proteins | sample NCmetagenome_FD_207641 | JGI IMG/M metagenome (GOLD analysis project Ga0310810, IMG submission 207641) | Soil microbial communities from experimental microcosm in Duke University, North Carolina, United States - NC | ecosystem: Engineered > Artificial ecosystem > Soil microcosm > Unclassified ...
GTGCCGGCACTGACAGGCCCGGAGCGCAAAGTGAGCACAAATGCAATGTGCCTTGGTCTGAGTTGGTCACCCGATGGCAAATACTTGGCATTCCCTGGCAAGGACTCGCCTACTGGTCCCTACCGCATTGCCACCCTTTCTCTGGACAGCTTGGAGGAGCGCTGGGTGACGTTTCCAGAGACACACATTGTTGGTGATCATCAACCATGCTTCGCTCCGGACAGCAAGAGCATCGCGTTTATGAGAATCCGGAACGAATGGGTGACCGATCTGTACGTAGCATCGATCAAAGGCGGCGAAGCACGGCGGCTTACCTTTGACAACACGGTGATATTTGGATGCACGTGGGCCGCTGACGGCCAGAGTGTAGTCATTTCCTCGCACCGTGGGGGAGATGCCAGTCTCTGGAGAGTTTCTGTTTCGGGTCGCATTCCCGAGCGACTCGCCGTTGGCAGCACAAGCGCTTTTTATCCGGCTATCTCCCTGCAAGGAGACAAACTGGCGTATCGCAATGGAGCGCTGCACACCAATCTGTGGCGTCTGGCCCTCGATGATAATGGGCGGCCGATCGGACCCGCCGAGCCGTTCATGCGCTCCACTGTAGGAGACGAGGGACCGCAAATCTCACCTGACGGCACTCAGGTTGCATTTCAGTCGCAGCGCTCTGGATCTCCTGAAGTTTGGGTCGCCCGTGTTGATGGTTCCAATGCCATCCAGTTGACGTCTCGCAAGAATTTGAGCGGAAGTCCGCGCTGGTCGCCGGACGGTAGATTTATTGCGTTCGACTCCCGCGTGGGGGATCACAGCCAAATTTTTGTGACTCGCAGCGTTGGAGGGGAGCCCCGTCAAATTACAACCGGCGATTACGACGCCTGGGTTCCCAGTTGGTCCCGCGATGGGCAATGGATTTATTTCACCAGCAACCGTGCACTTCCTCGGCAACTGTACCGTATTCCGCTGTCAGGAGGAGAACCCGTTCAGGTGACATTGCGAGGTGGTTTTCTGGGTTTTGAATCGCAGGATGGAAGCGAGCTTATTTATTGCAAGGACAACGACGGCGGCCTTTGGAAGAAGCGTTTGCCTAACGGACCGGAAACGCGAATTCTGGCTGCCAATCTGGACTGGGGACGGTGGGCGCTGCGTGGCAACGGCATCTACTTCATTGACACTACCTCACCAAAGCCCGTCATCAGTCATTTCGATTTGGCAACGCAGAAGGTCTCACGGATCGCGACCGTGGAAAAAACTCTCTACCACGGGATACCGGCATTCGACGTTTCTCCAGACGGTCGTACTATTCTCTTTGCACAGGTCGAAAAGGAAACCGACATCATGCTGGTGGAAAATTTTCATTAACATCAGAAGGATCGCAGAGCGTTGCAACCGAACAGCCAGAAATTAAGTAGGACGTCGCGACTGTGAGCACCACCCCGCCAGTCCTGAGGTGCCACAAACAACGCTCTGGTCAGCCATGCCTTCGATACAGCAGCTTGCTTATGCCGAAAATTGCATTGGGGGTGTGTCGCCGCTCGAGTGCGTGACTGACACCAGAAACATTTTTCATTGACTTGCCCTGGGTTTCGCAGGTAATCTCTGCGGCACTCGTTCTGGAAGGCAACCCTGTTCCTGGCCACTCACCCAACTCCAGACGAAATCGGGCCTCGTTCCAAATCCTAGTTTTTTGGCTCAGGCATGTTATGCAGCCTATTACGGCCCGGGTCCTCGTGACCGCAGTGTCTGTAACTTTGCTGGCTACATTGCTCGCCACGAGCGCGACAGCCCAGGCGGTCTACGGCAAGGTCTTCGGCACAATCAGTGATCCAGCGGGCGCATTCGTCCGTGGAGCCAAAATAACCGTCACCTCGGTAGAGCGCGGTGTCAAAGCAGAGACAACCAGCAATGAGAACGGCAACTACGAACTGCCGAACCTGTTGCCGGGGCAATACAACATCAGTGCGGACGCTCCAGGCTTGAAGAGCTCAGAAGTTACGGCTGTGCCGGTTCATGTGGATCAGGCGACCCGAGTAGATCTTCGCCTGCGCCTGGGCAGAGTGAAAGAAAATATTACAGTTTCCGCACAAGATGTTCCTCTGCTCAAGACCGACCGCGCGGATGTGGCGGTGACCTTCAACAAGCGTGACATCTTGGACGTGCCACTACGTTTGAAGAGGAACTTCACCGCATTGGAACTCTTAGCGCCTGGCACTGCGATTCTGGGCTTTCAGCATGCTTCCAGCGAAAACCCCCAAGGAGGCATACAGATCAGCGTCAACGGGCAGAACTGGAGCCAGACCAACTACCAACTGGACGGCACTGATAACCGCGACCCGATTCTTGGGATCATCGTCATAAATCCCAACCCGGAAGCCGTGACGGAGATGAAGATGACTTCTCAGAATTTCGATGCCGAGTTTGGCGGACTGGCCGGCGTCGTTTCCACCCAGACCCAGTCTGGCACGAATAGATTTCACGGTAGCCTCGCGCCCAGTCATGCCGGTGGAGGAGGAGGCACGGTGTTCGTTCGGGCTCCCGGCGTACACCTTGCTTCCGACAACTTGTGGTCGCTCGCTGGATCATTTGGCGGACCATTAATAAAAAACCGCCTGTTTTTCTTTACTGATTACGCGGGGGACCGGATGAGCCGAGGGGCATCCGGAACGTTCAACGTTCCCACCGCGCTGGTTCGCGAGACTTGCCTGGATCCCGCTCACCTCTTGTGCGATATGAGCGAGTACCCGCGGCAGATTTATGATCCTGCCACTGGCAATACGGTGCCGTTCGCCAACAACCAGGTCCCTGCATATCGCGTATCCCCGCAGGCGATTGCGCTGCTCAAGTTGCTGCCGGCGCCGAATGTGCCGGACGCGGGCTTCAGCCAGAATTACGTCGCCACGGGCCGCGATCGCTTCAATAGCGATCGCTTCGACGTCCGCATTGATCATATTGCAAACCAGAAATTGCAGGAGTTCGGCCGCTACAGCTTCGCCGATTTCCGGAGGCTTGGCGCGCCCGCTTTTGGATATCTGGCCGGCGGTACAGGCATGTTCGATGGATTTCCCGGCCGGTCACTGGCCCGCAACCAGAGCATCGCTGCCGGTCTAAATTACGCCATACGTGACAACCTCCTCGCTGATATGCGTTTCGGTTTCTTCCGTTACCACGTCAACGTGTTTCCTACCGGCTACGGACACATGCTCGCCGCCGACGCTGGAATTCCGAACATAAATTTCGACAGCATCACTTCGGGTCTGCCCAATCTGGCCATTGACGGACAGGACGGCGACGACCTGACCTTCGGGACGGTGTGCAACTGTCCGCTGTTTGAGACTGAACAGCAGTTCCAGTGGGTGACTAATCTGACCCGGACGTACCGCAACCACACGTTCAGATGGGGGGTGGATACACGCTATGCGCAAAACCTCCGTGTTCCCAGTGATTTTGGCCGTGCCGGGAGCATGGGTTTTGCCTCTTCCTTGACGCAGGCGGACGACTTCACCTCCGCCGGTCTGGGCTTGGCTACATTTCTTCTGGGCGAGGTGACAGGTTACGGCCGGAACGTGAGCACTACCCTGGATGCTGGCGAGCGGCAGAAGCGCTTATTTTTGTACGGTCAGGATAGCTGGCGCGTTACTCCCAAGCTGACTCTCAGTTACGGATTGCGATGGGAAATTTATTTTCCGCAATACGTCACCGGCAAAGGAAAGGGAGGCTGGTTGGATGTCAATACAGGGGAAGTCCGCGTAGCCGGATACGACCATATCAACATGCAAGGCAATGTGGCTCCCGATTTGACCAATATTGCTCCCCGAGTAGGCATCGCCTACGCCGTAAATCGCAAAACGGTGGTTCGCATCGGTTACGGCCGCAGCATGGATATGGGTGTATTCGGTACTAGCTTTGGCCACACGGTGACGCAAAACTTGCCCGTGCTGGCGACCCAGTCGCTCTCGCCGCCGAGCAACATGAGTGCAGTATTCTCGTTGCAGGATGGCCCTCCGCCCGCAAAGTTCATTGTCGTTCCGCTTTCAGGCCGCTTCAAACTTCCCGACCAAGTGGATGCTCTCGCCTTGCCAAACAAGGTCCGTTTTCCCACGGTTGACGCCTGGAACGTAGCTGTGCAACGGGCACTCACCCCGACCTTATCGGTGGAAGCTGATTACATTGGAAACAAAGGTACGCATGTGTTTCCGGGTGACGGGCCCATTTTCGATTTGAATCAGCCCAGCATCCAGGGATTCGGCACTCTGAACTCGTATCAGCGCCGGCCCCTGTATCAGAGGTTTGGCTGGACACAGGAAATCAGGTACCTGGGAAGCGATGCCTCCAATTATTACAATGGATTGCAAGTAAAGGCGGAGAAGCGTTTCAGCAACGGGTACCAGTTTCTCTCCCACTACACCTGGTCGAAAGCGCTCGGGTACGACGGTGATTATTACAACATAGATCCGCACGTGAATTTCGGTCCTTCCAACAGCGACCGCAAACACGTCTTTGTGCTGGAGAATGTGATTGACCTGCCCGTTGGGCGAAAGCGACGATTTTTGAGCAGCATTCCCCGTTGGCAAGACTGGATCGTGGGTGGATGGACGCTCGCGGGGGCGACCACGATCGAGAGCGGGCTGCCTTTCACCCCCAGCTACCTGAGCTGTGGGGCCGACATTGACACTGGTCCATGCCGCCCCAATCGGGTCGGCAGAGTAAGCATCACAGGCAATCGCGATCAATACTTCACGACGACGGGCGGCATCGTCTTGGCGCCGCTTGGCACACCAGGCGATACTGTCGGACCCTGGCAGAGACCCGCTCCCGGAACGTTTGGCACTGCGGGCCGTAATTCTCTATACGGACCTGGATTTGCCAATACCGATCTGGACATCAAAAAGAGTTTCGCCTTGAAAGGCGATGCCACGCTCGAGTTACGCCTGTGGCTCGGCAACGTATTTCATAAGCTCAACTTAGACAACCCTGTAAGCTGCGTAGATTGTCTCGATGGCGGAAAAATTCTTTCTGGTAGTGCGGACCGCCATTTTGGGTATGATCTCAGATTCCAATTTTGATGGTCCGGAGCACCTTTGGGCTGTAACGTTTCAGACCACGTTACCGCTCCGGCTTGCCGTCGCGCACATCACATTATGTCTTTTCAGGAATTAGGGTCGGTCATCAGTCCTGTTCTCATTTTAGAGGTATTGTCGCCAATCCGGAACCAAGAGTTGTGCGGAGGAGTACATTCTGGCCAGCGGCAGCTTTAATTGGAGCACCGGAGCGGCATCGTCAAAATCGGGAACTGACAATGACGTTGTCTCGGGCGCACCTCTGCAAGAATGTGATGAAATTGTGATAATTCTTGGTTCACAACGAATCAAATAAGGACAGTTTGGGGCAATCGTCGAATTTGTAAGCTGTTGAGGAAGTAAGTAGAGTAAGAAATTTTCAGAACCAATCAGATTCCCCGTGAGTTCTTCAAAACCGGGGAGCCATTTCCTTCCACAACTTATTAAATTTGGCGTTACAGGTTTTGGGGGTCCAAAACAGGTATCAGACAAGCGCATGGGATACGACTAGGACGCGCTGGGCGGGTGCAGGCGGCTCCCGGAGGTGTGGGACACGGGGGTAACAGGTTCACACCAGGAAGGCTCCTTCAGAACGGGAACTTGGCCGTTTTCCGTGTATCCCCCTCGAAAATAATGACCCTGAACTTATTTTGGTGGGATTTAACGCATTCATCTACGGAGTTGGGAAGAAGCAATTCTGGGTGGTGCGCTGCCAACTTCCGGGTTGCCCGTGATACGTCCAGTGACGCCGAGAGGCCTGTACCGAATGCCTGCAGTGTACGGTTGTCCCGAGTGTCGAAAGGGCGCGAGTCGGTGTGCTGACAACCCTGGGGAACAGCAGCCTGCCGCCGAAACAAAGGCAAGAGCGCCGGAGGCCAGCAAGATCGTCTCTCTCCCGGCGCCCCGGCCCTAATCTGGAGATCTGCCTCTGAATGCAGGCCAGTCTTCTTCAAGACCGGCCATTTTCGTTGCTACTGCGGAATCTTGCTTCAGTGTTTCGGCTGAAATTTCCGGAGGACAGTGTCGGGAAGCGCAGGCGGCTTAGTTTTGCCTCGTGCGACCGGCGCTCCCACCGGCGATATCGGCGTTAGCAAGACGGCGTGCATCTCGAAGGTGTTCATGTTAAAGCCGCTCGCCGCAATCTGGCCGGCCTCGTTAATCGATGCGGTGTTGAAGATGTACCAGGGCGTATTGGCGGGAAGGACCGTGTTCAGATCAGTGAAGTTTCCGTCCCTCCACACGAACGTCTGCGGGCCATTTTCATCAAACGCGAACCCCGTTGCTTCCTGTGTGTCATTGATGCTGTGGCAACACGGCGTAACGGTCACAAACGCGTTCGGGAACATAATGTCCTGCAGGCCCCCGGTCTTGCTCCACAAATACGCGTGAACGTTTCCGTCGGACGTGACCTGCGTCCCCACCACGTCGCCGCGATTATTGATGCTGCTGGCGACGTTGTTTCCCACCGCGCCCGGCAAATCAGGAATCAGCACAGGCGTTCCGTTGCTATCCCAGAAAACCGCGTGCGGACCGCCCGGAGTGTTGTTGGGCGGAAATGTCGTGTTCGAACATAACCCGGAGACACCCACAACCTGGCCGGCATCATTGATGCCCAGCGCAAAGGAAACGGTGTCGCCGGGAAATGGGTTTAGGGGGTGTGGAGTTTCGTTGGCGCTCCACTTCACCGCGGAGAATCGGTACAGCTGAAACGGCATAGCGCAGTTGCCGTCGGAGGCGCCTGTCTCGGAGAATCCTGCTGTCTCGCCTCCTTTGTTTGTCCAGTACGCCTGCGAGTTATTACCACCAACCAGAGGAGCCAGTGGAGTTAGCGAGCCATTCCTGTAAATTGCGCCAAGGCATTGCCGGTACGTTCCGAAACCGCAGAAGTCTTCCCCGTTCGGGTCCATGGTTGCGGTTTCCGAAATGACAGGCGCCAGGCCAGCGGCATTTGGTCCGCCGGCCTCACTGTTGCAATCGGGGCAGGCAGCACCACCGAGGGTACCGACGTTGATGATCTGGCCTCGATACCAGAGGAATCCGGTCTGAGACACGAAATCGGTCTGGGTTGCAGTTGCGGCTCCGCCTGAGACAACGCCGGCGTTGTTGAGTCCGTAGGCGGTACTGTAGTCCCCTCCCAGAGTTCCGAGATCGGTGACCGTATAGAGGGCGGCTTGTTGGCTTGCTTGCGCCGCCAAGCCGATCGGCATTCCGAGGAAGGCAGTGAGTGTCACGTAGATGGCAAACGGCAATTTGGGCTTCATAGCTACTCCTTTCGTGGCGATCGCGAGATCACGTTCGTAAGTCTTTGGGGGAGCGAGCTGCGCTTGCTTAATTCCCCAGCGTGACCGTGCCCACGGTCGGGCCGCCCACGCATGGATCAACGGGCTGGGCCACAAGAGCGCTCAACGCGCTGCCCGTCAGAAAGCGTGTATTGGTGCCGCCGGTCACCTGGCCGGTCATGGACAGGGTCTTCGAGTCGCGCGCCTTGAACGCGAAGGTGCCAATCGTGGTCGAGCTGTCGGACCAACTGTCGGACCAAATCACGTTCAGGTTGCCGGTACCGGTCATCATGTGGCAGGGATCGGTGGGGTGAGTCTTGGTGACGACGAGGGCTCAACGTAAATGCGCCATCGCAGGGATCTTGCGGCGAGCAATTCGTGCCCGAGCCGGCACCGGCGAAGGTATAGCCGGTAACGCCTCCGGCACATCCGAGATCGGTGTTGCAGATCGGCGTCGCTGCCACCGACGGCAGCTGATAAAGAATGGAATTCGATACAGCCCATGCCGCCACGGCGGCGATAAGCAGCAAGCTGAACAGAACAATAAGACGAAGTTTCATATGGCTCCTTTTGGCGCTGCGCGAGTTGCGCTAAGCGGTTTCCGTTCTCTGCACGCGTTTCAGCAGCGAGTTCAGGCAAATCAGGGTTCCTCCATCGGGTGCCTGCGAACGGTGGAGATCCTGTGACCCAATCCACTCCTCCACCTCAGGCGGCGGCAAGTTCGAGATCACGCCGACGCCTTCCAGAGGGATCATTTCTGTCTCTCCGCTGCACTGTTGGCACCACGCCCGCAGTGAGGTTCGTCCACGCAGGATCAGCAGCGAGTCGGTCTCAATCGTGATTTTTGTCTGCTTTGTCATGGATCCTGCTTTCTGGAGCGGCGTCCGTGCTGAAACCAGCGCAGATTGCCGGAAATGTGCTTGGGAAGTCCTTACAAACCATCTGAAACTTTCTGAAAATTTCTCGCATGCTGGTAACCGCAAGAAAACGTGGGACTTTCAAGGAAGTGATTGAACAGCGGCGCGATGCCTATGTTGACGCTTTATCGTGCTAGAATCCGCTTCTGACGCGTCCTGGGGCAGCTCTCAATGCCGGAGAGCGACAGCCAAAAACTCAAGGAACTCTACGAATTTGGCCCTTTCCGGGTCGATCCGGAAAAGGAAGTCGTGCTACGTGCCGGCGAACCTGTCCCTCTGACGCCAAAGACCTTCCAAATTCTCCTGGTCCTGATCCGTCACAACAAAGAAGTTGTCACCAAAGACGAATTAATGAAGGAGGTCTGGCCGGACACCTTCGTCGAGGAGGCAAACCTCAGCCGCAATATTTTCATGCTCAGAAAGGCTCTGGGCGAGAATCCTCCGGAGCAGCGCTACATCCTGACGGTGCCAGGCCGAGGATATCGACTTGCCGAGAGCGTCCGATTGATGCCAGAGCGGGAACTCAGCATCATTGCGGCCGAACATTCCAAAGTTGAGGTACAAATCGCTGAAGGTACAGCGTGGCGTTGGCAGGCACTCGCCCTCGTTCTGGTTCTCGCCGCAGGCGCCGTCGCAACCTGGATTTTTCTGCACCGCCCGGCAGTTCTCACGGAGAAAGACACGGTAATCCTTGGCGAGTTTACCAACTCCACGGGCGACCCGGTGTTTGATGGCACATTGCGCCAAGGGTTAATAGTGCAGTTGGAACAGTCACCTTTCCTGAGTCTTGTTTCCCAGCAGAGAATCCATCATACGCTGCAACTGATGGGGAAACCGGGGGACGCGCCTCTTACTGAGGAAACTGCTCGCCAGGTTTGCACGCGGACGGGAAGCGCGGCAGTAATTGAATCGTCGATCGCACCCCTTGGAAATCAGTATGTACTGGGTCTTCGCGCCACGAGCTGTCAAACCGGAGATGCTCTGGACGTAGAACAGGAGCAAGCAGGCCGTAAAGAAGATGTCCTCAATGCGCTGACCGCCATGGCAACGAAGTTCCGCCGGCACATTGGCGAATCGCCTACGAGTTTGAAGCAGCACGATAAGCCGCTTGCGGAAGTAACTACTCCTTCGCTGGAAGCGCTGGAAGCTTATACGGCGGGTTGGCGAATTCATGCGACCAATGGCGCGATCGCCTCTTTGCCGCTTTTCAAGCGGGCGGTTGAGATCGACCCCGAATTCGCCATGGGGTATGCCTCACTGGGACGAATCTACGCAGACCTGGACCAGTCCGACCTTTCTGCGGAAAACGCAGCTAAGGCGTGGCAGCTGCGAGATCACGCAAGCGACCGAGAGAAATTTTTTATCGCTGCGAATTACCACATGCTGGCTACAGGAAACCTGGAAGAGGCCTGGCAGGTATGCGAAACATGGGCTGAGACGTATCCTCGCGACGCAATACCACATACCCTGCTCGCGGGTTATATCAATAAAGTCCCGGGCCATTACGAGGCAGCAGTTGCTGAGGCGCAAAAGAGTATCGATATCGATCCCGACTTCGCCTTTGGCTATTACGGTCTCGCCATTGACAACACCTATCTTGGCCGTATATCAGAAGCCGAAAACATCCTGCGACGAGCCACCGGACGCGACCTGGACATAGATGAATTCATCATGCTTGAGTACGACATCGCCTTCTTGAAAGGCGATCAAGCAGCTATCGAGCGCGCAGCCAATCGCGCGCGGCAACGATCGGCGGCAGACAATTGGATCTCCGGCAGAGAAGCAAACGTTTTGGCATACTTCGGTCACTTGCAGCGAGCTCGGAGCCTAACAGAACGCGCCGCGGCCCAGGCCTTACAAGCAGGGCAGCCGGAGAGAAGCGGCCTATGGCAGGCGGGTGCGGCTACACGGGAAGCTCTCTTCGGCAACCGGCCAGAGGCAATTCGGAGAGCAAATGCCGCACTGGAGTTCTCCAAAGATCGCGAGGTCGAATACGGCGCAGCTCTGGCCTTCGCCCTATCGGGTCAGTTCACCACGGCTGAACAACTTGCTAATGACTTAGCGAAGCGGTTTCCAGAAGATACATCGGTGAAGTTTAGCTACTTACCCGTGATTCGCGCAGAGATCGCACTGAACCGCAAAGAGCCCACAAAGGCTCTTGAAATGCTCGAAGCGGCCGCGCCGAATGAACTTGGGGCGCCGCGCAGCAGCATTCATGCTTTGTTTGGCGCATTGTACCCCGTTTATGTGCGCGGCGAAGCTTATCTGACGCAGGGCCGAGGCGCAGAAGCTGTTGTCGAGTTTCAGAAAATTCTCGACCACAGCGGTATCGTTGTAAACGATCCAATAGGAGCGCTGGCCCGACTTCAACTCGCCAGGGCCTACGCGTCGACGCGGAATTGGCCGAATTCCGATTCCTCATACAAAGACTTCCTTGCACTTTGGAAGGATGCCGATCCAGACATTCCCGTGCTGAAACAGGCCCGGGCGGAACTTGCCGAACTGCGACGATCCATACCTAAATGAAAGCATTGCGAAAACGGCGCTTATAACGACAGCGAATCATGCATCCGTTAGCCGTGTGATCACAAACGAAGCCACTTCGTGAGTGGTCGGCCATCCTGAAGTTGAGCTTCCGCAGGCACCGGAACGCCCCACTGACGAGATGCCCGTCACCCGGCCACTAGAAGCCCAATCCGGCAATGAGAGCATCGGCTACGGTTTAATGCTCATTGCTCCGGTTTAAACCCACCGCAAAAGCCTCAGAAACCGAGCTTCACTTCGCAGGGGCGCCAATGCGGGATCGATGGCGAGGTACGGGATCAAGCCGGATTCGGTAGCCCCCGATCCCGGCACCTCTTATGCCGTCCCCTCAGCCACGCAGATCCAAAGCGACGTTCAGCGGTTTATGGCCACTGGCCACATACAGGGGAGCACCGTCAACGTATTCTGTATTTATGCTTTCGGTCCGCATCGCCAAATCTGGCAATCTGTCCGGCAGGCGCAACACAAACCACCGATGCGATCTTGAAAATGGACGACAACCTGAATCCCTTCTATACAAAAGTCCAGGTAACCGTACCCTAGAAGTTCATGCTTCTGCCGTTCAGCGTAACCATGAGCAGCAAGGCGGTGATGCGAAATGAGGCCAACTGAGCGCCAACGATAACGTGGCACGCAGATTGTTGAACTTGCCGCGGTGCTTCCCCTGCTGGTGTTCCTGGCACTGGCAGTTTCCGAGGGCGCGGGCATGATCCGTGCGAACCAGATCCTGAACAATGCCGCGCGCGAGGCAGCTCGGCTTTCGACCTTGAAGGAGAACGCAGGCAATATCACCTTCTTGCAGGATACGGCCACCTGCTATCTGATTCGGAATGGCATAGATCCGCCTTCGGGTCAGATACCCTCGTCGTGTCCAGTTACCGTGACCACTCCGACGTGTACCAGCTACGGGGTAACCATCAATCAAACTCTTCTGATCCCAA
>Ga0310810_10008644_pt1 | contig 11732 bp, 12 predicted proteins | sample NCmetagenome_FD_207641 | JGI IMG/M metagenome (GOLD analysis project Ga0310810, IMG submission 207641) | Soil microbial communities from experimental microcosm in Duke University, North Carolina, United States - NC | ecosystem: Engineered > Artificial ecosystem > Soil microcosm > Unclassified ...
GTCTCGGCTCGCAGTCCCGAGACGAGCGGCGTCTATGTCGGGACGCTGGATGCGAAACCGGAGCAGCAGAACACCGAGCGGCTGATGCCGTACGAGGTCGGTGTGACCTACGCGCCGTCCACCGATCCGGGACCCGGGCGGCTGCTGTTCGTTCACGAGGGCACGCTGATGGCGCAGCCGTTCGATGCGGCGCGCCGCGTGCTGGCGGGCGATCGCGCGGCGCTTGCGGAGCGGGTAGGCTCGTTTCGTGACGGCGGCTTTTTCGCAGTGTCCGACAACGACGTGCTGGCCTACCGCACCGCCGACACCGACTTCCAGCTGACCTGGTTCGACCGGCAGGGCGCAGTGGTCGGGCGCGTCTCGGAACCGGGCCGTTTCCGCAGCCTGGCTCTGTCTCCAGATGGGACGCGTGTCATCGTGTCGCGCACCGACGCGCTCGACATGGCGAAGGCTGACCTGTGGCTCCTCGACCTGGCGCACGGCGGAGCGACGCGATTGACATTCGGCAGCGGACTGGCCGAATACCCGATCTGGTCTGCCGACGGCTCGCGCGTCTTCTTCACGTTCAACAACGAGAACCTGTACGAGAAGCTGGCAAGCGGAGAAGGGAGCGAGGAGAGGATCCTGCGATCCCCGAACAGCGCCGGACTCCTTCGCGCGAGCGACTGGTCGCGAGATGGGCGATTCTTCGTGTACTCATCGGCGGAGGCGTCCATCAAGAGACGAGACATCTGGGTTCTCCCGCGAGACGGGAAGCCGGTGCCGTTCGTGCGGACGGAATTCGACGAAGAACAAGGGCGCTTCTCACCCGACGGGCGATGGATTGCGTACGTCTCGAACCAGTCCGGAGCGTCTGAAGTGTATGTTCGTGCATTCACGCCCGAGTTCGGCGGCGGGTCCGCCGGCGCGGGTGGGAGCTTCCTCGTCTCGCGTGGCGGCGGCAGTACGCCTCGCTGGCGGGCGGACGGGAAAGAGATCTTCTATGTGGGACCGGACGGAAAACTGATGGCGGTCGGGGTGACGCCGGGTCAGGATTTCAGGATGGGATCGCCGTTGCCGCTCTTCCAGCCGCCCCAGGGCACGATCGTCGGCGACGCTTCCGCAGACGGCAGACGGTTTCTTCTCGCGACACCTGTCGGAGCGAGCGCAACTGCGCCGTTCACCGTGGTACTCAACTGGTCGGTTGGATTGAAAAAATGACGGAGCTGCGTGCTGAACTTCTCGATCTGTTTCGCCGGTGCGGCGCGCTGCTCGACGGCCATTTCCGGCTGACATCCGGGCTGCACAGCAGCGGCTATCTCCAATGTGCGCTCGTCCTGCAGCATCCGGCGCACGCCGAGACGCTCGGCCGCGCGGTCGCGGACCGCACACGCGACCTGCGGCCGTCGCTCATATTGTCGCCAGCGCTGGGGGGCATCGTCATCGGCCACGAGGTGGCGCGCGCCCTCGGGGTCCGCGCCCTGTTCGCCGAGCGGCAGGACGGCGGGCTCGCGCTCCGGCGCGGCTTCGTGATCGGCGAAACCGATCGCGTGCTGGTGATCGAGGACGTGCTGACCACGGGCGGGTCGACGCGCGAAACGATGCAGGTCGCGATAGCGGCCGGCGGCCAGGTCGTCGGCGCAGGCGCGATTGTCGATCGCGGCGGCAAGATGCGGCCGCGCTTCGACGTCCCGTTCGCCGCGCTGCTCGAGATCGACATTCCAACGTACGAGCCCAACGCCTGTCCCTTGTGTGCTCAGGGCCTCCCTGTCGTAAAGCCTGGGAGTCGGCCCGTCGCGACGTGACGTGCATTTCAGATTTCAGATTTATTTCAACATTGAAGGATTCCAAGATTTGATTACGCGAATCGGGAATCACGAAATCAATCTGAAATCTGAAATCTGAAATCTGAAATGCCACCCTTCAGGATCACCCTCGCGTACGACGGCGCCGGCTTCGTCGGCTGGCAGCGCCAGGCGGCCGGCGTGTCGATCCAGGGGCTGCTCGAGGACGCGCTCGGCGAGATCGAAGGCGGCGCTGTGAGCGTGGTCGGCGCCGGGCGCACCGACGCGGGCGTGCACGCGCTCGGGCAGGTGGCGGCATTCACGCTGACGCGCGACATCGAGGCCGACGTCGTCGTGCGCGCGTTGAACGCGCACCTGCCGGAAACGGTGCGCGTCCTCGCGGCTGAGATCGCCGCCGCCGATTTTCATCCGCAGTTCGCCGCTCGCTCGAAAACGTATCGCTACCGGATCTGGAACGGCCACGCCGTGAGCCCGTTCGAGCGCGCGTACGTCTGGCACGTGCCGGGCCCCCTCGATGTCGAGGCGATGGCCGCGGCCGCACGCCTGTTCGAGGGCGCGCACGATTTCAAGGCGTTTCAGGGAAGCGGCAGTGACGTGAAGACGACGGTGCGCACCGTGCATGAATCGGCGATCGGGCGATCGGTGATCGGCGATTCATTGATTCATTACGAGATCAGCGGTGACGGTTTCTTGCGGCACATGGTCCGCACAATTGCGGGGACGCTCGTCGAAGTCGGCCGCGGACGGCGTTCGGCCGAGTCGATGCGCGAGCTCATCGCGTCCGGCGATCGGTCCGCGGTGGGACAGACCGCGCCGCCGCACGGGCTGTTTCTCGTGCGGGTCGAGTACTAGTCCTGTATCATCGTGGCAGCGTCATGTCGCTGGAGCAGCTCCTCGCCTGGGTTCCGTCCGGATCGCCGGAGGAGGCGCTGGCGCGGCGGATCAATTTTGACCAGCTGCCCGCCCACATCGCGATCATCATGGACGGCAACGGCCGGTGGGCCGCGCAGCGCCATCTGCCGCGCGTCGAAGGGCACCGCGCCGGCATCGAGTCGGTTCGCGACGTCGTCGAAACATCGGCGCGGCTGGGCATCGACGTGCTCACGCTCTACGCGTTTTCCGTCGAGAACTGGAAGCGTCCGCGTGCCGAAGTGAACACGCTGATGATGCTGCTCAAGCGGTACATCCGGCTCGAGCTCGGACGGATCCACAAGAACAACATTCGCTTCCAGGTCGTGGGTCGATCGGAGGAGCTGGCGGCCGACGTGCAGAGCGAGCTCGAGATCGGCATCCGCCAGACGGCGGCGAACACCGGCATGCTGTTCAACGTCGCGCTGAATTACGGCGGCCGCGCCGAGATCGTCGACGCCGCGCGACGAGCGATTCGATCGGGCGTCGCCGCCGCCGATCTGGACGAACGCCGGTTCAGCGAGTTCCTGTACACCGCGGGCCAGCCGGACCCGGATCTCCTGATCCGGACGAGCGGCGAAATGCGCATCAGCAACTTCCTGCTCTGGCAGATTGCGTACTCGGAGATCTGGGTCACCGAAACGCTCTGGCCCGACTTCCGCTGCCGGCATCTGCTCGAGGCGGTTCTCGCGTACCAGAAGCGCGATCGCCGCTACGGCGGCATCAAGGCCTCGCCGGTCGCGATCGGCGCCAAGTGAGGCAGGAAAGGCGGGAAGTCCACCCCTCCTGCCCATGACGCGAGTCCTGAGCGGCGCGGTCCTCATCGCTCTTGCCGTCTACGCCGTCTGGTTCGCTCCGGGCTGGGCGTTCTTTGGCGTCGCCGAGCTGCTGCTGGTGCTCGCCTTCGTCGAGTACTCGCGGCTTGCGGCGGCCGCGGGCGTGTCGATCCCGCGTGCGGCGTCGGGGGCAGTGACCGTCTGCACGTCGATTGGCGTGTCGTCGACGCTGTGGGTCGGCGACACCGTTGCCCGCACCGCCGTGGCGCTCGACGCGATTCTGATGTCCGGCTTCGTCCTGATCGCCGTGATCACGCTCGCGGCTTGGCGCGGCGACCGCGATGCGCTCGGCCGCGCGTCCGTCGCCATGTTTCCCGCGCTGTACCTCGGCCTGCCGATCGGCGCGATGATCGCGACGCGGTCGATCCAGGGGCGCGAAGCGCTGTTCCTGCTCATGCTCACGATCATTGTCAGCGATTCGGCGCAGTACTACAGCGGCCGCGCGCTGGGCCGGCGCCTCCTCGCGCCGGCGGTCAGCCCCAAGAAAACGGTGGAAGGCGCCGCTGGCGGGTTCGTGTTCGGCGCGGCGCTCTTCACCACGCTTGGCGCCTGGTGGCTGCCGTCGATTCCGGCGTTCCTCCGCGCCATCATCGGCATTGCGATCGTTGCGCTCGGTATCGCGGGCGATCTATTCGAGTCGATGCTGAAACGCAGCGCCAGCGTCAAGGACAGCTCCGCGCTGATTCCGGGCCATGGCGGCATCCTCGACCGCATCGATGCGCTGTTGTTCGCCGCCCCGATCTATTACGTCGTGCTCAAGTACGCGCAATGAAGCGGATCGCCATCCTCGGATCGACCGGCTCCATCGGCCGGAACGCGCTGGCCGTGGTGGACGCGCATCCCGATCGACTCCGGGTGGTCGGCCTCGCCGCGGGCGAGAATCACGAGCTCTTCGCCGACCAGATCGCCCGCTACCGGCCGCGCGTCGCGGCCATGGCGACCGGTCGCGCGCTCGATCGACTCAAGCAATCCGGCGCAGTCGGCGGCGTGACCATCGAGGGCGCCGGCCGCGACGGCCTCGCCGCCGTCGCCTCCCATCCTGAGGTCGACATTGTCGTCTGCGCGTCGAGCGGCACCGACGGCCTCGAGGCGGTGCTCGCCGCCATCGAGCGCGGCACGACGATCGCGCTGGCCAACAAAGAAGTGCTGGTGATGGCTGGCGGCATCGTGACGGAAGCGGCCGCGCGGACCGGCGCCGTCATTCTGCCGGTCGACAGCGAGCACAACGCCATCCATCAATGCCTGCACGGGCGGGCGCCGTCGGAGGTGCGACGGCTCGTCCTTACCGCGTCGGGCGGACCGTTTCGAGGGCGTTCGCCGAGCGATCTGGCGGCCGTGTCGGCCGATGAGGCGCTGCGCCACCCGACGTGGCGGATGGGGCGGAAGATCACGATCGATTCGGCGACGCTGATGAACAAGGGCCTCGAAGTCATCGAAGCGCACTGGCTCTTCAACGCGCGTGCGGATCAGATCGACGTGCTCATCCATCCGCAGTCGGTCGTCCACTCGATGGTGGAGCTGACCGACGGATCGATCATCGCGCAGCTCGGCGTCACCGACATGCGGCTGCCGATTCAGTACGCGCTCTCATACCCGGACCGTTGGGCGAGCAGCCTGCCTTCGCTCGACCTGGCGAAAGCCGGCCGCCTCGACTTCGACGTCCCGGATACGGACGCCTTCCCGTGCCTTCGCCTCGCCTATCACGCGCTCGACGCGGAGCGCAGCCTTCCGGTAGTCCTCAACGCTGCGAATGAGGTGGCGGTGTCCCGCTTCCTCGACGGTCAGATCGCCTTTACCGCCATTGCACACGTCATCGAGGCGACGATGGACGCGCATGCGCCGGCACAGGTCCGCACCTTGCAGGAGGTGCGAGCCGTCGACGGCTGGGCGCGAGGTTTTTCGGCCGAAATCGCCCGCAGGATACAATTGAGGGTCTGAGGCTTCCGGAATTGACGACAATTCTGTCATTCGCTTTCGTTCTTGGCGTCCTCGTTTTCGTCCACGAGCTCGGGCACTTCCTCGCGGCGAAGCGCGTCGGCATCCGCGTGCTGAAATTCCAGCTGGGATTCAATCCGACGATCGTCAGCTTCAGGCGCGGCGATACGGAGTACGGCATCGGGGCGCTCCCGCTCGGCGGCTTCGTCAAGATGGCGGGCGAAAGCCTCGAAGAAGTCGAACGCGACGATCGCGGCGACGTCGTCCGCCGGCCCGATGAGTTCCTCTCCAAGAGCAAGTGGGAACGGTTCCAGGTGCTGATCATGGGGCCGGTGATGAACCTGCTCCTGGCGTTCGTGCTCACGACGATCGTTCTCTACCAGGGCGCGCAGGTGCCCGCCTACGAAGATCAGCCGGCGCTCGTCGGCGTCGTCACGGCCGATTCCCCCGCGGCGAAAGCGGACATCCGGCCCGGCGATCGCCTTGTCGCGGTCAACGACAAGCGCATCGAGACGTGGGAAGAATTCCTGATGACGGTCGCGGGGAAGCCGAACCGCGAGATCTCGGTTGGCCTCGTGCGCGACGGGCAGGAGCTCACGCGCAAGGTGACGCCCGAAGTGCATACCGATCCGACGCGCGTCGAGGTGGGCGTCATCGGCGTGCTGCCGAACGTGCATCCCACGGTGCCCTCGCTCGTGCCCGGCGATCCGGCCGAGCGCGCCGGCATGAAGGTTGGGGACCAGATCGTCGCCGTCGACGGCGAGCCGATCACGTTCTCCACGCAGCTGCGCGACGCCATTGCGAAGAAGCCGAACCGCGCCATCGCGCTGTCGCTGGTCCGCGACGGTCAGCCGCTGAACGTCACCGTCAATACGGTCAAGCACGGCTCGAACGGCTGGATCGGCATCGGCATCCAGGACGCGTTCAAGACGATCAAGCCCGGCGCGATCGATGCCGTGACGATGAGCGTCAAGAAGAACGTCGAATGGGCGGGACTGATCATCCAGACACTCTGGGGCCTGCTCACGCTGGAAACGTCGCCGCGGCAGCTGATGGGTCCCGTCGCAATCGCGCAGCTCTCGGGCGAGTCGGCGCAGCTCGGATGGGTGGCCCTCTTCAGCCTGATGGCATCCATCAGCCTGAACCTTGGACTGCTGAATCTGTTGCCAATCCCCGTCCTCGACGGCGGACACATTTTCATCATGGCGCTCGAGGGCGCCGCCCGCCGCGACTTCAGCGTACGGGTCAAAGAGAAAATGCTGCTCGCGGGCTTCGTCGTCCTGATGATGCTCATGGTGACCGTCATCTATAACGACCTCACCCGAATCAGCTGGATCGAACGATTGATGCCCTGGCGGTAGACCTCCGTAGAAGGTCCCAATCTTGCACAAGCGGGGCCTCAGTGGAGGTTTCCGCCATGGCATTGATGAGATTCATCGGGCCGGCGCTCGTGGCTCTAGTGACGGCCACGTCCATGGTCCCGCGCGCGGAAGCGCAGACGCGCACCGCCGCCACCCAAACATCCGTTTCCAGCGGCGACATCCAGCGGTTGCAGGACGCCATCTCCGACGCGAGACGCGAGGTCTCGCGGTCCCGCGATTCCGCGCTCGTCCCACAGCTTCAGAACGAGCTCGACGACGCGAGCGACGAAGCGATTTATTTCAAAGTGAAGCTGCGCAAGCACGAACCGATCGCGCGAACGGAGTTCACCGAGGTCCGCGATCGCGTCGAGAGCATCCGCAACCGGGCCCGCGGCGACGCCGCCGGCGGCTACACGCCGCCTGAGGGAACGCCGACACGGCCCGATGTCCGGCCGGCGCCGGATTCGACGTCAGGCCGCATCACGGGCAACGAGATTCCGGTCGGCACGGAATTCGATGTTCGCCTGCAGAACTCGCTGAGCTCCAAGATCACCGAAGTCGAGGACCGCTTCGAGGCGACGACGATGGTCGACCTGCGGGATGACCGGGGTCGCGTTCTCGTGCCGGCGGGTTCGGTGATGCGAGGCGTCGTAAGCTCGGTCCATCCGGCCGGCCGCATCGAGCGGAAGGGGAGCATGACCGTCGCATTCGATCGCATCACGATCAACGGCCGCGCGTTCCCGATGCGCGGCACCGTGTCGCAGGCGCTCGAAAGCGAAGGCATCAAGGGCGAGACCGAGAAGATCGGGATCGGCGCCGGTGCCGGCGCCATCATCGGCGCGATCATCGGCGGCGCGAAAGGCGCGCTGGCCGGCATTCTGATCGGCGGCGGCGGCACGATCGCCGCGACGGAGGGCAAGGACGTCGAGCTGCCATCCGGGACCGTGCTGAGAGTACGCGTCGACGCCCCGCTCAACCTCTCGGCTTCGCCGAACCGCTGACGCGGGCGACCTCTTTCATCGCGGCGTATGCGGCGCGGATGGTCTGGTCGACATCCCGCGCCGTATGCGCGCCCGACAAGAACCACGCTTCGAACTGTGACGGCGGCGGGTACACGCCGCGTGCGAGCATCGCGCGGAAGAACGCCGCGTAGCAATCGGTGTTCGCCGTGACCGCCGAGCGATAGTCGCGCACGGGCTGCGCGGTAAAAAACGGCGTCAGCACCGATCCGAACGCATTCACTTGCAGCGCGACGCCGGCCGCGCGAGCGGCGTCGGCCAGGCCGCCGGCGAGCCACGCGCCGAGCGACGACAGGTGTTTGTAGAGCCGCGGCGACAATCCGTCGAGAGACCAGAGACCTGCCGTCATCGCGAGCGGATTGCCGGAAAGCGTCCCCGCCTGGTACACGGGTCCCGCCGGCGAGACGAGATCCATCAGGTCGGCGCGCCCGCCGTACGCGCCGACGGGCAGGCCGCCGCCGATGATCTTGCCGAGGCAGGTGAGATCCGGCCGCACGCCAAAGAGCCCCTGCACGCCGCCGGCGCTGGCGCGGAACCCGGAGATCACCTCATCGAAGATGAGCAGCGCGCCGTCGGCCGTTGCCAGGTCGCGCAGGGCGCGGAGGAATCCGTCCGCGGGCGCCACGACGCCCATGTTGCCGGCGATGGGCTCGACGATGATGGCCGCGACCTTTCCGTGATTCGCCTGGACCACGCGGCGAACCGATTCGATGTCGTTGTAGTCGGCGACGAGCGTGTCCGCCGACGCTGCCGGCGTCACGCCCGGGCTGGTCGGCATGCCCAGCGTGAGCGCGCCCGACCCGGCCTTGACCAGAAACGCGTCGGCATGGCCGTGATAGCACCCTTCGAACTTCACGATCAGATCGCGCGCGGTCGCCGCCCGGGCGACACGCACCGCGGTCATCGCGGCTTCGGTGCCCGAACTGACGAAGCGGACGCGCTCGAGCGACGGCATCAACGCACGCACGCGCTCGCCCAGCTGCACCTCGAGCGGGCTCGGGGCGCCGAAGCTCGTGCCGCGGCGCGCGGCGGCGAGCGCGCGCGTCAGGCCGCGCGGCGCATGGCCGTGGATGAGCGGCCCCCACGACATCACGTAGTCGATGAACGTATTGCCGTCGATGTCGGTCAGCTTCGATCCGCTCGCGCGGGCGATGAAGAGCGGCGACGCGCCGACGGCCTTGAATGCGCGGACGGGCGAATCGACGCCGCCGGGAAGGATCTTTTGAGCGCGCCGGAAGAGGCGCGCCGAACGTGACGTGTTCATCTCACCGAACCTTGATCGTCGCAAGGTCGCCGATCGCCGCCGTCAGGAATTTCTGCTCGGACTTGTCGCCCGTTCTGTTGCGCGTCGCATCGAACGCGCGCGAGGCGTTGTCGAAGTCGCGCTGCAGTGTGAACACGGACGCCATGCCGAGCGTGGCGCGGTAGGACGCCGGATCGCGCTCGAGCGCGCGCGCGAAGAGCGTCTGCGCGAGCGGCACGTCGCGCGCCATGAGCGCGATCCGGCCTGCCGCGGCGAGATAATCGGCCGCGGGATCGTCCGGCATCTTGAGCAGCGCCGCGCGTACGTCGTCGGTCTTGGCCGCCTTCGCGAGCTTCGTGATCTCGCCGAGGTACTCGCCCCACGGATCGTCGGGCGCCTTCAGCGCCTTCAGCACGAGATCCCATACGAGCGTCATGTTCGACGTGCCCATGCTGACGGTCGTGAGAATGCGGATCGGCAGGACGACCGTCTCCGGCAGATAACCGGGCGCCGTCACGTCGAAGAGCCAGATGCCCGGCTGCATCGCGCCGACGTTCCATTCGCCCTTGGCATTCGTTGTCGTATCGAACCGGCGCTGTCCTGCGAAGGTGCCCGCGGCGTAGCCGAAGAACGCCTCCAGCCGGACCTCCGCCCCCGCGAGCGGCTCGCCGCGATCCGTCAGGACGCGCCCCTTGATGCGGAACGCCGGATGCTGTGCCGCGGCGACGCCCGACAGCGCGAAGACGAGTGCCAGGGGGCCCAGGACGAGGGCCCACGGACGCCGGACCATCAGTAGGTCCCCCGCATGACGTTGTGCGCCTTGTTCAACTCGGTGATCGCATTGCCGAGATACCCGCGTTCGTCCTTGTCCTTCGTCAAATCGCGCGCCTGGCCGAACGCGCGCGCCGCCGAGTCGACGTCGCGCTGCATGAGCGCGGACGAACCCATGCCGAGCGCGGCGCGGAAGGATGTCGGGTCACGCTCGAGCGCGCGCCGGAAGAACGGCCGCGCGGCGGGCGCGTCTTTCATCAGCAGACAAATGCGTCCGGCGGCGTCGAGCACGGCGGGGTCCGAGAGATCGGCCAGCGGCTTCAACAACGGTGCGACGCGCTCGGGCCGGTCGGCTCGCGCCGCCTCGATCGCATCGGCGAGCCTCTGTCCCAGTTCGCCCGCCGGAAGCGGCGTCGGACGCAGCACCGGATGCCACGCTGCCACCATGCCGTTCAACCCGGATCCGGCGGGCACCACGAGATTGAACGGAAGGGCGACGACGTCCGGCACGTGATCCGGGATACCGGCCTCGAAGACCCAGATGCCGGACTTGAAGCCGAGCACCGCCCAGCCGCCGTTGCCGCCGGATTTCGCCGAGAACGTGCGCTGACCGAGAAAATCGCTGCCTGCGAAGCCGAAGATCGCCTCGACGCGGATGTCGGCGTCCTTGATCGGCTCGCCGCGGTCGGTCATCACTTTGCCGGCCAGCCGATCGAGCGGCTGCGCGGCGACGAGCGCGCCGGCGAGCAGGACGGAAATGCAACCACGGAAACACGAAGACACGCAGTCAGAAAAGTACAACGCTTGCTTCGTGCCTTGATGCCTTCGTGGTTGCATGTGTTCGGATGTTACTCCTCGATCGTGAAACGGTAGATCATGCCGAGGTCGAAGTGGCGGCCTTCGTCTTCCTGCATCGAGCACAGCAGCAGGTAGCGGCCCGGCGTGAGGTCAGTAGTGAACCAGGCGTCACCGCCTGGCTTGAGAAACGGTACGCCGCCCATCCGCTCGCCCGGGTCGGGCCCGCGGTTGTTCGCGAGCCACGCCTTCTCGGCAAATTCGCTGACGCGTCCGGGCAGCTTGATCACGAGCGCCTGATGCGGCTCGGTGCCTTCGTTGCGCACGTGCCACGTCGCGTGACCGCTCGGAACGGGATTCGTCAGCTTGAAGTTGTGATCGCGCAGCGTGACGGTGATGTCCGACTTGGGCTCCTGCGCAGCGAGCACGAAAGCGAGCACGGTCACGATCGATTTCATCGTCCCGGCTCCTTTCCGGCGAACTCGGCGGACCAGTTCAGGATGACGCGGATCCCAGGCGACGGCTCGGGCTCGGCGCGGCGTCCCACGAGGAACCGCTGGCCGTCCGGCGCAACGCTGTACAAGTTGAATCCCGCCGACTGCGCGAACAACACCTTCTCGTCGCCGGCCTCGAATCGTCCACCGGAATCGCGATACGTGACGGCGACGAGCTCGTCGCCGCGAATGTAGAACAGCTCCTTGCCGGCTGGCGACCACCGCGGCATCGAGCCGCCACCGCTCGACACGCGCACCGCCCCGCCCACACCGGAAAGGGCTGCACGTAGATTTCTGGGCGGCCGCTCTGGCTCGTCCTTATACACCTCGCCCATGCCGCCCGCGCCGATGGCGGCAACGATCTCGTATGGTCCGAGTCGTGTCCCGGCGGAAACGCGCACGAAGGTCCGACGGATTCTACGCGATCGCGCGCGCGGCTTCGCGCGCGTAGTAGGTGATGATGATGTCGGCGCCGGCGCGGCGGATCGCCGTCAGCGTTTCGAGCATCGCGCGGCGCTCGTCGATCCAGCCGTTTTGCGCGGCGGCCTTGAGCATCGCGTACTCGCCGCTGACGTGATAGGCGGC
>Ga0310810_10008645_pt1 | contig 11731 bp, 10 predicted proteins | sample NCmetagenome_FD_207641 | JGI IMG/M metagenome (GOLD analysis project Ga0310810, IMG submission 207641) | Soil microbial communities from experimental microcosm in Duke University, North Carolina, United States - NC | ecosystem: Engineered > Artificial ecosystem > Soil microcosm > Unclassified ...
TTATTTCTATAAGTCGTCCGGCAAATCAAGTCGTGTTTTGCGCTCAATCAGGAACTCGTCTTCTTCGGTTAGATCCTTAATCGCTTTCGCAGGCACTCCAACAATCAATTTCCGTGACTCATCCAATTGTGACGTCACAACCGATCCGATGCCAACTATGCAGCGAGGTGGAAGTGCACTTCCCGGAGCCATCCTGATTTCAGAACCAATATAAACTAACTCCCCTATCGTAATGGGCAGCGTCCGTTGCCTATTGTGTGTCCAGAGAGAGGAATTGCGCCCACCAAGAATCACGCGGCGACCAATCTCCACGCGATCAGTGAAATCGATCTTATGCCCGGTCGTAATAATGCTCCCATCACCGAGCAGGAAACGAGGATCTATTTTGTTCACGACATCGGGATCTGGAATGGAGTTGATCTCATTCATTCGAATGATCTCGCAGTAACGCCCCAGAGATACTTCGTCACCACCTCGAATCACGTTCAGGAGGCCGATACGGACATGATCCTTGATTGTTAACTTTCCAACACGCGTGATCACGTTGAAATGGCCGATGAAAACATCATCGTCAATCGTGCAGGAACCAGCATCAATTAGGCTCAAACCAATCTTGACGCGTTTTCCGATGCGGTAACCAAAGAACATTCTGTAGAGCGACCGTTTGATGAACGAGGGGAAGAATGCAAATAACGCCAATGTCAGAAAGCGTGCTCGACTAGTTGTTGCCATCAGCGGTTGCGCCTTGAGTCAAGGGGGATCAGGCATTTCGTTCAAATCTATCTCAACGCTGCAACACCGGCTTTGTTGTATCTCTTGATGTTTGAGCAGCTGATTTGAAAATCTCATGAACTCGGGGTGCCTGGGAAACGGCCGAATACTTTAGCTCAACAGTACGACGCCCAGCCCTCCCAAGTTGTTCCCGTCGTTCGGGTGAATCTATAAGGATCGACAACTTGTTGATCCACTCATCTTCACAAGCTGCCAACATTCCATTCTCATCATCCTGAATGATATCCGTGTTTACACCAACGGGTGAACACACGGTCGGAATGCCCAATGCCATAAATTGCAGAGCCTTGAGACCGCACTTACCTCTGCTCCACTTATCGTCCGGTAGGGGCATGATTCCGATGTCGATATTGGTGAGATCCTCGACTTCGGTATTAGCACGCCAGGACCTCGCTTCAACATCAATTCCATTGATTTGGTAACTCGGAGTTCCGATTACCCGCAGTCGAAATGTGGTCTTACGCGCCAACCTACTTAGAGTCTCTCGCAGCGTATTAAGATGCTGAACCGTACTATGACTCCCCGTCCAGCCGATGACGATTGGTCCTGGTTTCCGATCGTAAGACAAAGGTTTGTATTTTTCAGTGTCAATCGTCGTAGGAATGATGGTCACGTTCTCATTAACTCGTCGAGCATAACCTGCCAGATAAGGATTGCCGGCCATCACATGCGCCGCAAGACGGCAGCTGGTTTTGGTTTTGCCTGCAAACTTCAAATAGCTGAGATATCCATTCGAGGGACTCTTGTAAGACACAAAAACAGCATCGTCGAAATCAAACACATAAGGCACTCCACTCCTGTGAATCCATCTTTCAAAAACCGCTGGACCCAGCAGAGCGGCCTCTCTAAAAATATAAACGAGGTCATACGCCTTCACGTCGCTCATAAGTGAAAACCGTTGGCGAAGACCTTTAGTAGCCAATCTGAGTTTTTGAACTAAACGGCCTTGTGCATAAACGGTTGCGGCCAACTCCTGCGATTCAAACGGAGCGTAGGTAATCTCGACGCCGCGTTCGCGCAGAAGAGGCTCCCATTGCTCGATCCGGTACCGTTGACCCGGTGAAATATCGTAAACATTCGGTACTAAGGCCAAAACACGCATGTGGTTATTATCAGTGGACCTATTTGATCTATTCGAGTGACTACTGACCACTCACCTCTAAGACTCTCTCATATAAGGCAGCATATTTCACGCCGCCAACAGACTCCAGATCGAATAAGTCCTTTGCTACCGAACGTGCCTTTTCCCGCACATTCGGAGCACTCGACAGCTGTTCAATTTTATCAATTGCCTGAGAGTAGTTTTCTTCGGTGAACTCGGTCACCAGTGCGCCAATGTTCCATTCGGTTGCGAGAACATCCGAATCACCAATGCCCGCATTCAGAATTAGCGGGAGACCACAAGCGAGGTACTCACCGTTCTTCGTAGGTGACGAGGCGATCTTCGAAAAACACGGCTTGATAAACGAAATTCCCGCGTCAGCAGCAGACAAATACGACGGCACCTCCGAACTTGAGACGGAGTGAACGCTAAAGTTTGATTCGCCAACTCCGCGTTCGCTCATTAACGCTTCGACCCGTTCTCGACGTCCCATTGTAAGCCAAAGCAAGTGTGCATTCGGACGACGCTTGACTACAGTTGCAAAGAAGTCTGCCATCTTATCGGTGAGATACCATCCATCCAACGAACCACTGTAAACGAGAGTGAATTGGTCCGTCAGACCCAACTCAGCGCGCCGGCGTTGACGATCTTCGGCGTTGAATTTGAAGGTCTCAAGATCGACACAGCAGGGAATGACTTCGTGATACACTTTACGACCACTAAGCCCTCGCCAGTCTTTTATGATCGGCCAGATGCGATGCGTTAGGGTAACAACGGCGTCGGTGGTTTCAAGGATTCGCCGCTCGCTCGATTTGGTTACTCGGTACGAAATGCCGCCCTCTCTCCAATGATTTGCATCTCGATACTCCTCGGCCATCAACCCACGTAAATCGAAAATCATTTTCACGCCTTCGCGCCGTTTCAGCCATAGAGCAATCATGGCTGGAATGTAGGCACGGGCATGGATTATTTCTATTTGATTCTGGTGAACGAGTCTTCTTGCGTAACGAATTCCAGCTACGACGTCGAAAGCAGTTGCCGCCAACGTAGGTGTGCGGTGGTATCGCAACCAGTGCCATTCGATTCCCTGTTCACTCAGTTTCTGGCGAAGTGTGTGGCATTTCTCTGCGGTTAGACCATGCGGCTTTTCAAAGCTGAGCAAAGTGACAGAAACACCTCGTTCGGCCAACTCATTCAAGTACGGAATGACTTGAGTCTGACCTAGTGGTTCAAACATTCCGTTGTAAGAGATGAAGAGTGCGCGCCTGCCGTCAAGCGCCATTGCGGACCTCCGCTGGAGTTTTCCGACTCCAGGGAAACCAATCGAGGAACAACCATTGGATACTGCCAAGGATTGCGGCTGCGTCCAGTACCGCGATAATTGCAATTAGGAAAAATCCCCGCCGGAGATTTCGCCATACCGACGCTGGATAACAGAATCGATTCCGTCCAATTGATACCACAGCTCTGGCCGCCAGCATTACCAACCACAGGGCGAATGGCACCCACAATAAACGTGTATCGATGAAGAGAAGTGCGATGCCTATCAGAACGAGACCGAGATAGCGAGTCAAAATTGTGGACTGCCAACGACGCCAGAGTCCAGCACGAATGTTGTTGCGGGAGTAAACCAAAAAACGATGGAACGTGGTGGCAAATGTAGACCTTAAATCCCAATACACAGTCGCCGAAGGCTCATGCACGAATCGAAAGCCTGCGCTGTCAACTCGATTCATGAATACCAGATCCTCTGCCGATCGCAAATGTTCCGGGAAACCGTTCACTGCTTCCCACACGCTCCGGCGGACGAGGGCTGAAGCAATGAACCTTGGCCTTACCACTGGTCCTTTGCCTCTGATCGGAGGAGGCACATAAGCGATAGCAGCGCACTCCTTAAAGAAGGTGTCAGTGATTGGTTCCATCGCACCGTATACGATGTCGGTTGATTCATCCTGTTCGGCACGTTTAATTAAAGCCTCCAGCCAGCGTTTGTCGGGCCGAATACCTGCATCGATAAATCCTAACCACTCGAATTGAGACCCGACCACTGCCAGATTGCGGCCGCGCCCCGGTAGCGCTGCTCCTGCACGAATCAAGCGGATCGGCGCACCCTCCTTGATGTACTCCTCGATAATGTCAGGGGTTTTGTCGATTGAGCCACCGTCGGTAATTACGATTTCGTTTGGGAGACGTGTCTGCTGAAGCAAGCCATCCAGCAACCTGCGAATCGATTGTTCCTCGTCACGGACTGGGACGATAACACTAACTTTCATATAACTTCCCGCCGGCCATTGGTTGAGGGCATCGTAAAAAAATCGTTATTGTGTGTCGAAGGGAGTTCATATCTAAGATTTAATATTGCGCACAAACTGCACGGTTTATGAAATCTTTAATCTGGAAATCTTAAATCGGAAATCTTAAATACCCCGGTCCCACATCAATCCAACCTAAACTGAGTTCGCCAATCACTTAAATCCTTGAATTCAGGCTGTTCCTTCTTATCGAGCACAAAGTTCTCAAGCACCAAATAATCCATCTCAGTGCGCATAAAACACCGGTAACTATCTGCCGCCGTACAAACGATTGGTTCACCTCGTACGTTGAAGCTTGTGTTTACCAAAACCGCACAACCTGTTTTTTGCCTGAACGACTCAAGTATCTCCCAATACAAAGGATTGGTCTCACGTCGCACAGTTTGAATTCGCGCTGTGTAATCAACATGCGTAACCGCCGGGATAGTCGATCGTGGCACATTCAATTTCTCAATTCCCCAGAGGCACTTTTCGCCTTCCGTCATGCTTCGACGTTTCGATTCCGCAACGTCCGCAACTAACAGCATATAAGGGCTGTCAGCTTCAAGATCAAACCACTCAGCAACACATTCTCTCAAAACGCTGGGCGCAAAAGGTCTGAAACTCTCTCGATATTTGATCTTAAGATTCATGATTGACTGCATCTGCGGGGACCGCGCATCACCAATGATACTGCGTCCGCCAAGCGCACGTGGTCCAAACTCCATGCGACCTTGATGCAGCCCAATGACCCTCCCGTCAACAAGAAGATCCGCGATCACCGACGGCATTTCGTTTCTTCCGTATTTTCGGTGCGGGAGGTTCCTCGTTGTTAGAAACTCCTGGATCGAATCTTCAGTCTCACGTGGGCCGAGATACGAGCCCTTCATGCCGTCAGCATACGGAGCTAATCCATTCGATTTTTTCAGACGGGAAGAACTCCATTTGCCGCAACTCTCGGCGCTTTGCCGTGGTCGATCGAGATAGCGATGCCAAATAGCGAGCGCAATTCCCAACGATCCACCGGCATCACCGGCTGCGGGTTGAATCCAAATATCATCAAACGGAATTTCACGAAAGACTCTGCCATTCGCAACGCAATTGAGCGCGACACCTCCTGCCAAACACAAGTACTTCGCGCCTGTCTCCCGTTTGGCGTAGCTGGCCATCTTGAGCATCACCTCTTCGGTGATCACCTGAATACTTCGCGCCAAATCCATCTCTCTTTGAGTTATGAGCGACTCTGGTTTACGCGGAGGTCCGCCAAAAAGACTATCGAAGGCCCCGTTTGTCATACGCAGACCCTGAGAGTAACTGAAGTACTCATGATTCATTCTGAGGCTGCCGTCGTCGCGGATCTCAAGAAGCTTTTCCTTTATTTCCCTGACGTACTTTGGCTCGCCATAAGGTGCGAGTCCCATCACTTTGTATTCACCGCTATTGACTTTGAATCCGGTGTAGTAAGTGAATGCGCTATAGAGCAACCCGAGACTATCTGGATATCGCAGTTCTTTCAGCAGAGTGAGCTTATGTCCCTGACCGACGCCAATCGAACTCGTGGCCCATTCACCTACTCCGTCGATCGTAAGAATCGCAGCTTCTTCGAATGGTGAGGGATAGAACGCACTTGCCGCGTGACTCTCGTGATGATCTCCGAAGAGAAGCGTCCATTCGAATTTCTTTCCCAGCTTCTTTGCCTTTCGCTCGTCTTCTTCTTCTCCTGTCTTCGCCAATTCGGTGCGAATCAGGTCGGGCATCCATAACTTCTCTCGCATCCATAGCGGCATTGATTTCAGAAAGGAACTAAAACCGGCAGGTGAATAGTCGAGGTATGTTTCCAACAGACGATCAAACTTCAACAATGGCTTGTCATAGAATCCAACAAAGTCGAGCTGACTCGCAGTGAGATTTGCCTCATTCAAACAATAACGCGCTGCGTTGATTGGAAAGCGGTGATCATGCTTAATGCGGCTGAATCGTTCTTCCTGAGCCGCAGCTACAATCTCACCATCGACGACCAGACATGCGGCCGAGTCATGATAAAACGCGGATATTCCCAGTATGGTTACCACCTGATTGAGAGCACCTGCTTCACGCTAGAACAGCGTGTAGATGAATGGCGCGATGGCCGAACTCTTGGCGAGAACCAATAAGACGCCAACCAACACAAGAGTGATGATAATTGGAGCGAGCCAGTATTTCTTGTTCTCGCGCATAAATTCCCAAAGCTGACCAACAACCTGTGTTTTTGACATCGCAGCTACCTAAAACATCTTCTCGTAGTGTCGCTGATCCAATTGCCGCTTGGAGTAAGGTCGCCAATATGTATCGCGTGAACCGGATCTTCGGTGAAGTGGATCCCAACCCATCGCCCGCTTGATTACACCAATCGGAGTCAAAACAACGAAGAAAACGAACGCGAGAATTATTCGCGTTGAAACATAAGACAGTCCTTCGGCAAGTAACATCCATGCCTTGTTGGGATAGACCAACGCTCGGGGAAACATCGCGCCGAACAACACGAGCGTTGTGCCCAGCACTATCACTACATCCCGCGCGGTCGTGAACTTTCCACGGTAAGTCCACCAGAAACCGAGCAGGACAAAAACGCCGCCAACAACAAGTCCAAATTCTCTTTCGGCTCGATAGGAACGGGGTTTCATGGGATGATTTCTTTAAGGTAAGAAGTGCTTCACAACTTCAGCTTTCGTTTGGGAGCACGTGACAGGTCAAAGCTTGCCTTGAACGGAAACGATGTTGAATTTTCCAGCGTGGAGCAACACGCTCACCACGAGCCGCTCAAATCGTAACTAAGTTTTTGACAGTTTTGTCGTGCTTTTTCAGCTCGCCTGCTATCCAGTGATAAGTTTGTTCCAGGCCCTCTTCGAGTGAGATTGTTGGCTCCCAGTCCAGCACTTTACGCAAACGAGTGTTGTCGCTGTTTCTTCCGCGCACTCCTTGTGGTTTTGTGAGGTCATACGCTTTGCCAATTTTCTTGCCTGCAATAGAGGCGACAATATCCACCAACTCGTTTATGGAAATCATGCGATCCTGTCCGAGATTGATTGGCTCTCGATGATCGCTGCGCATCAAACGATAGATACCTTCCACGCAATCGTCGATATAGCAGTATGAGCGCGTCTGCTCTCCATCCCCCCACACCTCGATGTCGTCACCATCGTTTGCGAGTGCGACTTTACGACAGATCGCTGCCGGTGATTTTTCTCTGCCGCCATCGTAAGTTCCGAGTGGACCGAAGATATTGTGAAACCTGACTACTCGTGTATCGAGTCCGAAATCTTCGGTGTAATGACGACAGACGCGCTCCATGTAGAGTTTTTCCCAACCGTAGCCATCTTCCGCATCGGCCGGATAGGCGTCGTCTTCGCGCAGGGGAGTTACGTCTGTCTCGCGCTGCCTGTAACCAGGGTAAATGCAGGCGCTCGAGGTATAGAGATACCGCTGCACACCATTCGCTCGCGCTGCTTCAATCGTGTTCATGTTGATCAGCGTGTTGTCGCGAACGATGACGGCTTTGTTGGTTTCAATGAATCCTATGCCACCCATATTTGCCGCAAGGCCATAGACCTCATCGATGCCTTCCGTTGCCTGAAGACAATTACGCGCGTCAGTTAGATCCAACAGTTTGAACTCGTTTGCCGATGTCGCCTCATACTCGGGTTCCTTGATATCAACGCCACGAACCCAGTAACCGCGCTGCACGAGATACTTTGCCAGATGGTGCCCAATAAACCCGCCGGCACCGGTAATCAATACTTTTCTTTGGTTGGCCATCTAAATCAGTAACCCCTCGAAAAATGAGAATTTATGTGTGTTGAGTCCTAAAATCAAGCAGTCGCCAGCCTGCGCAGACAGCCCCAAAACGGTCTGTTCATCAAGCTCTCGGGATGTGTGGCTAGAGCGCGCGTCAACCATTTCGCCGCTTCCACTCTTTTGCCTGCTTCGCTCGCCGCATATGAAAGTCGCAGAAAACGAGTAGCACGACACCATCGCTTGTCGGCGCCTTCGAGGCGCGTTTCGTAAAATTCGGCGATCTGGTCAAACTCCTCAATCTGTCGATGGCCTTCAGCTATTGTCTTGCTCACTTCGTGTAAACGATAGCCAGCCATCCGGAACGGAAGATACTCGCACTTGCAACCATTCAACAACAGCCGTACATACATGTCGTGATCGAAATCATAATTCCATCGTTCTTCAAAACCCGGTCGTACGATCTCTGTTTTCCAAAAGTGACCGGGCTGCGCTGCTTTATACTCCCAGGCGAGGCAGTGAGCTGCTGATTTAGGCACAACAGTTTCGACCATCCTCGTCTCATGGCCTTCGCCGAAGAGTTGCGTATCGCCACAAACCCAGGTCGACTTAGGATGAGCCTCGAAATGACTCATCACTGCATTGAACGTTCCAGGAAAATAGATGTCGTCGCTGTTTATGAAGGCAAAGACCTCGCCTGTTACTCGTTCGAGTCCCTTATTGATTGCGTGGACCTGACCGCGATCCTTTTCACTTACCCAATAAGTTAATCGATCCTGGTAACGCTTGATGATCTCGACGCTTTCATCAGTACTTCCTCCGTCGATGACGATGTATTCCAGCGGCTCATATCCTTGATTAAGAACAGAAAGAATCGTTTCTTCCAGAAATCTGCCTTGATTGAAGGAAGGCGTGACGATGCTTAATTTAAGGGACATTCCGCTCACCACTCGAAACTCTTGATGGAATCGACAACATATTCCTGCTGTTCGTTCGTCAGTTCTGGAAACATAGGTAACGCGAAAGTCTCAGTCGCCGCACTTTCAGACTCGGGATACGAACCCGTCTTGTAACCTAAATATTCAAAACAACGCTGTTGATGAAGTGGAATCGGATAATAGACTTTCGTTCCAATTCCTCGTTCCTTCAAATATAAGGCTAGTTGATCGCGATGGTGAGGAACCCGAACTACATACTGGTGAAAAATGTGACGGCCATCATCTCTAACAAACGGGGGAATCACCTCGAAATTCAAATCAGCTTGACGCAAAAGCGTCGAATACATTGCCGCCTTTTCTGCGCGCGAGTTCGACCAACCGTCCAGGTGCGCAAGCTTCACATTTAAAACTGCTGCTTGCAGTTCGTCTAATCGGCTATTGAGACCTATTTCCTCGTGCTCGTACTCGTTCGCACCACCATGATTTCTCAAGCGTCGCAATCGCTCTGCACACGGATCATCGCTCGTCAGCAACATACCACCATCACCGGCGCCTCCGAGGTTCTTTGTAGGATAGAAACTCAACGTTCCCATCAAGCCCATAGAACCGGCCCTGCGCCCGCGATCTTCCGATCCGATTGCCTGGGCCGCATCTTCGATGATCGGTGTTCCTGTTTTTTGGCTGATCGAGAGTAGTGAATCCATGTCAGCACATTGGCCGTACAGATGCACTGGGATGATGGCTTTTGTGCGTGAGGTAATCAACGCTGCGACCTGCTGCGAATCAATGTTGTAGGTTTTCGGATCGATATCAGCGAACACCGGCTTCGCCCCTAGTCGCGCAATCGAGCTACCGGTTGCAAAGAACGTGAATGGCGTCGTGATCACTTCATCGTCTTGCCGGACATCCAGTGCCATTAGAGCCAACAAGAGTGCATCTGAGCCTGAGGCGCAACCGATCGCGTGTGTCGTGCGTGAATAACGAGCCAGTGCTGTTTCGAGAGAACGAACATGCTTGCCCAGCACAAAATGTTGAGACTCGAATACCTCATCGACGATCAGTCGAAGCTCATCTCGCAACGAGACATACTGCGCCTGTAGATTTATGAGCGGGACTTTCATTTGAACGGAAGTATTAAGCAGATGTGTCCGCCGGTTTGTCATGCCCACAGTCATAGCCACTCGAATTAACTAGAGCTTGAGTCCAACGTACGACAAACCAAAAACCCGTCGGACATCTGGCTAGACTGTTTCTCCGGCTGACGCTCCTGGGGAATCGGCATCGGACGAATAGTAATTGGAGTAGTAGTTCGAGTAGTAGTAATCCTGAGTTTCGAGCTTCACGTTATTCAAAACCACGCCAAAAATATGGGCGCCCACATCCAGCAGATGCTGTTTTGCTCTGCGCACAACAGCTCGCGAGCTTCTGCCGCCATGAACCACCAACATCACGCCGTCGACCATCGTTGAAAGGATCGAAGCGTCAGTGAAGGAGATGGCGGGAGGCGAGTCGATAATGATGTGGTTAAAACGTTCGCTCAGTTGCGTCAGAAGCTTGCGCATCTCAGCCGAGCCAAGCAATTCAGCCGGATTTGGGGGCACTGGGCCGGACGTCAGAATCTTAAGATTGTTCGCCCTTGGATAGGCCTGAATCAGTCCATCGAGATCCTTCTCACCTGAAAGCCAGGTCGTTAGTCCACGCGCATTTGAAATTTCAAACTCTGCATGAAGGCGTGGTCTACGTAAATCGCAATCGATAATCAACACGTCAGCGCCAGTCTGCGCCAGCATAAACGCCGTGTTGATGGCTGTCGTAGTCTTGCCCTCCGAAGGCTGGCTTGAAGTAACCAGAATGGTCTTTGGCGGCTGACCAGCAGACGAAAGTAGCAATGAAGTGCGAAGGTGACGATACGACTCTGCGATTGGACTGCGAACATCGTCGATCATTGCCAGCGCGGTTGTTTCCGAAGGTGTCGCGGGACTCGTACCGCCAAGACCTTTCAATCTGCCACGATCTTTATGACTTGCCGGGATCATGGCGAGGGCCGGCAGATGAACATAACGATCGATATCGTCGAGGGACTTAACGGTGTCGTCAAGGAAATCGAGCAGGAACGCTAAACCGATGCCGGCAACCAGCGAAAGCAGAAAGGCTATCATCACGTTGCGAATCCGCGGCGGGCCAATCGGTTCTTTAGGAACGCGACTATAAGTCTCGACGCTGACTTCGTTCCCCTTGTCACCAATCGCAACCTGGACATCACGCAACTTTTGCTGCAACAGATTCAATCGTTGCTTGTCTGTTTCGAGCTGTTGCGAATACTGCGCCATTTCAATCTGGTCTTGCGTCTGCTGACTGGTGACACCTTTTTGCTGGTTATACATCTGCCGGACGCTTTGCTCATGAGCCACCGACGCTTCATATTCTGCTTTTAACCCTGCAATTACTTCATCGGCAACTTTGTCGAGTTCAGCCTCGATTGGCTTAATCTGCGCGTTGAGCTTGATTACTTCAGGCCATTTTTCCGTGTAAATGACGCGTAACGCTTCGCGCCTCTCCTTAAGCTGAGAGAGACGCTCCTGGAGTACACCCACGCGTACATTCTTGATTACTTCGGGGATTGCAAACTTATCAGGCGCATTGGCTGCGCTCTTGTACACTGCCTCGGCGGACTTGCGTTTGTTCTCTGATTCGAGCAGTTGTTTGATCAAATCTGCGAGTCGTTGTCCTTCAGCGTCGCGTGTAATGTCGCTCGTCAGCGGCAGGTTGTGAGCTCGCGCATAATTGAAGAGTGTTTCAGTTTCCGTGCGGATCTTGCCCTGAACCTCCGCCATCTC
>Ga0310810_10008646_pt1 | contig 11731 bp, 14 predicted proteins | sample NCmetagenome_FD_207641 | JGI IMG/M metagenome (GOLD analysis project Ga0310810, IMG submission 207641) | Soil microbial communities from experimental microcosm in Duke University, North Carolina, United States - NC | ecosystem: Engineered > Artificial ecosystem > Soil microcosm > Unclassified ...
AACCGGTTCGAGATCACCCCCTTCGGCGCCTACCAGTGGGGGGGCTCCTTCGAAACCGACGCGGGCGGCGCGCTAGGCGCCGGTAAGCTGGAGCTCCAGGATTCTTTCGGCTGGGGCGGCATCCTGAGCTTTCTGTTGGAGGAAGCCGGCGCCGTGGAGCTCACCTATCTCCGCCAGGATACCGACCTCGACTTCCGGCCGTTCAACGGCGGCCAGGGGAGGAGCGCAGGATTCGCCGTCAACTACATCCAGATCGGTGGCATCGGGACACCGGTGCACAGCACGGGACAATTCAAGCCCTTCCTGAGCGGCTCGCTCGGCATCGGCATCTTCGATCTCAAGGAGGATGGGTTCGGGAGCGATACCCGCTTCTCCTGGTCGGTCGGTGCCGGCGGCAAGTACATGGCGAAGTCCAACCGGGTCGGTGTCCGGTTCGACGCTCGCCTCTGGGTCACGCCCTTCCCCTCGGGTGACTACGGCACCTGGTGCGACTTCTACGGCTGCTTCGTGGTCGAAGGGACGACGTGGGTTACGCAGGGGACCCTGAGCACCGGCCTGGTCCTCGCCTTCTGAGGCCGGAGGCGCCGCGACACCAGCCATGAATCGATCGGGCTGGACCTTCTACCTGGGCCTGGCGCTGGCGCTCGCGGCGCCGGCGCCGCTCCGGGCCCAGGGTGACTACGTCCCGGATGCCCATGCCAGCCCCGACACCCTCGGCCCGGTCCGCTGGGGGTTCTCGATCACCCCCTACGTCTGGAGCGCCGGCCAGAAGGGCCGCCTCGGCGTGGACGGCAGCGAGGCCGACGTAGACCTCTCGGTCGGCGACGTCCTCGACAACATCACGGTCGGCCTCGCGGCGCTGGGCGAGGCCCGGCGCGAACGCTGGCTGGGACGACTCGACTTCGTCTACCACAGCATCGGTGACGACGAGATCGCCGGGAACCAGACGGTGCACGCGTCGATCGATCAGGTCATCCTGCAGCCGGAGATCGGTTACACCTTGGTGGTCCGGCCCTGGGGCGGGGTGGACGGGCTCGCCGGCGCGCGGTACTGGCACACCGATGCCGGCGTCGATGTGACCGAGTCGGGCACGCAAGTGGCCGCGGTCTCGGGCTCCAAGGGCTGGGTGGACGGCACGGTCGGCGCCCGGGTGCGCTACGGGTTCGCCCGGCGGTGGCACCTTACCGGCAAGGCCGACATGGGGACCGGAGCCTCCGATTTCACCTGGCAGGCGCTGGGGGGCGTGGGGATCGACGTCGGGGCCTGCTGTACCGCACTCGCCGCCTACCGGCACCTGGATACGGACTACGAATCCGACGATTTCGTGTACGACGCCTACCTGAGCGGCCCTACCCTCGGTTTCGAGGCGCGTTTCTGACCGAACTCCCGGCTGGACCAAGGTCTAGTGGCTCGGGGAACGGCGGAAGGCGATTCTGAAAGGTCTGCATTCTCCGGAGCCATTCCCATGCGCAAGTCCCACGGTCCCATCGCCGTAGCCCTCCTGCTCGCCGCGGCCTGCGCGCCGACGACCGAGGTGACGAACAGCTGGAAGGACCCCAGCGCGGGATCCGTCCGGTTCACCAAGGTCCTGGCCGTCTGCGCCTGCAAGGATCCCGGGACGCGCCGGACGGTCGAGGATGGGCTGGCCAAGCGGATCAAGAACTCGACCCAGAGCTACACGATCCTGACGGATGACGACCTGCAGGACCGGGAGGCGGCCAAGGCCAAGGTCAAGGCCGGCGGGTTCGACGGGGCCGTGATCATGGCGCTGGTCAACGTGGATCGCACGACCACCTACGTCCCTGGCCAGGCGTACGCCGTGCCTGCATACTACAACACGATGTGGGGCGGATGGGGCTATGGGTGGAGCACGTACTACGATCCTGGGTACGTCCAGGAAAATCAGTACGTGGATTTCAACACGAATGTCTACCAGGTCGAGCAGGAGAAGTTGCTCTGGTCCAGCCGGAGCCAGACGGTGAATCCGGCGAACATGGCCAGCCTGGTGGACGAGATCATCACCGCGACCGTGCAAGAAATGAAGAAGCAGAAGGTGTTCGCGAACTAGATCGAGATACCCACCCTGGAGGCACGATGCGTTGGATGACCCTGCTGTTGCCGGCCGCGGCCGGAGCGTTCCTCGTGACGGCGAGCTGCTCCAAGAACAAGGGACCCGAAGACGTCACGCCCGAGACCCAGCCCAGTGCCGCGGCTCCGGCGGCGGATAGCGCCAACGCGGCCGCCGCGGCCGCCGGCGCGGCGGTCGACAGCACCGCGGCGATGACCGACTCGACGGCCGGGGCCATGAAGGACACCGTCACCGATTCGCTCACGCAGCCGATGGACACCACGATGGCTCCGCACGATTCGATGTAGGCAGCCACGCAGGAGCCGGCCCGCCGGATTGCCGCGGGCGTCCGCTGCGATGTCAGGACCGCCGGGGCGGTCCCCGTCGCGGTCGGCGCCCGCGTGCTGGTTCAGGACTGGGGGGTGGGAGGCGATCAGAACGCGTAAGAGACGGCGTAGAGCAGGTTGAGGGTGCGGACCTTGATCTTGGTCACCCCCTCGCGGCCACCCAGGGTGGGGCCGATCTCGCGCCCGGCGCCGGTGCCGCGCGATCCCGAGACGCCGGCCGACGCGGTGAGCTTGCCGGCGCCGAACGATACGCCCGCCGAGAAGCCGGTCAGGTCGACGGCGCGGAAGATCGAGGTCTCGGGATGCTCGACCGGGCTGTTGTCGGTGAAGAACCCGGCGTGCACTCGGAAGCTCGGAGAAACGGCATAGTGCCCGCCGACGGAGACGTTGGTGACGGCCTTGGTCTCTTCGACGATGTCGGCGAAAGCCAGGGTCCCTTCGCTCGGTGTGCCCGTCGCGTCGGTCGTGACCAGGGCGGCGGGGACGTCGCTGGAGAAGAGCACGTACGCGTCCCGTGAGCCATGGTAACGCACGTCGACTTCGACCTCCGCCTGACCGAATCGGGCCGCGGCGCCGATCCCCGCCAGGAGTGGCGGCTTGTAGTCGAAGGTCATCTCGTCGTCGCGGAACGCGATGTCGCGCGATTCGGCACCCCGGAACACTGAGTTCTGGTAGGTCACCCGGCTCGACCCGGCGATCCGGACCCCGGGGGCGCTGACCAAGGCACCCAGGCGCACCCGCTCGCCCAGATCGACCTGCGCCGAGCCGGTCACTACCAGGTTGCCCACGTTCCCGTCGGTCTCGAAGTCGCGGAACCCGGTGGTGACCACACTGCCGGTGAGCACCCGGTCGGCGATGGACTGGTTCTGGTAGAGCGAGGTATAGGCGTAGCCGACCCCTGCGCCGACGCGGACCCGGTCGGTCAGCTTGAGCCCCGCGGTCAGGGCGGGAATGAAGGTGCTGAACGAGACGTACGCGGAATACAGAAACGACTCGTTGGTCTCGGGGGACTCGATCGCGCCTTCGATCCGGCTGGGGGACCAGGAGATCGGCTTGGTAAACGAGACCCCCAGCCGCAGCTTCTGTGAGGTGACGACCGGCGCGCCCAGCACCGCGCCGAAGTAGGAGCCGATCGAGCTGAAGCGGGTGCCACCCCGCGTGAAATCCGCGCCTTCGAGGGCGAAGCTGGTGAACTCGTACGCGTTGGCGCTGGCGCTGAGCTGGCTCTTTTCGCTGAGGGACAGGCCGGCGGGGTTGAACCAGCTGGCGGCGGCATCGTCCGCCCGGGCCAGAAAGGCGTTGGCTTCGAGACCCTCCCGGTGCCCGATGCTGATCCGGTCGTAGTTGGGCAGCACGCTGCCGGCCGGCACGCTGAAATCGCCGGTCTGGGCGCTCACGCTTCGGGCCGTCGCCAGCAGCAGGGGCGTGGCGAGACCCGCGAGCCTCACCTCTGTCCTTCCGCGCGGCGCGCCCCCGCCGCCCGGGTGATGGCCTCGACCAGGGAATGCTCGTCGAAGGGCTTCTGCAGGTAGGCCGCCGCGCCGACCTCGTGGGCCCGCTCGCGCGTGCCGGGGTCGTCGAAGGCGGTGATGAAGATGATGGGCGGAGACGACGGGCGGGCGGCGAGCTCGGCCTGCAGCTCGAACCCACTCATGCCGCCGAGGTGAATATCCAGGACGATGCAATCGGTGGCATCAGGGGAGCCCTGCTCGAGGAACTCCTCGGCCGAGGCGTACCCGTTGCTGCGAAACCCGCTCAGGGTCAGGGAGCGGCTGAGCGCCCGGCGGAACGAGGGGTCGTCCTCGATCACCGCCACGAGTGGCGGTGGCGCCGGGACGTCACCACTGGGCGGCTGGGGCGTATTCCGGCCGTGTCCGCGCATGTGCCCGCCGCTGCAAGAGCCCAATACCGATGACGAATGCAGTCGAGCCGCAACGTACGATCACGTTGCGGCTCGGGACACTGGACCTTGGTGGAGTGCCTGGTGGCGGAGGCTCCCCGAGGCTCCTAGGCCTCGACGGCGCTCCTCGTGGACCCGCCTCGGAACCGGCCGGCGAGCGCGTGCATCCCGGGGCAGGGGTCATCCAGCTTGAGCCTGTCCGCGTAGCTGACCAGCTCGGCGACCGACCCCAGGCCCAGTTTCCGCATGACGTGACCGCGATGCATCTTCACGGTCCCTTCCTTGGTCCCGAGCACCGCCGCGATCTGCTTGTTCAGGATCCCCTTCGCCACCAGACGGAAGACGCCCAGCTCTCGCGGCGTGAGGGTCGCCAGTCGTGACCGAAGCTCGACCTGCTCGGCCTGAGCCTGCCGGCGCCGGAGGTCCCGCGCCATCGCCCGCGTCAGCGCCCCGACCAGCTCTTCTTCCTGGAACGGCTTGAGCAGGATGTCGGCGGCGCCACCCCGCATCGCGCTCACGCAGCTCGGCACGTCGGCCTGGCCGCTGACGAAGATGATCGGCAGCTCCGGCTCCAGTCCGGCGAGGCGGCGCTGGACCTCGAGCCCGTTCAGGTCGGGCATCCGAAGATCGAGCAGCAGGCAACCGGCCTCCTCGGTATTCCAGTGGGCGAAGAACTCGAACGCCGACTGGAACGCCTTTACGCGGTATCCCATCCCGCGAAGGAGCCGTTCCAGGGCCCGGCAGAACGAGACATCGTCATCGAGAATGAAGACGGTCTGAACGATCGTTGGCATAGGTTCGGCGCTCCTGGATGCGGCGGGTCTCGGGCGGTCGGTCGACCGTCGCCACCGGCAGGGCGAACTCGAACACCGCCCCAGCGGAAGGATGGTTCGCCGCCCGCAGCCGGCCCCCATGGGCCTCCGCGATGGACCGACAGATGGACAGGCCCATCCCGAGGCCGTCCGGCTTGGTGGAGAAGAACGGCTCGTAGATCTTGCCCAGCAGCTCCGGGGCGATCCCGGGGCCGTGGTCCCGCACGGTGAGGGCCACCAGTCCCTCGTCGAGCAGGTCCGTCTCGATCGTGAGGTGGCGACGGGCCGCCGGCATCGCCGACATCGCCTCCAGCCCGTTGACCACCAGGTTCAGGATCACCTGCTGGAGTTGCACCCGGTCCCCTGTAATACCGGGAAGGTCGGGCTCGACTCGACGATGGACGCGGACCCGGCGGAGAATGGCGTCGGAGGCCACCAGCCGGAGCACGTCACCCACCAGCTCGTTCAGATCGAGCGGCTGGACGTCCACCTGCCCCTTCACCAGCAGGGCCCGCATCCGCCGGATAATCTCGACCGCCCGGACATCGTCGCTCGCGATGTCGTCCAGAATCTCCCCGACCAGGGCCATGGGTGGCTGCTCCGACGTGAGCAGGCGCCGGCTGGCCTGCACGTTGGTCATGATCGCGGCGAGCGGCTGGTTGAGCTCGTGCGCCAGTCCCGCCGCAAGCTCGCCCAGCGTCGCCGCCCGGGCGGCGTGCGCCGCTTCCGCTCGATGCTGCTGCGCTTCCAGCTCGGCCCGCTTGCGGGCGGTGAAATCGGTCAGCATGACCACCGCGCCTCCGGTGGGCCGCCGCAGCGGCTCTGCCACCACCTCGTACCAGTGCTCGCCGGCGGGGGTCGAGGTGGTGCATTCCAGCCGCACACCTGCCTGCTGGCCAGCCAGCACCGACTCGATCCCGTGCGCCAGCTCGGTGGCGCTCGGGTTGTGTTCGGCCGATCCACGGCAGGCCGTTAAATAGTTCTGGCCGACGGGTGCCCAGGCGATGCCGTTGCTGCGCTCGGGCGCGAGCCAGGCCTCGTTGGCGCGGATCACCGTGCCGCTGCCGTCAAGCACCGCCACCTGCGCCGAGAGCGAGCTGAGGACCGCCCCGCTCAGCGCGTCGATGCTGCGGAGCGACCGCTCATTGTTCCGCCGCAGCAGGGCACTGCCCATCACTCCCGCCACCAGCTGCAGCTGGAGGACCGTCTCGGCGGTCCAGTGCCGCTCGCGCCGAGTCATCATCAGGGCTAGGAACCCGAGTGCTTGACCGCCGGGGGCCAGGGGAACCGCCACCAGGGCCTGCACCCCAGCGGCTCTGAGCGTCATCTGGTCGGCCCCCGCGTGGGACGGCAACTCGGCCAGCCGGCTCAAGCGGATCACGCGCCCCTGCCGGATCTCGCCGACCAGGGTCGGAAGCTCCTCGGCTTCATACGCGTCGGGGAGCGGCGGCCATGGCCCTGCGTCGCTGGTATGGGTGGGGTGCAACCGGCTGGAGTGGTCCGAGAACTGGACCAGCGCGACCCGATCGGCCTCGAAATGACTCCCCAGACGGGCCGCCCAGCGGCCGAGGGCCTCGTCCACCCGATCGGTCGAGACCGTGCTCAGCTCGGACGACAGCTCGCCCACGAGTCGCTCGAACCGGAGCAGGTCGTCGGCAGAGGTGCGTCCCAGGCTCCGGCGGCGAAGCGTCAGGCCCATGAGCACAATGGCCGCCGCCTGCAGAATCAGGAGCAGGCCCGAGATCCGCTCATCCAAGAGCGGCGCAAGCAGGCACAATGTCCATGGACCGCCCAATGAGGGCTGGTGGGGCTCTGATACCCCTGCCGGCCCTGGGAGCCCCTTCCGGTGAGCTTGCATGAGTCTAAGAGGGAGTGCGGGTATCGGTGGCCACGCCCCACTAAGAGGCCACCGGTTAGGCCCTTTGGCAACTTGAACTTTGGTATAACACGGCCCCTCCGACGCCGATGGCCGGACCCCCCTCCGACCTCGCCAGGCCCGGCGAGGTCCCGCGTGGCGGCCCCCGTAAGTGACGGCCCTGTTGCACCGACCGCCTCGATGCGGGGGGACTTGCTCACCTAGCCGAAGGTTCAGTATCGCCGTCTTCGAGGCCCCGGTACTGTGGCCTCAGACCTTCCATGCAGCGGAGCAGCGATGAAGCTGCGCGCATCCGCCCTCCTCGCGGTCGTCCTCGGCATCGCCGCACCGTGCGCCGCCCAGTCGCCTGGGACGTTCGAGAATCGGATGCGCCACAGGGGGTAGACAGGCGCATGAATGAGTCTCTGACGGTCGACACCGGGAATGCAGGCGCGGGCGTGGCCGTTGCGAAGGCCATGCCGCAGATGGTCTGGGTTCCGGGCGCCGAGTTCAAAATGGGCTCCGACCGGCACTATCCGGAAGAGCGCCCGGTCCACCGCGCTATCGTGGACGGGTTCTGGATCGACCGGACCCCGGTGACCAACGCGGAGTTCGCCCGCTTCGTCGAGTCCACGGGGTATGTGACCTTCGCCGAGCTGCCTCCCAACCCCGCCGACTATCCCGGCGCGCTGCCCGAGATGCTCTACGCCGGCTCGCTCGTCTTCGTGAAGCCCGGCGGCCCCGTGGATCAGCAGAACATCGCCAATTGGTGGCAGTACGTGCGCGGGGCCGACTGGCGGCATCCCAAGGGCGGCGGCAGCTCGCTGGGCGGTCTGGAGCAGCATCCCGTGGTCCATATCGCCTACCAGGATGCGGAGGCGTATGCGCGCTGGTCCGGGAAGGAGCTCCCGTCCGAAGCCGAATGGGAGTTCGCGGCCAGGGGTGGCCTCGAAGGCGCTACCTACGCCTGGGGTGAGGAGTTCATGCCTGGCGGGCGCTTCATGGCCAACACCTGGCAAGGGGAGTTCCCCTGGCAGAACCGGGTCGAGGACGGATGGGAGGGCACCTCGCCCGTCGGGGCGTTCCCGGAGAACGGGTACGGGCTGCTCGACATGATCGGAAACGTCTGGGAATGGACCACCGATTGGTACCGGGCAGGGCATCCTCGCAACGCGTCACCGGCGTGCTGCGCAGGCCATGCGCCGCGTCCAAGCGGCGAGATCGACAGCTACGATCCGGCGATGCCGGACATCCGGATCCCCCGCAAGGTCATCAAGGGGGGGTCCCATCTCTGTGCCCCGAACTATTGCCGGCGATACCGGCCGGCGGCGCGGTTCCCCGAGCCGGTGGACACGTCCGCCTGCCACCTGGGCTTCCGCTGCGTGATCCGGCGGGCCGAGCGGGCGCCGGAGAGTCCCCCGCAAGAGTGAGTCGTCGCGTGCCGGCGGCAACTCCAGTCACCATCATCAGCGGCTACCTCGGGGCCGGGAAGACGACCCTGGTGAACTCGCTGCTGTCGCGCTGCGCCGGCCGGCAGGTCGCGGTGGTGGTCAATGACTTCGGCAGCATTCCGATCGATCCGGCGCTCATGGCCGGCACGGACGCCCTCTCGGTCTCCCACGGGTGCGCGTGCTGCACCCGGGCTGGCGATCTGCTGCTGGCCCTGGCCCGGCTCCTCAGCCGCCACCCGGCGCCGGAGCAGGTGCTGATCGAGGCCAGCGGGGTCTCCGATCCGCGCCGGATCGCCGACACCGTCATCCTGCACGGGCTCCGCCTCGACGGAATCGTGGCGCTGGCGGACGCCGAGGCGGTGCGCAGCCATGGAGACGACGCGATGGTCGGACCGTGGGTGCGTCACCAGCTCGGCGCCGCCGACCTCGTCGTGCTCAACAAGACCGACCTGGTCTCGGGGGCGGAGCGGAGCTCCGTCCGGCACTGGATCTCGGACGTGGCCCCGGGGGCGCACGTCGTGGAGACCTCGCAGGGCCGGGTGCCGCTCTCGCTCGTGCTGGCCGGGCCGGATGCGGACGAGCCAGCGGTGGCTCAGCGCCCCACCGGCCAGGGCCGGCCGGCGCATCCCGAATTCGGCGCGTGGGGATGCACCCTCGCCACGCCGCTGGACGGCGCGGCCTTCCGCTGGTGGGCGGCCAGCTTGCCGGAGCCGATCCTGCGAGGAAAGGGGGTTCTCTTCCTGGCGGAGGATCCGCGCCGCCGGTACGTCTTCCAGCTCGTGGGTGGGCGGTGGTCACTGGAGGGCGGCGAGCCCTGGGAGAACGAGCCCCGCCGGAGCAGGATCACCCTGATCGGTCCGGCGTCGGGAATCGACGAACGCTGGCTCGACATGACTATCGCGCGCTGCGTGGCCGGGCAGGCCCGCCGCGGGGCCTGAGGAGGGGCCACCATGCGAAACTACCTGACGGAGTTCCTCGGCACCTTCTTCCTGGTTCTCACCGTCGGGCTGACGGTCCTCAACGGCTCGCCGCTGGCACCGCTCGCGATCGGGTCCTCCCTCATGATCATGGTCTACATGGGAGGGCACGTCTCGGGCGGGCATTACAACCCCGCCGTCTCGCTCGCCGTCCTCCTCCGTGGCAAGATGGCGTCGGTCCAGGAGTTCCTGGGTTATGTGGTGAGCCAGCTGCTGGGCGCGGTCGTGGCCGCACTCGTGGTCTACAACGTGACCGGCAAGACCTTCGCGCCGGCGCCGGCGGAGACCGCCACCGTGACCGCGGCCCTCCTGATCGAATTGCTCTTTACCCTCGCGCTCGCGCTGGTCGTGCTCAACTCCGCGGCTTCCGCCAAGACGCACGGCAACTCCTTCTACGGGCTCGCCATCGGCTTCACCATCGTGGTAGCGGTCGCGGCCGGTGGCCCCATCTCGGGCGGCGCCTTCAACCCGGCGGTCGGCACCGGCGCGATTCTGGTGAATGCCGCCCTCGGCGGCGGGACGTGGGCGAATCTCTGGCTCTATTTGGTCGGACCGCTGGCGGGCGGCGCCATCGCCGCCTGGATCTTCGGCCTGCAGGAGCGGGAGCCGCTCCAGCTGCACGCCGAGCCGAGCCGGAGGCCGGAGAGCCGGCCGGCATAGCCGCCGGCCTCGCGCGCCCGTGGCGGCTCGAGGCCGGATCGAGCTCCGGTGAGACGCCCGGAGCTCGCGGCGAGGTCAGCCGGCCGCCGCTCCCGCCGGGTGCTAGGTGCCCGGAGTGAGCCGGGCGGCAATCGACAGCCGGTTCCAGGGGTCGATGGCCGCGATGGCGAGCGTCAGGTCCGACAGCTCCTTCTCGCTGAAGTACGGCCGCACACCCTCGTAGTCCCGCTGCGGCACCCGCCCGTCGGCCACCAACGTGACCGCTTCCGCCCCGGCCAGCGCCGCCCGCTCGCGGTCGGTGCAGCACGGCGTCTCGCGCCAGGTGGGCAGGGAGTGGAGCCGCTGCACGTTCCCGCCAGCCGCGCGAAGGTCCTTCCAGCGCATGTCGAGGCAGTAGCGCAGCTGGATCTGGTCGGGGTGGAAGCCGGCCTGCAGATGGCCGGATGGCTGGCGGAAGGAATCGACGACGTTCGAGCCGCCGCGGCCCCGCGGGACGTGGACGTGACCCCGCTGAGCCGCTATCTCCGAGGCGGGAGAAGACGACCTGGCCGTGCAGCCCGGCGCGGATTGCCGCTGGGGTTCGCCACGGTCGATCTCGAGGAGATCCGTCGCGGGGTTCGCGATCCGGCGATCGCACTGGAGGAGCTACGATGAACCGTTCCGACGAGCGGCTCGAGCGGAACAAGCGCACCGTCACCGCGTTCTACGACCTGATGTTCAATCAGTCCCGTCCCGCGGAGGCGGTGGAGCGATACGTCGGCGACAGCTACACCCAGCACAACCCGATGGTGGCCGACGGCACGGCCGCGTTCATCGCCTACTTCGAGCGCATGGCGCGCGAGTACCCGGGCAAGCACGTGGAGTTCAAGCGGGTGCTCGCCGAAGGCGACTACGTCGTCCTGCACTGTTCCCAGCAGTGGCCCGGGGACCGCGACTGGGCCGGGATCGACATCTTTCGCCTGGACGCCGCCGGCAGGGTGGTGGAGCATTGGGACGTCCTGCAGCCCGTTCCGGAGACGTCGGCGAACGGCAACGGCATGTTCTGAACCGCGGTGACGGCCGCGTCCGTTGACGACCGGCCGTCGCGGCGGTATCTCATCCCGGTGCCGATCTTCTGCGGACGGCCATCCCATCCATCGCTCTCGCCCGCACCTACCACGAGGAAGAGTCGTGACCGATCATGCCCCGATCCCCGCCCACCGCGAGGCGCGGCTTCGCACCGAGCATGCCCACCGCTATCCCGGCTGCCCCGCCGGCGAGTGGCTGCCGGCGAGCATCGCCGCCGCCTACGTGCTGGGTCATCGCGAGGTCCTGCTGGGGCCGGCGCAGGCCCGCGCCGAGCGGGCCCTGCATCCCGAGGAGTGGGAGTTCCGGGGAGAGAACCGCTTCGCGACAACGGACCGGGCCCGGCGGCGCCGGTTCACCGACCGCCACACCAGCGGCGCCTACGCGGTGGTCACGCAGCCCGACGATGATCTCCCCGCCGAGCCCGGGAGCGCCGTCTCCCCCTCGGACTGACGGGGGCGCCCCGGTACCCGCACGACTCACCGGAGCACCGTGGCCATCGGCATCGGGCGGGGCTTTGCCCCTGGGGCGGCGACGCGTGCGGAATGCGGCCGGAGACTCGACGCCGTGATTCACCATGGGAGCAGCGAGCATGT